>Ga0224553_1000293_pt1 | contig 23370 bp, 26 predicted proteins | sample 714S21014metaG_FD_179897 | JGI IMG/M metagenome (GOLD analysis project Ga0224553, IMG submission 179897) | Peat soil microbial communities from Stordalen Mire, Sweden - 717 S2 10-14 | ecosystem: Environmental > Terrestrial > Soil > Wetlands > Peat | place: Sweden: Norrbotten County, Stordalen... | reverse complement strand
TGCGCCAGCTTCAACGGAGACCCATCGCGGTACCCATCGCTGATCTTGATTGCAGCGGGAGTCCCGTTGCCGATCTCCGCATACACCCGTTCGACTGCGTTCTTCTCGACCGTTGCATCCGACGAGACCATCCGCCAATCCTGGATCCAGGACCACAACGCCGCCCGTTTCAAACGGTCGTCGGCAACCGAGGCTTGGACCGCCGTTCCCTGGCTCACTACTTTGCCCAGGTTGTCTACCGCAACGATGTACGGAATGACCTTGGGTTTGGTCCCGATCACGATCAAGCCCAGTACGGCAACCAGCGCAACCGCACTGGTTGTCACCGCAAGAAGCCGCCAATTCCGCGCAGCTACGATCAAATCCCGATACCGCTCGTTCCACTCGTCGCGAGCTGCCAGGTACGGACTCTTGCCCGGACCTTTCTCTTCCACTATTGCCTGTGTTTCATTCATCATTCGCTCCTACTCTCCGTGTTGAATGTTCAGAGTCGGCGCCGACACAGTCGCCGAATCCTGCGGTAGATGTTGGTGTGCCTGTGCCGCGGCATTGTGAACTCCAGAGATCCTCTCGCCCAACGAGCGGCCATCCGATCTACTCCTCGCGCCCGATGCTTCCTCTTCAGCAGGACTCACAGCGCCGTGTGGAGCTTCCGTCACCACACCCGGCGATGCAGCCGGCGACTCACCCGAAAGACTGGCTTCACCTGTAGCTGCGCTGCTACTTTCTTCGCTTGCCGGAACACTGGTAGGCGTTGCTCCGCTGACAGAAACACTCCCGTCCGCAACCGGCCCACTCGCGGAATCGCCGCCAGACGAAATCGCCTCACCAGCATCTGCGACGCGAGTTGTTTTCCCCTGGGTTGGCACGGTTACAGAACTTCCAGTGGTTGCGCTCTCTCCGGCACTCGTGCCAGCAGACGATCCTTCAGCACTCTGCCCCGGCGTAGGCGAACTATCAGCCGCAACGGAAATAGGAGGTGGATCGACGGCTACAGCGTCACTACCTCCGCCGCCCGCGCTCGGAGCAGGAGGCGGCACACTGTTCATTGCGCCCTCAACACCAGGCGCGGCACCGCTGGCACCGCCGCCAGCCATCGTGCTTCCCATGCCGGGCATCATGCCCCCAGCGGCTCCGGGCATGAAACTTCCACCTACACCACTGGCTCCGCCTGCCGCGCCAGCACCACTACCCGCAGCCGCGGCGCCACCTGCGCCCAACAAACCCACGCCGCCCGCTACGGCTCCAACTCCTGCCGTCGCAACCGCGCCAATCGTACCGGCGACAACCGCAGCCGACATTGCAGGAGCAATCAAATCCGAACTGCCCATTTGCAGCGATCCTTGCAGGATGCTACCGGCGAGTTTGGGCACCTGCCACGCGAGCGCCATAAAGACGATGACGCTGGCCAGCAATCCGAAAAGTGACTGAAGCCCAGCCGTGCTCAATGCGATCTGCGAGGCTTCCTGTACCCAAGTGTTCGATAAGGTCTGGCCCAGCCCGATAATCATGTAGAGGACCATCAGCCTCACTCCCGTCGATACGACGAGGGAGATGTAGCGTTCCGTGTAAGGAACCGTCCAGCGCGATGCGCCGAAGCCGAGGAAGATCAACCCGGCAGACATCACTACATAGCTCTCGACGGTCGCCATGATGAACGTCAATGTAATGACCACATAGGCGAGGAAGATAAGCAGCGCGCAGAACAACGCGACCAGCGCGGGAATCAGAGAAGCGGCCGTCAGAGCGGCCCCTGCGCCGGGAACAAGAACTCCTACAATTCCCCCAGCCGTTGCACCTGCCGCGGCGCTTGGCAGACACGCAGCCAATATCGCTCCGCTGATTTGAACGCCCGTCCACAGGATTGACGACGGGTTCAGATACCCCGAAACCCCTCCGGCCTGCTGGCCGATCTGGACGAAGCTATTGATGATCGCCGGGAACCATGTCGATTGATTGATGAGCAGGGCGTAGAAGAAGCTGATGGTCATCAACTTCTTTAGGAAGCCAGCAATCCATCCCTCTAATTCATGCCGTTCCAGGAAAAGAACGATCATTGCCCACGTAAAGTCAATAACGGCGAGCAAGCCGAACAACTTATTCGCATAGCCGAACGCAGTTGAAACCCAGGTCGTCGTTGCGTTCTTGTAGACATCGAGCAAATCCGACGGCCCGGACTGAGGAGCCGGAGTCTGCCCGTAGGCAAGTGCTCCTGTTGCAATGACCAATGCGCTCAATACCAACAACGACCTGTGTCTCAGCTTCATCTCAATCGCTCCGTATTACTGCTGTGGAACCGGCGAATACGTCCGAGTGTCCGTATTCGATCCGGTAGGGACCGTAAAGAACGTATCGTTCATGTCGCCGTCAGCCTGCGCGGAAGCCGCCTGCTGTGCCTGATACGTCGCCTTGGATGTAATGTCCGTGAGCATCAACTGGCGCAGTTTTTCCATTTCGGCCAGTTCCTGCGCTGCTAGAGAGTTGCCAACTTGGAGGGTCTGCAACAGCGTCGTGGAATTCTGAGACTGCTGCTGCAACGTCTGCACCAGCACGGCATCATTGTTCAACTGCGAGTATTGAAGCCCCGCAACCTTCAACGCCGAGTGAGCCGTATCGAGATTGGTTTTGTACCAGTTTCGATACATCCCCGCGTAATTGGTTGGGTTCGCGCTTCCATAACCGGGGAAGCGCGCATTGAACTCATCGTCCAGATTGGCCATAGAGTAGGCCAGGCCGTTTCCGTATTGCACCACGCCGTTCAGCGCAGACAGATCGTTGGCAATTGCGCTGAAATTGAAATTGCCGTTGCCGATCCCTTGCACCATCGCCGTCGTTTGCTTGTATGCCTGTTCCAGATGCTGGATTTGCATCTGCGCCTGCTGCAACTGAGTCGCGTACTGTTGAATCTGCTGTTCGTATTGCAGAACAAGCTGGATATTGTTCATAATCTGGGTCCACTCTGTGGCGATCCCAGCAACAACTCCGGCATGTGCTTCATCCACATTCACGCCCATAGTGAACATGAATGCTGCCATGACGATACCGACGCGCAAGAACATCTTTTTCATGCGTTCCTCCCTTTTACGACACAAGTTTGAGGCCGGACTTCTTCGCTCCATATTTGGTATCGAAGTAATCCGCCCAGTTGGCGACACCGCGCGCACGCAGCCATTCCGAGACCCATCCTTCGCCGTGCATCTTGCGGATCTCGCCGATGCGAGCGCGCGCCTCCGGACCGCTTACGCCCACAAACGCGAGCGCAACAGGACCGAAGCCGATATTGAAAAGCCGGCGCCCGTTCGGCGTTCGCTGGTAATACTCGCGCTTGGGCATGGCGCGAGAAATCATCTCGATCTCCCGTGCGTTGACTCCCAACATCTCGTAGTACACGCGCACCGTCTCGCTCGTGGCCTCCGGGTTGGGAAGAAATAGTTTGTTGGGGCAGGTCTCGATCAATACGTCTTTGAGCGAGGAATTGAAGATGTCCGACCAGTTCTGCGTCGATAGCAACAGCGCGGCATTGGCTTTCCGCAGCGTCTTCGCCCAGTCGCGGATGAATTCCCTGAAGAGTTCATGCTTCAGAAAGACCCATGCTTCATCGAGCACAATCGCAGTGGGCGATCCGTCGAGACGTTTCTCAATTTGATGAAAGAGAAAAAGCAGAACCGAAACTACTGCGCGCTCGCCCATGCCCATCAAGTGCTCCATCTCAAAGACCATGAATCGGCCACGGCCAAGGACGCTCTGATTCGCCTTGGCCTCTAGCAAACCACCGAGCGAACCCTCAAGCGTGTACACCCGCAGCGCATCTCGCAGAGCCAGGTTCTGCAAGTTCACCAGGAGTTCTGTGAAAGTTCGCGTCTTCGATTGGACAAGGAGCTGAAGCGCCTTCAATATCTCTTTGCGTTCAGCAGGCACAACCATGTGACCCGCCAAGGCGCACAGTTGCTCGATGTACTGCGAGGCCCAGGCTATATCGCCAGGTGTGTCGAGTTCCGCGAAGGGCGCGAAGCTCATACCGCCGTCTTCAGCGCCCAGGTTGTAGAATTCTCCGCCCGCAGCCTGATTCAAGACCCAGGCCGAGTATCCTTTGTCGAAGACGAAGACCTGTGCATTGGGATAACGGAAGAACTGCGCTTCAATGCCGCACAACAACGTGCTCTTGCCCGCGCCCGGAGGCCCGACGACGAGCGTATGCGCCAAATCCCCAACATGCAGATTGAAACGGAAGACCGTCGAGCCGGTGCTCGTGGCGTACATCAAGGGTTCGCTGTTCTTCGGCATCAGTGCCGAAGAGATCACGCGGTCGCCGGTCCAGATCGCCGCAATCGGCATACAATCGGCGAGATTCAACGTGTGCAGGATGATTCGGCGCACGTTGCGATACCCGTCTCCCGGTAGCGTTCCGCGCCATGCCTCTACCGCATTGAAGGTTTCCAGGCGCGCCCCGAATCCAAGATTCTTAACGATCTTTGCCACCTGCCGGGCGCGGTCCTTCACGCCCTCGCTGTCCTCATCCATCAGGATGATGTTTCCTGAGTAGAGGCAGAATTGCACGTCGCCGCTGGACGCTTCGCCGATGGCGACCGTCGCATCTTCCATCATCCTAAGTGCGAACGGATCGATACGCTTGGGCGGTCTGCCCATGAGCTGGTCGATGAAGCCGCGAGCCTTCGCCGTCCACTTCTTCAAGGCGTCGGTGATGATCTTCTTCGCCTCTTCCGGGTCGAGCAAAACCGCTCGCGTGTTCCACCTGTACTCGAAAGGCAACGTGTCCAGAGCTGCAAGGATGCCAGGGAAACTCGTCGCCGGGAATCCGTCGATGGCCACGATCTGAATGTGCTTGTCTCCAACCATCGGCTCAATGCCGGTTTTGAAGCTCACGCAGCCAATTAAGTCATGCAAGAAGACGGGGATTGCCGGAAGGATGAAGGGATAATCCTCACCCGTCACGCAACGGCGCACATACCGCGCCAGATCGCAACTGATCCACTCCGTTTCCGCCCCATCGTCTCCAACGACGCGGTGTCCCAGGAGGCGCTCCACGCGCACCTGCGAACTCAGTACATCGTGGAACAGCCCGAGACGATCTTTGAAGAATATGAGGGCGGTCTCGCCGGCAGTCTTGTTGTCCCCGGTGCCCCCTTTGAAGAGGAACCCCTTGACCTTCTCCTCGCTCTGCATCGGAGGAAGGTAGGTCAGCGATATGTAATAGGTGCTCTCATAGTGCCGACCTTCGGCTTTGAACTGCGCTCTGCGCTCATCGTCGATCAAACTCGTCACCGAGTCCGGGAAGGCTCCCTGCTTCGCGTATTCGTTGACTTCGCAGCGAATCGCATCGCAATGCACCAACCATCCAGAACCGAGCTTCAAGACGGAATTCAATCGCTCCGCAAGAGCGGCCATCTCTTCGTGAGTGGCGGAGCCGAGATCGGGACCGGCATAACGCCAGGTCGCCATCAGTGCCCCGTCCTGAAGGAGCAGGATGCCATCGTCGATCATCGACGCATAAAGCAATAAATCGGGAAGGCCGGCCACCCACTTCCGGCCTTCCTCAGCCTTTGCGCCGCGCGCCGCCCATGCGATCAGGACACATGCCAACGCAGCCGCGCACGCTATCACCACAAACACCAGTCCAGAAATCATTGTGCCTACCGTCTCCTTTACTTCCAGCTACGGCTATTTCCAAGCCCGCCGCTGGCCTGTGCTCCTGCTCGACAAGCGGGATTTTGCCGGGTAATACGCCTTGTACTGGAGGCTGCGCGTCGCTACGTCGCGCATTCTCGGATCGACCTTCGCCAATTGAACCAGCACTGAAGTCGTCAGAGGCCAGAACACAACGCCGATCAGAATGCTCCACCATGTCATCAACGCAAAGATGAACAACGCGGAGATCATGGCGGCGCCGAGAACAAGTTCACGGTCGCCGCCCATGAGAAGATTGGGGCGGTTGATCGACGGATGGAATACCGTCTCTCTCGGCCCGTGCATCTCAAAATCCCCCTGTCATCGCAATCACGGCACTGGAGCTGGAGAACAAAGTGCTCATGATCGTGCCCGCGCCGACAATCACAGCGGTTGCAATCACCGCATAGCAGGAGCGTTTGGCAAATTCCGACAGTTCGCCACCGAAGACCAGGGCCATACCCCCAGCGGCAATGCCAACCACTGAAATGCCAGCCGCCACCGGCCCGGTGAGCGACTGTTTCACCGTCTGCAATGGGGTTTCCCAAGGTAATCCCGTGGTGCTGGTTGACGCATACGAGACGGCGCTCGAAACGAGCGCCCATCCCGCCATCATCAAAAAGGTTCGGTTAGTCAGAACCTCGACAAACTTCCCGGCCACTCTCCGCATACTCTTCAACATGCTTCCTCCTTGTTCTGGACCCAAGGTGGATCGTCCAACCTCTCGGCCCGATTGAATGTTTCTCCGCACAAGCGGCTTTACACGACGGCCTATCAATTGACAGCAGCTTCGCCTAAAGGCGCACGGTCGCAGCTATCCGATAACGGCACTGGAACTGGAAAACAAAGTGCTCATGATTGTGCCCGCCCCGACAATCACGCCGGTTGCAATCACCGCGTAGCAGGACCGCTTGGCAAATTCAGATAGTTCGCCGCCAAAGACGAGTGCCATGCCTCCGGCAGCAATGCCCACTACAGAAATCCCTGCCGCGACTGGCCCAGTCAGCGACTGTTGCACCGTCTGCAACGGCGTCTCCCACGGCAAGCCAGTCGTGCTCGTTGAGGCATAGGCCAGCGCATTCGAGATCAGCGCCAAGCCCGCCATTGTTAAGAACCGCTTGCCGGTCACAAGTTCAACCAGCCTTCCGGTCATCTTCCGCATCTTTTTCACCATGCTCATCTCCTTCTTTCCGGTTGAATGTCCTTGTCATGCAGCAACAGAGAATGCCTAAAGCTGTTCAATCTCGAAGCGTTCTCCATCGTGCCCCTTTACCAAACAAACCTCTTTCACCTTGCGTCCGCACGGAAACTGACGCCCGGCTTCGATGTAGACAACCAGGTGAATCGTCTCCGCGACGATCCTTGCCAAAATGTGAGTTGGGAATGGATTCGCCGTCTTCTGGCAAAGGAATACAATCCTGTTCAAACCTTCCATCGCATTGTTCGCATGGATGGTCATCGACCCGCCAGGGTGTCCTGTGTTCCACGCTTCCATCGCGGTCAACGCTTCGGTCCCGCGAACCTCGCCAACCAATATCCGATGGGGCTTCATGCGCAGGCAGGAGCGGATCAAATCGTCCATTGGAACCGCCTTGCAGGCGGTGAGCTGCACGTAGTTCTCGATGGCGACCCTCAACTCTGGCAGGTCTTCGAGAATCAGAACCCGATCATGCGGAGTACGCTCCGCTATGCCCTGATTCAACGCATCGAGCAGCGTCGTTTTGCCGGACCCTGTGCCGCCGACTACAAGAATGTTCTTGTGGTGCTCGATGGCCGTAAACAGCACATCGGCGTGATTCTTCGCGCTGCGAAGCGCCTGCTCGAATGGGTCGATGCTTTGGAGGCCGTTTAGCGGATCGTCCTTATTGGTCAGGATTCCGCTCGCGGCGTAGTCGTACAGACTCGGCTTCTTCTCGCCCTTCTTGCGGAACGACAGAGAGGCCGTCCCTATCGGCACCACCGGAGCAACCAGAGCTTCCACCCGGCAATTCAAATAAGGAACATTCCCGCTGACGACAGGGCTGTTGTATGTGGCTACCAAGCCAAATCCTTCAGCAATGCTCATCGTGGCCCCGACGGCACGTAATGGCGGAATCTTCGTCAGGACTTCAAACGGCTTGCTCTGCCGCATGATCCAGACCCGCCCGTCCGGATTCACGACAACGTCCTCGGCAGTCCGGTCCTTCATCAGCGCATACACGATCTCCGGACCCAATTCGGTCATCAGCTTGTACCGCTTGCGGTACTCGCTCTCGTTCTCCGAATCGAGCCTCAGAGTCTCGACATTGTCCGCCTGAACCGACATTCCCTACCTCCCCGGACGCGCCGCAATCCAGAATTACGATCACGCACGAATCATACAGAAAAGATGTATTAGAGGTCAAGTACAGCAGAAATATATGAAACCGTGATACGCTTTGTCCAACAGTTTCCAGAGGTCAGCGTCCACGAAGCCGGGCATTGGCCAAATCCGGAAATGAAAAGGAGGGACAATTGCTTCCCATCGCACTCAAAGCCGTTCAACTCCAACTGCAAGCAATGGGCGCCAGCCGCTACGAATTGGGTGTCCGGGTTCCACAAGACAAATCAGAGGATGGCAAATCGCAGATGATCTTGCGCACTAACCTCACCAACGGCGAAGTCTTCGAGAAGCTCGACTGGCTCGCCTCGGAAAACGCCAAGGGCCACCACATCTACATTCGCCCATCGGGACTGAGCCAACTGAGCCTGATTGACGACCTGAATCGCGACAGCCTGAAAAGCCTGATTGACACTGGATACACTCCGGCCTGCGTCGTCGAGACATCCCCAGGCAACTTTCAGGCTTGGCTCAAGCACGCTTGGTCTCTCACCGCCCAGGAAGGCACGGTCGCCGCCAAGATCCTCGCGGAACGATTCGGCGGCGATCCGAATTCAGCCGACTGGCGGCACTTTGGCCGCCTTGCCGGCTTTACCAACCCAAAGCCTCAATACCGCCTCCCCAATGGGCTCTTTCCCTACTCGCAACTCAAGTTCGCCCTTTCCAAAGGCGTCATCTACCCCAAAACGCATGAGGTGCTCTCTGTGGTCGAGGACCGGCTGCTCGATCAATATGTGGAGTCTCAGAGGTCGATCCAGACGCGCATCGGCTTCCAGGAGCGTCCCAGGCAGGCATTTGAACTTCTCGACTACGCACATTTCGCCAACAAATATGCCGCGCACGGTGAACGGCACAAGGCAGACCTTACCTATGCCACCTACTCACTCCAGCGAGGCGTCCCGGAAATAGAAGTCCGAGACACCATTCGCGCCCATACCTCAACATCCGCCTTCGTCAACCGCTCCCAGCGAGACAAAGACGCCTATATTGACCGCACCGTAAGAAAAGCACTCAAGCAGAATGGCATCTACATTCCTATGCAGCCCACCTTACAGACGGCGGAACTTTGCCGCTGACTCTTTCCTGCCTGTCCGTGGGGAGGGACACATTGCGTCCCTCCCTCGCTTCGACCCCTTCCGGTTCTCCGCTACCCACCCCAGCGGGATGGAATCCCCGCAACGCCCCCGCACACTCTCAAAAGAATTGCGCTCGGACGAGCGTTACGATTTCGCACGGCGAGAAAAAGCGTTAACCGTCGCGCGGCGATGGCCTGAGAAAAGGGATGCTGGAAAAGGGCGCTCTAAGGCGTCTGGTTCCGGCTTTTCGTTGTGTATGTAGTGCATGGAAAATATCGCCAACTAGCAGAACATAAATGCGTTAAGCCTTGAATTTATATCAGATATGTATTAAACTAAGAGTGTAAGGTCAAGCAATTCAGGGAGATAGGAAAAATGCAAAGCGACAAATCAAAAGCCCTCATCGACTCGATTACCGGCAGCATCAACACACTCGCCGCCATGACCGACGCAACCGCAAAATCCGCCATGTTCAAGGATTGGCTGCGGGCTGTCTCCCGGTTTCACCATTACTCCTTCAACAACCAGCTTCTTGTTCTCCTTCAGCGGCCCCAGGCCCAGCGTGTTGCCGGTTTTCATACGTGGAAATCGTTGGGCCGCAACGTCAAGAAGGGAGCGAAGGGGATTGCAATTCTTGCCCCGTGCGTCCGCAAGAAGACCGCCGAGGAAGCCGACAAGCAACGGAAAGGCGAAAGACTCTCCGAGATGAGACTGTGCGGATTCCGCGTCACCCACGTCTTCGACATCGCGGACACCGAAGGCAAGCCGCTTCCCGAACTCGACCACCGCGCCCAGGCCGGAGGCGAGTTCCTTCTGCCCCGCCTTGAGTCTGCCGCCGCCGCTATGGGAATCGTTCTGGAGTACCGCGAGGAGACAGGTTCCCCGAACGGCTGGAGCGAGGGTGGAAAGGTTGTAGTCAACGCGACCCTATCCACGGCCGCAAAATGCGGAACACTGGCCCATGAACTGGCGCATGAGTACCTTCACTGGCAAAGCAATCGCAGGGACGACATGACCCGTGAGCAGCGCGAACTGGAGGCAGAGGCCACGTCCTTTGCCGTCCTTGCCCACTTTGGCGTCGAGCAGCCCTCCGACCGCTATCTGGCCAGTTGGGACGCCACCGCCGAGAGCATTACCGCTTCCCTCCACATCATCCGCGATGCTGTTCACCACATCCTCGGCGTGATGGACTCGAATCGGCAGGAACAGACCGAAGCCGAGATCGAAGAGATCGCGGCTTAACTCTCCACCGGCACGATGTACACCAGGCCAGCCGGGAGCCTTATCCCGGCACGGAGACCACAATGGCAATCGCCCACAAATTCGAGACCGCTGGACTCGGGATTGCTCCCTTCCGTTTGGTTCGCGTCGAGATGCGCTGGTTTTCTATCCCCGGCATTCCAGGCAGCAAGAAGCCCGGATCGTCTTGTATGTTTTGCGGCCACCCCATCGCGGAGTGCTGTTTCCTTCGTGACGCCAACGGCAAGGAATTCCACGTTGGCAACGAGTGCATCAAGAAAGCCGGTGACGTCGGATTGTACGACACCGTCAAGAAGGAACTCCGGCGCATGAAGAACCAGGCCGAGGCCGACGCGGCAGCAGCCACCTTCCGGGAAGGCCGCGACATTCTTGCCCGTGCCGACGTTCGCGCATCGCTCTCTACTCAGCCTCATCCCAATTCGTTCTTTGCCGCCAAGGGCAAGACAATGGCCGACTACTACGAATTCTTGCTGCACAACTCCCCGCGCGGCACAGTGGCAAACACGGTTGGCAACCTGCGCGAGTTCGCAGCGGAGTCGATCCAATGACCGCAATGCAATTCTCACTCTTCGACGCGCGGCCCACAGCCGCCACTGTAGGCATGGAGCCGAGTGTGAATGCGCGGAATGCGAAACGCCAACTCGACACCTTGCGCAAACAGTTGGCGACGGCCCAGGCCGATCTTGAGGACGTGGACTACAACCTGAGCATCGTTGTTATGCACCAACGGGCATCACGCGAAGGAAAGATCGATGCAAATTGGTGGGATGCGGCGATGCGCTTTGGAATGTTGGACCCCGGCGAGGAGCCGGTCTACCGCATTGGCTCTTATCCGGTGAAAGTTATGCGATGGATACGGCACCTGATCTTTACATTGAACGCGGAGCGCCGAGACGTTCTATCTGCCATCGCCGATCTTGAACCAAAGGTAGCCGCGTTGTCGCAGATCATCGGCAATGCAATCCAGTGAGTACCGTCATGCAGATTCAAATCGACAGCCCGTATATCCAAGACGAGAACCCCGCCGCTTTGCTGGCCGGAGCGGAGATCGAAGCCGCTGGCCTTCATCGCTGCCTCAAGATCGTTCGCCTTTGGAGTCAATCCAGCGCAGTGCCCAGGCTACGCCGAGAAGAAATCATCGAGGAAGAGCAGAGGCTGGCCAGCCTCTACGCGGCCATTCTCCAAGAAACCGGCTCTGCGTTCGGTATCGATAAAGCCGACGAACTCAAGGTCCGCATCGAGGCCGCTTGCATTCTCGACGATTGGGAATGCCCGCCCGCTGAACAAGGACTCCTGTTTCCAATTCTCAACGAACCGATGACGGAAGCCAGCCCCGCCACGGCGAGAAAGTGAGTGCCCACCATGGAAACCATCCGCGAAGTCAATCCAGTCCGTCTCACTTGGGGAACCTACGATCACGAGAAGAACGACTACGTGAGCGAGGGCGACATTCCGGCAAGCTACAGCGGCGATTCGATCGCCATGGGGCAGCCAGTGCGCAAGCCCTTCCGAATGGACGGAGAGATGTGGGTCGCCATCGGGCTTAGCAACCATGGTGCGAAGGCATATCGCCTGTGCCCGTTGCGTGTCTTCTACGGAACGCCCACCAACTACCGCGACAAGACCGGCACCGCTGAGGGCGCAGAGGCGGCGCGCAACGATCCCAATGGCTTTTACGACCGCATGACCGTCAAGCACGGCGGACAGCAGTTCGTTCTCTGCGGTCCCGAAGTCCAGGTTGTTGCCAGTCAGCACGAGGACGTTTCCGTGCCACAGGTTCAACTCACCCTTTTTTAACCAGCACCCACCCGCACCAACACACGGAGACATCCATGCTAGGACACAGACTCAACTCAACGATTCACTGCTATGAAGACGTGGAACTGATCGAAGTCCACTCCGAGTATCTGAAGTGCAGTTTCATGGTCGCCAAAGACGAATGGGAAATCGGCAAGAAACTGCTCAACATTTTCAGCCCCATCGACGGCAATGTGCTGGGCTTCCCACACTATCGCCTTCACCGCGACAACATCTCCGCCACTGGACCCAAATTGCCCGACGGCACAACCGTTCAGCCCGGCATGGCCGAAGCCATCGAGATACAGCGCCAGGCCGGACACACCATCTACGCCGACCATCTCTCCGCCATGCTTTACGGAACTGGCCTCAACCCCGCGCGTTCCTGAGACGCGCAACACGGAAAGGGATTTATGCAAATCACAGTTTGGAGTGTCGCAGCGGACGACGACAACGGCACCTATGCCAGCGTCCATGAAACAGAATTAGCCGCATATCGGCGCTTGATTGAGTTGACCGTCGATGCCGACAATAAGGACGAGATAGCCAAGGCCGAAGCATTTATGGAGGCAGAGGACTTCGACAGCCTAGACGAATGGATTCACGAGGAAGTGATCGAGCCGCTGAATACCTACAGCGTGGACCAGCACAAGCTGGATGTGCCGACCGCTCCTGCGTCAGCAGACGACGGCAAGCACATCACGCGCCGCGAACTCGCCAGCGTCATCCACGGCTTGCGCCTCATGCAAGAACAATGGGAGCCGAAGATGCACGGCTGCACTTCCATCGGCCTTCACGACCCGCTGGAATTGAGCGAACCCAACTCCTGCGACCACTTCTGCGACGAAGAGGATTCTCCGCTTAGCCCCACCGAGATCGACGACCTTTGCGAAAGGCTCAATATGGGGCTCAACAACTGACCGGCTCCCGTGACAGGGCGAGAGAGCGAAGGGTCCCTATCCATCTGCATGGACCAGCTACTCGCCCGAAGCCGGCACTGACGATTCCTTTGCGCACTTTACCGCGTGCTGCATGATCCGTTCCGTAGCATCCTCCCCAATCAGCGCGTTGACGAACAAGCAGAATTGAGTCGCTCTCAATGTCAGCGGTTCCGCCACCCTCACGCGATCCTCTTCAGACAGAGTGTGGAAATCGGCAATCGCATTTTCCGTGTCAAGATCACAGAAAGCCCATTTCAAGGCAGAGATGACTCGCCACGCATATCGCTCTTCTAGCGGCAGCGCGGCCAATGCAGCCAAATATGGTTCGGTGTCCTGCCCTCCAATCTGAGCCTTCATTAGGGCGAGATAGGGCTTCATCCTCTCAGAACGGACAAGTTCCTGAGCACCATCTTCGGAATGAATGTCGCTAATAGGGAGACTGTTAATTCTTTCCTCTGCCATGCTTCCTCCTGATTTAAGATGCATCGCCGTTCTCCAGAGCGCACCGAGGGTTAGCGTACACTCCAAGGCTACTCTACGCACCGTCAGTCTCCGGCGAGTCGCCAACAACATATTGCTGCTGCTGGGCCATGGCCGGTTCCTCGGCGCGGAATAGCTTGACTCGCTACCTAAAATATTCGAGATTAAGTAATATGGCTTCCGACCGACATTCTGCATTCATTCCATGGGCGACCATGTATATGGGGTTTAGCCCGAATACTCAAGAGGAGCGCATCCGTAGCTGCCCCTTTGAAAAGAGAGTTGTACTGCCGCTCGAAGACATCAAAAAGACGCTGGTGGCACACCGCGACATTATCTTCCAGAATATCGATCCCGTAGAGTGAGGACACGGCAAGGATGGCGTTCCGCTCGTAGTCCAACTGCCTGTTGCTGCAACGCGATTCAACACTGCGCAGCTTACGCTCCAGAATGGCCGCCAGAAAATTACCTGTGCCGCAGGCAGGTTCCAAGAATCGGGAATCAATTCTTGTTGCCTCCTGCTCCACTAAATCCAGCATGGCATTCACTTCCCGCAGGTCAGCGTAGACTTCGCCATGATCCGCGACTCTCCGACGAGAGACAACTTGCCGGTCTTGCTTTGTCAAGCCCTTAGCCTCAATATTCAAGCCTGCCAACCGCCTCGGCAGCCAGTTGCGTAGCGGGTGCGCCTGTTCCGGTGGTTGCGCTTCGAGCCAGAGCAAGGCGGAATTGGAGCCGGATGTTCCACAAGACTCCGTAACTTTCTTCTTCCGGTTGCCAACCATCCTACCAAACGCGGCTGCCCCGATGATTTGGAGCATTTTGGGGCCTGGGAAGCAGGCGAGCGGCTAAACCAATAGTACCGCCAGGGGCTCATGATCCCACTAGTGTGCAGTTCTCCTCGGCAAATCAACGCAATTTATGCCGCATCCAGCCCCCTGCACGGCGGCTAGGTTGTCGCTGCAATCGATTGGCCCAGCCTCCCGGCTATACTGTTTGCACAACGGAGACCAGAATGATCGAGTTTTCAGATTTCGAGTCCCAGTGGCTTGAGGACGTGGTTGCAGGTAGCCCGGGTACCACCGAACTTGGACATCGCTTTGCAGAAAAAATGCTCCGTGACTGGCAAGAAGTGGAGAACGCAACATCCGAAATCATTCTTTGTGACGGTGCCGGTGACGGTGGAATAGACGCGGCTGTCTTCATAAAGGCAGACGATGCTGAAGGCCTGGAAGGAGACAACTGGATTCTCATTCAGAGCAAGTATGGACATTCGTACTCAGGAGCAGACACGATTGGACTGGAGGCGCAAAAGTTATTTGCAACGCTTGAAGGCAAACGTGAAAAGCTGTCTTCACTAAGCACCGAACTGGTGCAACGTCTAAAGACGTTCATCGCGAATGCCGGACCCAAAGATCACCTTGATTATGTAGTTTTCACGAGTGGCCGAATTTCCCCGGAGGAGCAGGAGTATCTCGCCAATGTTGAAGTTCTAGGAAGGGCCAAGTTTGGCTCACTTTTCAGCGTAGATTCCGTCTCGGTAGAGACACTCTATAACAAGCTTGTGGAAGCCGATTCAACTACGCCGAGAGGCTTGCGCGTCAGGCTCAAGACGTCAGTCGCAAGTTCTGGTGAGATTTTGCTGATTGGGGCAACGCCGCTCACAGATATGTTTAAGTTCATGCAGGAATACAAGAGCTTGTCGGGTGATCTTGACTTGCTCTACGAAAAGAACGTGCGGAAGTTCTTGGGGAATAAGAAGAAGGTAAACAAGGGCATTGAAAAGACCATCGAGCTTTACCCGGAGCGGTTCGGCCTTTACAACAATGGAGTCACGATTGTCGCCGAATCAGTCGATAAGGAAACCGCGAACAGTTGGCTCTTGACCAATCCGTATATCGTCAATGGCTGCCAAACTACTAAGTCGATTTGGTCGGTGCTGCAAAAAAGGCTTAACGCCGGGGGTACCGCAAAGACGGCTGAACAGCAGTCTTGGGAGACGCGCCTCGGCGGTGCCGTCGTTGTCACAAAAATTGTGATCGTGGGTTCAGCAGGCGAAGATTTGCTTACCGAGACAACTCGATTTACAAATTCACAGAATGCAGTTGGTGAAAAGGACTTCATTGCACTTGAGAGGGATTTTCGCGTGTGGGCACCTGCGTTCAATAGCCATTCCGGAGTTTTTCTCGAAATTCAGCGAGGCGCTTGGGAGGCACGAAGAGCTTACCAAAAGCAAAATCCGCTGGCGCTCCCGCGATTTGAAGAATCTGCAAATGCTTTCGAGCTACTCAAAGCCTATGCTGCTGGTTGGCTCGGAGAGGCTGGTATCGCATTCGGGAAGAATCCTCCCTTTGCTCCAGGCGGCTCTCTCTTTAACAAGATTGTGAATGACCCATCTTTTGGCGTGGATGCACTTTTTGCGGCTCACCTAATGCAAAAGCTTTCGAACACGTATAACTTCGGCAGGGGAGCTAAGCAGCAAACTCGTGGGCAGACGCGCTACCTCTTCATCATGGTCGCAGTAGATCTTGTGAAAGACATCCTTATAAATGTGGGCTTAGATTACAGCTATGCCTCAATTTCACGGTCCGTCGTGGCGCTAGAGCAGAAGGGATTGCTAACTGAGATAGGAGATGCTGCCGTACTCATGGTGGACGAATATCTGACGCAAGGCAACGAGGACTCGCTATTCTCTGAACCTGAATTTTCTAAAACGCAAGACCTAAATGCATTTTTGAAAGCGGAAAAGCTGGGCAAAGGGGACGAGTTTTCTCCGAATCTGAAGATGCAGATGATGATGACAAAGAAAGTGCTCAAGAAAAGTGCGAGTATCCAAGCGATTCGAAACGCCGTAAAAGATGCACACATGGCTGCTTCTGAGTAACTGTTGCTGGCCTTCTGCAACCACATGGACTAGATGTGATACTAGGTGCCTATCCCGGTGATGAGTGTGGAGCGCGTCTTCACTGGGAACCTGGGCCACAACGAAGATCAATGAGTTTCCGCATCGCCGTGCAATTGCAACTGCGGGCTCATTTCTTTTTTGGGCGGCGTCCCAACGCTCGCCGAAGGGGCTAGAGGGGTCCCCGGCGAGCGGAAATCAACACCTTCCCGCTCACTTCACAACACAATGAAAAGCACTGTAAAATCGTCACCTTTTCGGGTGTTTTCCGATGGGGTTTTCCGCTCACTGATTGCGGTGCGTCTCGACCCTCAATCCTCACGAACGGCTGCTCGGTTCGAAGTGCTCCATTCATGCGAGGCCGGTGTCGCCTAGCTGAATGTCGGCCCGAGTCATCTGTGTGGTTGCGTTGATTGTGGGCCGGTGATCGACTCCGCGACCACTATGGCTTGTGCCTGAGTCCCCACTGCCTGATATGCGGCATGATCTCTGCCATGACAGTCGCGAAATATTGTGCCCCGCAGGTGTAGAAGAGTTCGTCAGCGTCAGGGAACCTCTCTGACCCGATATCTTCTGTGAGAATGGACCAAGCTGTCGGATGTACGAACTTCGAGCAGACCTGATTCATCGTTTCGTAGTCCTCTTTCATTCCCACCGCTCCGGCCAATTGTCCCGTGTTGAGGAACTTGGTCTGTGTGATACCCTCGGCGAGCATTTGTGTGGTGAATCTGTTGATCACGACGTCAAAGGCACTGGTTGCAAGATGGGGATTGAGGTAAAGCTCCAGTTGCTTAAGCCTCTTGCCGATCTGAACTCCGTCAACAAGCCTCGCGCCCGCAAACTCATCGGCATTCGTCTCACTCATGAGCGCATACTTCGTGAATATTGCTAACTCCAGGAGGTTGCGGCATGACCATGCCAGCATCATCTGGTCATCACGATCCACGGCTTTGCGAAGGCTGACATAGTTGTTTACCGCCACTGTGCTCAGTGCAGTGAAGATGTGGTAGAAGCGACCGGCCTTCTCTTCGGTTGGGATGGGTATTGAGCGCATGAACGCGTCAAATTGCTGGAGGGCTTCATCGGTCTTCTTAATCATCAAAAGGTCAATGGGCATGCTCACCTCTCCAGTCGTGAGGAGATGGCGCGATCAGGATTTCCCTCTTGTCTTCAGAATCTTCATATAAGTTTTATTAGGATCGCGGTTGTCCCAAGCCCCTTTGACGAAGTCGCGTAGATTTGGCATGTCCTTCTCTATGGTTGTCTGCCAAAGGTTAGGACTGTACTCGAAGACGCGAAGCAGGTTGTCGATATCGAAGAGTGGTCCGGTCCCCTCGGCCTTCATGAGTACAACAGGCTTTTCCTGAGCCATTCGAACGCCAAGTTCGAACATGACATTCGGATTGTGTTCGGTCAGATCAGCGATCACCAGATCGGCTTCGATCAGATCGTTCACTATTGTGGACTGGATCATATCGCTGCCTTGGCGGTTGGCCGTCTTTACAGTGAACCCGCATTCCTTAGAGGCGGCAGCGGGCGTGATGAGGCTGCGGAGTACTTCAGCAAAGAATCCAGTTGGGTGCTTCGGATCGCGCTCGACAAACGGAAGGATGACAAAAGCAGTGAGTGTTGAGCCAGCCGCGCCTTCTGCGAGCGTAACGGTTCCAGGAGTTTCGATTGAGGATTCCCCGCCATCGACATCGATAGTCGAGGGTGGGCCAGAGACTATCCCTAAATACTGGCAGTTTTCGCGGAAAGTCTGGGCAAATTCATCATGGGTCTCCGGATCGAGTCCGAATTCCTTAGTCAGAGTGTTGCCGAGGTATTTCATATCCGGAAGATTGCTACCCTTGTAGTAATCTAGGACCTTCTTAAAGATATCGATATTCAAGAAGGCTTGTTTCTTGAGCGATAGCTCTACTTCCGGGTTCGGAGCATAGACGATTTCACGGCCAAGCGCTTCAAGGGAGATTTTGGGGGCTTCCCGTGTCCCAACCGTCAGGCCATAATCACGAGACGCGGCGGTGTGATAGAACCAACTGTTCCCTTGGGGCGTGCCGACCGCTTTGCGTACCTCGTCCGGTTCCCACGGGTTTCCACCGTTGAGTTCCTTGATCGCGTAAGGGATCTTGAGAGCCTTCTCTAAAGTTGCACGTGGAAACGGGTACTTGATCTTTGGCTTTACGACGGCCTTCTTCGCTGGAGCGACTTTCTTTTTCGGTGGCACAAGCGGCCTCCTCACGACACGAACTGTTTGGTAAAACGGAGTTCACCAAAATTGTAACAACTTGAGCACAGACAAGTGCCTAGAAAATCAAGTCTTTAGTTTCCTGTACTGCTCCTCGGTCAGACTCAGAAAGACCCCGCCGCTGCCCATGGCGATCCCCTGGTCCAGCATCAGACGGCTCTCCTGGTCCCGGAGGCCGCTTCCCCGCTCCACCAGATCATTGATCTTGTCCGGCGAAGTGAAGTGCAGACGCTTGGGCAGCGGCGTCTTGAGGTCTGCCTCCAGGAACTGGCACTGCCAGCCGTAGCGGTCCTGAAAGGAAAGGTACACCCGGTGACGACCATTCGGGTTCATGCAGATCAGTATCGGCGAACAAATGGCAAATACTATCCACAGGATATGGTGAGAAACTGGCGGCGACCGCAAAAGAGTAGGAACTTGCTACGCAAGGCACTCGGAGACTAGTGAAATCACGCCTTTGACAAATCCAGAGTGCCAATGTTGCGAATCTCTTTATCATGAGAAAGCAACAGATGTGTACTACTTTTCCACATAAATGCCCTGAAAGTTGTGCAAAACCTGCACCAATCAGTGTAAAATCTAGAGAGGTGATTCGCCAAACATTCGCCTTGTGGGGTTTTTATGCCGTATCCGGCTAAGGTTGTAGCGAATGAATTCATAGCGATTTCAAAGGCGCTTACGCCTATGAAGTTGCAGAAGCTCGTCTACTTTGCTCACGGTTGGTGCCTAGCTCTTACAGGCCATCCCCTTATTTCCGAACGCATTGAAGCATGGCAGTATGGCCCCGTTATCCCTGCGATCTATCACGAATTAAAGCGCGTCGGTAATGGGGTCATTACGGAGCCTATAAGTGACATTCGTTATGCGGGGGGCGGGAAGTTTTGCCGTCACGTCTTCAGTTTTAACGACTATCCAAATGATGAAGAGCGCCGCCATGCACAGGAAATCATTGCAAAGGTATTTGAGATATATGGAGGGTATTCTGCGGTCAGGCTGTCGAATGCTACGCACATGGATGGCACTCCGTGGCAACAAATTTACAGAGAGGGTGTTCGTTCAGTCGTGATTCCTGACGACCGGATTGAAACATACTTCAAAGCCCAAGCCCATGAGTGAGCCTAGTTCTTTTAGCAAGCTTATTGCTTCGATAAATGCGGTCCAGGTAGAAAAGGCGAAATCCACCGCAGACGATAAGACGGAACTTGAGGAAGTTTCGTACATATCAGAGCGCAGAAAGCTTCTTCTAAGAGAGCTAGGACAGAATATTGCAGAACGAAAGCTATATGCGGGGCGTGTCTTCTGGATTTGCCTGGGCTGGGTTTGCGGGATATTTCTCATTCTAATTGCGGACGGTATAGGTTGGCATTTTCATCTGGCGGACTCGGTTCTTTTAATGGCGATTGGCAGCACCACGACAAATATTCTGGGAATTTTTTATATCGTTATGCGTTACCTGTTCCCCTCTAAATCTGGGGTGTCTCCAGAACATAGGGATGACCTGCCGCCCACTGGTTGAAAGCCTCGGCCCCTGCCCTGCGGAAATCCAAACTGACCCCACTACCAATCCATAGCGCGGGTCCCGCTGTGCGTTACACTATTCCGCATGAGCGTAAACGACATTCTCACCCTCATCGACGCTGAGATTGTCCAACTCCAACAAGCCCGTGTCCTGATTGCCGGAGCAGGTAAGCGATGGCCAAGGAGACCCAAGTCAGCCGATGTCCCGGTTGCGGTGGCCAAGCCCAAACAAAAGCGGAAGATGACTCCAGAAGGCCGCGCAAGGATCGTGGCAGCGGTGAAGGCGCGTTGGGCTGCGAATAGGAAGGCTGGGAAGTAAAACAATTTGGGGTGTGCGATGGCTGTCAGAAGGGTCGGGGGAAGTGTTGAGAAGCAGCCACAACTCAAATCTGGCCCTGCCGGACGCAGCCGAAAAGCACCCTATGGTCAAATTTCGTTGGATCTTGTAGCCCCTCAAACTGAAGATGTTGTAACCAAGACCGTGTGGGAATCTATCCGCGCGGTAGCACTGGCCCTCGCTGTCGTGGCTGTTCCGCTACTTCTCCTGCACCTGAAGTTTGTAAAGGACATGTCCGGCTTTGGTGCGATGCTGGGCATAATATATGGAAGCGGCTGGGTAGGGATTACGGTAGCAAGTCGCATGAAAGGGTTTCACTTTTGGTCCAGGGCTATAGTGTGCGTAGTTCTAATCTTGGGTATCGCAGTCATCGCCTTCTTCATGGCGGACAATATGCGTCATTACCTTGCGTCCAGTGGTAGCGACGAGTGACAGGTGGCTACCTCAATTCGCAAGTGAGACATCGAGTGATCCGACCGATCATTGCGTTTCGGGGCTACATCTTCCGGGATGTCGTTCCGCAGTTCGCCAATCTTAATGAGCGAGCGACGCAAGTCGGGCAAGAGCACTACGAGATGTTGAGTTGTCAGTCTGCGGGCGAAGATTGCGATTACGACCAGTCTGAATTTGCAGAGGATGCGCAGGATCAGGCAATCGGCTGGTATGAGATGATGCGATCCCTGCGCCAAACCATGCTCAATCTGCTTGCGGCGGGTCTGTTCCATCTGACAGAGCAGCAACTGGCTTCGCTGTGCCACGATGGTGGGTTCAGAGTTCCACCTCCAGCAGATACGAAGATTCATGAAGTGGCGAAGTGGTATCGCCTTCATCTGCGTCTCGATCTAAAGACTCTTCCGACCTGGTCGCTAATCGATGAGCTCAGACACCTGGCGAACACGGTCAAACATGGGGAAGGAAGTTCGAGCCGTCAACTCAAGGTCAAACGCCCCGAACTGTTTTGCGACCCATCATTGATTGAGGCCTTTCCTGCGATTGGATTTCGAGACTACTTTCTTAACAAGGCTGTAGCTGCACCTCTCGCGGGCGACGATGTCTTCGTGACCGAAGATTGGCTCAAGCACTACGCAGAGGGCGTGGGGTCATTTTTTGGGGAGATCGCGGATCATTTTGCGGCGCACGCGGACGAAGACTATTAGCCCGTGGTCACGGTTGGATTCCGTGCCCAACCACGACGCCGTCGCTCACCTTAGAAGAATCTGCACCCGTGATTCCCCACCCGTGATTGGCCCGTTTTACACGTATTTCGCTGTATTTAGGCGGCCTTGTACGGCATGTAAGTAGTTGATTGTATTACTTATTGGCGTTTTCATTCCCCGTGGGTCTGCAATGCCGGCGGATGGCTTAGTTGGTAACTTCCATTGAATTGAACACTGCCAAATCAGCACCCAACGCCGAGCCAAAGGACTCTGGCCGGCGGCGTAGCCGCCGGCTCAAAACAGCAGCCCGCTAGCGACGCCCCAGCGCACCGCCCGCATGGCCCGCATGGCCTGTTCCTTTCCGCACAGCCCCTGTTCAGGTACTCGGCGAAGCGGCCCAGCGCCACAGGCCAACAGCGGCGACACGCACACCTCCGTCCTGCTCAGCCATTTTCCCAAACACATCCGTCAGAAGCAGAACGCCCCTTAGATGGCCTGCACATAACCAGCCTTACAGTCGTAGATAATATATCAAAGATGTACTATACTGGCGTGTGCCCTCACTTTCGCGAGGTGGAAATGCCACAAGTTCGGCCAATTCAGCAGTCCTTGTTCCCGGAACTGTCCGGCACGTTTCAGGAACCCGAATCCTTCACTACACTGAACCAGGAGGCACGACATGACTCCCAACAACGCATCCAGCACCATCCCCGGCAACCCCGACTCCATTTTGGAGTTGATGGAACTCCCGGCCTTCCAGAATCTGCTCGCGAAGGTGGAGACGAACTTCTACCGGAACCGCCCGAAGGAAGCAGCGGAATTGGAATTGGAAGGGACGATTCGATTTACCCTCCAGGAACGCGCGGCCCAGGCGTGGGAGATCCTCGCCAAGGCGCGCTCGACGGGCCTTCCGATGGAACAGGCCCAGGAACTGATCTCCGAACTGGTCTACCCGCCGCTGGAGTCAGACGGCAACTAATTCTGGAAAGCGATGCTAAAGCCCCCCAGTTGGATTTTGGCATCGCTTCAGACGACCAAGCCGAACCCGCGACACCCAAGCCAATTCTTCCGCCGGACCCTCTCCGCAACAGCCGGAACTTCCGCCTCAACAACGATGTGGCCTCGCATATCGCTGAGGGCGGGTCAAAGGCCCGCATTCAGAACAACCTCGACATCCTTGAACTCCTCAAGTCCATCCAGGCCGAGCAGCGCACTGCGACCACCGACGAACAGATTCGCATTGCGAAGTACATCGACTTCGGCGGTTTGCGCGAGTTGTGGGATCAGGGATACCGCTACTATGAGGAGCGCAACCGCCTTGCCGAAATCCTCACCGAAGAAGAAATCGATGCGGTCAAGGAAACGTCCCTCAACACGCACTACACAGCCATCGAGGTTGTGGACCAAATGTGGGCGGCGGCAAACCGTCTTGGCTTCGTCGGTGGGCGCATTCTCGAACCGGGCATGGGAGTCGGCAACTTCTTTGCCCGCATACCCGACCAACTTCTCCATGAGTCCGAACTCTTCGGGGTCGAGAAGAATCCCCTCAGCGGGGCGCTCGCTTCCATGCTCTATCCGGATGCCAAGATTCTCGTCCAGCCCTTTGAAGA
>Ga0224553_1000290_pt1 | contig 23525 bp, 16 predicted proteins | sample 714S21014metaG_FD_179897 | JGI IMG/M metagenome (GOLD analysis project Ga0224553, IMG submission 179897) | Peat soil microbial communities from Stordalen Mire, Sweden - 717 S2 10-14 | ecosystem: Environmental > Terrestrial > Soil > Wetlands > Peat | place: Sweden: Norrbotten County, Stordalen... | reverse complement strand
TGGCCAGCAGTTTGGCCAGTTGGGCATGGAGGTGACGCGCAAGAATCTGAATATCCAGCCCACAGTGAAGATTCGACCTGGCTATCGGTTCAATGTGCGCGTGAATCGTGACATTGCCTTCACGGAAGCGTATGGAGATTCGAGAACGGGAGAATAGGAGCCGACGATGCAGATTGTTTACCGCAATATTCGTTTCAGTGCAAAGGTTGATCGGTGCCTGCGCCGGCGCTGGAGGATGCACGGCGACTTGTCCATTCGCGTCCGTGAAGCTCTGGACGGTGTGAATCTGCTTGATGTGGAGCTGCTCAAGGTGGATTCACGCCGGGTCCATGCAACGCAGGTTGGTGTATTAGAGTCTGCGTGGCTCGCCGCCCATGAGGCGGCGAGTGCACGCAGATGCTCTTTGAACACGCTTGTGAACAGCGCGGTTTGGGCGGCTTTTGGTGGACAGAGGTCGAATTTGCTTGGCCGGCCCCCTAGTGGCCGGAATCTCCGGGGCACCGCTTGCCGAAGCCTGTCTGAGTGAAATGTAGCGTGGAGCCTGGGAGAACGAAAAACCGGGCACAAGAGCGGATGGTTTCGCGCGACGGTCGAGAAGGCATCAGGGCTGGTTGTACAACCCTCTGGCAGCTTTTCGATCTCGACCAGGCGCGCATTCGGCTCGACACCGCCATCCGCGATTTCGAGCGTCGCGCCCCGCCGCCCCTAGTTCGGCGCCCACTCCCAACTGCCCCTCTAAGCACCACGGCGCGGGCGGGATCTCAGCCGAGATTCTGCCCGCTACAATCCCCATAGCGAGGCTCCCATCCAGAACCGCCACTACCCGCGATCAGACGGCCGTCGCGCCGCGCCGATCGCCCAGGCGCGAACCACCCGTGATCGCATCCGTTCAAGCACCACCCGATGCCGAGCCAGAGGCACCGGACGCTGGTGCCGCCCGTTGCGCCCCGACCTCATTTGGCGGCGGGGCCGGCACCGGGCGACTGTGGGCAACCCGGTGCAGGGAAACCGCCCCCGGCATCCTGTATGAGTACCCGAATCGCTGCGTCGTCGAGCGTCTTGAGCTGGTCAAGGGCTTCCGCTACCGCCAGTATCACGCCAATCTCGGATTCGATCATCCCCGCCGCGTCCTCCCAGGATTCCTCCAACCAGTCAGCCAAGGCTGCGCCCCTGAGTCCGCACTCGCGCCGAGCCCGCCGGATGAGTTCCCTTGCTTTCAGGCAGTCCACCTTTTGCGCTCGTAGATGAAAGGAGCGGGTCCTGAACTTTGGGTCGGAGTGGGTTTCCCAGGCTGGACCGGCGAACGTCACGGTAACCCTACGCTGGAGCATCGCCTCAGGCGTCTCTTCACGAATCAGGGGGAATAAATACACGGTTTCCCCGTTTATGGAGATGCCCGTTTCGGACTCTCCCCGTCCGATATAGGCTCGAACATCAGACATCCCGAGGGCCACCGCGGCCACTGCGTGGGCTGCTTCATGGAATGCTGTATTGGTCACTCCTTAATCATAGGGAGTTGGTCCGGCCCAACCCGAGGCTGCTGGCGTTCCAGATCACAAATCGCCACGTTACAGACCGTACATTACTTCGGCTCAAGGGATTAGAATATCTCCAACCGTGTTCAGACACCCTCAGAATCCCTGAAGTCACCGGAAGAACTTTCCAGACGCCGGGGTGTCAACCCCCGAGTTCACTGAACCTGCTTTGGCCACATTGGGCCGGAGGTCCTGGAAAGGCACCATTCTTCAATGCATGACGCGAATATCTCTCTGGTATTTTCCACACTTCTGCATAAAACTCCAACATTCATCCTGTGGAGTTGTGCAGGGCTGATTCTGGTCACGATCGGAATGTTCGTTAAGCTGTGGATGTCTAGCGGCAAGGTGAAACTGAAGATTGGCCTCTTGACCAAGACTTTGGGGGACCTCCGCGAGGATAGCGCCCAGGAACGACGAAATGGGTTATCGCTAGATCGACTGGACTTGATTCGAACAAAGTGTGCAGACCTCACGGGTAATCCGAGTGATTGGTGGAACCGGATTAATGAAAAGATTGAACCATATGTCAGCCCCGAAGAGTCGGAGGGGTGGTTTCTTACTGAGAATCCTCGTTCACTCCTTCCATATGAAGTTGTTGTTGGCCGTAGTTTTCCTGCCGCGTTCTTTGAAGCATACCCTGGCCTTCTGACAGCTTTCGGTCTGATGCTAACCTTCTCAGCGATCCTTTGGGCGCTACTCGATGTCAACTACGACAAGTCGAACACCATTGAGCCTGTCAGTGGAATGCCTCAGCTAATCAATGGACTATCGGGAAAGTTCCTGAGTTCCATCTGTGCTCTACTCTTCAGCATCTTCTTTACCGTTGCAGAGCGTATCTTCGTGCGGCGTCTAAAAGAGTCCTACGAGCAGATGCTATCTACAATCTCGAAGACTATCCCGTACCTTCATACCTCACGCATCCTCCTGGACATTCATAGGTTTTCAGCCAAACAGACGGTTTCTGTCCACAATATTAGCAGCGAGGTTGTTGATCGGCTGACGAACGCCTTCAATGATCGTGTGGTTCCGGGGCTGGCTTCAGGAATGTCGTCCGGTGTTGCAGAGAAGTTGCAAGACGAGTTCCGCCCAATGATGGAACGGATGGTTGGCTCACTTGACACCTTGCAATCTGCAATAGTTCGGCTTGAATCTGAGAAAAAGGACTCAGTGACCGGTGAATTCGGGAGAATGATCGACGTTCTGAAGGATTCAATCGGCAACGCACTCTCCACCATGGGAGAACAGTTTCGAGAAGCTCTGTCGGGTTCTGCAAAAGACGAATTCGGGAATGTACAGGGGACTCTTGAAGCAACTCGCCACGTGCTGACAGAGATGAATACCCAGTTTGCTCAAATGCAGACGGCTCTTGGCGTGATTATTGCAAAGGCTGAAGAGACGACAACTGGTCAACTCGAATCGGGAAGAAAGCAGACCGAAGAGTTGAATGCCTTGATGCACGGGCTAATGACAAAGCTTCAGGAGACTGCGGATCAGAATATCAACAGTGTTCAGACACAACTCACGCGAGTAGTCAGCGACTTGACGGACAACGTCACAAAACTGTCGGTGGACATGATGGACGCTTCCAAGGACATGGCACGTCATTCCCAAGAGTCTGCAAGCAGCATAATCGAAAAGACAGATGCATGGTCTGAGGCAACTGCGAAGCGACTCGAATCCCTGCTGGCAAACATAGAGAATCGGAGCGATGACTTCAAGAGAGCGAGCGAGGCATTACTTGAGGCCAAGATCTTCATGAGCAATCTTCTAACGCAAAACGCCAATGCTCTCAAGCAAATGCAAGATGCAAGTCTCAATGTCCAGACCTATAGCAAAGGCCTTGTAGGACAGTCCGATTCATTGAAAGCTATAAGTGGCGATCAGGCCAAGGTTGCTAACCAGTTGCTACTGACATCCGGCGGACTGAAAGCTTTGTACGACCAGCACCAGCAGCAACTTGGAGAGTACCGAAGGACAGTAGCGGAGTATAAGGATGTTGTTGATAAGCTCCATGAACCGCTTGCCAGGATCATGAAGGCTACTAGCGACGGGCTTAGAGATTACAACCAAAGTGTTGAAAAGAACTTCACGAAGATTGTTGAAATCGCAGACAAACTTGTTCCCAAAGCGGCCAACCTGCTCAGTGGCCAGATCGACGATCTTGGCGAGAAACTCGAAGAGCTTTCAGATGTAATTGCAAAGACGGTGGAGCGCTCCAATGGAAGACCACGGTAGCTCAGAGCATTTGAGCAGTTCGCTGACGGATTTGATGACCTCATTGATGGTCATCTTTATTCTCTTGCTACTCGTATTTATTAGTCACACGGCTAGTAAGGACGCGGCTCTTAGGGATGTACTTCTCAAGAGATTGAAGACTGACTTGGAGCCGCAAGGCCTGAGCGAGCTGATTCGTCCAGACATGAAAGATCGGAATGCAATTCTTGTAATCGTGCCTGACCAGCTCATGCGTTTCAAAAGTGAGGAATCAACGGTTCAACCAGGTGGACGTGACTGGCTTAAAGCTCACATGCCGGCCTTTGCGAAGGTGCTCTGCGATCCGGATTTCAAATCAAGCATTGACTCAATTGTTGTTGAAGGACACACAGACACGCAGCCTTGGAGGGGGCTGAGCCGCGAGGATAGCTTGAATCAGAACCTCAAACTCAGCCAAGGGCGATCTATGGCTGTCGTAGAGGAGACGCTGGGTGATCTTGCACCGGTGCCAGAGCAACACGATTGCTTCCTTGAAAAGCTATCCGCTACTGGTCGAGGAGAGCAGGACGCCGTCCAGCCTGACGGCATCGGGCCTGATGCTTCCGAGAAGGCCGATGAGCAAAGCCGAAGAGTCATCTTCAAGATTCGCGTTCGGGCAGGTGAGAAAGACAATATCGAAGCGAAGGTAGCAAAGTGATCCAACTTACCGAAGCACTTGACCGCTTGCGATTGGACATCGGTGAATTCCGAGAGTCAACTGTTTATCGCCCAGTTGATGCGCAAACATATTTGCGGCAATTAAGTAAAACGATAGAGGGGCTTGAGAAGAAAGGCGACTCCGTCGTCGTTCCCAAGCCCATACTCGATCCCGAAGAGGTGTGGGCCAGGTGGCGTAAGGAGCAATACGACTTTGACAAGCTTGATGGACGGGAAAAACGCACCCTCTGCATATTTCCTGAAACAGCCATCAGGTCGAGACTTGTTGAGGCGCTAAGAAGGAACCCAGAAGCACTGACGCGCATAACTACGTTCATCGGGTTTGTCCAAGCATATTTTGCAAAATGGCGCAGCATGGACAACCCAGAAGCCATCGAGAAGCTGATTCAGGATATGCTTGAGCGGGGGCGGATTACTAGAAAGAGTAGAGTGCTTGACGTATGGAGGAGCTCCCTGTTTCTATTTTCAACGCAAGCGTCTCAGCGCCTTGGCGAAGTGATTATCCGAGATCGCAAGCCCGTGAAACAGGTGTGTGGCGAGTTCTTCATTGATCCTGCAACACCGCTCGCTGCGGAGGCTCACAAGCGAGCAGCGGAGTTGGCAGTGAAAGGGCTAATAAGCAAGCAAAGCTACATTAGTCCGCCGGAGGCCCTCAGGGACTATTGGGCTTTTGACTATCTTCTTGCGCCAAGCCTGCACCCTGATACTTATCGTTCGCTCATGGGTGATTTGATTAATTGCCGATTGCCCGAAAGAGTCCCGGAACTGCAGAAGGTGTTGGTGGAGGTCATACATAAGGATGATCGACTGGGCGACCCGCGTTTGGCCGGGAATGCTCCAAACTGGAGAACCGTGCCTCAGGACGCCAAGGAGAAGTTCCTTGCATGGCTCGCAAAGGAGACCCTTCAATTCTTCTTCGACACTCTGGTCCCAAGCAATGACGAGAATAGGAGAAGGGCAAAGTTCTGGCTTGAGTATGCAAAGAAGCAGGGTAAGGTTAAGGACTTTCAGGTGGCGGTGTCGGACGATGATGTTTATAGGATTAAAGCCAGCAGGGCAAAAACAATCCCCTCATACTCACGAGTCACGGGAGGAAACACGAGTGCATTCCTCATGGTGTTTGAAGGCTATGGAAAGGGCTACGTCGTTATTGAGTTCAGTGAAACTGGGAATGCCGCTTATGTCTATACAAGAGAGGAATTCGAGTCAAGTGGGGTCAAATTGCGATCATACTCATTTCACTTGACGGATGACCTCAAGCGCAAGGGAAATGAAGAAATCAGGATCATCCATATTGGAGAGTGGGAGCTGAAAGCGCGTAGAACTCTTTCAGAACTAGGGATTCGACCATGACGCTGCTATTGAAACGATTGGGAACGGAAGTAACGCTGATCGCCGGAACAGACGAACTGTTCGTCCAGAGCACGTCCATGATCGATTGGACGCGGCCAGAAACATGGCCGCTTGATGCCTTGGAAAGTGGTTCGGGCAGGCGTACAGCGTATGAGGTTGCATCCTTGCTAGAAATGGGCCTCGCTTTCAATGATTGTGATTCAGTGTGTATCCCTTATAGAAATTTTCCAGAAATAGAGAAGGAGGAATTTAGGCTACCCACGGCATTTGCTGTGTCGAGTCCATTTCTTCTCAAGATTGACCGATTCAGCGACATTGGGCGTCCAGACTTTAAGTACAAATATCAATTTCTCCTGGGTGCTCAACAAGTGCCTCTGGACCGTTTTGGATTTTATCTACGGCGTGCCTCCACACAGGAGATTTATCGGCTCGACGAGAGAATGTACTCATTGCTGGAAGCGATGGATACATTCAACGCACTCCCACCGGAAGAAAAGGGGCAGCAGAGAAGCTGGTTGGATTTTGCAAATATCAAGCGGTGGGCGGTCGAGATTAATGCCACGCTTGATGGAACCTTGCTCAAGAACGACGTAATTGTTCCCTCTTCGATTGGGCTCGATCTGTTTGAAGATCAGGACGGTTCACTCAGTTTCATTCCGACATGCCCAGAGTTAGAAGACAAGAGAGACTTTCGGGTTGTGTTTGAACGCAACAGTAATGCCGAAGGCTTCTATTCTCTTGACCGTCCAGGCTTGGGGAAACTGCGCATAGTTCTTACCGAGAAGCAGAAGGCTGTACTGGGCCGAATGAAACGCGTACAGCGCGTAACCGGCGAGGTCAAGACGAGCCTTGCAAATGATCCCAGCCCAATCTTCGATGGTATCGCCGGAGATGTGGATTTGCCGTACGGTGATCGCGTCATCGGAATTGGGGAATACGAATTTGTATCTGTACCTAAGGCCGCCGCGGACGAAGGTGCAATGTCTGACCTTTTCGGAGATATAAAGGCAGCAGAGGCATCCTCGGGTCAGCAAGTTAACAATGAAGATCATGGACAAGATAAGGCCACCAAGAAAACTCTTTTGATCGAAACGAATGATGAGTTTGTTCGGCAGGAATACAGAGAGGAATCTGAACACGCTCGTCTTGGCACGCCCATCGTAAACTATGAGCGACCTGCTGCACTATCCAGCAAGTATGACCTTAAGGTACATCAGCGCGAAGGCGTTCAGTGGCTGCAAACCTGCACGAGAATTTCAGATCGACGCGGGGTATTGCTCGCGGATGATATGGGCGTCGGAAAGACTCTTCAAATTCTTGCGTTTCTTGCCTGGGCAATAGAGTCTGGCAGGTTTCCCGATCTCTCTCGCATGAAGCCGCCGTTCCGACCGATTCTGATCGTCGCTCCGCTGATTCTGCTAGAGACTGAGACTTGGCAGAACGAGATGAAGAGATTCTTCTTGGATAACGGAGAAGTCTTTGGAAATGTATTGCCGCTTTACGGGCCAGAACTCAGAGGCTATATACGGAAAGATGCAGAAGCGAGAGAAGAGATTGTCGCGAAGCCGATCCTGAACCTTGAGCGCATCCAGCGAAATCATGTCGTAATTACAAACTATGAGGCTGTTCGCGACTACGAGTTCAGCTTTGCTTATTGCCCAGAGGGTAAATCGCTTTGGTCTATTGTCGTTACCGACGAGGCGCAAGAGTACAAGACTCCGAATTCCAAGATTTCTCACGCAATGAAAGCATTGAAGCCCGATTTTAGAATCGCTTGTACCGGCACTCCTGTTGAGAACAGATTGCTCGATATGTGGAATCTGTTCGACACAATTCAGCCTGGACTGCTAGGCTCCGCTAGGGAATTCTCTCAAGAGTACGAGAATCGCCGCAATGACTCATTCGCTGACTTGAAGACTCGCCTTCTATATCAGAAGCCCCATGCCTTCTTGCTCAGGCGTAACAAGTCCGAGGTTCTCGATTTACCAAGGAAGCATGAGCGGAAGATCGAATGCATCATGTCGGAGGCGGAAGTATCGAAGCACCAGGGACTAACTGAGGGATTAAGCGCAGCGAAGCGGTCAAAGGGAAGGCTGGAGTTGTTACAGGGATTTGCCCGCTTGTACCAACACCCGCTGCTCTTGGACGGGGATGGGGACGATTTCTCAGTAGAAGAGCTGAAGGATCAATCATCAAAGCTACGCGAGACTCTGAGAGTACTTCATCAAATCTGCAAAGCTGGCGAGAAGGCAATTATCTTTGCTCGACACAAGGCGATGCAGCGTATTTTGGCAAGGGTATTGAGTTCAGAATTCAAGAAGCCGGTGCGAATCGTGAACGGGGACACTCCACGTTCTGGGCGTTTTAGTAAGGCAGGCGGGGAAACGCGAAGTTGCATTCTCGAAGACTTTCGGAAGTCAGCAGGCTTTGATGTGGTGATCCTTTCACCCTTTGTCGCAGGCGTGGGTTTGACCATTGTGGAAGCAAACCATGTTATTCATTACGGGCGATGGTGGAATCCGGCAGTAGAGGCTCAGGCAACGGACCGCGCGTATCGACTCGGACAGGTTAAGGATGTGACAGTGTACCTGCCAATTTTACGAGACGCAACGCACAGGATTTCAAGAACTTTCGACCAGTTGCTGGATGAACTCATGGATCGCAAGAAAGGGCTTGCTGAAGGGGCGCTCCAAAAGGATGATTTTCTCGTTCCACAGGAGAATGAGGATGAGGCAGGCTTGCAGGTGTGTTCTGGACTGGTATCGTCTATGAAATCAGATGCCGTATAGAACAACTGTGGTTTCGTCAGTTGCGATAACCGGCCCACAGGTTGAATCACGGTTCAGAGTACCTACCAATGAAAGCCCGCTCTGGGATGGAGCGGAGGCGGGCGGGCATAGGAGCTGTAAGGAGACTATTGGACTTGGATTTGGTGCGCACCGCCGTGCACAATACGTTGCATGCCTTCAGATTGACGAGCTATCATCTGCCGGACTCAAAGCGGAACTGCGCCTTCCAGTCTGTTTCTTCGCCCAAAGTCAGGTACGCCTCGAAGGGTTTTCCCTGCTTGGAAACGAAGCCTTTGAGTACGCCAGTTTTGCCTTTCGTGCAGAGCGCCTCGATCTGTTTCGGGGTAAGGGTCTTCTTCGCAATGGTTTCGTTGATGCTGAAGTTGCAGCCCTCGCGGTAGCGGCTGCAGCCGTAGAAGTTTTGTCCATTGGGCTTTTTGACGGTGCCTTGCTTGCATTTCGGGCACGCGAGCGATCCGGGCGGCGGAGCAGAGCCTGTCTTTGCCGACGCTGACCCGTTCGACGCTAGGGCAGGCTGCGGCGGGATGTGCAACTGCGCCAGTTCCTTCTTGAGCTGGTCGTCGATGCTCGAAACCACGTTGAGATACTGGGCCTTGCCTTCGGCAATATCGTCGAGTTGCTTCTCAAGGGAGCGCGTGTAGTCGTACTCAAGAAAGGCGAAGTGGCCTTTGAGCGCGTCGATGAGCAGGATGCCGAGGTCCGTGGCCCGCAATATCTTCTTGGAATCGTCGATGTAGTTGCGGGTGATGATGTTCTTAAGGATCGCCGGGTAGGTCGAGGGCCGTCCGATTCCTTCATGTTCCAGCTTCTTGATAAGGCTTGCCTGGGTGTAGCCGTTCGGCGGGCGCGTCTGCTTGTTCAACACACGGGCGCTGTCGGCATGAAGCTGGGTGCCGCGTCCAAGTGCGGGAACGCGGCCATTCTCGTCAGATTGTTTCTCCGAGTCCTCAGCGTCGTTCGGATCGGGTTCTTCGGCGGCATCCTTGGCAGTCAGAGTGCGCCAGCCGGGCTTGATGAGGGTTCGGCCCATAGCTTTGAAGACGAAGGGTTGGGAGCCATCCTGGGCAGCAAGCGTAAGGGTGTTCACGCTGTATTCAGCATCCGCAAGCTGTGAAGCTACAGCTCGGGTCCAGATGAGGTCATAGAGCTTCTTCTGGTCGTCGTCCGTACCGGCATTGCGTTGTTCCAGATGCGTGGGGCGGATTGCCTCATGAGCCTCTTGGGCGCTCTCTTTGGACTTCCAGGTGCGCGCCTTGGGGGGCAACGGCAGGTTATTGCTGGCCGCATAGGCCCTGATTTCGGCCAACGCCTCAGCGGAGAAGTTCTGGCTGTCGGTGCGGTGGTAGGTAATCAACCCCTCTTCAAATAACCGCTGGGCAATATGGGCGGTCTGCTCCGGCTTGTATCCGAGCGTCACGCTTGCCGCCTGAAGCAACGTGGCCGTTGTGAAGGGCGGTGGCGGAGCCTTTGTAGCCGGCTTGGTGGCCGCAGCGGTGACCGCAAAGAGCCTGCACTTCGCGGCCTCTTCCGCCAGTGCCGCGTCCAGAATGTATTCCTCGCCTTCTTTGAGGAACGGGGCCGCGTCCCACTGGGCGCGCCACTTTCCTCCATCGAAAACCGCTTCGGCGCCGAAATGCTTGGTTTCCTTGAATGCCTCGATTTCGCGTTGCCTATCGACAACCAGGCGGAGGGCAACGCTTTGAACGCGACCGGCACTGAGGCGCGCTATACCCGTCTGGTGCGAGAGTGCGGGCGACACCTGGTAGCCAACAAGCCGATCAGCGCCGCGCCGCGCTTCTTGCGCATGGACAAGGTTATTATCGAGTTGCCGCGGCGCTTCGATAGCTCCACGGACGACTTTTTCTGTAATGGCATCGAAGGTGACACGTGCGTACCGGCGAAGGTTAAGAACCTGTTGCAGGTGCCATGCAATGGCTTCGCCCTCTCGGTCGGGGTCCGTTGCGAGATAAACCTGCTCAGAGCGAGCGGCTCGTTGTCGCAACTGCGCAACGACGGATTCGCTCCGTTCGAGGATCTGGTATTCGAGCCTATAGGTGTTCGGCTCAATGCCCAGGCTCTTCACCGGGAGATCCCGAATGTGTCCTACGCTTGCAGCGACATCCCAACCACTGCCGAGAATCGCCTTGATCTTCTTGATCTTGTTCGGACTCTCGACAATCATCAGCTTCATGCGGATGCCTCTTGTCCAGCGATCTTCCGAGAGAGCTATGCGAAGATTTGCGTCGGGGTCTTCAGCTTGTGAATGGAAGCAAAGTAGGCGACCATCACACGAAATGTCTTTGAGCGATTCACGCCGCCGAGAATCTCTCCCCCAACTCTCTCCAACTCGTCCGCAATCTCGTGGGTCAACGGAAAGACGAAGGCGGTGTCAATCGTTTGAAATGGGATGTTCAGCCACGGACCGTTAAAGAACGCAACCAACTGCGCCTGAGAGGCCTTGGTCTTAAAATTCATGATAATGTGCTCAGCCAAGGCATTCTTGTTACGGATTTTCAGCACGGCAAACAGTTGGGTGAAATGGGTCTTGGTGAATTTGGAATCGACAGTGAGACGGATCTGGGTGCGCTTCTCTGCGGGAGCAACGACTCTGCGCTTTGTTTGGATTGCTGCTTTCTTCGGAGTGGTCATGCCGCCACCTTTCTATGATGTATTATACAGCATACATGTACGTTAGTGAAAAGATATTTTCTCTAACTAGCGGCAATTACAGGGACTTAGATGATGTGAGCGGGAGCGGCTGCAGTGGGTTTATTGCACAGGGAAGCACTTTCGGTGCTTCCCTGTGCTGGCTAATCACGGGCGGACTTCAGAGACCGGAGCGGTGCTGAGCGAAGTCACTTTTTGAGAATCCGGCGCCTGCGGCGTCGATGCTGGCCTTTTCGGATGGTATGCGGAGCATATCTCGGTTAGCCGATTCACGATGCCATTTGGACCCAACTCGCTTGAGTCAGCCTGTGCGCGGCGTACTGATTGGTGGATTTGTTTCCACCCAACGATATTGCTCAGCTGTAAAGCCGTTCGGATGGCGACGTTGCACTCGCATGAGAATGTCCTGTTGTCCATGCCAAGCAGGCATTCAACAGTCTCCGTGAATTCAGGAAATTTGAACCCAGCAGGCGGAGTGCTATTCTTGGGGGTCTCGCGAATGGCGGCGGGAACCGCAATGGCCAGTTGTTCGATAGAGGCGCAGCGGATGAGATGTGCTGCGGTGATGAGTGCGGCATTCTGATTCTGATCGAAAACCGTGTCGCCGGCCATGCCGAGCAGCGTTTCTGCAAAGGAGGCCAACGACCTGTGTGCTTTCTGTCTTGCTCTTTGAATGAATCGGTGGCAGCGAGCGACCTGTGCTTCATATTTGTGCCGCTGGGAGAGTGAAATCTCGCTGGACGCAAGGTTTCGTGTGAGTGTTTCAAGTTTCTCTTCAGCTTCTGCGACTGTCATCCCTTACCCTTTCCAAATCGAATGATTTCACTGAACAAGACATCGCCGGTTCATTCGGTTAGACCCTAGTTCTGCATCTTTGTTACTGGTGTGCTGGGTCGTCTGCTCAAATTTGCAAAAACTTTAGTTTCTCAATGGCTCTCGCTCGTATCTACATTTATGCTGTAGTAGCTGTAAATAGAAGCTAACGCGCATAATGTCTCAAGAACGACAACGTGGCAAGGATTGCGGAATGACAGATAGCCGCTCTAGGGCACACGATTCCGCAAGGTTTTCTGCAAAAAAAAAAGGGAAACCTTGTGCGTTTTCGTTAAACAGAGAAGCAAAGCCAACGTTTGCGAGAGAGCCAGAAAGCCCTGATAACTGTGAGCTAGATCACAGTTAGCGTGCGGAATGGTTACCGATAAGCGCAAGCTCGCTGTGCTTCACCGGACTTTACAGTTCGAACTGTCTGGCATCGTGGAGTTCGGAATCGTAGGCGGCGTCTGCGGCCTCCATGCCGTCGGTGTCTTCTGGACCTGGAGCGGAGTCACCAGTTTGGAGCATCAGGTAACCCAGGAGCGCAAAGCCGTCGATCACGCTCAAGGTATGAGGTGCTTCGCGTTGGGACTCCAAGACGCGAACGGATGTGGACTAAACTGCGGACCTTGATTCCAACGAGCATTCTCCTCTGCCGGCAAACGAATATGGTCTGGGGATCTGCCAGACTTCATGTTGTATGCCTGGGGAGGTAAAATCAGCAGCGGAATGAACACCTTACGACTAGGCGTAGGAGAGGGGATACGGCATCCCTGCCAGTCGCATATGCCTGAAGGGAGGTGCCTGGAAGCCCTGCCTCGTGAGTCATTTACAATCATCCTTTCCTGCACAATCGGAAGTGAAGGTCAATTCGGATGCCACGAATTTTCGACAATATCGACCAGCAATTGCTCCCCACTCTCAAGACAACTCTGTCCGTATCCCATCGGTCGGATTTTTGCGTCGGGTACTTCAACCTGCGAGGCTGGCGGCAACTTGACGAACATATCGAGAGCTGGGCCGGTGGCGACGGCGAGTGCTGCCGACTGCTAGTTGGAATGCAAACGCTCCCCCAGCAGGAAATTGCCGGTGCGTACGGCATCATCAAGCAAGATGCTGAACTCGACAACCAGACCGCTATCCGCTTGAAGAAAGCGCTGGCGGAACAGTTCCGAATCCAACTTACTCTTGGTGCTCCAACAAATGCTGACGAGGTTGGACTTCGGAAACTTGCCGCACAGATTCGGGCCAAGAAAGTGGTTGTCAAACTTCATCTTCGCCACACTCTACACGCGAAACTCTATCTGCTCTTCCGACATGATCCTGTGAGCCCGGCTATTGGCTTCTTGGGGAGTAGCAATCTGACCTTTGCTGGCCTATCGAAACAGGGCGAATTGAATGTCGATATAACCGATCACGATGCCTGCGAAAAGTTGGCACGGTGGTTCGACGACAGATGGAGCGACAAGTGGTGCCTGGATATTTCCAACGAGATCGCCGACATTATCGATCAGAGCTGGGCACGTCCAGAACCGATTCCGCCGCATCACATCTACGTAAAAATGGCTTACCACCTCTCCCAAGAGGCGCGGGAAGGAATCGTTCGCTATGGTATCCCGAAGGATTTCGGAGACCAGCTTTTCGAGTTTCAAGAGAAGGCCGTCAAGATTGCCGCCCACCACGTACAGAAGCGGGGCGGAGTCTTGCTTGCCGATGTGGTCGGCCTTGGTAAGACCCTCATGGCAACAGCTCTCGCCAGAGTTCTGGCTGACGAGTTGCTTCTCGAAACGCTTATCCTGTGCCCGCTGAATCTCGTCAAGATGTGGGAAGACTACTGCCATACTTATAGGCTTCCATCGTGCAAGGTGCTGTCTTACTCGAAGGTATTGCAGCAACTCTCCGATCTTCGCCGTTTTCGGCTCATCATTCTGGATGAAAGCCATAACCTGCGGAATCGAGAGGGCAAGACCTACAGGGCAATCTCGGAGTACATCCAAAAGAACGACAGCAAGTGCATCCTGCTATCGGCAACCCCGTACAACAAGGATTATCTCGATCTCGCCAGTCAGTTGCGTCTGTTTGTGCCGCCAGACAAGGAACTTGGAATTGGGCCGGAGCGCAAGTTTCAAGAAGTAGACCGGGCGCTGTTCAGAGGGAAGTTTCAATGTGGCGCCAACACCCTCGCCGCTTTTGAAAAGAGCCAATATCCCGACGACTGGCGCGATTTGATGCGCCTCTACATGGTTCGCCGTACACGCGGATTTATCAAGGCAAACTATGCCAAGACGGACCTGGACAACGGGCGCAAGTACCTTGAATTCAAAGATGGAAGCCGTTCGTACTTCCCTGATCGCCTTCCCAAGAAACTACCATTCGTAGTCGATGAGAATGACCCAAACGATGAATATGCCAAGCTCTACTCCTCACCCGTCGTTGACATCGTCAATGGCTTGAGTCTTCCTCGCTACGGGCTGGGAAACTCCGTGCTTCAGAAACCCCCAATAGCCGCAACGAAAGGCGATGAGGCAATTCTGGCAAACCTCTCCGCCGCTGGCACTCGGCTCATGGGCTTTTGCAGGAGCAACCTATTCAAGCGACTGGAGAGCAGCGGGCATAGCTTCTTGCTCTCCGTCGAGCGGCACATCCTCCGCAACTTCATCTTTATCCACGCCATTGAAAATGGCTTGGAGATCCCCATTGGCACACAGGACTCAGGCCTCTTGGACACCACCACGTCCGACGAGGATTCAACAACAATAGAGACATTCGACGAAATCAGCGCACCCCAAGGGCATCTGCGCACAGTCAGCGCATTCCGTGCCCGCGCCGCCGAGGTGTATGCCCTTTACGCAGGCCGTTTTCGCACACGATTCGACTGGATTCGTCCGGGGTTCTTCCGGCCACAACTCTGTAGCGATCTTCTGGCAGATGCCAATGCGCTGATGCAGATATTTGACCGTTGCGCCATCTGGAATCCAACGTCAGATTCAAAGCTCCAGGCCCTCATCACGTTGGCGAGCCAAAAGCACAAGACAGACAAAGTATTGGTTTTCAGCCAGTTCAGCGACTCGGTCAATTATCTGAGTCACCAGCTAGCGGCTGCCGGCATCAAGCGAGTTGCAGCGGCGACGGGAGATTCAGAGAACGTCACTGATCTTGCCTATCGTTTCAGCCCGCAAAGCAACAAGAAGACCATCGCGCCGGAGCAGGAGTTGCGCGTCCTCGTTGCCACCGATGTCTTGAGTGAAGGACAGAACCTCCAGGACGCTTTCATCATCGTCAACTACGACCTGCCGTGGACGATCATTCGTCTTATCCAGCGGGCAGGCCGCGTGGATCGTATCGGTCAGAAGTCCGACAAAATCCTTTGCTACAGCTTCCTGCCAGCAGACGGAATCGAAACGATCATCAACCTTCGAGCTAAAGTGCGAGCGCGGCTCCACGCGAACTCCGAGGTAGTTGGTACCGATGAATCCTTTTTCGATGACGACAAGCACAATAAGATTGTTGCCGATCTCTACAACGAAAAGGCCGGACTTCTCGACGGCGAGGAGGACTCCGAGGTTGACCTCGTCTCTTACGCCTATCAAATCTGGCAAGACGCGATCACCACGAACCCTGCGCTCAAAAAGACCATCGAGGATATGCCGAACGTCGTCTACACGGCCAAGCAACACGATCACGCTGAGCCATCAACTCAGGGAGCTTTGGTCTATTTGAAGAATGCCAGCGGAACCGACTCCCTGGCTTGGGTGGATGCAAAGGGCCAGCGCGTCACGGACTCACCCTTCAAGATTCTCAAAGCTGCGGAGTGCCTTCCAGCAACCCCGGCAGTGCCTCGCCTCCCGAACCATCACGAACTGGTTGAGCGCGCAGTCAAGGAGCTTGCCGCTGAAGAGAAGATTGTAGGCGGTGGTCTGGGCAGCGCCACGGGCGCGCGCTATCGCACCTATGAACGACTCAAGCGGTACGCCCTGGAAGTAAAGGGTACCCTTTTTGACACTCTTCCATTGCAACGAACGCTTGAAGATGTATACAAGTACGCGCTCCGTTCTGTTGCCGCAGACATTTTGAACCGACACATGAAAACTAACTGCACCGACCAGACCTTGGCCGAGCTAGCCACAGGTCTGCGGGAGACCGGACGGCTCAGCATCGTTGAAGGCGACGAGGATCAGGAAACAGTAGCTCAGATCATTTGCTCACTTGGGCTTGTGGAAAGTCAGGGAAATGGCAATTAACCGCGAACACGCCAGGCAATGGCTAAAAGCATTTAACTTCAAGTCGCTGTTCATCGAGGAGCTTGGATGGGACAACCTCGCCACCAATCTCGTGAAACAAATCGACGGTGCCGACTATCACTTTCACGCCGTCGCTGAAAAGCGTGGTGTGGTGGTTCTGATCTCAGACTCCATTCCTGAATACGCCATTCGAGTCAAGCTCGACAAGCTCATTGCCAAGGATCACTTCGAGCATCTGATTGTCTTCACCGACCAGTCACACGGTCGGCAGGTATGGCAATGGGTGCGCAAGGAGCCGGGCAAGCCCACGGCGGTTCGCACCTATCATTACTCCCCGGCTCAATCTGGCGAGTTGCTATTCCAAAAGCTGGACAGCCTGGCCTTTACGTTGGATGAGGAGGAAATCCTCACTCTGACCAGCGTAACCGGGCGACTGAAAGCTTTCGATGTAGAAAAAGTCACCAAGAAGTTCTACGAGCGATTCAAGACCGAACACTCCAGCTTCCTCAGTTTCATCAAGGGCATCCCGGATAAGCAAATGGAGAGCTGGTATGCGTCTGTGATGGTCAATCGGCTGATGTTCCTTTACTTCATTCAGGAGAAAAGCTTCCTGAACGGAGACAAGGAATACCTGCGTAACAAGCTTGCTGAAAGCCGCGACCGCAAGCCAAATGCCTATTACAGAGATTTTCTCTGCCCGCTCTTCTTTCAGGGCTTTGCTCGGAAGAAGGCGGAGCGCTCCGCCGCCACGAACAAGTTGCTGGGTGATATCCCCTACCTGAATGGCGGGCTCTTCCAGAAGCACCAGATCGAGGAACTGCACGGCAAGACCATCGTTATTGCCGACACTGCGTTTGAGAAACTTTTCAGCTTTTTCAAGGAATACGACTGGCATCTCGATGAGCGCGAAAGCCGCAACGGCAACGAGATCAACCCGGACGTGCTCGGCTACATCTTCGAGAAGTACATCAACCAGAAACAGATGGGCGCGTACTACACCAAGGAAGATATTACCGAGTATATTGCCCAGAACACCATCATTCCGTTCTTGCTCGATGAAGCTCGCAAGGGCTGTGCTGTGGCCTTTGCGCCTGATGGTTCCGTCTGGCATCTGTTGCGGGATGACCCCGACCGTTACATTCACGATGCAATGAAGAAGGGTGCCGACCTTGGGCTCCCTGCCGACATCTCGGCTGGAGTCTCGGATGTAACGCAGCGCGGTGGTTGGAACCGAAAAGCGCCGGCAGAGTTTGCGCTTCCGACTGAGGTTTGGCGTGAAGCCATCGATCGCCATCAGCGCTACAGCGCAGTCAAGACCAAGCTGGCTGCTGGAGAGGTGCACCAGGTCAACGATCTGGTCACGCTCAACCTGAATATCCGCCAGTTCGCGCAGGACGTAATTCAATTCTGCGAAGGGCCGGAACTACTACGCGCCGTCTGGAAAGCAATCGAGAAGGTTTCTGTCCTCGACCCCACCTGCGGTTCAGGTGCTTTCCTGTTCGCCGCGCTCAATATCCTCAAACCTCTCTATGAAGCCTGCCTGATACGGATGCAAGGTTTCATTGAAGACATGGAATCCGCAGGGCCACACCACCCGGCGAAGTTCAGCGACTTCAAGCAGACGCTTGATGAATCGAGGCGCCATCCCAAGCAGGACTACTTCATCCTCAAGGCAATTATCGTCAACAACCTTTTTGGCGTAGACATCATGGAAGAGGCCGTCGAGATCTGCAAACTGCGCCTTTTCCTCAAACTGGTTGCCCAGGTTGAGTCGCAGGATCGTATTGAACCGTTGCCTGACATCGACTTCAACATTCGCGCCGGGAACACGCTGGTTGGCTATGCGCGATACGAGGACGTAAAGAAGGCCGTCACGTCGAGGTTCGACTTCGGCGATGCCATGAGTCGAATTGAAGACAAGGCAAAGGTTCTGGATTCCGCTGTGGAGCTATTCCGCAAGCAGCAGACGGAGCTTGATGGGACCGTGACTGCTGAGGACAAGGCAGAACTACGCCGACGATTCTCCGAGCTTGAAGAAGAACTCAACGACCACCTTTCGGGCGAGTACGGCATCAAGAAATCTGGCGTCAAGAAGTGGAAGGAATCGCACAAACCGTTTCACTGGTTCTGCGACTTCCACTCTTTAATGCAGAACGGCGGCTTCGATGTTGTCATCGGCAATCCACCCTACATTGAGGTTGCAAAGCTCCGTGGACAATATGACTTACGTGGCTTCGTGACAGTTTCCACCGGGAATTTGTATAGTCCCGTCGTCGAACGAGCAACTGGACTCGGCAGATTATCATCGCGGTTTGGGATGATAATTCCTCTAAGTTTCTCCTGCACAGACCGTATGCAAGAGTTGCGTCAACTTGTGGAAAGCAATACATCCGCATTGTGGGTTAGTCATTTCTCCGGGGATGCGAATCCATCGAAACTGTTTGAAGGTGTCAAGTTCCGACTGGACATTCTTCTCAGTAAGAAGGGAGAAGGTTGCACAGTCTATTCCGGGCATTACATGAAATGGTTTGCCGATGCCAGAGCGGAGTTGTTTTGGAGTATTCGATACGCAGAAATTCCCAAAGACATTCGACACCTTGGACTGATCCCGAAGACAGGCTCCGTGCTGGGAAACGCAGTTCTCCGCAGAATCTCGTTGAAGCAACCCTTGGCGCTGGCGCTTGGACATTCGGAACGCACTCTATACATTCATCGTGTTATCACGATGTTTATCAAGTGCTTTGATTTTGTCCCCTTCTTCAGTAATGAGACAGACGGAGTCAAGAAATCGGAGGACTATAAACCGTTTAGCTTTAAGAATGACAGAATCGCAAGAATTGCAATTGCAGTGCTGAATAGTTCCACATTTTTCTACTGGTTTATCGCTCTCGGAGACTGCTTCCATTGCGGCAAGGAATACATTCATACGTTTCCGATAGATCTTGAGCAAATACCAGAAGAAACAGGAAAGACCTTGGCTGCTCTCGGAACCAAACTCATGAAAGATTTGGGTAAGAATAAGATCCGGCGGGTTGCCCAATCTGAAAGGTCGGGCAGGGTGGAATATGACGAGTTCTGGCCGCGCCACTCGAAGGGAATCATTGATGAGATCGACACAGTTCTCGCTCATCACTATGGCTTTTCAGGTACAGAACTCGACTTCATCGTCAATTACGACATCAAGTACCGACTCGGCGCAGACGCAGATGAAGATGAGGAATAGGCATGATCCTCAACGAACGGATCGCGACGATTCGCCAAGGAAGTCCGGCCTATCCGCAGGCACTGCTTGCGGGGCTTGGTAGCGACGCGCCCACTGAGTTCTGGGCCGCCGGCCCCGTGCAACTGCTCGATCAACCCAAGACCGGCTTTTTCTGCTCCTCGCAATGCCCCGGCTCCATCATCCTGAAGACCTTCGATGCCATCACCCTGATGCGCGACGACGGCCAGATTTTCATTGGTGGCTTCCATTCCGTCATGGAATGGGAGTGCTTGGGCATCCTGCTTCGTGGCCGCCAGCCCGTCTTTTGGGTTCCCGCCCGCTCCATCGTAGGAATGCACCTGAAGCCAGAGTTGCTTCCGGCCTTCGATGCCGGCCGTCTGCTCATCCTGTCCCCATTCCCACCCAAGGACAAGCGCATCACCGCAACCCTGGCCGAAGCCCGCAACCGCTTGGTCGGCGCACTTGCCGACCGCGTCTTCGTTCCCCACGCAGCCCCCAACAGTCGTACACTAGCCATTTGCGATCAGCTAAAATCATCTGGAAAACAGATTGTGAATGCTGATGATGTGCTCAAGGAGACATTCTGATATGAGTATTGCTTTTACAATCAGACGCGCTGACCTGGAGCGGCTAATTACATTAGCAGACACGCAGAAACCGGGCGAAGGAAAGCAATGGAAGGTCTTTTTGAAGGTTGAAGGGCACATTGCGACTTTTAAAGTTCATGAAGAAAGTGCGCAGTATCCCGTCAGGACAGATTCTCCTGGATCAGCTCAACTTTTAATTGGCAACCTGCGTGATATTTTCTACGAGAATCGCCGTGAAAAGGAATTGAACATTGTCGTTGGATACGGGTATGTTAAATGCGGTAAAACTGTTGAGCATAGCGATGAAATCCGATATGGCATCAGTTGCGACGTAAAGAATGACTATGTCCTTTATCCGAATCGTATCGACTTATTAGCCATCTTCAACATAATTGACAAAGCAAAAAGCGAAGAACTGAGGATAGATCGACATCTCTCGGATGTGCATGAATCCTATATTCGAGACATAAATGAAGCATCAGGCATTCTTGCGCGGTATGGGGTATCACCACAAGCTGTTCAAGAAATGGCGGATAAAGCTGTTTCTGCGGGGATAAGTAATGTTCGCGTCAGATATGATCTATAGGCTGATGAAACATCCCATTGTATGCAGCAAACGACACAGTAGGGCTACATTCTGAATAGATATTCCAACGGAATCTCCTTGTTGAATGCCTTCTTTGCCGCGTTGAAGTCGTAGCCCGTCAGAGCAGCACCGATCTCACGGGATGTGTTGAGCAGGTTGCCAAGGCCATATACATTTTCAAACTCAACGACATCGAAGACTTCCTGTTCCTCGTCAAGAATTACCAAATGCAAATGAGTCTGTCGGGAAGCTTTCTCTAAGAGCCCCGATATGGTTGGCTGCGGGGACGGACTAATGAGTAACTCATAAAGCGCATAGGGCATATCATCCAGAATTGGCGGAAACCACCAAAGCATGAACACAATCGGTCCGGCGCTGGTGCGCACTGCACCCGACTTGATGTTAAGAACGAATGGACCATGCTTGCGCAAGTCGGTTATGAACTGCCGCTGTTCTCTTAGGATCAAAACTGTCTCTTGTCCTATTTCTTGCATGAGCGTTGCGGAATTGAAATGGATGCCAGCCGGCGCAGGATCATTCCCATTGTCGAGGGAGAAGTTCCATTTCCTGCCCTTGGGAAACGCATTGTTTGTCATCTGGAGATAGCCCTCTGCATGAATTTGTACACCTCATTCTTTAGGACTCACTTCGTCTGCGGAAAGCTTCAATTCGATGTGCGAAGAAAACAGAAAGATCCCAGTATCAAGAAAGCAGGGTAACCATGCGTTTCTGCATCAGCTCTTTACGCTTCTCAAAGAAATCTTTGAAAGTGAGCGGACCGGACGGAATGCAACCCAAGTCATGTCGTTCCAAAACCGCATCACGTGTAGCTTCGGCGGGATATGCCTCTTCCATCCAATCGATCGGCAATTTGTCGCTCTTGATGGTGTTGACAACTCCTTCCAAAAGCATCAGATTGGGAAGCTGATCCCGGAGCCCAACGCATTGCTCCGCATATGCTGAATCACAGCCTGCTCTCTCCAGGCGCTTTTGCTGTAAAGCGCTCCTTGGATAGAAATGGTCGATATGATGAAGCTGACTAGTGTCGATGAAGGGATACAAGAGAGACAGCAACGGGAACAACCTTCGGTCCCCGTACTCCATATCGAGCAGGTCTGAGATTTCCTCGGAACCGAATGTGAGGCCCTTCCCTTTGGCGGCAAGCTCTTTTTCAAGTTGCTCGATGGGAAAAGTTTGATGATTTGCTCGAATGATGTCGCGCAAAGCGGTGAGCAGGGTGTCGAGTCCGCTGCCCCAGATTCCGGACGATTTTAGAAGTGACCGAATAAGCCAACTTCGGATTTGATTGCGCTCTGCCTTGTGCGCGGGAGAAGAAAGCCAGCTATTGGGAGGATTTCGCTTGAAAATGTAGTATGCAATGGGGAGCAGAGCGCTATCGGCACGCAACGTGTGTTCATTGAATCCAAAAGAGGATATGAGATTGATCGTCAGCGAGCACGCATCTCGTACCTTTGGCCAAATCGCTTCGAGCGCGGTCATATTCGCATGATTGAAATTCTCGACTTTAAAACCGACACTGCCTTTGTCAACCAGCATTAACCCAGCTTTGAGTACAAAGTCCTTGGAAAGATTGAAGCCTGCCCCAATCTTGTTCAACTGATCTACGAGGGCATGAATCTCCTGCCTTGCATCGAGACTAGACCATTGCGCCACAGCGATACTCAAGAGAAGATCTGAGTACGACAGCACGGTACCGCCGGAGTTCATTCGAATAAAAATCCGAAGGACACGGTCAAGCTCTTGGCTCTTCTCCATGTAGAACGTTATCGTAGGGGCCGAGTGAACAACTTCATACAGCCTGTGAAGGGTATTGCTGGCCCGCACGAACTGCTCTGTATCGTTCCCGAGTCCTCGCTCACTGAAAACAGCAAATAGCCATATCGATAACTGGGAAATGTTTGAAACCGTCATGATTTTGGTGACGGGATACCAAAGGGCCGCATCATCTGTCTTGGCCTTCTCGGGGTCTTTGAACTGAAAACTGTATGCCTCTCCCTCTTCATCCTCTCCCTTCAACGCGAGCAGGTTGAGATGAAGTATTTTCTTTGGAAAGGCATTTGGATTTGTGCGCCACTTTCCGGGATCTTTGATCGCCATTGAACCGCGAAGCCCAATGTTTAATGCAGTGAGCCGCTGTTGTCCGTCAAGCACGGCTGTCAGTTCTCGGTTCGGAAGTGCCCCCAATTCTGGACAATGAGGCGCATCGCGTTCGTGGTAGTTCTGGACGAAACCGTAAAACTTGAAGAGTATGCTCTTCTCGGGTTCGACCCTCCAGAAAAGGAAGGTGCCAAAAGGATAGCCCTGCATAAGGCTGTCGAACAGCCGACTGATCTGCTCAGGGTTCCAAACAAACTCCCGCTGGATTGCCGGCAAGACGTAAAGATTCTTGCTCACAGACTCCAGTGCTTCTCTGATGGTCAAACCAGATTGATACAAGTCGCCTCCCGCTTTAACTTTTGTGGCACAAGTGTAATGCCAAGATCTGCACTACTTGTAGCGCCACGCCATCGCGCTACTTGGTCGCGTTCCCTTGAGCAGCCCAGCGCTTCTTGGCTGCTTCCGCGATGCGTGCGCGGCCCTCCGGCGACAGATTGCGTTTCTTCTTGCGTTTTGGGATCGTCGCAGTGCCAGGCTGCACCTTTGGCGGTCTGCCGGCCTTCCGTTTCGCTACGGTGACCGCTGAACCGGCAGCGAGGAGCGCGCGGGCTTTCCTGAGCGTCGCGATCTCCGCATCAATGAGTGCAATAACCTCTTT
>Ga0224553_1000287_pt1 | contig 23654 bp, 20 predicted proteins | sample 714S21014metaG_FD_179897 | JGI IMG/M metagenome (GOLD analysis project Ga0224553, IMG submission 179897) | Peat soil microbial communities from Stordalen Mire, Sweden - 717 S2 10-14 | ecosystem: Environmental > Terrestrial > Soil > Wetlands > Peat | place: Sweden: Norrbotten County, Stordalen... | reverse complement strand
CAGACACGCCGCACATGGCTGACGCTCAAGCCCACGGTCTGCGCAATGGCTTCGGTGGACAGGTCTTGGCTGGCCCGCAGCCAGAGGCATTGGAGCCGTTTAAAGGCCGATTTGCCGGAAGCCGCCAGCATCGCGCGATGGATCGCGCCAACCTGCGCGGCGGGAATTTCAGTTCGAGGGCGCATAGATTGCCCTCACCCTATATTAATAGCCTATTGATTGCAAGTTAGTATGAAGCGGGGCGGCAGGCCCTTTTTTCCGTTTGTTGGCGAGGTAAGCTGGTGGACAGGTCACCTCACTCGGCGGGTAAACATCCAACATCCAACATCCAACATCCAACATCCAACATCCAACATCCAACATCCAACATCCAACATCCAACATTGAATGTGAGGACGAGAACGAGGACGAGGACGAAAAAGAAGGGAAATGCTCAACGTCGAACGTTCAACATCCAACAACCAACATTCAACGCTCAGCATCCAATGGACACATCTGTGTTCATCCGTGGTTAAAATGGGTCTCGCAGAGCTCGCCCCACCGAAAGCCGCATTCAACGTGGAATGGAGGCCGGAGATTACAAGCGGTTGCCGCTGGTAAAGACGCGGGTCTGGACTTCGCGGAAGCTGTGCAGGAACAGTTCGTTGTCGGCCACGGCCTTTTCCACCAGTTGCTTGAGCAAGAACATTTCGGAACTGCTGATGACGGCATGGACGCTGTGCCGGAAGGCTTCCATGGGCGTGAAGGTTTGGAACGAATCGCCGAGCAGAATGATCGTGGCATGGCGGCGCTGGTTGACGGGCATGGTTTGCAGCGCCTTGAGCGTGAGATTTTCGTCAATGGTGTTCGCGCCGAACAGTTCCTCGACGATGACGACCTGATAATGCGCCTGGCCGAAGCGGACGAGAAAATCGCTGTGGGTGGCGGCGGTGTGGACTTTGTAGCCCAGCTCCTGCAACGCGGTCTTCGCGGTCTCCAGCCATTCGGGCGTGGAAAAGGCGATCAAGGCCGGTTTGTCCTCGGTGCTGACGAAATCGAATGAGCCGTTCATAATTACTTGATTTTGAGGACGGGCGGCGCGTTCCCGCCGTCCGCGGCCGACGTTTTCATGCGCAAGGAGCCGCTGGTGGTGGTCATTTCGCCGCGCGATTTTTTGATGTTGTCAATGGCGCGGGAAATGACGCTGCGTTTGGTGCAGTAGAGCAGGGTGGTTTCCTCCGAGATGGTGCCTTGTTCGAAAGCTTCCATGCAGGCGTGGTCGAACGTCCGCCAGCCGAAGGGATAACTGGCCTCGATGATTTCATAGAAGGTTTTGCCTTCGCTTTCACCCAGCCGGATGGCTTCCTGGGTGCGGAGATTCGAGCCCATGAGTTCGAGCAGGGCAAAGCGCCCCGCGCCGCCGACTTTGGGCACCAACCGCTGGCTGACCACCCAGCGCAACGAGTCGGCCAGGCGCACGCGGATTTGTTCCTGCTCATCCGGTTCAAACATGCCCAGAATGCGGTTGATCGTTTCGCCCGCATTGATCGTATGCAGGGTGCTGAGGACCAGGTGGCCGGTTTCCGCCGCGCTCAAGGCGATCTTCACCGTATCCTGATCGCGCATTTCGCCGACGAGAATGACCTTGGGCGCCTGACGCAGCGCGGCGCGCAAGCCGTTGACGTAAGAATCAAAATCAATGCCCAATTCCCGCTGGTTGAAAGTCGCCTGGTTGTGCGTATGAACATATTCAACCGGGTCTTCCAAAGTGACGATGTGGACGGGTTTGGATCCGTTGATTTCGTTTAGAATGGCGGCGAGCGTGGTGGATTTGCCGGAACCAGTGGCGCCGGTGACCAGCACCAGGCCGGTTTTTTCCTTGGGGATTTCCTTGAAAATCTCCGGAAACTTCAATTGATCCAGGGTGGGGATGGTCGCATTAAGCTGGCGGCAGACGATGGAATAATTTCCGCGTTGCGCGAATACGTTGACACGGAAGCGGGCCTTGTCTGAAAGCGCGTAGGAAGCGTCGCACGACCCGTGGCGCAACAGGTCCTCAATCTGCCAAAGATTGTCGCCAATGATGTTCAGCGCGATGGTTTCGGTTTGAAACGGAGTAAGCTTTTCGATGGGCGGGTCGAGAGCCACCGGTTTGAGTTCGCCGTAAGCCTCGACTTGCAGCGGGCGATCCACCGTGAACAAAAGATCGGATATCTCCGGCTGTGAAGCCAGCATCGTCGTCAGAACTTGATCCAATTCAGGTCGTCGCATAAATCAAGAGGCGTCGTCGTCTTCCGGCGGATGGGTGAGCAAGGAGCGGAATTTTTTCCGGTCCAGCGCCTTTTCGTAAGCGTCTTCCGGTGAAATGCGTTTCATGCGCACGTGTTCCATGATATGATCATCCATCGGTTGATTGCCGATTTTCTTGCCGACTTGAATCATGCCGGGAAGCTGGTGGGTTTTGCCTTCCCGCACGAGATTGGCGACGGCGGTGTTGAAGACCAAAATTTCAAACGCCGCGATGCGCCCTTTCTTGTCCGTGCGCTTGAACAGGGTTTGCGCCACAATGCCTTTCAACGCTTCGGAAAGCGTCTGGCGGATTTTGTTTTGCTGGTCCGCCGGAAAGACGTCAATGATGCGGTCAACCGTTTTGGAGGCGCTTTGCGTGTGCAAGGTGCCGAAGACCAGGTGGCCGGTGGCGGCAGCGGTGATGGCCAACTCGATGGTCTCAAGGTCACGCATTTCACCGACGAGGATGATGTCCGGGTCTTCGCGCAAAGCGCCGCGAAGTCCCGCGGAGAATGATTTGGTGTGGACTCCGACTTCCCGATGGTTCACCAGACAGCTTTTGCTTTCATGGACGAATTCAATCGGGTCTTCCAGGGTGATGATGTGGTCTTTGCGATTTCTGTTCGCGTAGTCGATCATCGACGCCAGGGTCGTGGATTTGCCAGAACCGGTCGGCCCGGTGACCAGGACGAGGCCCTGGTGAAGCATGGTAAATTTTTTGAGCACCGGCGGCAGCGGCGCTTCCAGCTTTTCAAAATCTTCAAACGTAAGCACGCGGCTGGGAATCTGCCGGAACGCCGCGGCAATTCCGTTTCGGTGATTGTAAAAATTGACGCGGAAACGCGAGATGTTCGGAATTTCGTAGCCAAAATCCACGTCCCCCGTTTCTTCAAATTGTTTGATTTTGTAATCCGGCGCGGTTTCGTAGAGCATGGTCTTGAGCGTGTCATTTTCCAGCGGCGGATAATCCACGCGCTGAAGCTCGCCGTTGATGCGCAACATGGGCGGATTGCCGGAGGTCATGTGCAAGTCGGACGCCTTTTGTTCAAACATCAGGTTGAAAAACGCATCTATTTTGGCCATAAATCCTTTTCTTGGTAAAATGTTAGCTATCGCCGCGCCAAACGCAAGCCATGAACCACCTCTCTGAAATCATCCGCTGCGAAGCCGCCCAACGCGGAGTTTTGTCATTTGCGCGTTTCATGGAACTCGCCCTCTACTGTCCTGTTCATGGATATTATGAAACGAAAAAAGACAATCCCGGCTGGCACGGTGATTTTTACACCAGCGTCAGCGTCGGTGAATTGTTCGGCCAGCTTCTCGCGTTTCAATTCGCCGAATGGCTGGAGGAGCAAGTCCACAGTCCACAGTCCACAGTCCACATTGTTGAGGCCGGCGCGCATGACGGCCAACTGGCCAGGGACATTCTGGCCTGGCTGCGATCCAACCGACCGGAACTGCTCGACCAGATCGAATACTGGATTGTCGAACCCTCGTCACGCCGGCAGGAATGGCAGGGTGAAACTTTGCGTGAGTTCGCACCGCGTGTCCGCTGGTTTGCCGGTTTTCACTCGCTGCTTCAGGAGCGAACGTGTCACTCGTCACCTGCCACTTGTCACCCGCCGTTGCGCGGCGTCATTTTCAGCAACGAACTCCTCGACGCCATGCCCGTCCACCGGTTTGGGTGGGACGCCGCGAAAAAGACCTGGTTCGAATGGGGTGTAACGGTTGACGACGAACAATTCGCCTGGGCCAAGATTCAGCCTTCAGCCTTCAGCCTTCAGCCTTCAGCCTTGGAGTCAGTCCTTCCTGACGGCTATACCATCGAGACCTGTCCCGCCGCCGAAAGCTGGTGGCGCGAAGCCGCGAATGTTTTGGGACATGGGAAATTGCTGACCATTGATTACGGTTTTACTGCCGACGAACTGTTTTCACCCAGCCGCCCGCGTGGCACGCTCCGCGCCTATTTCCGCCATCACGCCAGCGACGACCTTCTGGCCAACGTCGGGGAACAGGACCTTACTGCGCATGTCAATTTTTCCGCCATCCAGGCCGCCGGCGAATCGGTAGGGCTAAAGACCGAAAGCTTTCAGACGCAATCACAATTCCTGACGCGGATTTTGGCAAAGGCATCGAAGGACAATTCCCTTGGCAAACTTGTCGCGTCGAAGCGAAGCGAAGACGGATGGACTTCTGCCCAGTCGCGCCAGTTTCAAACCCTCACGCATCCGGAACATCTGGGCCGCGCCTTCCGGGTGCTGGTACAATCGAGGTAGGGGCACATTCCGTTGCGTGCCTGCTTTTGCCGTTGGAGAAATGCTGTTTGTGCGAATGCATGCCGATTTTCCTTTTCCATTCCTGCCGAAAACCACACCATTCCCCCATCAATTTCCAGGGCATGACCTTCGCTGAATTCAAGAAGAAGTGGTCGCGCTACACCGGCAATCTGTTGATAAGGAAACCGGCATCGGCAACGTGGTTTATCCCCGACTCGTGCCAAAAAACGCCGATTCCGCCGTGAAACTCAAAGAGCGCACGCTCACGAAACTTTACAACGAGCGTCCCGCGTGGCTCGATCTCGCCCACAAAAAATTGGATGCCGCCGTCGCGCCGCCTACGGCTTCCCCGCCGATCTGACAGACGAACAAATTTTGGAAAAGTTGCTCACCCTGAATCTTGCCCGCGCCGCCGAAGAAGTCAAAGCTGCCAAAGTGAAGCAGCCGAAAACCACCCGCGCCAAACGCGAAGATGAAATGATATGAGTCTTTAGTTTATTTGTGATGGCCAGCTAAAGCTTGGACTCCAGCACGGAATTCAATTCGTAATTCAAAATGGAGAGGCAATAAATCGCCGCGGTCTCGACGCGCAGCACGAGCCGTCCCAACGAAATCGGCAGCGCGCCCGACGCTTGGATGGCCTCCAGTTCCTCAGGCGTAAAATCGCCTTCCGGCCCGATCCAAACGCCGACACTTTGCGGCAACCGTCCGTGCTTCGCCTGAAATTCCCGGAAGCATTCACGTGGATGACGGCGTTCCTTTTGGAGGGAACCTACCAATACCAGTTCAAAATGCGTCGGCGTAGCGGCTTTCGGAAGAGAGCCGCACTTTTCGTTTTCCCCGACAAATCCGGCGGTCTGCCGACCGCCGCTATGATAGGGTGCCAGAAAATTTTCGATAGTCGTTGGCGCTTCAATTTGCGGCAGCCACGCCGCGCCGCATTGTTTGATGGCTTCAATCGCCACTTGCTGCCATTTCTCCCGTTTGACGGCGGCGTCTTCTTCGTCGAGTTGCGTCACCACGCGTTCGGTCAGCAACGGCACGATGCGCCGCGCACCGAGTTCAACGGCTTTCTGGATGATGCTTTCGATAATTTTTCCCTTGGGCACGGCTTGCAGCAGTGTGACGGAGCAGGGCAGGGGGGGCGTGAAATTTTTCAGCGACATGGAAAGCGTAACGGCATGGCGCGAACTGGTTTCGACCGCACAAAGGAATTCATTTCCGACACCGTCCAAAACGGTGACGAGCTCGCCGCGTTTCAAACGCAAAACATGCAGCGCGTGATGTGCCTCGCGTCCGTCGAGGCGGAGCGAATCGCCTCGCGTTGATGCTGGAGATAAATAGAACCGGTGCATGACAAAATGTCGGTAGGGACGCGCGGCCCGCGCGTCCGAACGGACGGCTCGGCGAGCCGTCCCTACCCGTTTTCATTGGAACAATTTTTTTGCTTTTTCAAAAAAACTTTTGCTGATGGGGTTGGCGTCTTCGCCGCACAATTCAGCGAATTCCTGCAATTTGACTTCTTGTTCGTGGTTCAAGCGCGTCGGAACTTCGACCTGAACGCGAACGTGCAAATCGCCGTGGCCATAGCCCTGCAGATTTTTCACACCCTTGCTTTTGACACGAAAGGTCGTGCCCGGTTGCGTGCCGGCGGGGACTTTTATCGTTGCCCGGCCATCGAGCGTGGGCACTTCAATTTCCGCGCCGAGAGTCGCCTGGACAAAACTGACCGGCACTTCGCAGAGCAGGTCGTCGCCGTCGCGCTGGAAAATTTCATGCGCCCGGACATGCAACACGACGTAAAGATCGCCCGGCGGCCCGCCCCGAAAGCCGGCTTCGCCGTTGCCGGAGGAACGCAGGCGCGAACCCGCGTCCACCCCCGGCGGAATGCGCAGTTTGATTTTGGAACCGTGTTCGCGCTTTCCCTCACCGTGGCAGGATTTGCATGGTTTTTCCAAAATGCGTCCCGCGCCTTTGCAATGCGGGCACGTTTGCGCGATGCTAAAGATGCCGCGTGACGTGAGCACCTGCCCGCGCCCGCCGCAGGTTGAGCACGTCCGGATTTTTGAGCCGTGCTCCATGCCGGAGCCGTTGCACGCATCACAACGGTCGAGTTTCGACACGGAAATCTCCTTCTCGCAGCCGAGCGCAGCCTCTTCCAGCGTGATTTCCAAATCGTAGCGCAAGTCGCCGCCACGCTGCGGTTGCGACGGGTCCTGGCCGCCGCCGAAGAAACTTTCGAAGATGCTTCCACCGCCGAAAACTTCGCGGAAGATTTCGAACGGATCATGAAAGCCGCCGGCGCCGCCAAACCCGCGGCCGGCCCGCGCGCGCGGATCGAATGCCGCGTGGCCGTATTGATCGTAGGCGGCACGCCGTTGCGGATCACTCAAGACCTCATAGGCCTCGCCGATTTCCTTGAATTTTTCCTCGGCGGTTTTGTCGTCCGAATTTTTGTCCGGATGAAATTTAACGGCCAGCCGGCGATAAGCTTTTTTGATGTCTTCATCGCCGGCGTTGCGACTGACGCCGAGCACTTCGTAAAAATCGCGCTTGGGCATGGCTCAGGCTGCGGGGGACGCAGAAGGTTTTTTGGCGACAACGACCGCCGCCGGGCGCAGCAGGCGGTCGCGCAATTTGTAACCCTTGCGAATTTGTTGGACGACCTGCCCTTCGGGCGCGTCATCGGTTTCCAATTGCGAAACGGCCTCGTGCAGCATCGGATCGAACGGTTTGCCATTGGCATCAATTTCTTCAAGACCGGCCCCGGCGAGAACGCCTTTGAGTTGCTGCTGAATCATGGCGATGCCGGCCTGCAAGGATGCAATTCCGCTTTGCGGGGCTTCCGCGGTTTGTGTGGTGGCCTGCGCCATTTCAAAATGGTCGAGCACGGGCAGCAGTTTCAGCAAAAGCGCGACATTGGCGGATTGAGCAGCCTCGATGCGCTCGCGTGCGGCGCGTTTTTTGAAATTATCGAGATCGGCGGCGGTGCGCAGGAGGCGGTCCCAATGCTCGTCCGCCTTGGCGGCGCGAGTCTTGAGTTCTGCCAGTTGCCCGGGCGTGAGTTCCGGAGTGGAAGCGACGGGAACATTTGCCGCTGCGATGGGCAACGCGGCTTCAGCCGGTTCGGTTTTCGGCGTTGGGATTACCGTTTTCTTCATGTGATTGTTTCAGGTAAAAATAACTTCAATCCGTCAGGTTAGACGATTGTTCGGAAACCGGCAACTGAGATGAAGCGCGTGAGATGAGGCGCGCCGGCTAATTGGGTGGAACCAATTTTTGGAACTCAGGCAGGTTTCGCAGCGAATCGAAGTGCTGGTCCTTGCGCGCTTCGTTCAGCAGATCGTGAGCAGTGGGATTGCTCTTGAGCCGCTGGGCGCTCAAGTCAAGCGACTTGTGGAGGCTTTGCAGAGCCGGGTCGGGCTTTCCCAGCACGGCTTCGAGGGCGGCGAGGTCGTACCAGGGTTCGGGCTGATCGGGAACAAGGGTGACAATTTTTTGAAGGACGCCTTCGAGTTTGGTCAGGTTGCCCAATTCAACAAATTTTTGGGCAATGAAACCGGCTTCGTTGGAAGTAATATGCGGGTTGGCCAACGCACGATCAAAAAGTTCAATGGCCCGATTGGTTTGTTGCATTTGAATATAAATGCCGGCGAGGGACAGGAGGTTTGGAAGATTGCCCGGGTTCGTCCGCGCTTCATTTTCCATGTGCTGCACCTGGGTTTCGATCTGGGCGCGGTTTGCGGATTGGTTTTTGATATCCTCCAACTGTTTCACGAGCGTCTTCCCCTGATCATTGTACGGGTCAAGTTTGTGACAGGTTTGGGCGACGAGCAGCGCGTCGTCTATACGGCCATACTGAAGCAGAAAATTGACGTAACGAATGACGGCTTCCGGACTGTAAGGGCAAAAGGCAAACGCTTGTTTGCATGCGAAATCGGTCTCGCGGATCAGCGCCTGTGTTCCGGCGGTGGTTTTTTGGCGATACTCATCCGGGCATTGCGGACCCAAACGCCAGGAATAAACACCGGCTTGGGAACTGCGCAGCTTGGAAAACGCCTTTTGCGCCTGGTCGTCGCGCACAAATTTGAGGTCGCCCTTGAAGCCGGCATAATTGTGGCGCAAATAGACCCTTTCAATGAAATCCACGATGTTGGAAACCGAGGTGTCATAAGTGATCCAGTTGCCGATGAGCCGGTCGGAATACTTGCTCCAAAAAGCGTGATCCCGCTTAAAGACCTCATCGGGGAGTTCCGGCAGAGGTTTGCGGTTGATTTTCATGATGATGCTGAAGGGCGTTTCATACGGATACATCCATGGCAACGGGAAACTTTCCTCGATGAAAAATTCGTTTTTAGGATTATGATCGAAAATGACTTTGCACAACAAACCGTTGATCATCATCACGGCAACCTGGCCGCTGACCTGCATTCTTCCGCTGGGATCAACATGCACATCCTCGCCGGGCATCATCTGGCCAAGCGGCATCCGGTGTTGCACGTCTTCCATATAATCCTGGAAGCATCGTTGCGAATCCTCAGGACTCGGAATGTAAATCTCGCGGTCCGGATAAACCCCTCCGGGGCTTTTGGCAATTTCGTCCGGATAAGCAGCTTCGAGCAGCAGCCGATTCAAGCGAATGCGAGTGTCGCCCTGGGGATTTTGCGCGAGGAATTGTTGAAGGTAATCCGAAAGCTTCACCTGGGCAAACCGGCTGGTGTCGTAAATCGTGTCAGTTTCAAGCAGCTGGTTCAAGTCAGTGGCCAGCGCCGTGCGCAACCGGCTTTCGTTGCCCTTGCCGGTGATCAAGTCTTGAGTTGGCTGGCCGAGGTTCTGAAAGAGCCACTGGGAGAGCGGGTCTTGTTTGTCACTGGGGCGCAATTTAGCCGCCAAGGCTGGCAGGCTCGTGAAATCCTTGCCGGTGAACCGCGAGGTGGAGACGCGCCAGCGGTTTTCTATGTGGGCACCGCGAGCTTCAAAAATCCAATCCAGCGGTGAAACGATGCGGGCCAGCAGATTGGTTTCGTATGGTTGATCCTTGAGCAAGGTGCGCGCGAGTTCGCTGAAAAAGGGCGGGTCTATCTGCTGGCTGCGAAAATACTGCGCGCGGAGGTAATCGAGATAAGTGCCGTCGGCCAGGGCATTTTGCGTGATAAGATAAACGTCCCGGCGGTCAAAGTTCTGGTCCTGGACAGGCTGGCAATCGTGCGGAATGAAACTGTCACAAAAGATCGCGTAAGTGGGACAAAAACGGCCGGGGTCGGTGCCGCCAAAAAGGACCGTATCCTTGGTCATCTCAGGATAAACCAGATCACCGTAGGGACCTTTCATTGCCTGTTCGCGCAATTTGGCGTCGTAGCTGAACTGGCCATCCGGCGCAACGAACGGCGGGGTGAACATGTCATGTCCAAACCAGTAACCGAACCAGTGGTTCCGTTGTTCGCTGTGCGCCCAGTGGGACAAACCGGAGGCCAGCGGCATGATGGCAAAAAGCCCCAAGGTGATGGCCAACGGGGCGCGCTGACGGTAAATCAGCAGGCTGCCCAGGAAGGTCACGGCGATGCCCACGATCAGCAATCCCGCCACAACCGGGAGGCTGTATTGATTCGGAGCAAAGACCCGGCCCAAGGCCGCACAAAATTGCGCGAAACTCAAGCTGTCGTTTCGGAAGAAAACCATAATGATGGCCGTGCCAAGGAAAACCGCCGCTGCGATGATTAATGCCAGAAAATACGACCGGTCGCTTTCCTGAGGGAGAACGGAGGTGTCACGTATTTTGACCAGGCACTGTCCCGCCAGGGCGGCAAGAACAAAAGCGGCGGCCAGGCAAAAAAAGAGGAGCAGGATGAATAGGTATGACAACAAGCCGGCGTCGCCGTAAAATGTGTGGCACACGCCATCGTAAAGTGTAATCAGCGCAGGCACGATGGTCACCACTCCCAGCAGGATTCCGACGACGCGTATCCGCACGAAATGAGTTGCCATGTAAGCGGCGGTAAGCGCCAGGCCATAACCGATCATGATTGCGATCAGCCCGTGGGAGGTAATAAAGAACACCTTGTTCAACTCCGCCGACTGGCGGTCGGACGACGTGTTCATGAGCACCATCAGCAGCACGCCGACGCAAAGATAGATCGCGACCAGACCGGCGATCCAGGAGCGTTCGCGTTTTTGCATTTTGAAGAAAAACAACAGCGGCACCAGCGCAACGAACACCAAAACCCAGTTGAACTCGGTGGCAATATCGCTGACCAGAATGCCGAGCTGCACGATGAAATGACCGGGATCATGGATAACGTCCGACGGACTGGCTTTCTCGTACTGACCGCGGCTTAACGCGTGGAAAAATCCCTCGACGGTGCGGGGATAACCCCATTGCATCGGCGGATCGGTCATGCCCGCAATCGGCTCGTAGAAGAAAAATGATGCGCCCGCCAACCAAAGCACGCCGAGTACAATGACAACCAGCCATTCCCACCCCCATTTTTTCGTTTTCAATGCCAGCCACACAAGCGCTCCTAAAGCAGCCAGGAATGGGAAAAAGAGAATCGGGACCTTCATGCTGGCCAGCAACAATCCAAATACTGCTGCTGCCAACAATGCCATGACTATGTCACGGAAAGGTTTAATCACGTCTTCCTTGGATTGAAAGGATAGCCAGACAAAGGCTGCGATTGATAAAATGCCGACGGTGTGATAAATGACCAGCACCATCTGGGCAGTATCGAGCATGTTGATGAGATGGGCGTTTTGTGCGGCCAGTCCCGCCAGATAAACAATGCTGTTCCAGATTAAAAGGTTGCGGCCGAGACGCGGTTGGACGAAGACAATGACAAACTCAATACCCATTGCCGCGCAAAGCAGGGTCTGGTGAATGGTCAGGCAGATTCCAAAAAAGAACATGGCGCAGTAGAGGTAGCGTCGCTGGTGCGGAGCGTAAATCCACCTCAGGAGACAAAGCAGAACGATCATCATCCACGGCGCACCGAAGGGAGAAATTCGATTGATGACGACCGACTCGCTCCACATGACGCCCCCGAGGCCAAGCAGCAGGCCCGCGACAATTCCTGAAACCATACAGATGACGTTTTCCCATTTTCCTGTCATGTTCCGCAACTCTTCGATTCCTTCCATGAGCATGCTGCTGCCTCGTGAAACCATGAAGGCCACCAAACCGCAGGCCAGGGCGGCGGCGGTGGCTTCGCCCACTTCCACGCGCCACGCGACGTTTCCAACCACCAGCAGTTTCGTCCAAAGCCAGGAATAGATCGCCCAAAAGGGATAACCCGGCGGATGGGGAATGCCCGCGTAGAATGAGCCGGTGCATAATTCGCCGGAGTCCTCCAGAGTTTGCTCCGGCGCCAGCGTTAGAAAATAAACGATCCAAATCACCGCAAAGGTGATGACCAGTGCCAGCCAGTCTATTTTACGGAAGAGCGGAGGCACTCGTATGGGTGCTGGGGGAGGCGTCTTGGCGGCAGGCGGCGGCTTCACAGCCTGGCCCCTGGCGTTCTTCAGTTTTTGCTTTTCCATTTTGGGTGTCAGTCGTTTGGTTTCAAGAACGGTGTAAAACCAATAGTAGAAGTGGAACCACTGCGGTTTGTCGATTCAAAAGTGGCGGGTAAAATATTGTGCTCGATCTGCGACGAGCCTCGGGTCAGGTAAGCGACGAAGTTTTGATTGCTTAACATCATGGCGACCGCAGGATCATGCCGGGGTGAGGCGGCAGAAATGTTGTTTTCCTGTTTGAAAACCGCCAGGACCAGCAGCATGCAAACGGTTGTGGGGGCAAGCCAGTTAAAGGCCATGACCACTTTGAGCCTGGTGAACGGTGTTGGGAAAAGCCGCCGTTTAATTCTCGCCGAGGGGCGGCGCGGTGCCCAGGAATTTAATTGAGTCTCCAGCCAGTTCATCTCTTTCATACGTTGTCCTTTCCAAACAGAGTTTGATCTTTTGCAAACCGTAGCGGTATCGGCCGGCGGCGGTGTTGGGCGAAATGTCCAGCACCCCGCCAATTTCGTCGAACGTGCAGCGATGCCAGATTTTCAACACAATCACTTCGCGCTGTTCCATTGGCAGTTTGGCGAGGCACTGCATCGCGGCGCGCTCCGCCGGACTTTCCGCCGGGCCTTTCTCAAACCACCGGTGCGCCTCCAGTTCGCGTGTCAACCGCCGCCACAAGGAGCGCCGATAATTCCGCGCGCGATTTCTGAAGCTGCGCACGCAGTAATGCTCCAGCGTGACGGGAGGTTCCGGCCTTTGCAGAAGCGCGAGGAAGGTTTCCTGCAAGACGTCCTCCGCTTCGCCGTGGCTAAGACCCAGCGCGCGGCCATAGAGAATCAACTCCGCCGCTTTCTTCGTGTACAGATTTTCGCGCCAATCGCTCACGATTTCATTACATAGACACCGGTGACCGGAAATTTGTATAAAAAAATTCAAACAGGGAAACATTGAACATCCAACATCAAACGCCGAACACCCAATAATCGGGTGCGCAATGACATGCGATGTTCGATGTTGAGCGTTGAATGTTCGATGTTTATGACTTGCCTCAGTTCCAGCCCAGCCAATGCCCGCCGTGCCAGGTGATGAACGCCAGAATCCAGGCCAGAGCGCCCATGTAAAGCCACTGGAACACCGGCCATTTCCAGGAATTGGTCTCCCGCCGCACCACCACCACCGTGCTCGCGCATTGCAGCGCAAAGACGTAAAACACCATCAACGTGACAGCCAGCAGCGGTGTGTAAAGCGGCGATCCGTCCGGCCGCGTTTGCGTCCGCAAGGTCTGGGCCAGCGCCTGCTTGCCGGACTCGGATTCGTCGGCGCTGCCGACGTTATACACCGTGGACATGGTGCTGACGAACACTTCGCGCGCGGCAAACGATGAAATGATGCCGATGCCCATCTTCCAATCAAAACCCAGTGGGGCGATGGCCGGTTCGATGAAATGCCCCATCCGGCCGGCGAAACTGTTGCGGAGTTTTTCGCCCGCGAGTTCAGCCGAAGACGGTGTGTTGGCGTTGCGCGCAATTTGTTTTTCCATCACCCCGTTTTCGGTTCTCGGATACGTGGCCAGAAACCAGAGCAGAATGTTGATGCCCAAAATGACCGTGCCCGCGCGGCGCAGGAACAACCGCGAGCGATCCCACATGTGCCGCGCCACCACGCGCAGCAGCGGGCGCTTGTAAGGCGGCAATTCCATGATGAGCATCGGGGTTTCGCCTTTGAGCAGCGTTTTTTTGAACAGCCAGGCCATCAGCAGCGCCACCACCGTGCCCAGCAGATACATCGCCAGCATCGTCAAGCCTTGAAGCTTCAGGATGCCGAGGATTTTGATGTCGGGAATACACGCCGCAATCAGCAGCGTATAAACCGGCAACCGCGCCGAGCAACTCATCAGGGGTGCCACGAGGATGGTTACCAGCCGGTCCTTGGGTGTTTCAATCGTGCGTGTGGCCATGATGCCGGGAATCGCGCAGGCGTACGAACTCAGCATGGGGATGAAGCTTTTGCCGTGCAACCCGACCTTGCTCATCAGCCGGTCCATCAAAAATGCCGCGCGTGCCATGTAACCGGTGTCTTCCAGAAAACCGATGAACAAAAACAGCAGCAGGATTTGCGGCAGAAAAACAATCACCGCGCCAACGCCCGCAATCACACCGTTCACCAGCAATGAATTCAAATCGCCGGGCGGAATCAGTTTGCCGATCATGCCGCCCAGCCAATGCACCATTGCCTGCAATGCGTCCATGGGAAGCTGCGCAAAGGTGAAAATGCTCTGGAACAGCAGCGTCATGATGCCGATGAAAATCAGCGTGCCCCAGATTTTGTGCGTGAGGACGCGATCCAGTTTGTCGCTGAACGTCTCGCCCGGCGGCGCGAGTTCGGAGGTGACCGCCTGCTGCATTTCTGCGATGCGCGCATATCGCCACTCAATGGGCGCGCCGCGCCAATCTATGCCGTGCGTTTCCAGCCGTTTGCGGGCGGCGGCCACGGCATCCTGAATTTTTTGTGGATAATGTTCCTTGGACGATGCCAGCGCTTTTTCGTTGGTGAGCAGCAGCAGCGCCTCCGCGGTGGCCTGCAATCGCCGTTCCTGAAAAGTTGCTGCCAGCAGGTCGGCCAGGCCGGTGGCTTCAATCCGAAACAATCCGGGTAACTGGCAAAACAACTCCGGCTTCATTACGGGGGGACTCTGAACGGCGGCGACGATTTTCGCCCGCAGTTCCGGCACACCGGTGCCATTGCTGGCGACCACCGGCAACACCGGCACCCCCAGTGCTTCGGCGAGTTTCTTTTCATCAATACGTTGGCCGTTGGCTTCGGCCACGTCCACCATGTTCAGGGCGATGAGCGTGGGATGGCCCAACTCGACGACCTGGGTGGCGTAATAAAGGTTCCGCTGAAGGTTCGAGGCGTCCACGACGACCACAATCAAATCCGGCGGCGGCAATTCGGGGAGGCGGTTGAGCAGCACATCGCGCGAAATCTGCTCGTCGAGCGAATTGGGGCTGAGGCTGTACGTGCCAGGCAAATCGAGAACGCGGATGTCCGTTTTTGCGGGAGTGCCCAGCAGTTTGCCTTCCTTGCGTTCGACGGTGACACCGGCGTAATTGCCGACCTTGGCGCGCAAACCGGTGAGCGCGTTGAACAAGGTTGTTTTGCCGCAATTCGGATTACCCGTCAGAATGACGTAGGGGTGACGAGTGACGGGTGACGGGTGACGTGAATCGGCCGGCTTTCGGTTGGTTTCCGGCGTTGGGGACGCGGCATCACCACTGTGCGGGATTGGCTCGGATGAATCCATGTTGGACAGACAAATCAGTGCGGCTTCATGCCACTTGTCACGTACCACCCGTCACCCTTACAAGGATTTGCTCGGCCTCATGCTTGCGCAACGTGAGGTTGTAGCCGCGGACTTTGATTTCCACCGGGTCGCCGAGCGGTGCAAAACGAACGAGTTGAACGGCGCTGCCGACCAGCAACCCCATTTCCATGAGGCGCGGACGGCTTTCGGGCGGCAATTTGATTTCGGCCACCGTCGCCGTTATGCCCACGGCAACCGAACTCAGCGGCTGGGGAGCGTCGGACATAAATTTATCAGGCTTTGGCGGCGACAGGCTCCACCAAAATGGCTTTGGCCAGCTTTTCACTCAGGGCGAGGCGGGCGTTGCAGACCTGGCAGATGACATTGGCTTCACTGCTCAAAAGTTTGATGCGTTGCTCCTCGCCCAGGCCAAGTTCGCGCAGCCGATCGCGCAATTCGGGCGATGCCACCAGTTCCTTGATGCAAACGGTGGTGCCGGCGGCGACGTGGTTCAACGGGCAGACCGACGGCCCGGCACAACGGCCTTCAACCACTTTAAAATCTGTCGCCGATTTTTTCACGACGCCACAACGTAGGTCAAGGGCGACTTCGGGGCAAGCAGGTTCTTGCCACGGGTTTGGCAATTTTTGGCTTCCAAGCTTTGAACCGGGCGGGCGATGGGATCATTGCTCCCGGCTAATGGCAAACATCCAATGGGAGAACTTGCCCGCCCGCCGGATGAATCCGGCGGGCGGCGGTGATGTTCGGTTGCCCAACTTTTGGCTTCTAGGTTTTGTCTGATTCGGGCAGGATGAGCCGAAATTTCGGAAGACCATGTATTTCGGGAAAAAAATAGTGGTGGTGATGCCGGCCTACAACGCGGCCAAAACGGTCACCCAAACCGTGGACGAAGTCCACCAGCAGGGGATCGTGGATGAAATCATCCTCGTGGATGATCGCAGCCGTGACGACACCGTGGCGGTCGCGTCGTCGCTGCTGGGCGTGCGGGTCCATGTTCATGAACGCAACATGGGTTACGGCGCCAATCAAAAAACCTGCTACCGGCTGGCGCTGGAGGCCGGCGCGGATGTTGTCATCATGGTCCACGCGGATTATCAATACACGCCGAAGCTGATTCCGGCGATGGCGTCCATCATCGCCAACGGCCTGTATCCGTGCGTGCTGGCCAGCCGCATTTTGGGCGGATATTCTCTCAAAGGCGGAATGCCGGTTTGGAAATACATCGCCAACCGTTTTCTGACTTTGACAGAGAATGTTTTGCTGGGGGCAAAACTCTCGGAATACCACACGGGCTACCGCGCCTTCTCGAGGGAACTTCTGGAAAAGCTTGACCTGTCGAAAAATTCCGATGATTTCGTTTTTGACAACCAGATGCTCGCGCAAATCTTCTGGCATGGCTTTACGATCGGCGAGGTGAGCTGTCCGACGAAGTATTTCAAGGAGGCGTCTTCGATCAATTTCCGCCGCAGCGTCAAATATGGGCTGGGTTGCCTGGCCATCGGATTGAAATTCCGTCTGGCGAAAATGGGATGGCTCCGGTCGGAACTGTTCAGTTCAATGCCGCGGCGAGGCGCGATTTCTTCCGGTTGACGGTGGCGCGGGGGAGCACGCCGGATTTTACGGCCTTGTCGAATGCAGAATGGACCCCGGGCAGAAATTTGACCGCTTCGTCCTTTTTGCCGGCGGTGAGCAGCGTGCGATAATCTTTTTCCAGACGGTGCAAGCGCGATTTGACGCTGCGATTATGCTGGTGTTTGCGCTCGTTGCTGCGCGCCCGGCGTTCGGCTGATTTCGTATTCGGCATAAATTATAATTTCGCTTAAAAGGGTGGCAAATCTAGTCGAACGCAAGTGAATGTCAACGGTGAAAGCTGACTCATCACGCTTTACTTTCGGGACGTTTGCATGTTTGCTGTTCGGAACATTGGGTGGTGGTCCCGCAACGGATGAATAAAAAGCTGCAAATTTTACATCTGGAAGACGACCCGGATTTCGCCGAGTTGGTTCGTTCGCTTTTTGCCCAGGACGGTTTGGACGTCGAGTTGAAATGCGCCGGCGACCGTGTGGCGTTTGAGGCGGCATTGGATGCCGGGGCGTTTGACGCCATTGTTTCGGACTATCACCTGCCGTCGTTCTCCGGCTTGGAAGCGCTGGCCATGGTGCGGAAAAAAAATCCGCATGTTCCGTTCATTCTCGTTTCCGGCACCATCGGCGAACAGGCGGCGATAGAGAGCTTGAAGGCCGGCGTGACCGATTATCTGCTCAAGCAGAATCCGGATCGGCTGCCATCCGCCGTCCGCCGGGCCGTGCAGGAAGCCGAAGAACGAGCCAGGCTCCGGGCGGCGGAAACGGAATTGGTTCGGCGCGAAAAATATTTCCGCACCCTCACGGAAAATTCGCTTGACGTGCTCTGCATTTTGAACCGCGACGGAAACCTTCTCTACACCAGCCCTTCGATCGAGCATGCGCTGGGCTACAAACCGGAGGAGTTACGCGGACAAAATTACCTGGCCCGCGTGCATCCCGATGATTTGTTACCAGTGCAGGAGGCGTTTCAATTCGCGCTCGATCACCCGGAACGCACGGTAAAAATACAATTTCGCCACCAAAACAAAAACGGTGAATGGCGGCATCTGGAACTGGTCGGCCAGAATCGTCTGCAAGACCCGGAAATCGGCGGCCTGGTGGCCGATTGCCGCGACGTGACGGACCGCTGGTGCGTGGAGGAGGAATTGCGCAACAGCGAAAAACAATATCGCCTCCTCTTTCACGGCAATCCGAATCCGATGTGGGTGTTCGACCTCGAAACCCAGGCGTTTTTGGAAGTCAACGAAGCGGCCATTCAACATTATGGCTATTCGCGTGAAGAATTTCTGACCAAGACCCTCGCGGACATTCGTCTTACGGAAAAAGACGGCCAACCCAAAAACCTCTCACTCGACACGGCCGGTCGCAACGTCATTTGGCGTCAGCGGCGCAAGGACGGCAGCCTCATTGACGTGGAGGTTGTTTGGAGTCCGATTGTTTTTGGCGAGCGCTTTGCCGCATTGACCATGGCTTCCGACGTGACCGAGCGTCTGCGCATTGAGCACCGCAACTCGATTTTCTTCAAGCTCGGCCATCGGCTTAGTTCAGCCAGCACCAATTCCGAGGCGGCCATGATCATTTGTGACGCTGCCGACGCGCTATTCAAGTGGGATGATTTCGCGCTCGATTTGTATTTCGCCGAGCGCGATGAAGTTTTTTCGCTGCTCACCATCACCACGGTCGAAGGCCAGCGGGTGGAAATTCCCGCATCGCCCCAGCCCAAAACCGCCAATGCCCTCGTTCAGCGCGTTATTAAGAAAGGGGCGGAACTGCTGTCGTCCTTTGAAAACAAGCGCTTTTCCGCCGTCACCATGCTCGCGCCCATCCGCAAAGGCGAGCAGGTCATCGGCTTGCTTTTTGTCCAGAACCACACGCCCGGCGCCTACACCAATCGCGATTTGGAAGTACTCCAGACTTTGGCCGACCAGTGCAGTGGCGCGTTGGAACGTGTCCGCGCCGAGCAGGATTTGCGCGAGAGCCAGCAGCGTTTTCGCGATCTGTTTGAGAATTCACCCGATGCCATTTTTGTCGAAGACTTGGAGGGCATGGTGCTGGACGTAAATTTTGCCGCGTGCGTGCTGCACGGTTTGACCCGCGAACAATTAATTGGCAAAAATGCCCTGAACGATCTCATCCCGCCGTCGCGCCGGGAGAACGCCCGCCGCGATTTCCAAAAGCTGACGAGCGGTAAATTGTCCTGGGTTGAGGGGGAAAGCCTGACCGCTGCCGGCAAGAGCACCCCCGTCGAAGTGCGCGCCGGTCGCATGGAATATGACGGCAAACCGGCCCTGCTGTTGCATGTGCGCGACATCTCCGAACGGCGTGCTGCGGTGGTAGCGGTGCAAAGTTCCGAAATGCTTTTCCGTTCCGTGTGGGAAAATTCCGTGGATGGAATGCGCCTGACGGATGAAAACGGCGTCATTATCGCCGTCAACAAGGCCTGCTGTGATCTGGTCGGCATGAAGGCGGAAGAGTTGGAAGGCAAGCTGTTTACCATCGTCTATGCCGAATCCGAAAATCCACAGGTCATACTCGAAAAACATCGGGAACATTTTCGCGCCCGTGCCGCGAACCGTAAAATTCAACGGCAATACACCCTTCACAATGGCCAGACAATAGCATTGGAAATCACCGATTCATTTATTGAATTGCACGGACAGCCGCTGCTGTTGTTCAGCTTGTTTCGTGATGTCACGACGCAACGGCGATTGGAAGAACAGTTGCGCCAGTCTCAAAAAATGGAAGCCATCGGCCAGCTTGCCGGCGGGGTGGCGCATGATTTCAACAACATCCTCACCGTCATTCATGGACATGCCTCGCTGTTGTTGTCTTCCGAGCTTGAGGAATCAGCGTCGCGATCGGCGCAGCAAATCAGCCAGGCCGCTGAGCGCGCCGCCGCATTGACACGGCAATTGCTCACGTTCAGCCGCCGTCAGCTCATTCAGCCCAGGAAATTGGACATGAACAAAATCGTCGGCAACATGACCGATTTGCTGGGACGGCTTTTGGGCGAGGACGTGTCATTGCAATTAAATTACTGCCCGTCGCCGGCGATGGTGGAGGCTGATATGGGCATGATGGAGCAGGTATTGCTCAATCTGGCCGTCAATGCGCGTGATGCCATGCCCAAAGGTGGAAGACTCACTGTGCGCATTTCCATCGTGGACTTGGATGAAGCTCACGTTCAACGCCATCCCGAAGCGCGTGTCGGGCGCTTTGTTTGTGTCAGCAATACGGACACCGGCTGCGGCATTCCGCCGGAAAATCTCCAGCGCATCTTTGAGCCGTTTTTTACCACAAAAGAAGTCGGCAAAGGCACGGGCCTGGGCTTGGCGACGGTTTATGGCATTGTCAAACAGCACCAGGGCTGGATTGAGGTCGAAAGCACTGTCGGCAAAAGCACGACATTCCGTATTTACATTCCCTATGTGGGCTCGGCACAAGCCGAAACGGAAAAGCCGACAACCCAAACCAGCATTCGCGGTGGCACGGAAACCATTTTGCTTGTTGAAGACGAGAGGGCGGTGCGGGAACTTGTTTCGCGCGTCCTCCAAAAATACGGCTACAAAATTTTGCCGGTCGGCAATGGCGTCGAAGCCCTTGAGATCTGGAACCAGCACAAGAACGAAATTTCCCTGTTGTTCACCGACCTGGTAATGCCCGATAATATGAACGGTCGGGAACTGGCGGAAAAACTCTGGGCCGAACGGCCCGGGTTGAAGGTTATTTTTACCAGCGGCTACAGCTCCGACATTGTTGGCAAGGATTTCAAGCTGGAGCCGGGGTTGAATTATTTACAGAAACCTTACCAGCCACAGGCGCTCGCGGTGGCCGTGCGCCGTTGCCTTGATGATAAAAACGCTGGATAACACGGTTTTCCCTGCCGCACATTCCAACTTTTCTTTGCCTGTGTTCTTTGCTTAAACTCTGCGCATGATTATCGCGCCTTCGCTACTCGCCTCTGATTACACCCGCTTTGGCAGGGAAGTCGAACGCGCCGACCGTTCCGGCGCGGACTGGCTGCACCTCGACATCATGGACGGGCATTTCGTCCCAAACATTTCCTTTGGGCCGGAACTCGTGCGCGCCATTCGTCCCCTGACCAAGATGTTTTTCGACGTTCACCTCATGTGTTCGCGGCCGCAAATTTTGATCGAACCCTTCGCCAAAGCCGGCGCAAATGAAATCACCGTTCATGTCGAACTTCACCAGCAGGTCACGTCGCTCATTTGGAAAATTAAGTCGCTCGGCAAAAAGGTCGGCCTGGCCATCAACCCGCCCACGGCCATTTCGCTGGTTCAGCCGTATCTTGACCAGATTGACCTGCTGCTGGTGATGACCGTCAATCCGGGCTTCGGCGGACAGGAATTCATTCACGAAACGCTGCCCAAAATCCAGCAGGCCGAGGCCTGGCGACGCGAGCGGAAACTTTCCTATCGTATCGAGGTGGACGGCGGTTTGAATTATCAGACCGTCGCCGAATGCGCCCGCGCCGGTGCGGACACCTTTGTCAGCGGCACGACCCTGTTTGGCGCGCACAATCTCAAAGCCGCCGTCAAGAAAATGCGGAAAATCGTCAATGCGAATGACCCAGCGTTGGCGGATTTAAAAGTTTAAATTCTGCCATGTCACAAATCAGATTCGGCACGGACGGCTGGCGCGCGGTAATCGCGGAGGATTTCACCTTTGCGAACGTCGCTCGCGTCGCGCAGGCGACGGCGGACTTTTGGAAGTCTGAAGTCCAAAGTCCCAAGTCCAAAGTCTTTGGGTGCGAACTCAAAGTCGTTGTCGGCTATGACCGGCGTTTTCTATCCGGCCGGTTTGCGCAAATCACCGCCGAAGTTTTCGCCGGTAATCATTTCCAAGTCATCCTCACGCCCGAGCCGACGCCGACGCCGTCAGTTTCATTCGCCGTCAAACATCTGCGCGCCGTCGGCGGCGTGGTGATTACCGCCAGCCACAATCCAGCCATCTTCAATGGCTTCAAACTCAAGTCGTACTACGGCGGTTCCAGTGATTCGGAAACGTGCCGATCCGTCGAAGGGTTTCTCGACCGCAATCCGGTCAAAACTCTGCCGCTGGCCGGGGCCGTCAAAGCCGGCCGGATCAAAATTGCCGATGTCCGTCCCGCGCATTATGCCGCGCTGAAAAAGCTGGTGGATTTCAAGCTCATCGCGAAATCGAAACTGCGTTTTGCCCACGACGCCTTGTTCGGCGTGGGCGCGGGCTGTTTCGAACAGTTGCTGGCCGGGACAACATGCAAAGTCACCACGCTCAATGGCAATCATGACCCGTTGTTTGGCGGCATCAATCCCGAGCCAATCGTGCAGAATTATGCGCGCAGTCAGGCCTTTCTCAAAAAACACCCCCACGATATTTGCCTGGTGACCGACGGCGACGCCGATCGTGTGGGCGGCATGGACGGCCACGGCGGTTATTTGACAACCCACCAGATTATCTGCCTGCTGCTGCATCATTTGATCGTGAATCGCAAGGGCAGGGGATCCGCCTCCGCCAAAACGGCTTCGGCGCGACCGTTGCGCGTGGTCAAGGCGCTGACGACGACCTCGATGGTGGACAAGATGTGCGCGGCTTACGGCCTGCCGCTGGTTGAGACCGGTGTTGGGTTCAAATATATTTGCGCCGAGATGCTCAAGGGCGACGTGCTGCTCGGCGCGGAAGAAAGTGGTGGCATCGGGTTTCCCGGCCATATTCCCGAACGCGACGGCATCGCCGCTGGATTGATGCTGCTGGAATTGCTGGCGACCGAAAGAGTTTCCGTGAACAGACTGCTGGCGAAGCTGGAGAAACAATTTGGCCCGCATCGTTACGGGCGGATAGACACGCATTATCCGCTGCAAAAGCGCGCTTCGCTGATGGAATTTTTGAAAAACAATCCGCCAGACAAACTTTTAGGCTCGCCGCTTGCGGACATCAAGACGTTCGACGGTGTGAAATTCGTCGCGGAAGATTCCTCGTGGCTCATGCTGCGCGGTTCCGGCACGGAACCCGTCCTGCGGATTTACGCGGAGACGAAGTCCGCTGCCGGCGTGCAGAAGCTGCTAAAACTCGGGGTTTCATTGACACGACGCTGAAAATTTCCACAATGCACGCATGATTAATTCCGGAATTCTCAACCCGCAAATGCTTTCGCTGCTGGCACGCGTGCGCCACACCAACGCGCTGGTCATCGCTGACCGCGGCTTTCCGTTCTGGCCGCAGATCGAGACGGTGGACATTTCGCTGGTGGACGGCGTGCCAACAGTCCTGCAGGTGCTCGCCGCCGTCCGCGCCAACCACAACTTCACGCAGGCTTACATGGCACGGGAGTTCCAGAAGAACAACACCACCGCCGCGCGCGAAAAATTCACCAAAGGATTGGAGAGGATTTCCACCACATTCGAGCCGCACGTGGAATTCAAGAAGCGCGTCCCGGGCGCCATCGGCCTGATCCGCACCGGCGATACCATTCAATATGCGAACCTGATTTTGATTTCCGGCTAGCGGACGGCGGGGTCAACGGCGGCCTTTCGCGCCCCGCTGGCCTCATCCTTCAATTGTCAGTGGACTTAGAGCATATTAAATAATACTGTAGCCACACGAGACAAACCAACCCTTGGCATCTGCCGGGGTGACCGAAGCCATGGCGCGGGCGATTGCATCATCCAAGGCTGCTTGTGTGCGCGCCTTGGCAGA
>Ga0224553_1000282_pt1 | contig 23782 bp, 14 predicted proteins | sample 714S21014metaG_FD_179897 | JGI IMG/M metagenome (GOLD analysis project Ga0224553, IMG submission 179897) | Peat soil microbial communities from Stordalen Mire, Sweden - 717 S2 10-14 | ecosystem: Environmental > Terrestrial > Soil > Wetlands > Peat | place: Sweden: Norrbotten County, Stordalen... | reverse complement strand
CCCGCATTGCGGGATTCAGGCGACTTTCCAGTCGCCTCTTTCGTGAGGATGAAACACGGGACAAGAATGTCCCGCAAACCCGCAGACAAGAATGTCTGCGCTACATCAAAGTTGGAACCGCCCTAGCTGGAAGGCGAGGCGCATTGCCGGCAAATGAAATCTGAACCGGTAATTTCAGTCAGGCTGGTTTTGGGCATCGCCTGACAGCAAAGAGTAGCGGAAACAAAATTTCCGACCGTACCCGGCCAGCAACCAGACGGAAAACACAATCAAAAGGAAGTTCTCCAGCAGCTTGCGACAGATGAAAACTTCGCCGGTGCCGCAACCGCAATCAAACTTGATCGCGCAGAACGGGATGTGCTGCGCCGACTGAATGGCCAGGGCGCGCCGAAACACCAGCACTGTGAACGGCACCAGCATCACGATCAGCATCACCGCCGTCCCGCGCACCACCACGCCCGCCAGCAGCAGCAGTCCGCAAAATATTTCAAACCAGGGCAACGCGGCGGCAATCGAGTTCAACAGCAGGGAACTTTGCACGATGTCGTATTGCCGCACCATTTTGAGGAACTCGACCGGATGCAACGCCTTGTTCAAGCCCAGGTAAAGAAAGACCGCGCCCAACAACCACCTCGCCAGCACGGCGAAAATGTCCGCGGCGGTGCGTTTCCAGGATGATGGACGGTCATTCATTTGCTGGTGCCGCGCAGGTTCCCGCTGTTTCGGCCGCCGATCTCGACCGGCAGTCCGTTGGTGATCCACTCCGGAATGCCTCCCGTGTAAACAAAAAGTTTCCGGTTCGCAATCCCGACATCCCTCAGCAAAATGGCGGCGGACTCGCTGTCGTCGCAATCGCCGCCGTTGCAATAAACCACGATCTGTTCCGCTGCCTGGCAAACTGGAAGCACGGTGGGAAAGTATTTTTCCGGATAGTAAGGGTCGAATTCGCAAGCCCCGGGGATGTGCCCTTCCCGGTAGTGCTGTTCGTCGCGGGCGTCAATGAACGCGACGCCCCCCTGCTGGAAACGCGGGTCGTGGAAAAGCTGCTCTGCCTGGCGGCCATCAACCGATTGCAGTCCCTGTTCCTTCAATCGCACCGCCAGAAGTTCAGCGGGAGAAGACGCCGGTAGATTTGTGCTGGCCACGTCGCGCGGCGAACCAACGCCGGGTGCCGCCGGAACCGGGCGGCTGACGCCGGCTGGAAAATAGTTGCGCGTGAGCGCCAGACCGCGCGGCGAGACCAGGTTGGCGCCAAACGCGAAGGCCGCGCCGATGACCGCCACAAAAAGGGCTTCCCAAAAGATCCTTTTAACTGCGGTCAGGCGGTCAGATGCCGCGGGTTGAATTGGATTGTTTTTTAACACGGATTCCGCGACCAGCGTGAGTAATCCCGCTGCGCGGGACAAACACTTTTTTTCACAGATTAGAATAAACTTGAATCTTCATCAGTCCAGCATCTAATTTTATATCGTGATAAGTCGTCCGATTGAAAAATCCGGCGTCGCGTGCGGGCGCCGGTTCAATAAACGCGCCTGGCTGCTGCCGGTTTTGACGTCGTTGCTTTTCCTGCCCGTCACCGGTTGTCACCGCGACGAGGTCAAAGTCTATCGCGTCGCCAAGGATCAGGACCAGCCTCAGCCGCAATCCGCGCCGGCCCTGCCCACCGATTCGCCCAACCCATCCCTGCCGCCCGGACATCCCGACATTTCGTCCGCATCCGCCGCACCCGGGTTTGCGGCATCCGCATCCGCCCGGCCGCAACTGACCTGGCAGACGCCGGACGGCTGGACGGAAGTTGCGCCCGGCGAAATGCGCGTGGCGTCGTTTAAAATCCAGGGCCAGAATGGCAAACTCGCCGACGTGAGTGTGGTCCCGTTGCCCGGCATGCCCGGTACCGATGATGCCAATGTCAACCGCTGGCGCGGTCAGGTGGGCCTGCCGCCCGTGTCGCCGGATGAACTGAAAAAATCCGGGGAAAACGTCGAGGCCGCCGGCCAGCCGGCGCAGCTTTACGACATCGCCGGCCAAAACCCGGGCAATGGCAAAGCCGCGCGGATTCTGGGTGTCATTCAACATCGCGCCGATGGGGTGTGGTTTTTCAAAATGACCGGCGATGCCGATCTCGTCGAACCGCAAAAACCGGCGTTCATCGCCTTCCTCAAATCGGTGAAATTCGTTCAAGGCGCAAAGAACTGAACCTGAAATGAAAAGTCGAAACCACAAAGCAAACAGAAGAATGGACGCAACCTGACAACACCACGAACTCCCTCGCCCCGCCCAAGCGGGGAGAGGGCCGGGGCGAGGGGATTGTAATTCTGAAACAATCGGACTCCTCACCCCGCCCCTCTCCTCGTTTGGCGAGGAGAGGGAGAAGAATTTAAGCCAAATGCTCAAGAGCCTTTACCAGTTCTTTTCCTCACTCAAGCTCACCGTCGCGTGCCTGGTGCTGGGTTGCGTGATTGTGTTCTGGGGCACCATCGCCCAGGTGCATCTCGGACTGTACAAGGCCCAGAACGAATTCTTCCGCAGCGTTTTCGTTTACTGGCAGCCGGCCGGGTCCGGATTCCACATTCCCATTTTTCCCGGCGGTTACCTTCTCGGCACCGTGCTGCTCATCAATCTGCTGTGCGCGCATGTGCGTTACTATCAGCCCGGCAAGCGCAAAATCGGCGTCGTGCTGATCCACTTCGGCGTCGTGCTGTTGCTGGTCGGACAAATGCTCACCGACTTTCTCTCCCAGGAAAGCAATCTGCATCTGCGCATCGGTGAAACGAGAAATTATTCCGAAGCCGACCGCGCCTTTGAACTGGCGGTATTGGACACCACCGACAAAGACTCGGACAAGGTCGTTGCCATCCCCTGCTCGCTTCTGGTGCGTCGGGGTGAAGTGAGCGACCCGGCCATGCCGTTCACCGTGAGCGTGAAGACATTTTACGCCAATTCATCGCTCGCGCAGCAACCCCAGCCGGGTTATGACCCGGTCAAAACCACCGCCGGTCCCGGCTCGGGCATCTGGTGGCGCGAAGAACCGCGCGAAACGGAAATGAATCGGATGGACATGCCGTCGGCCATTGTTGAAATCGCCACCCCCAAAAGTTCCATCGGCACCTTCCTCGTGTCCGGGTGGCTGGAACAGCCGCAATCGTTCACCTACAACGACCGTTCTTATGAATTGTTGCTGCGCCAGGAACGGTTTTACCTGCCGTTCAGCCTGCATCTGATTGAATTCCGCCACGACAAATATCCCGGCACCGACATCCCCAAGAATTTTTCCAGCCGCGTCCGGCTGCAAAACCTGGAAAATGGCGAGGACCGCGAAGTACGGATTTTCATGAACAACCCGCTGCGCTACGCCAGCGAAACGTTTTATCAGGCGAGCTTCGACCCCGACGACCACGGTAGCGTATTGCAGGTCGTGCATAATCCCAGCTGGCTCACGCCGTATTTCGCGTGTGTGCTGGTGGCGACCGGACTGGTCATCCAGTTTCTCAGCCATCTGATTCCCTTCTTGAAACGGAGGCTTCAATGAATTTACGATTTGCGATTTGCGATTTGCGATTGAATGGGAGCGCCGGCCTCCGGCACGGCTCGAATCAAAAGACCTGCTTGAAACACGCCGTACCGGAGGCCGGCGCTCCATCCTGTTTATGAAAAAATGGATTCCCCTCATTCTGGTCGTGGTGATGGCGGGCTGGTTCCTGTCCAGCCTCCGCCAGCCGCCGGAGACCGGCTTTAACACCCGCGCTTTTAGCAAGCTGCCAGTCCTCATGAACGGACGGTTCCAGCCCTTCGATTCGGTGGGGCGAAACTCCCTGCTGAGTATCAGCACCAAATCCACGGTCAGCCTCAAGGAATCGCGAAAACTGACCGGCATCAAAAGAATTGTAGCGACGCTCGTCGGAACGCCAAAAGCCTCGAACAGCGAGTGGTGGGTCACCACCAACCGGCTTTCGGCGGACGAATGGCTGCTCGAAGTGATAATGAAACCGGAGGTTGCGGACGACCGGAAGGTTTTCCGCATTGACAACAACGAGGTCATCGAACTGCTCAAACTGCCCGACAACCAGAAATATTATTCCTTCAACGAACTCCGGCCCCAGGTGGACGAAATCGAAAAGCAGGTCAGCCGCATCGAGTCCATTGAATCTTCCAAACGCACCGTCTTTGAGTCGCAGTTGATGAAGCTCGACGAGGCCATGAACCTGTACCAACGGCTCGAAATCAGCCTTAAACCGCCAGGCTCGGACGATTTCGCGGCGGAACTCGACGCCTACCAAAAAAGCATTCCGCCGGGCATCGCCGCCGTGAACGCCCGCGAAGCCGGACAGAAATTTGACCAGGACGCCTTCAACATGCTGCTCGGTTTCATGGGCAACTACAATACCGTCGCCAGCTTCGCCCTGCCCCTGACCATTCCGCCCGCGGACCCGGGCCTGCCCCGTGACGACTGGCAGAACATCGGCACCAACCTCATGCAAACCGCCCGCACTGGCGAACTCAATCCGGCCACCAGGTTTTATGCGGAAATGGTCACCGCTTACCGCGCCGATCAGCCGGCGGATTTCAATCAAGCTGTCGCCGGATACCGCGTCGGGCTGGCCGACCGGTTCACGCCGCAGTTGCGCAAGGCGGACCAGGAATCTTTCTTCAGCACGATGGAGCCATTCTACAAAGCCATGGTCATCTACGTGCTCGCGCTCGTGCTGGCGTTGTTCTCGTGGTTCGGTGGCGGTGGCGCCACCGCCACCAACAAAGCGCCGACATTCAATGTCTCCGACTTGCTGCGGCGCTCGGCGTTTTACCTCGTCATGCTGGCGTGGGTCATTCACACCTTCGGCCTCGGGTTCCGCATGTATCTCGAAGGCCGGCCCCCGGTAACCAACCTTTATTCATCCGCCATCTTCATCGGCTGGGGCGCGGTGATTCTAGGAATGGTGCTTGAGAAAATTTATCGCGACGGCATCGGCTGCGTCGTCGCGGGCTCCGCCGGCTTCGTCACACTCATCATCGCGCACAATCTCGCGTTGAGCGGCGACACCATGGAAATGATGCGCGCCGTGCTCGACACCAATTTCTGGCTCGCCACCCACGTCGTCGCCGTCACCCTCGGCTACGCCTCGACGTTTGTGGCCGGGTTCCTCGCCATCATTTATATCCTGCGCGGCGTGTTCACCACCACGCTGTCAGCGGAAACCGCCAAGTCACTGGCGCGGATGGTTTATGGTATCGTGTGTTTCGCCACGCTGTTCAGCTTTGTGGGCACCGTCCTCGGCGGCATCTGGGCCGATCAATCGTGGGGCCGGTTCTGGGGCTGGGACCCGAAGGAAAACGGCGCGCTGCTCATCGTGCTCTGGAACGCGACCATCCTGCATGCGCGCTGGGGCGGCCTCGTGCGCGAGCGCGGACTGATGAACCTCGCCGTCATCGGCAACATCGTCACCAGCTTCTCGTGGTTCGGCGTGAACATGCTCGGCATCGGCCTGCACAGCTACGGTTTCATGGACGCGGCGTTCAAATGGCTGATGCTCTTCATCGGCAGCCAGCTCGCCATCATCCTCTTCGGCCTGCTGCCGCAAAAACTGTGGAGAAGTTTTCAGGCCCGTCCTGCCGCCTGAGCTGTATTCATTCCATAATTTTTTAAACGCAAAGGCGCAAAGGTTGAAACTGAAATTGGTTCAGAAAAACCAAGAACTGCCGCCGACTTCCTCTCCCCGCCCGAGCGGGGAGAGGGCTGGGGCGAGGGGATTTGAATTTGAATAATCGGCCTCCTCACCCCGCCCCTCTCCTCCTTTGGGGAGGCGAGGGAGAAAAACGGCGGCCGTGTCAAGTTGTGCCCTTCGGTAATTCTTTGCGCCTCTGCATCTTTGCGCCTTCGCGTTAAAATCCACGCCGAATCAGGCCAAAACGGTTCCTTGCCTTTTTTTCGCCGCCCGGCTTATTTTAACCCCATGACAAGGAAAGCAACCGGATTGCTTCACGACTTGGGCCAAACCGCAGCTTGGTCGAATACCTGTTAGATGTCACTACGACGCACATTCCGATTCGTTGCGCTTCTCGCGCCGTTGCTGCTTTTTGTCTTGGCGATCACATCGCCATATTATTCAGCCCGGCTAAGTCTGATACTACACGGACACCCGTTCGCTCGCGTCGTGCCGAAAGAGAAACTCGACATTTTCCATTACGTGGAGACCGATGGCTTCGCAAACCATGCGGTTGTTTTCTCCAGCGGCAAAGCGGTGGGTATGATTGTCCAGCCGCTTGGCTCATACGCTTATTTTGAACCATTCTCCGACAAGCCCAATTTTGAACACGGTACAGCTTTTCAACCTTGGTTTGATTTGCCTTTATTGATTGCGTGGTCTTTGCGCTGGTGGTTATTGCCAGCCCAAGTAATTCTTCTGCTTTTATGGTTACGCATGAGACAGAGAAGAGTTAAGTATTCGAAACCGTGACATTTCCTGAGAAACAAGCGGGGTAAGTCTTACTCCACAATCCGGATTCCCAGCCTGCCCCGCTTTTTTCCTTCGCCCTTTTCCGGATTCCACCAGCACCGGCCCTTGCCCTCAATCGCCTTTGCTGCCCGGCCCTCGATTTCCTTCAACTGCTCCTTTTCCAGCGGACGAAATTCCTCGTATGCCCGGAACGCGGCATCCTGTTCGTTGGGAAAACTCAGTCCCAACAGCGCCACGTCCGGATCGAGTGTCAGCGTGTAATGCAGGCAATCGGCCACGGTCAGGCGCGGAAGTTGCGCCCCGTCCGCGGGTTCCTGGCCGCCGGAACTGAACTTGCCGCGCGGCCGTTCCTGCAACGGCTGGTTGTATCCCGTCGTATCGCCCAGCAATTTGCCCGCCCCGAACGTCTTGAAGCATACCGTGCCCACTCCTTTCCGGCGCGCGAGCGGCAGAATCTCATCCACGTAACGCCGGTCCACAAACGGCCCCACCGGGAACATCACCACGTCGCACAAATCGGTTTTGAGCGCCGCGCGCAGGACGGCGGGATGATGACTGGAAATGCCGCGGAACCGCACCTTGCCGGCGGACCGGCACCGGGCCAGTTCCTCCATGCCCAGGGCGGCAATCCAATCCCATTGCGCCACTTCGGACACCTCGTGGAAAACAAACAAATCCACCGAATCAAGCCCGAGTGCCTTGAGACTCGCGTCCACCTGCGGCGTGACCGGTTTTTCCAGGTGATCAATCTTGTCGATGACGAACATCCCGTCGCGGCGGCCCTTGAGCGCGGCGCCGGCAACCTGTTCGCTGTACCCGTTTTCGTACTTCGGCGCGGTGTCAATCAGGTTCAACCCGTAATCCATGGCCCGATGCAGCGTGGCCACGCATTTTTCCAGCGGCACCGAGCGGTCCGCCAGATCACCCATGCCCAGCACGGACGCTTCAAATCCCGTCTTGCCCAAAAGTCGTCGTTTCATGGCTGTTATTTCCCTCCTTGCTATTTACCTCACATTCCGGGTTCGCACAAGCAACATGGATGCGAATGGGCGCAACTGGGCAATCAGAACCGGCCGCTTTGCGACCGGCGGGTTGGATCAAACCATTCAGTTGGGTTGCTCCGCTTCCAGCCGTTTGACCTCCACGCCCACGATGCAAACGTCGTCCTCGAATTCAGAATTGGTTGAGAACCGTTTAATTTCGTCCAGCAGTCCCGTGAACAACTCGTTCGTCGGCAGTTTGGCGCGCTGGCGGACCGCCGCCAGCAGGCGCTCGGGGCTGAATGATTCGTTGTCCGGCCCTTCGGCTTCGATCAATCCGTCAGTAAACAGCGCAATCAGGTCGCCCACCTCCATCGGACACCGGTAGGTGGGAAACTGTCCTTCGGCAAAAAGTCCCAGGGCCGGGCCTTTTTTTTGTTCCGGGTTGTGCCCCAGCCATTCGGCCGTGCCCCGTTGCCGGTGCAGGAGTATCGGTTCGGGATGCGCCGCGCTCGCATAGCGCAACTCCGCGCGGGCCACGTCGGCGATCAGGTAAAAGGCGGTGGCATACATGGTGGAGCCGGTTTGGCTGAAGACGCCCGCCACCTCGCGGTTGATCTGGGCGAGCAACTCGCCAGGCTCGGTCGTCGTGGCGCTCAGATCCACCACCAAAGCGCGCATCATGGCCGTTACCAGCGCCGCGCGCACGTCATGGCCCATCACGTCGCAAATGAACAGGCCCACGGCCGTGTCCGAAAGCGGGATTACATCGAAGAAATCCCCGCTGACCGCGCCCGCCGGAAAAAAGAAGCTGAAGAACTCCAGATCGCTTTCCGCGCGCGGCTTGTGACGCGGCACACAGGGGAATTCGTGCGGCAGCATGGCCAGTTGCAACTCACGCGCCATCTTCAATTCCTCCGCGGTTTGCTTGTGCTTCTGTTCCAGTTCCTGCGTGCGCTCGGCGAGCGCCAGTTCAACCTCCTTGCGTTCCGTAATGTCATGGCCAATGCCCACCAGACCGGCGATCTTTCCGCTTTGATCACACAGCGGCAGCTTGCTGGTCAACAGCCAGCGTTTCCGGCCGGCTTCGTCGAAGAAATGCTCCTCCCGGTTGATGACCGGCTCGCCGTGAATCACCTTCTGGTCATCGTCGTAAAATTTTTTGGCGACCTCCTCCGGGAAGAGATCAAAATCGCTTTTGCCAATGGCGTCGGCTTCGGTTTTACAGCGGAGGTTTTTCAGGTCGGCCGGATTGGCCATGGTCTTCCGGCCGGCAATGTCCTTGGCGTAGATGGCATCCGGCAGGTTGTCAATGACCGTGCGCAGGAGAAGGCGTTCCCGCGCCAGCGCCTCTTCCGCCTCTTCGATCGCCGTCACGTCCTTGGAGATGCCAAGCGTTCCGATGATATTCCCATCCTTGTCGCGCCAGGGCATCTTCGTCGAGAGCCGCCATATGGCCTTGCCGTCGGAGAGGGTTGCTTTTTCGAGTTTGCCAACGATGGACTTGCCTGTGCGGATAATCTCCTGTTCGTCTTCATAAGCGGCCCGGGCGTGCGCTTCCGGAAAAGTGTCGAAATCGGTCTTGCCGATCAGCCATTCGGCGAAGGGCTTGACGCCGGCCAGATGGGAAGGCCATTCTTCCGAACCGGCGTTCGGCTGTGCCGCGCGATATTTGTCACGGACGATTTGCAACGCGTCCTCCACCTTCGACCGGCTCACCCGCACGAAGCGCGATTTGCGATCTTTGAAGTAGATGTTGTCCGGAACGGTTTCCAGCAGCGTCTGGAAAAGTTCCTGTTCGTATGCCAGCTTGACTTCCGCCTGCTTGCGCGCCGTGATGTCCCGGTTGATGCCCACCAGGCCGATGATCGTTCCGTTTTGATCGCGCAGCGGCAGCTTGCTGGTCAACAGCCAGTGTTCCCGGCCCTGGTCGTCCAGGAAATATTCATCCCGGTTGATGACCGGCTCGCCGTGAATCACCTTCTGGTCGTCGGCGTTAAGTTTTTCGGCAAGTTCGCGCGGAAAGAGGTCGAAATCGGTTTTGCCGATGCTTTCGGCTTCGGTTTTGAAGTGTAGGTTTTTCAGGTCGGCGAGGTTGGCCAGCGTCTTCCGGCCGACGGTATCCTTGGCGTAGATGGCGTCCGGCAGGTTGTCAATCAATGTGCGCAGGAGGCGGCGTTCCCGGTCCAGCGTCTCTTCCGCTTGTTTCCGTTCCGTGATGTCATGGCCGATACCCACCAGACCGACGATCTTTCTGTCCTGATCACGCAGCGGCAACTTGCTGGTCAACAGCCAGCGTTTCCGGCCGGCTTCGTCGAAGAAATGCTCCTCCCGGTTGATGACCGGTTCGCCGTGAATCACCTTCTGGTCATCGTCGTAAAATTTTTTGGCGACCTCCTCCGGGAAAAGATCAAAATCGCTTTTGCCAATGGCGTCGGCTTCGGTTTTACAGCGGAGGTTTTTCAGGTCGGCCAGATTGGCCATGGTCTTCCGGCCGGCGGCATCCTTGGCATAGATGGCATCCGGCAGGTTGTCAATCAGCGTGCGCAACAGAAGGCGTTCTTTGGAAAGCTCGACGGTACGCTCAGCGAGCGTCTGCTCGATCTGCCGGTGCTCCGTTATGTCACGGGAAATGCCGAACGTGCCGAAGACCCGTCCGGCCCGGTCTCGCAATGGCATTTTGGTTGTGGACACCCAGGTCTCCCGGCCATCCGGCCAGGTCTCCTTTTCTTCGGCGCCCACCAGCGGCTCGCCGGTCTGCATGACGTGCTGTTCGTCGGCCAGCGCCTGCTTCGCATGATCCGATGTGAAAAAATCCGCATCCGACTTGCCGACTGCCAGATGGGGATCGGCCAGGCCCAGCTTCTTCGCCTGGGCCCGATTGATCATCACAAACTGGCTGGCCTTGCCCTTGAAATAAATCGAATCCGGGATGTTGTCCATGAGCAGCTCCAGCAGATGCCGGGCCCGGCTGTGTTCTTCCCGGATCAAGTGGCGTTCGATGGCATTGTGAATCGCCTTGGCCAGCATCGGGCCGGTCAACTCCGGCACGAGCAAATAATCCTGCGCCCCCAGCGGCATCAGGCTGGCCGCCAGTTTCTCCTGCGCCAGGGTCGCCAGCACAATCACCGGCAAATGCGGCGCCGCCTCGTGGAGTTTGACAAACGCCTCCGTGCCCTGACTGTCCGGCAGCGACAACGTCACGAGCACCAGGCCGATGGGAGAGGTTTTCAGTTGGGCCAGCCCGTTCGCCAGCCGGTCGGCACAAACCACCTCAAACTGTTGCTGGCGCAGCAACCGCAGGCACTCGGGCTGATCGCCGACGAGCAAAACTCCAATAGATGCGTTCGACATAGTGTTTAGTGTTATTTGTAATAGTCCAACCAGCATTTTCCAAACCATCCAAGTCAGGCCGTGTCGAAGTCCTGCGATCTTGAGTGCCTAACCGTAATGTAGCCAGACACAGGTTTGGACGCATTGGGTCATGTGCCCGACGCTAGGCGTCGCCGATTTCCTTGTCCACAATTTTTTGCCCCGGCAACCGACGCCTTCCCGACTTGCCGCGTGGCACCGTTTTATGCAGCCAATCATAAGAACCGACCGTTCACGACCGTTCATGTGTCAAAACCGGTGACCCGTTTACGTTCATGCATTTTTGCGAACTTCATCATTTGAACGTCCACGGCGAAGTGTCCACACCGAGTTCCTGAAGGAGAAAGGCGTAGATGTCGGCCTGTTCCGCCACGCGGTCTTTCAGCGAGGAACCCATGCCGTGGCCGGCGGTGGCCGTGGTGCGCAACAAGATCGGCAGGCCGGAACTCGTCGCCGCCTGCAGCCGGGCCGTCATCTTGCGCGAATGCGCCGGGTTCACCCGCCCGTCATTTTCGCCACATGGAAACAATACGGCGGGATAGGCCGTGCCGTCCTTCACATGATGATACGGCGAGTAGGCGTGGAGCGCCTTGAATTGATCCGAATCCTTGACCGAGCCGAACTCGGTCGTGTTGAACGCGCCGTTCGGATCCAACTCCACGCGCAACATGTCGTAGATGCCCACTCGGGAAACGACGGCGCGGGCCAGGTCCGGCCGCTGCGTCAGGAACGCACCCATCAACAGGCCGCCGTTGCTGCTGCCCATCACCGCCAGTTTATCCGGGCTGGTGTATTTGCGTTTGATGAGATGTTCGGCGCAGGCGATGAAATCGTCGAAGACATTCTGTTTGTACGTCAGGTTGCCGGCGAGATGCCATTCCTCGCCGAACTCGCCGCCGCCGCGCAGATTGGCCACCGCATAAACGCCGCCGGCATCGAACCAGATGCGCCGCGTGGAACTGAACGCGGGCGCGAGGTTGATGCCGTAGCCGCCATAACCCGTGAGCAGCGTCGGGTTCCGTCCGTCCAGTTGAATGCCTTTCTTCCGCAGGATGCTGATCGGAATCTTTGTCCCGTCCTTGGAAACAGCGAATTCACGGACCACCTCGATGTCATCAAAATTCGCCGGGGAAGTCATCCGCAACGCCGTCGGGCGCGGCTTGGCCAGTCCCGGCTTCCATTCATACCACCCGGGCGGAACAAGGAAACTGGTGTTCGCAAACAACAGCTCGTCGCCGTGCCAGCAATGAAGCCCGTTCACCGATGAAACAGGCAGAACCGGCGCCTCGACGGCTGAACCGCGGTTTTTTGGGTAAAACCAAAGGCGCGACGGCCCGCCCTCCATCACCGCGACGTAAAGCCCGCTGGCGGACGGCTCATAATTGTCCACCACACCCCGGCCTTCCGGCACGACCACGGTGGCTTTCGCCAAATCCGGATCCGCCAGCGGCAGGCGCAGGATTTTTCCGCGCGGCGCATTCTTTTTGGAGAGCAGATACAACGCCGCATCCTTGCCGAACTTGATCACCTTGATCCCGTCCTCGAACCGGGTGAGTTGATGCCACGACCCGGAGGCGTCGCGCAGGTAATGGGCGAAGTCGCCGCCGTCACCGTTGGCGACCGTGGCCAGGAGCCACCGGCCATCCTCGCTCACGGCAAGTTCAATCTCCGCGATGCGCGGAAATTCGCGGCCCAGCTCATACGTGTCGGCGCTGACCGGCGTGCCCAGTTTGTGAAACCAAATTTGCTGGTAAAAGTGCAGATCACCCTCTGGCCGCTCGCCCTCGTGCGGATAACGTGTGTAAAAAATGCCCGTTCCGTCCGCGTTCCACGCGGCGCTGCCGCCGCCGGTCGGATACTGAACGCCGGGAATGATATCCGGCAGCGCACGGCCCGTGTCCGTCTCAAAAAAATGCAGCATGCCGTTTTCACTGCCGTTCTCGGAGAGGCAGATGGCCACAAGCCGCCCGTCCGTGGACGGTGCCAGCCAGTCCATCGCGGTCGTGCCGTTGGTGTTCCAGACGTTGGGATCGAACACGACCCGGCGCAACGCGGGCGGATAAACCGATTTCAGCCGGACGAGCACCGGCTGCTGCGCCGGCGGTTTGAAACGCGTGGCAAAGATGATTCCACCCCGGCAATCAACCAGGCCATAGCTGGCCGATTCATCCGCGATCAATTCCGAAAGCTCCTGCTCCAATCCATCATGAAACTCCAGCTTGTCGAACCAGGCGCGGGTGCACTCGTTTTGCCGGCGGGTCCAGTCGCGCACGGCGGGGCTGGCCGCGTCTTCGAGCCACTGATAATCGTCCACGACCGCCACTCCATGATAGAGGTTGGTGACCGGCTCGCGTGCGGTGGGAATGGCCGGCAATTGCGCAAAGCCGGCGGATGCAGCCGCCAGACCAAGTCCCAATATTACCGGGAAAACAACGCGGATACGACTGGAAAAGCACATGCGGCCAGACAGTAAACGCCGCCGGTTTGCGGGCAAGGTTTTTTTATCGTGGATTTTCCCGGTGCCGGGAGTTGCGTGGCCTTTCATTGCACGCCCGCGACGCGAACCCGCCAGCTAACTGCCGATCTTGCCGCCGCGAATGAAAATCTCGCGAAGCTCTACGCCCGCCGGGAGGGGCTAGAGGCAATCAAAACTGCGGCGGAACGGCTCGGTTAAAGTCGTCAATCTCCTTTTGTAGGAGCCGAGGTAACGAGGCTCATTTTTTCTTCGGTTTTTGAAGGATAAGTTAGAGACTTCTTACGTCGTCTCCTACGACTTTAACAGGCTTGATTCTTTCCAAAGTAATGCTAGGCTTACCGCATGATTGCGAACATATCAGTCAAAGGACAGATGGTCATTCCCGAAGCCATCCGCGAACAGGCGCGGATCAAAACCGGCGACCAGCTGGATGTCGGTTACACCAACGGGCTGATTGTGCTGCGTAAACGCCGGGCCTTGACCCCGGCCCGGGTGCGGTCGCTGCTGCTAGGCGGACGCGAGCTTCCCGAAATGACTCCGGCGGATGAAGCTGCCGTCACGCGTGCCGTGCAACGGGTGAGAAACCGCGTAAAAGACCTTCGGCCTCACGCGGCAGGCCGCCGCAAACAGTGAGAGTGGTCTTCGACACCAACGTGGTGGCGAGTGCCAGCTTCTGGCTCGGCGCGCCATTTGACTGTCTGGCAGCCTGGGCGCAAGGCCGCTGCGAAGCCGTGGTCAGCCCCGCGTTGCTGGCCGAGTATCACGAAACCATCGAGGAACTGCGGTTGGATTATCCCCGGCGCGAGCCGGTCGAATGGGTTGACGCCCTGACCGAATCGGCGGAATTGATTTTCCCCACGGAACGCGCCACGGGGGCGACGCCTGATCCCGGCGATGAAATGGTTCTGGAATGCGCTTTGGCGGCGGCAGCGGATTATATCGTGAGCGGCGACAAGAAACACCTGCTGGCGCTCCGGGAATTTCGCGGCATCCAGATCGTCTCCCCGTCGGATTTTCTGCGTCGGCTGGCCATCTAAAAAACCGAACGCCACGCAAACCAACCAGTTCACCGCCGATCTCGCCGCCGCAAAGGAAAACCTTGCCAAGCTCTACGCGCGCTGGGAAGAGTTGGAGGCAATCATGACTGAAGCGGAACGGCTCGGTTAACTGTCACAAAGGGATGCAGCCAGCCACATTCTGAGAATCGCTCAAATTTTGGGAAGGTCGGGAGCGTGCACGATGGGGTCGGCGGATTACCTGTTTTATTACCCGATTGAAAGTTTTGTTACCTATTTGCCAGCCGCCGTTGGCGGGTGTGGTTGCAGGGTTGGGCGGAGCATCGCGGGATTTCGGCAGCGGCTTCCAATTTCAGTTGGTTACAATTTGCAACCAACTGAGATCCCTCCTTGTTCAACCGGTAACAGTTTGTTACCAGTTCATTTCCTCTCCGGTAAATTCACGCATCTGTCTTTTCAATGCCCCTCCGCCTGCGTAGAGTGGGTGGACTGTGCCGGCAACGTTATATGATTTGATTCCGCGGGAGGAGAAGCCCGGCAATGATGTCTTGCTGGGGCGCTTTCTGGATTATGTGGAGGGACGGCGGCTGCAGCTCTATCCCGCCCAGGAATCGGCCATTCTGGAGTTGTTCGAGGAGAAGAACGTCGTCCTGAACACGCCCACCGGGTCGGGCAAATCGCTCGTGGCCACCGCCCTGCATTTCCAAGCCATCGCCCAAGGCCGACGCTCCATCTACACCTGTCCCATCAAGGCGCTGGTGAATGAAAAGTTCATGGCCCTCTGCCGCGAGTTCGGTCCCGACAACGTCGGCCTTAGCACCGGCGACGCGTCGGTCAACCGCGACGCGCCCATCCTCTGCTGCACCGCCGAAATCCTCGCGAACATCGCGTTGCGCGAAGGCGCGGCGGCCAATGTGCAGGAGGTCGTCATGGACGAATTTCATTATTACGCCGACCGCGAGCGCGGCGTGGCGTGGCAAGTTCCCTTGTTGACGCTGCCACAGGCGCGGTTTCTCCTGATGTCCGCGACGCTGGGCGACACGACGTTTTTCGAGGAGGAACTCACGCGACTCAATGGGCGGCCGACGGTGGCCGTTACGTCCACAGACCGGCCGGTGCCGCTGGAGCATGCGTATTCCGAATTGCCGCTGGCCAAGACGCTGGAAAGCCTCGTCGCCGACCGCAAGGCGCCGGTGTATGTGGTCCATTTCACGCAACTGGAGGCCGCGCAGAGCGCGCAGGATTTCACGAGCATCAACGTCTGCACCCGTGAGGAGAAGGCCGCGCTGGCCAATGCGATTGAAGGGTTCAAGTTCAGCAGCCCGTACGGGCCCGACATCAAAAAATGGCTGCGGCACGGCATTGGTTTGCATCACGCTGGATTGCTGCCAAAGTATCGCGTGCTGATCGAGCAGCTTGCGCAGAAGGGTTTGCTGAAAATCATCTGCGGCACGGACACACTCGGCGTGGGCATCAACGTGCCGATTCGCACCGTGCTGTTCACGCGGCTGTGCAAGTACGACGGGCAAAAGACCGGCATCCTGAGCGCACGCGACTTTCACCAGATTGCCGGCCGGGCCGGGCGCAAGGGCTTCGATGATCGCGGCTGGGTGGTGGTGCAGGCGCCGGAGCATGTGATCGAAAACCTGAAGCTCGCCGAAAAATTCGCGCGCGACGGAAAGAAAACCGTGAAGCGTCACCCGGCGGAAAAGAATTTCGTCAACTGGGACAAAAACACCTTCCTGCGCCTGATATCCGCGCCGCCGGAGCGCCTGACCTCGCGTTTCCAGGTGACGCACGGGATGTTGTTGAACGTGCTGAGCCGAAACGGCGATGGTTGCAAGGCGATGCAGCAGCTCATTGCGCGCTGTCATGAAACGCCCCGGCAGAAGCAGGCGCACATCAAGCGCGCCTGGCAATTGTTCCGCTCGCTGCTGGACCGGAAGATTGTGGAATTTATCCAACCATCGGAAAAAGGAACGCCGCAGGCAGAATCAAGTCAGAGTGTCGTCCGCCCTCGCCCTGACCCTCTCCCCCAGGAGAGGGAACAGCAAAGTGACTCGGCCGTATTGTCTAAGAGGTCAGAACTTGCCTCAGATTATGGGCAGATTCTCCCTCTCCCCGGGGGAGAGGGCCGGGGCGAGGGCGAGCGTAAACTTCGCGTGAACATCGAGTTGCAGGAGGATTTCTCCATGGACCAGGCGCTGTCGCTCTATCTGCTCGACACGATTCCGCTGGTGGATCCGCAACAGCCGGATTATGCGCTCATCCTGCTGACGCTCGTGGAATCCATCCTCGAAGACCCCGACATCATCCTGCGCAAACAGCTCGACCGGGTGAAAGATCAGAAAATGGCCGAGATGAAGATGGAAGGAATCGAATACGACCAGCGAATGGAAGAACTGGAAAAGCTCGAATACCCGAAGCCAAACCAGGAATTCATCTATTCGACCTTCAACGCCTTTGCCGACCGGCATCCGTGGGTGGGCCAGGAAAACATCCGGCCGAAATCCATCGCGCGGGAGATGTTCGAATCCTTCCGCTCGTTTTCCGATTACATCCGGGATTACGAGCTACAGCGCGCCGAGGGCGTTCTGCTACGACATCTGAACCGGGTTTACAAGGTCCTCGCCCAGAACGTTCCCGATGCCGCCAAGAACGACCAGATCCGCGAAATGGAACTATATCTGGCCTCGATGATCCGGCAGGTGGATTCGAGTTTGCTCGACGAATGGGAGAAAATGCGCGACCCAAGTTTCCAGCGCGCCGAGACAAAGGAAGTGCGTCCGCCCGGCGCGGAAGAGGCCGCCCAGGACATCACGCGCGACACCAAGGCCTTCACGGCGGCCATTCGGAACCGGATTTTTGTTATCCTGCGCGGGCTGGCGATTGCCGATTACGAAGCGGCGCTGGGATCTCTTTCGGAGGGGCGAGTTCCACGAGACCCAAAAATTGATTCTACCGTTCAAAGTCAGGGACTCGCGGAGCTCGCCCCTCCGAAAGATGTTGGCAGGGCTGACCTGCCGATCAGCCAGGACGAGCAGCGGTGCGTCCCTACCGATGCCGATGGCCAGCCGTGGACGGCCGAACGTTTGCGCGCGGCTTTGGAAGCCTACGAACTCGAACACGAGCGCATTTGCCTCGACCCGAACGCGCGGAACACACGGCACACGTACGTCGTTCCTTCCGAAGACAAAAAGAGCTGGCGCGTTCAGCAGATGTTGGTTGACCCGGAGGAAGCCAACGACTGGGTGGCGGAATTCGAGGTGGACCTGGCCCAGTCCCGCACCTTGGGCGAGCCGTCCCTTCAGCTTAGGCGAATCGGCAGTTTGGTTTGAGCCGAAGCGAATTCAGAGAAGTGGTTTATTTCTCCACCGTGGTTTGGGCCAGGTGGAAGGTGTCCTGCAAACGGATGTCGCGCGATGAACTGCCCACCAAAATCTTAAAGTCGCCGGCTTCGGAGACCCAGCCGGTTTTCGCCGGGTCGTAGTAGGCGAAGGCGCGTTGATCGAGCGGGATGGAGACGGTCTTTTTTTCGCCCGGTTTCAGGGAAATCTTTTTGAAGCCTTTCAGTTCCTTTGGTGGACGCGACAGCGCGGGTTTTTCCTGATGCACGTAAAGTTGCGCCACCTCGGCGCCCGCGCGCTGCCCAGTGTTGGCAATGTCAAATTCGGCCGTCACTACCGGACCGTTGGTGTCCTGGCCGGGAACAATTTTCAGATTGGAATATTCAAACGTGGTGTAGCTCAAACCGAATCCGAACGGGAACTCCGGCTCGATGTCTTTCGCGTCGAACCAGCGGTAGCCGACCAGCAGTCCTTCCTTGTAGAAAAGCGTGCCGTTTGTGCCGGGATACGTTCCGAGCGCGTGCGCCGGTGAATCCATGAGTTGTTTCGGATACGTACAGGTCAGCTTGCCCGACGGGTCCACGTCGCCGAACAGGACGCGGGCAATCGCCGTGCCGCCCTCCATTCCCGGATACCACGCCTGCAGGACCGCCGGCAACTGCGCCAGCCACGGATCCATTTCGATGGCGGGTCCCGCAATCAAAACCACAATCGTCCGCGGGTTGGCCTTGACCACCTGCTGAATCAGCTCGTCCTGTCCGTAGGGCAACCGCAGGTCTTTGCGGTCCCAACCCTCGTCGTCCAGATAACGCGAGTGGTTCAGACCGGCGATGATGACGGCGACATCGGCCTGTTTGGCGGCGGCGACGGCGTGTTCGATCAGGCGGGCGCGTTCGGCCAGATTGGTGGCGCCCGCTTTGCTGAAGCCGGCCGAGTAGGTGATGTTCACTTTATCTCCGGCGCGTTGCACGATGCCTTCCAGCGGCGTGATTTCGTGCATGGTCTTGACTCCGGCGCCAAAGAGGCCGGTGGCATGGCGGCGAACGGCATTATCGCCTATCACCGCCAGGGACGTGAGGTTGGAAACATTCAGCGGCAGCGCGTCGCCCGCGTTCTTCAGCAGAACCATGGATTCCTCGGCGATGCGTTGCGCGGTGGCCTGGTGCGCCGGGGTGTTGAGCGAGCCGGGTTTGCGCATGTCAGCGTCAAAAGCGTGCGTGGCGAACATGACGCGCAGACCGCGCCGCACCTTGTCATCCAGGAGCGACACGGGATATTCCCCCTTGCGGATGCCTTCGAGGAACGGCCTGGCCAGGTAGTAATCATCACAGGGCAGTTCTTTTTCGGTGCCGGGAATCAGCGTACCCATCTCCAGGTCCAGCCCGCCGAGGACGGCTTCGCGGGTGCTGTAGGTGCCGCCCCAATCCGACATGACCAGCCCTTGGAAGCCAAATTCGCCCTTGAGGATTTTGTTGATCAGATAATCGCTGTAGGCGCAGTGCTCGCCGCGGAATTTGGTGTAGGCGCCCATGACCGTCCATACGCCGGCCTCTTTGACGGCCGCCTCGAACGGCGGCAGGTAGATTTCCCGCAACGTGCGCGCATCCATGTCCATGTCAATCACGGCCCGGCCCAGTTCCTGATTGTTGCCGGCAAAATGTTTCACGCACGCCGACACGTCGTTGGTTTGCACGCCCCGGATGTAGTTCACCGACATGCGCGCGTTCAGGAACGGGTCCTCGCCAAAGTATTCATAGACCCGGCCGCACAGCGGCGTGCGCACGATGTCCGCAATCGGGCCGAGAATGATATCCTTGCCGCGTTTCCGGGTTTCCTGGCCCAGCACATTGCCGTAGGCGGTGGCCAGGTCGAGGTTCCACGTCGAACCCAGGGCGCACAAAGACGGCATGTAGGTGGCATAATCGTCCGTGTGTCCGGCGGATCTCCAGTTGTACGGCCCGACGTCCTCACGCACGCCTTGCGGGCCGTCGGTAAGCCAGCGAACCGGAATGCCCAGCCGCGGGATGGCGGGGGTGGTGAACTTCGAATCACCATGGACCTGCGAGATTTTCTCCTCCAACGTCATGCGGCCGAGCAGGTCTTCGACGCGTTTCTCCATCGGCTGGCTGGCATCCTGATAAAGCGGGCGATCTTCGGCGCGCAGGGTTCCGAAAGCAGTTGCGAATCCCAACAAAACCAGGCTGAAGATGCCCGGCAGACGACAGGGGTTGCTGATGATGGATGTCATGTTTCTCGTTCCGGAATAATTAGGGCGTGTTTCAAAATACGGAGCGTGGCCGTCCCCGGCCACAGCCATGTCCGCCAACTGCAAGTTCTCTGTAATTCCATGCGCTCCTGGCCGACGGCAGTTCCTGCGCCCGGGGACGGGCGCACACCGGCTGCGAGCATCTGTAGATTTGAAAACACGCCATAACAGGGCCAGGATAAATCAATCACTTGAACGTGACCTTCACCTCTTTGCCGCGATAAGTGACGGTTTGATCCGCCTTGGGGGTGAATGAAAAACCGGCTGGCTTGTGTTTGGTGACCAGCACGACGTTGAACGTGCGTTTGGTCAGCATGCCGGAGAACTTGCCGGCGCGTTTGCCGATGGTCAGCGTCCTGGTGACGTCGTCCCAGCCAATCGGAATGCGCGCGAAGACGCCTTTCTCGTAGCCGTAGGTCAGACCGTCATCCTCATAGAGCGTGAACGCGCCTTCAGCGCCGGCATAAACATAAAGCGTGATCGGGTCGGCGGGTTTCTCGCCAGTGTATTGCAGTTCCGGGCCAAACGGAATGATGGACCCGGCGCGGATGAACAGCGGCAACGCGTCGTAGGGTGCCGGGGCGTCAATCGTTTGTCCGCTTTCGGTGTACGCGCCAGTCCAGAAATCGTACCAGTTGCCGCTCGTGGGCGGCAGATAAACACTGCGGCTGCGCGCCTGGTAGGTGGTGACGGGTGAGACGAGGAACGCCGGGCCAAACATGTATTCATCGGTGATGTCACGGGCCTTCATGTCGTTTTGGAAATCCATGACCAGCGGCCGCATCATCGTGCCGGCATCCTGCGTCACCCCGCCGGCGAGCGAATAGATGTAAGGCAGCATCCGGTAGCGCAAATTGTCAAATTTGACAATGGTTTGATAGGCCGGATGCGAGTCGTCGCCGAAGGTCCACGGTTCGCGCGGTTTCAATTCGCCATGCAAACGCGTCAACGGGCAGAAGGTGGCAAACTGGAACCAGCGCGCGTTCAGCTCGCACCACTCCTGAAAGTCCTCCGACTTCGGGTTGTCCGCCGAGAACCGCGCTTCCATCGTGTAACCGCCGCTGTCGGTGGTCCAATACGGCACGCCGGAAAGGCAGAAACCCAGGCCGGCGGGAATCTGCTTGGCCAATGCCGTCCAAGTCGAAGAAACGTCGCCCGACCAGGTAGCTGTGGCGTAACGCTGGGTGCCGGCGAATCCCGAACGGGTGAGGATGAAGACGCGCTGGTTGGGCGCGACACTGCGCTGTCCTTCATAGACTCCCCGGCTGTTCATCAGGGCATAACCATTCATCACCCGCGACCCCGTGCCCATCGCTGTCGGATTCACGTGCGTGCGCTGCCCTTCAAGCGTGGGTGGCGAAGGCGTCAGGTCGGGTTCAGTGGCGTCCATCCACCAGGCGTCAATGCCCTTGCTGAACAGCCCGATGTTCATCTGCGACCAGAAGAGCTTGCGCGCGGCGGGATTGAACGCGTCATAAAACGTGTAAGGGAAGTCAATCCAATCCTGGATTCCTTCCTTGAGATTTTGCTGGTAAAGAAAACCGGCCTTCTGCATCGCGTCGAAATTGGCCGTGCCGGTGTAGAATTTGCCCCACACCGAAATCATGACGTGCGTGTGCAGCGCATGCAGGGCCTTTAACCAGCTGACCGGATCCGGAAAGCGATTGGTATCAAACGCGTGGGATCCCCAGGCGTTGCGCTGCCAGTATTGCCAGTCCTGCACGATGTTGTCGAAAGGAATGGCGCGGCGGCGGTATTCTTTAACGACATCGAGACTTTGCTGCGCGGTCTCGTAACGCTGGCGCGATTGCCACAAGCCGAACGCCCACTCCGGCATCAACGAAGCCTGGCCGGTCAATTGGCGGAAACCGGCGACGACCTGATCCAGCGCCGGCCCATAAACGAAATAATAATCCTCGCCGTCGGCAACTTCTGACCACAGGGAGGTGTTCTGGTCCGGGTCAGGTGTTTTCCAAGTCAATTGCATCGTGTTCGCTTCGTCGCCGCCGTATTCAAGCTTGATGGCATAGTGCTGCCCGGCTTCCAGCCGAATTTTAATTTGATCGTTTTCCGTCAGCCAACCCTGCCGCCAGTGCTCAATGACGACCTTTCCATCCAGCCACATTTTGATGCGGCCGTTCGAGTAGGTTTTCAGTTGATAATCGCCGGTGGTGGGCGGGATGATTTCGCCTTCCCAGCGATGCCAGACATGCGTGCGGTTTTTGGAGACGAAGGAGATATCATTGGTCGCGTGCAAGTCTTCCAACTGGTCCGGCTGGGCTGCTGAAAATGTACAGGCCGTGAGACCGCCGGGCTGGTTGGAGGCGTCAATCAGACAATTGGTGGGGATGGGTTCAAATTCGCGCAGGTCGCCGAAGCGCGTGAAGGAAAGATTGTCCCACAGCACGCCGTAACCGCGGCTTGACACGAGGAACGGCACGACGACGTGCGTGTTGTGCTGCCACAAATCGAGGTCCCAGCCTTTGATGTCAATGATGCCGATCTGACGCTGGCCGAGGCCGTAAAGCGATTCGTCGGCGTTCGGTTCCCACTGCTGGCGCACGTGGAACGTCTTTTCGCCCTGCACTTCGGCGGGTGTTATTGTCCGGCCATCGGTTTTTTCGGCGAGAATGGGTTGGCCCTTGGCATCGAAAAATGAAACCGCGCTGGTCGCCAAATTCACATGAACCTGGAGTTTGGCGGTGGAAAGGATGGCCTCGCCATTTTCGTTCTTCAACGACCAGTCGGTTTTGACGGCCCGCTTCGGTTCCGTCATCACGCTCTGGCGGGCGAAGAACGCGCGGTCCTTCGCACACGCGATGCGCACCACATTGTCGCCATAGACTTGCACTTTCAGGAAAGTGTCCTTGAGGGGAACGACGATGCCGTCCGCGAGTTTTTCCGGCGCCGCCGCCTGGTTCAACCCGGCGGAATTTTGGGGCGATTCGTTGGCGGTTTGCGCAAAGATCTGGCCATTGGCCACAACCAGGGCGATTAAAATCGAATGTTTGAGAAATGTATTCATGCTGGTTGCCAATTTTTAGACGAACTCCGCGTTTTTGGCAATGGAATCCAATCGCAGGGTTGATTTTGATTTCCCGGCAGTATCCGCATTTGAGCCGGAGCGCGGATTGTCTTCAATCCGCAGCGGGTGAATTGGTCGAATGCGCAGACCCGACAATTTATTCGGTTATGGGCACTTCCACCGGCTCAAAGCCGTTGAAATATCCATCGTTGTTGTATTTTGGACGGTAAAGGATAACCCGCGTTTTGGAAGGCTGCTGTGGGCTGGTTCCCTTCAGTCCTTCCGCCGCTTTCAACACGGTGGTCAACTGGCCGGCCAAGGTGTTGGCCATGGTGGAATTGTCTCCCTTGTCCGCGATTGAATTCAGCTTCCAGCCGTTCTCAAAGTTGAAGGTAAAATCCGCCTTGGCCAGAATATTATGCGTCGTCACCCGGTAAGGCTTTTGATAATTCGGCAGCCAGATGGGCGTCACCGTGACATTTTGTTTGTTGGTCGAGCCGGTGGACTCCGTCACGATGGTCGCCGAGAAATACAGTTCCGGCTGATAGAAAATATATCCCTCCGGCAGGCAATTGGTCTTGCTCCAGCCGTTGAGCGAATCCGCGGAGATGGGCTGGATGTTATACCACGCACAGCCGCCGGTGAGCAAAACCGCCAAAGAAACGAAGCACAATATCCTTTTCATTCCCGAACAATGTTGGCGCGCAAGAATTTTGTCAATGCCCTAGCAGCCTGTCGGACTTAGCGCAGGATTTTTTTGTTGGGATTTGAACGGCAACGGAGTTGGCGCGTCTGAAAAGCATGGCTATTCGTTTCGTCCCCATTGACCGGGACACCCCGCTGCTCCT
>Ga0224553_1000280_pt1 | contig 24000 bp, 15 predicted proteins | sample 714S21014metaG_FD_179897 | JGI IMG/M metagenome (GOLD analysis project Ga0224553, IMG submission 179897) | Peat soil microbial communities from Stordalen Mire, Sweden - 717 S2 10-14 | ecosystem: Environmental > Terrestrial > Soil > Wetlands > Peat | place: Sweden: Norrbotten County, Stordalen... | reverse complement strand
CAAGAAGGACGCGGGCGTGAACGAGCTCAGGCTGCTCATCAAGCGCCATCCCCAAACCCCTGAGGCCGCGCAGGCCCGCACCAAACTCAACGGCATGGGCATCCGCATCACGCCGGCGACGCCGGCTCCTCGCTGAGACCGCATCCAACCGGAGACAGCCACTTTCGATCAACCAGACCATCGCGCGATTCAGGCGCAAAGTTTGGTATCATCGTATCGGGAAGTGGAGCGGGCAGAATCGAACTTCCTCGACAGACTGCCTGGAGGGTGCTATGAGTCCCAAAGAGTTCAAGAAATTCAAGGAAGCTGCCGAGAAACTCAATCGCGAGCACAATACCCCCGAGAAGGCCAGGGAACTCCTCATCAAAATCGGTTACCTTGACCCGGACGGTAAAGTAGCCGAGAGATATCGGTAAGCTGGACTCATTCAAAAAAAGCCCCGCAATCGCGAGGCTTTTCTGTTGCTGCCATGTCGCTTCAGCCGTTACTGCAAGCTGGCCATCAGCCCGTCCAGCGTCGCCTTCGCAGGCCGCGTCACCGATTCCGGAAGTTGCCCCAGAGGCTCATCCACCAGATTCAGCAGGTCGATAAACGTCGGCTTCTGCGTGTCGATGTAGAACACCCCGGTCAGAATCTCGTCGTTCTGTTGCGACTCCATCAGTGTGCGCACCGCGTTCGCCTTGTCGGTCGGGTCGTAGCCCTCCTGCAGCTTGCGCAGCCGCAGGTTCGAGCCATCGTGCATCTCCACTTCGTACACCTCGCCCGAGCCGTAATCCACTTCGATGTCATCGAAGCTGGCTACGAAATCCACCTCGTTGATCGGCTCGTCGTTGTCCTGCATGAACTTGTAGCTCTTCGTCGATCCCTCGTGGTCGTTGAACGTCACGCACGGGCTGATCACGTCCAGCATCACCGTCCCCTTGTGCGCGATCGCCGCCTTCAGCATCTGAAGCAGTTGTTTCTTGTCCCCGGAGAACGAACGCCCCACGAACGTCGCGCCCAACTGGATCGCCAGCGCGCAGGTGTCGATCCCAGCCAGGTCGTTCACCACCCCTGTCTTCAGCTTCGAACCGAGGTCTGCTGTTGCCGAAAACTGCCCCTTCGTCAACCCGTAAACCCCGTTGTCCTCGATGATGTAGATCATCGGCAGGTTGCGCCGCATCATGTGGACAAACTGCCCCATCCCGATTGACGCCGAATCGCCGTCGCCGGAGATGCCAAGCGTCGTCATGGTGTGGTTGGCAAGGATTGCCCCGGTCGAAACCGACGGCATGCGCCCATGCACGCTGTTGAATGCATGCGCGCGCGCCATGAAGTAGGCCGGGCTCTTCGACGAGCAGCCAATCCCGCTCATCTTCATCACCCGCTCCGGCTCCACTCCCATCTGATACATCGCGTCGATGATCCGCTCAGAGATGGCGTTGTGCCCGCAGCCGGCGCACAGTGTCGTCTTCCCGCCGCGGTATTCCAGAACCGGAAGGCCAATGTGATTCAATTTAGGTGCTGGCGCTGTCGTAGCCATTTAGAGGCCCTCCTTGGTCGCAAACTCTTCGGTAATGGTCCGGGCATCCAGCGGCAATCCGTTGTAATGCAGAATGCTGCGCAGCTTCACCACCTGATCGGCCGGAAGATCCAGCTTCAACAGGCTGGCCAACTGTGCGTCGCGATCCTGTTCCACCACGTAAACCCGCTCGTGCGTGGCCACAAAGTCGTGAATCTCGTGCGCAAACGGATACGCCCGGATGCGCATGTAGTCCACGCTCTGCCCATATTCCTTCTTGATCTGATCCAGGCTCTCGCGCATGGCAAAGTCGGTGCTGCCGTAAGCCAGCACGCCAATCTTCGACGTCCCATCTTTGACCGTCACCGGCCCCGGAACCAGCTTGCGCGCATTCTCAAACTTGCGCGAAAGCCGCTCCATCACCTCAATGTATTCATCCGGCTTCTCGGTATACCCTGCCGCATCGTTGTGTCCCGAGCCCCGCGTAAAATATGCGGCCTTGGGGTGGCGAGTTCCCGGCAGGGTTCGCCAGCCGATTGCATCGCCGTCCACGTCGCGGTATCGCGCAAATCCACCCAGACGGTCCAGATCTTCCGCCGTCAATACCTTGCCTCGATCCAGCGGCGTCGTGGGATACTCGAACACTTCAGACATCCAGTTGTTCATCCCCAGATCCAGATCGCTCAGCACAAACACCGGCGTCTGCAGCCGCTCCGCCAGATCGAACGCCGCATACGCCAGCTCGAAGCACTCCTTCACCGAGCCCGGCAAAAGAACAACATGCTTGGTGTCGCCGTGCGAAAGAAACGCCACGCTCAGCAGATCCGCCTGCGATGTCCGCGTCGGCATTCCTGTCGAAGGTCCTGTCCGCTGCACATCGAAAATCACTCCAGGAATCTCCGCGTAATAGCCCAGCCCCGCAAACTCCGCCATCAGCGAAATCCCCGGCCCGGATGTCGCGGTCATTGACCGTGCCCCGGCCCAGCCCGCGCCCAGCACCATGCCGATCGCCGCCAGCTCATCCTCGGCCTGCACCACGGCAAACGTCGCCTTGCCCTCCGGCGTCACGCGAAACTTCTTCAGCAGGTCCGTCGTTGCTTCCACAACCGATGTCGATGGCGTAATCGGATACCAGGCCACCACCGTCACGCCCGCGAACACCGCGCCCATTCCCGCCGCCGCGTTGCCGTCGATGATGATCTTGCCCTTCGTCTGATCCGCCCGCTCGATGAAGTACTGGTCCTGCTTGGGAAGATTCTCCGCCGCATAGTCGAACCCGGCCTTCACCGCGCCAAAGTTCAGCTCGAACACCTTCACCTTCTTGGCAAACTGCTTGCGCAACCCGCTCTCCACAACGCTCAGATCGATCCGCAGCAACTGCGCCACCGCGCCCACATACACCATGTTCCTGACCAGCTTGCGCAGCTTGGCCTCGGGACAAATCTCCGCCGTAATCTTGTCCAGCGGAACCGGGTAGAAGACCACATCCTCGCGATACTGCTTGAGGTCCAACTTCTCCTCGTAAATGGCCACGCCACCTGAAGGCAGAGCCAGCGCATCCTCCCGCGCCGTGTCCGCATTCAGCGCCACAAGCACCTCTGACGCACGTTTGCGCGCCACGTAGCCATCTTTGCTTGCGCGAATGGTGTACCAGGTGGGAAGTCCGGCGATGTTCGACGGGAACAGGTTCTTTCCACTCACTGGAACACCCATTCCGAAGATGCTTTTCAGCAGTACGCTATTGGCGGATTGCGAGCCGGACCCGTTCACCGTTGCTACGTTGATGCTGAAGTCGTTAATCACGCGCTCACGCACGCTGGTTGCGCCCTCTAGTTGACCGAGGGCTAAGTCGCCTGTCGCCATTTGGCGGGATTCCCTTCCAATAAAATCTCAAAAGATTCAGTCCTTCCGTCCATTCCAGAAGGCCTCAATCTTTCATCACCATATGTGATTATAGTCACTTTGAAACATCCGCGTTCCAGTTCTGAGCCCAATCGTTACCCCTTTGAGTCCCACCAATTGGAACGCCCTCAGCCCATTCCGGCAACGGGCCAGGAACGTTGGAAACCGCTGGAACCGGCATGTGCAAACTTGACCAGCCTAAGCAAACATTCATCCCGGTGAGCGGCACGGGCTTTTCAGGCTGCGGAAAAGTCATTTCTGGCCGCAAGGAGTGTCAGTTGTCCACCGGTGTTGCCGACCCACGGAGGATGAAACTGCGTCCAGCGATGCCGCCGCCAACCTGCTAACTTGCGATCCCCGCTTCAGCGGGGGCCAACTCGCTGCTTTTGTCCGAACCCGTTGTTTCCGTTTGGATTGTTCAACTTGCGGCACAATCGAAATTTTGTTTCTTATCAAATTCCTTCAAGAGAAACAAGGAATAGGATCGGATGGAACCGGGTGACGGAAAATCACCGTATACCCAGGCAGGATAACCGGGAAAGCTATCCCGTGTGACGGCCATCCTTTACATCCGCGTATCACAATCCTAGGTCTAGGATGAGGAATTTGGGACCCCCGGCCAAACTGGCTCGTCCAACTTGATGGGGAATAAGCAGGCCTCCTGGAGACTCGATATGTTGTTATTCAGTTTCAAGCTTGGAAACAGACCGGGCAGCACGCTTTGCTGCTTAGGCGTCGCCCTCTGCTCGCTCTGCCTGACCGTGGAAGCGCAGCAAACCACGCCAACTCTGCAGGATCGCAGCCAGCAGGCATCCACGCTCTCGATCACGGCGCGGGAGGTCCTGCTCGATGTTGTGGTGACCGATAACTCCGGCCGCCCGGTCACCGGCCTCGCGGCCTCCGACTTCATAGTGACGGAGGAAGGCGACGCGCAGCACCTGACCCACCTTGAAGAGCATCATCCGATGAGCGCAGATGAGTTGGCCCGGCTCAAGGCTGCCCCTGCGCTGCCGCCGAACACCTTTACCAACTTCATGCCGGTGGAGAACACAAATGCCTCAACCGTCATCCTGCTGGATGCGCTCGATATGGGGATTCAGACGCAAATGGAATTGCGTCAGCAGCTCATCGACTGCTTTAAGCACATCCCGCCGGGAACGCCGGTCGCCATCTTCCAGATCGACACTGAAATGCGTTTGATCCAGGGTTTTTCTTCGGATCCGCAAGTGCTGTTGCAGGCTGCGCAGGGCAAGCGCGATATGCCCTCCCTGAATCGGCCGATTCGCGGAACGCGGTATGAATATCGCCGCGCCCGAATGGACATCCTCCGCAGCGGTTTTCAGATGATGGGGCGCTACCTGGCCGGATTCACAGGCCGTAAGAACCTCATCTGGTTGACCGGCTCCATTCCCCAATCGTACCTCTCCGATCCCATCGGCACTTCTTTCGGCAAATCCTTCAGAGACGACTTCGCCGTGCTTGAAGACGATCCCGGCGACCTGATGGATGCGCTGACCCTGAGCCGGGTTGCCGTGTACCCCATTGACGCGCGCGGCCTCCAGACCCTGCCGCAATTCGAGGCCAGCAATAACGGCAAGTTTTCGGCGGGCGCCAACCAGGCATTTGAGAGAAACCAGGCCTTCCAGCACATGGACCTCGACGGCTTTGCGCAGGCCACCGGCGGCAAGGCTTACTACAATACCAACGGCTTGAAGGAAAAGATCGCCGCAATCATCGACGACGGCTCGAACTATTACACGCTGGCCTATGCCACAACGAACACCACCTGGAATGGCCAGTTCCGTCATATCAAGGTGACGCTTGACCGCCCAGGCCTGCGGGTGCAACACCGCCAGGGCTACTACGCTATCGACCGTGCCAAGCAGGAGCAGCGTTTGCTTGCCGCCATGCAAAAGAGGAAGGCCAAATCCGGCGCCAATCCGTTCGGCGAGGACGACCAGGCAAGCGACGATTCGCAGCCGGCGCCCGGCGGCCCTTCCACGCCAGAGAATGCCGGCGCTCTCGTCCAACACCCCAAAGGCGGCTTCGAGGCCACCATGCAACTTGGCGCCATTCCGCCCACTGAGGTGATCATTACGGCCAGCCTTGCGGTGGACGACAAGGTTGTGAAGCTGGATCGGAAGGCGCCGCTGCCGGCGGACAACTATCTGGAAGCGGACTACAAGGGCAAACCGTTCCGCACTTACGTCGTGCAGATCCAGGCTGATGCCCACGCGCTCCGCCTGACGCGAACGGCGGATGGCATGCGCCACGGCACAGTCGAATTTGTCACGGTTGTGTATGACCAAAGCGGCAAGCGGGTTAACTCGCTGATCTCCACGGCGGTGATGAACCTGAGCGACGCGCACTACCGCAGAATGCTGCAAGACGGCGTGCCCGTACGACAGGAGATCGCAGTCCCCGTGAAAGGCAATTACTTCCTGCGCGTCGGGGTCCACGATGTCGCCAGCGACCACATCGGCGCGATCGAAATACCGGTCGATGAAGTCCGTGCAGGCGTGTCCGGCCAAGGTCTTCAGAGACCCTAGTTCTTTGGCCGTATGAAAATGTTCCTTTTGGAAATGTAGCGCCGGCCTCCTGGCCGGCTGTAGCGTGGGCCTCCCGGCCCACGTTCGTTCATTGGATAGAACATCTTCATCCGGTCACGGACCTAGTACAACAATTGCAGATCGCCGATTCTGGAGGGAGACAGGCCGGCAGGTGGCCCAGGCATCGATTCTATCTCCTTCGATCATTAGCCAATATGGAAGGCTGTGCCCCATTCTGACCCTTATGACCGGGCCACCTGCCGTGCGCGGGGCCGGTCATCGGGAATATGATGCAGTTAGGCCTTGCTGGAAGTTGGGCGCAGCAAAAATCGGCGCATCCGTCCCCCGCATGGACGGAACCACTGGGAGCATTGAGTTGGGTATCTTTGACGAGTCCGAGAGGGGTAGAACCAAGGTCAGCCAGGCTCGTTCGCGTGTCCGAACGGCTCGCCCGTCATGGCCTCTCTCCGCGCGGCTCCTCGTCGGAGCAATGTTCGTCTTAAACATTCTCCTGGCAATATTTCTCGTAAGAACTGAAATCAAGAGGCCTGGAGCACCCGCAATTTCCACTCCGCTCACACTCGAATGGCAGAAGCCCGGTTCCTCGCCGCACCTCAATGCACCGGCCAATCAGGGGTCCAGCCTCGGTGTGAAGACTCCCCCTGTCGAAGCCCGGCCCGTCGCATTGCCCAGCACCCAGATGGCGAAGCGCCCCGCGACCAAAGCACTGCGAGCCAGTAAAACCCCGCGCCCGGTTTTGTCGGTGCCGATGCCGCGGGCCGATATTTACCCTCCACAGGAAACTCTCGGCCAGACTCCCGCTCCTGTTCGCGATCCAGCAGCCTCTTCGGGCGCGAGCGCCAATGTCGCGCCCCCTGGCCTGGCCGCATCCTTCGGCATCCCTGGCGCTGGCGTCCCCAGCAACGCGGGACCACATCCCAACGCGCCCGCTGCATCGGCTCTCGCCCGGTCGGCGATCGGCCACGGCCTCACTGCAAAGGGAACCTGGGCGGGCTCAATGGGCAAAGTGGCCTCGGTTGGGCTTCCAAGCATGGAAAAGGGAGTGGTGATACCGAAGATGCCCGTAGCGCCAACCTCCCTTAAAATCGAGATTGTTCCCCGGCCTGTCAGGGTGCTTGAGAATTGCGGCGACGACAAGGTTTTTATCGCCTGCCCCACGCTGCAAATCCGGTATGACACGCCCTACACCTCCGAAGCCCCCTAACCCCTTTTGGCAAGACCCATCGGAATGGACTCCGCCGCGAGAGAGGCTGGCAACTGACCGAGTGGATGCGCAATCGCCGTTCCGACGCTTCGACCTCCCCGGTCCCTCGCATCTGGGAACCGGGGATACCACTAGACAGAACTTGCATGGAACTGGGGCATAGTCAAGCAGATCGGTACCGCTAAACGCCGTAGCGTCCCTCAGGCTCCGGCATTGCCGCCTATCCGAGAACATCGTCGCAGGGTCCCATCCGTTAGAAGGAGCGCAAGCCCCGCTCAAAACGCACAAAAAACGCCGAAAAACACGCGGAAACGATCGTTTTTTGAGATGTTTTGATTGTTTTGGCCGGCATGGAAACGGAGTTTCGCTACCTTTTTGCCGAGCCCCAGGTCGACTTTCCCGCAAATTGAAATCCATTTCTTCAGTTTGCAGGCTTATCGCACGACGGATTTTTTCAATCTGTATACCCGCGGGACTACCAGCGCCGTCGGCTTCCAGGCCGACATTTTCAAGTCACACTCAAAGGCAAAGTCGATCAGCGATCGGCTGTCACGGGCCACTGACCACTGATCCCTGACCACTGATCCCTGACCACTGATCTCTGTTCCCTGCCTCATCCCACTGCCGGCCGCACTTCCGCCTTCTTGGTCGTAATCACCAGCTTGGCCGGAGTCAGCTCAGGTCCGTCCCAGCCTTCCTTCACAGCTTCGATGTGGATCTCGCCCGGACGCTTGCTCGACTGCACAATCACCTGTGCCAAACCGCTGAAAAGCGACCGTTTCGGTTCCTTGTCGCTCTCCTGGCAATTGGGGTCGCCGTTGCCCACGCCGATCAGCTTGCCCTCGCCTGAGATATTGAACCCGATCAGGTTGCCGGCCGTCGGAACCGCGCGTCCTTCCTTGTCCAGCGCCTCCACCTTCAGGATCGCCACATCCTCCCCGTCGGCATTGATCTCCATCCGGTCTGAAGTCAATCGGATGGCCACTGCGGGGCCGGTCGTCTCGCGCTTTTCGGTGAGCACCACCTTGCCGTCTTTGCTCCCCCGCGCTTCAATCGATCCAGGCTGGTACTTCACCTTCCACTCCACGTGCCCAAGCTGCGGAACCTTCTTGCTTCCCTGGCTTTGCCCATTCACAAACAGCTCAACCTCGTCGAGGTTCGAGTAGACCCACACCGGAATTTCCTCCCCTTCCCTGCCCTCGAAGTTCCAGTGAGGAAACAGGTGCAGCGCCGGCTCTTTGCCCCACCACGCCTTGTAATAAAAGAAGGTGTCCTTGGGAAAGCCGCACATATCCACAATGCCGAACTGCGAGTTGATTGAAGGCCACCCGTAAGGCGTCGGCTCTCCTCGATAATCGAACCCCGTCCAGGCAAATCCCCCTGCTTCCCAATCCCGCGTCCCATAAAACTTCCACCACTCCTCAGCCGTCTCGCCCCACCGGACCACGGAATCATAGGCGTTGACGGTGTTGCGCAGCGGGTCGGTTGTATATACGCCGCGGGTGGAGATGGCGCTGGAAGTTTCCGACCCATAGATGGGCCGCTTCGGATGCTCCTGGTGATATTTGTCGGGGAGAGTCAAGCCGTAGTTGAATCCGATGATGTCGAATGCATCGGAAACGCCCTTCTCGTTGTTCCCGTTCACGGCTGCGGAGACCACGCGGGTGGGGTCCAGTTCATGCACGCGCCGCACCATGGTCGCCCCGATCTTGGCGCCCTCTTCGGCCATATCGCCCTGCAACTGCCACTCCTCGTTGCCGATGGACCACAGAATGATGGACGGCGAGTTGCGATAGCGCTTGACCATCGCCTCCAGTTGCGCCAGCCCCTCGGGGCTCGAGCTCATCTGCCGCGTCTCGCACATCATCATCATCCCCATGCGATCGCAAGCTTCAACCCACTCCGGCGTGGGCATATTGTGCGAAGTGCGCACGGCGTTGCCGCCCATCTGCTTGAGCACGCCCAGCCGGAACCATTGCAGCCGGTCAGGCAAAGCCGCGCCCACTCCCGCGTGGTCCTGGTGGTTGCAGGTGCCTTGAATCTTCAACGGCTTGCCATTCAAGAAGAAGCCTTTGTCGGCGTCGAACAACGCTGTTCGAACACCGAAGCTGACCCGCTCGGCGTCGCGCGGCTTGCCTCCCGCCTCCACCGTCACAATGGCCGAATAAAGGCTTGGCGCATCCACCGACCACAGCGACGGATTGGCCAGCTTCGCGGTTGCGGTAAACGATGCTGAGCCGTCCACGGCAACCGGTTGCGGCGCGGCTTCGGCTGTGGCCACCGTCTTGCCCGCGGAGTCGAGAATCTGCCAGCGTACCTTGGCGCTCTCCGACTGCTTGCCCTGGTTCTCTACCACCGTGTCCAGGGTCAGCGTAGCGGAGTCGCCGCTCACTGCCGTGCGTACCGTGCTTTCCCACTTGCCCAGGTGCAGCGCGTCCGTCTTGGTCAGCCACACATGGCGGTAGATGCCCGCGCCCTCGTAAAACCACCCGTCGCCGAAGCTCGCGTCCACTCGCGCCACAATGTAGTTCTTCGCGCCGTAGGCCAGAAAGTCCGTCAGGTCGAAGCGGAACGGCGCATAGCCGTTGTCGTTGCGCCCGATGAAGCAGCCATTCACAAAGATCAGGACGTCGCGGAATACGCCGTCGAATTCGACCGTGATCCTCCGCCCCAGGTCGCTCGCCGGAATCTCGAACTCCCGCCGGTACCAGCCCACGCTGGTCTCCGGGTACCGCCTGCCGAGCGGCTTGAACCCGTGCGAATTCTGCACCTCATCGTGCACAAACGGTAACTCCACCGCCCAGTCGTGCGGCAGGTTGAGAATGCGCCACTTCGAATCGTCAAATTTGCTTTTCGAGAATCCGAAATCGCCGGTCTTGGCGAAGTCACCCTGACCGTTGCCGAAGCCCAGGTCGCGGGCCGGGTCAGTGCCGTTGCCAAACTGAAACTTCCAACCGAAATCGAAGAGCAGTTGTTCGCGCGGCGCAACCGCGGCAAGCGCCTCGGCCGACGCGGCCTCAGGATAAGCGGCCAGCAAGGCGGCAGTGCGCCCCCAGGCCGAGCGAGCAACAAGAGAAGAAGCCGAAAGTGCCACTCCGGAAGAAAGCAGGTCACGACGAGAGATAGTCGACATGGAAGTCCTCTTAAGGTTGAATTCTGGCCACACGCGATGCCACAAAAAACAATTCGCGCAGCAATCAACCCCGAACTATACATCACCCACCGTTCCCAAGTAAACGATTTCATTTCCGTTTGGAAACCCATCTTGTGCCTCAGGCTCATCTTGCGTTGGACAAGAGTCAGTCTTGACTTCAAGACGAAACGGGTATTTACTATCTAGTTGGTGTGGTGAGGGAGTTCACCCTTAACCGCTGTCCACCCAATGGGCCGGACAGATGATGACTCCTGACAGGGAATCCTGTTGCGGAGTCATATCCCGGCACGATCCCTGATCTGAAAATCTAGGAGTTCGCGCTGATGACGAGCACTTGTGCTTTGTTCGCGCCCTTGGCGGGTCTGGCACCGGCCACGACATTGCATCCGATCTGGTTCAAGTTCTCGACCGGGCCTTCGGAAATTGTGGTGGGCGCGGTGATTGCGAGCGCCGTGATTCAGCGGGTGATTGCGAATTCCTTTCTCCTGCCACGTCTTCTTCCCCAAGCGTCAGCAAGCAAGAAACCAGCACAGGCAGCGCTGTGGCCCGCCGCTGCAGCAGAGGGACACTGTTTACCAGCAACTCATCGATGTCCTCACAACTAGCGGCCTTTTGGCCGGGAAAGCGTAATCATCATGTCTGAAATTGCAAAGCTTGAAGCGCTCGAAATCCTCGACTCTCGAGGGAACCCAACCCTGGCAGTTACAGCAACCCTGTCGAACGGCGTGAAGGCAACGGCGAAGGTTCCTTCTGGCGCATCGACCGGCAAGCGGGAAGCTGTTGAACTTCGCGACGGCGACAAGGCACGGTACGGCGGCAAGGGCGTACTGAATGCAAGAGACCACGTGAACGGCGAGATTCAAAAGGCAGTTCATGGATTCGATGCAAACAACCAGAAGGTATTGGACAAGAAGCTGTGCGAGCTCGATGGCACACCGAACAAGGCGCGCCTTGGAGCCAACGCGATTCTTGGCGTTTCTCTCGCGGTTGCGCGGGCGTCCGCCGCAGACCACGAGCTGCCGCTGTATGCAAGCCTGGGAGGCGAGTCGGCCAATTTGATTCCGGCGCCGTGGTTCAACGTGCTCAACGGCGGAAGCCACGCGGACAGCAATGTGGATTTTCAGGAGTTCATGATTTCGCCGGTGGGCGCGCCTCGCTACAGCGAAGGCTTGCGAGCCGCGGCTGAAACCTTTCATGCGCTGAAGACTGTTCTGCACAAGAAGGGCTACAACACAGGCGTCGGCGATGAAGGCGGATTCGCGCCGCAACTGACGTCCAACGAAGAACCCATCGAGCTGATTCTGGAAGCGATCCAAAAGGCCGGATACAAGCCGGGCAAGGACATCGTCCTGGTGCTCGACCCCGCCACCAGCGAGCTTTTTGAAGACGGCGCCTATGTGTTCGAAAAATCAGACAAGAGCCGGAAGTCGCCGGAGCAGATGGTCGATTTCTGGAAGGGCTTGCTCGACCGATATCCCGAGATCTGGGCCATTGAAGATGGCGTTGCCGAAGACGATCATGCCGGCTGGCAGCACCTGACCAAGACACTTGGAGGCCGGATCCAGTTGATAGGCGACGACAATTTTGTCACCAATCCAACGATCTTCCGTCAGGGCATCAAAGACGGGATCGCCAACGCCATTTTGATCAAGCTGAACCAGATTGGCACGCTGACAGAAACGCTCGAATGCATTCAGATTGCTCGTGAGAATGGATACGGCGCGGTGATCTCTCATCGTTCGGGTGAGACCGATGACACCAGCATCGCGGACCTGGCCGTGGCTGCCGGCATGGGCCAGATCAAGACGGGATCGACCAGCCGCGGTGAGCGCATCGCAAAATACAACCGCTTTCTGGAGATCGAACATGAGCTTGGGGCAAAGGCTCGCTACGCCGGCGCCATCGTGTACGAGCGGTGGCACAAGACTGTGAAGGCATAGCAAGCGGCAAGCAACCGGGGGTGTTGGAGTCCACCTGAAACCGCTCAACTGGGCAGATGACTCCTCGAAGCTGAACACAACTTGGAGGAGTCATGCCCGAACCCGAAGCTGAGATCGCGAGAACACGAGAACCAGAATCGCGAAAACCGGGAGCGCTGAACGATGCCCAGCAGCGACGCCTGAGCATCACCTGCAAATACATCGACAACTTGCTGTGCGACATCGAGCACGCTCTCCATTCCGCGGCATCGCAGTCTCCGTTCCCGCGCTATGTCGTAAACGTCACTCCTGCGCAGACCCGCGTGATAGAAGAGCATATTTCCCGTCTCCGCATTCAACTTCTGCGCACATTGGATTGGCAGTACTTGAAGCCGGAATCGCCGGAGATTCCGGTCACGCGATCAGTCCTGACGGACCTTGCTTTTGTGGATATCGCGATCGAGGAACTAAAGCCCAGATATATGCGCGGCTGTGGGGCCGTGCCTGAAGATGCGGTTGACGGACTCAATGGAGTGGTGCATGAGCTTCGATCGCTGGCTGGGAACATGGAGCGCTATATCCGCCAGGAGTTGAGCACGAATCTGGAGTCACCTCTCAGCAAGCTAGTGTAGGCCACCGCAAATAGAGTCCTTTACCGATGCACGCAAATGGGCGGAATTCGCAGAAGAGACTTCCCTCAGGGGCTAAAGCCCGGCTCGTTTTGCGCCATTTATGGCACGACTGAAGTCGTGCCCTTTCAAAACATAAACGACCACCTGTGTGGCGGACACCACTGGGCTGAGATCGATGCAAGGAATGGTCAATGCCCACACATTGGGACCGAACAGATCGCCACTGGAGCGAGCTACGTCAAAACGTCATCGAACCAGCCTGTAAGCTATGCCAACATGGAAGCCGTTTGGCGTGATCTGATGCGCGGGCTCGTTGGCAAAGTTGGGAGATCCCGGCCAAAACTGGAACTCGTATTCCCCACGCACAGTCCATTTGCGGCTGATGCGATAGTTCGCGCCCCCACCCGGCGCAAGTGCAAAATACTGTCCACTGCCGATGTTGAAGGGATACTGCATCCTGCCAAAGCCCACAAGGCATTGGGCAAAGGGCTGAAACTTTCCAAATGTTCCGACCAGGTATCGCGGCCCAGCCAGATAGTTGTCCTCCGTCTCTCCGTAAAAACTATTGAATCGGAGAAAGCGCGCTTCCGCTTCGGCATCTATATGGACAGTCAAGTGGTAGTCGGCAAAGCCGCCAATCCCCCACAGCCGCTGGCTGCTCTGATACGGAAACCCCGCATGAATATTGGAGTATTCCCCACCGACCCAGAGCGCACGCCGCGGATCCACGGCATCCGGGACAACCTGCGCTTGCGCCAGGTTGGCAAACACGCCTGCTGCGAGCGCCACCATCCAACAGAAATGTCTCAAGCCGGGCGAGCGTTTTAGAAAAAGCATCGACGTGCCTCGTTAGGGGTAGATTTCAACACTGTCAAAACAGCGAAGTGACATTCAGTGTTACAGACGTTTGATGATTCAGTGTTTGGGATCCATTGGTCGCGGTCCCGACAACTGTAATGGTTTGTGCGCCCAAAGGCGTGCCGCCCACCAGCGATCTGGATCCGCTGCATCCTGTGATTGCCGACCCGGCAGCGAGGAACGCGAGGAGCAGGAGAAGTATGGGCCAGCCCTTGCGGCGCAGGCGCTTGGGGATGAAAAACAGGAAGAGACCCGCCAGCGCGGCAACTCGATATCCAGAAGAAAAGCCTGGAGCGATAGAAGCATGACTGGGAGCTGTTGTCTGCACAACCATCGTCGAGATTCCGCTTCCATTGCTGATTGTTGCCGGAGTGAACGTGCAGGTCGTATCGACCGGCAACTGGGAGCAACTGAGAGCAACCGGCAGATTGAAACCTGAATCGGCCGTCACCGTTACTGAGTATGTTGCCGCCACTCCGGTGTACACGGATAGTGAGCCGGGAGAGGCAGAAATGCTGAAATCCAGAATCACTTCGACAACCACGCTCGATGTACTGGTGGCGAAGCTGGGTGTGGCCACATAGGTAGCAACGATGTTATGCGAGCCCCCGGTCAACGTGTTGGTGGAATAGGTGGCCACGCCGGAGGCGAGAGTACCGGTTCCGATCAAGGTGGCGCCATCGTAGAAGGAAACACTCCCCGTAGGCGTGCCCGCAAGGCTCGAGACCGTGGCAGTGAAGGTTACAGTAGTCCCAATGACTGCCGGGTTCGGCGAGGCGCTGAGCACGGTCGTGGTTAGGCCGGCCGTCACGTTGACTACGAGGGGATTGGATATTCCGCCCTGAAATTGCGTGTTGCCCGCATAGCTGGCGGTCAACGTGTGGCTTCCGAGAATTAGCAGCGCAGTTGGAAGTGTCGCCACTCCATTCACGAGCGAAGCCGTGCCGAGCACGCTCGCACCATCGGAGAAAGTCACGATTCCGCTGAGGGTGCCAGCTATGGTGCTCTGGACAGTGGCTGTCAGGGTAAACGGACTACCGGCCGGAATTGAAGTCGCCGATGAGGTAAGAACTACAGTTACCGGAGCCAGGTTCACAGTTAATGACACCGTGGCAGTGGCATTGTTGTAGTCGGCCGTATCGGTGGGAGTGAAGGTCACCGACAGCGTTTGCACTCCAGCCGCCAAAACGGTCCCCGCAGCCGGGGTGTAGACGAAAGTGCCGGCGACTGCGCCCGAGGAGGCATCCAGTTGCGTGGCGCTCAGCGCTGTGCCGGAGCTGATTGGAGCCGGAGTTGCCCACGTAATCGTGGGGGTAGCCTTGTTTACTGTCAGTTGTACAGTCGCTGTACCCACCGAGTAGTCAACTGTATCGGTAGGAGTGAAAGTCACCGACAGCGTTTGCACTCCAGCCGCCAACACGGTGCCGGCAGCCGGGGTGTAGACGAAATTGCCGGCTATACCACCAGAGGATGCATCCAGTTGGGCGGCGCTCAACGGCGTGCCGTAGGTGATCGCTGCCGGAGTCGCCCAGGTGATGGAACTGTTGGGCTTTCCGACTGTCAGTTGGACAGTCGCCTTGGCCGTCGTGTAGTCGGTCGTATCGGTGGGAGTGAAGGTCACCGACAGCGTTTGCACTCCAGCCGCCAAAACGGTACCCACAGCCGGGGTGTAGACGAATGTTCCAGCCAATCCGCCAGAGGTTGCATCCAGTTGAGTGGCGCTCAGCGCTGTGCCGTAGCTGATTGGAGCCGGCGTTGGCCACGTAATCGTGGGAGTAACCTTGTTCACAGTCAGTTGAACAGTCGCCGTCGCCGTTGGGTAGTCAACCGTATCGGTAGGCGTGAAGACCACCGACAGCGTTTGCACTCCAGCGGCCAACACGGTGCCGGCAGCCGGAGTGTAGACGAAAGTGCCGGCCACTCCACCCGAAGACGCATCCAGTTGAGTTGCGCTCAGCGGCGTGCCGTAGGTGATCGCCGCAGGTGTCGCCCAGGTGATGGAACTGTTGGTCTTGTTCACTGTCAGTTGGACAGTCGCCGTGGCCGCCGTGTAGTCGGTCGTATCGGTGGGAGTGAAAGTCACCGACAGCGTTTGCACTCCAACCCCCAACACGGTACCCGCAGCCGGCGTGTAGAGGAATGTGCCAGCCACTCCGCCGGAGGACGCATCCAGTTGAGTGGCGCTCAGTGGCGTGCCGTAGGTGATCGGAGCCGGTGTTGCCCAGGTGAGCGAAGTGCTGGTCTTGTTCACTGTCAGTTGGACTGTCGCCGTAACCGTCATGTAGTCGGTCGTGTCGGTGGGAGTGAAAGTCACCGACAGCGTTTGCACTCCAGCCGCCAAAACAGTACCCGCAGCCGGCGAGTAGAGGAAGGTTCCGGCCAACCCACCGGAGGTTGCATCCAGTTGGGCGCCGCTCAGAGGCGTGCCATAGGTGATCGGCGCCGGTGTCGCCCAGGTAATTGTGGGAGTAGCCTGGTTCACAACTAGTTGGACAGTATCTGTGACCGTCGAGTAGACAGTCGTTTCGGTCGGACTGAACACCACCGACAGTGTCTGTGTTCCGGCCCCCAACACGACGCCGGCAGCCGGAGTGTACGCGTATGTGCCGTCTACCCCACCAGAAGAAGCATCCAGTTGGGTGCTGCTGAGAGCCGTGCCATAGGTGATCGGCGCCGGCGTTGCCCAGGTAAGCGTCGGAGGCGTCAAAATGGGGTTAATGCATACGGGCGTCGTGAAGCTGAAATTCAGCACCGCGGACGTAGGATGGAGATCGACATAAAACAGCTCCAGCGTGTGAGGTCCGGCAGCGATTGTAGGCGTTGTGCAGGGAACGGGAGTATCTCCGTGCACGCCGCCGTCATCGCAAGCGATTTGCCCGTCGAGATAAAGGAAGGCCATGTCGTCGGAGGAGATCGTAAAGCTAACCTGCTCTGTTGACGGCGCCACCAGGTTGGCCGTAAGAATCGCCGCTTGAAACCCGTTCAGATCATCTGACCCCGTCCCGTTCGGGGGGAAGAAGTTCTGGTTGTCATAGGGAAGTGTAACGGTTCCTGCGCCGGTCTGGACTTCGTCGGAGGTTCCGCCAGGCCCTCCATTGTTGAGCGTTGGGCTCCACCAGGTAATCTCGCCATCGGGAAGCTCATCGAGTGGAGCAGCGATGGCCCCTAAGGTTGCGGTGGCGGCGGGGTTAAATACCGGAAGACCATTCACCCCGAGCGTATTCTGTACATAGTTGCTACTGAAGCCACGGGTAGGGCCGTTGGCATCCTGGTCCGCTTCCGCAATCGTGAAGTAGGTGATGTTCATCGTCGGCGGAGGGCAAGTCTCGATCGGACTACTCAGCGGTAATGTCTGACTCGCAAGGGGCGTGTAATACGGGTTGCCGCCGTAAGAAACGGCCATAGAGTGTGGCCCGGCGCTGAGTCCGCTCAGAGGAATCGTAGCCGTCCCCAAAGCGAGCGTAGCCAGGTGCGCCGTTCCACCATCGATCGCATAGCTAGCGCTGCCAGTGGGAGCCGGGACAGACGCCAGCGGTCCTGAAACGGTCACCTTCACGCTGAGCGCCTGACCATTGGGCGCAGTCGTGCTGGACATCTCTGCCAGATTCATCGTGGGAGTAAGACGGCTTGCGGCAAGTTGCACCGTGTTGGACGTGGCAGCGAGATAGTTTGTGTCGCCTGAATATGCGCCGAAGACGGAGTGAATTCCTGTGCCTGGGAGAACCGCATCTTCCAGGGTCGCCGTAGCAGTCTGCGTCACTTGGTAGAGCAGAATGTCCGCGGTTCCGTCATTGAGGTTGGGAACGACAATGTCGGACCATCCGTCGTGGTTCAGATCGGCAACCGCAGGCGTAATCGGACCGGCTCCGGTCGGATAGGTGGTGGCGGTCTGAAAGGTGCCGTCGCCGTTGCCGAGCAAGACATTTGCCTGCGGGTAGCCGTAGTCGGAAACCACCAGATCCAACTTGCCGTCCCCGTTGAAATCGCCCACCGCCAAGCCGCTGTAATTGGTTCCGCTGAGGATGGTCCTCTCCGATTGGAAGGTTCCGTCCCCATTCCCGAGCATGAGATTGAGGTTGGTATTGTAGCCTTCGCAGCATTGGTTGAAGACGATTGCCAGGTCAAGGGCGCCGATGCCACGGAAGTCCGCGAGGATCAGATTCCCCGGCTCGTATTGCGTAACATAGGTCCGGCCGGGGTGGAGCGTACCGTCTGCGTTCCCAAGAAAGACACTGACGTTATCAGGCGCCGTTCCGACCACCAGATCGAGGATGCCGTCGCCGTTGACGTCACCGACCGCGAGCGATAGTGGGGAGCTGACCGGGTATTGCACCGGATGGTTGAAGGTGCCGTCTCCACGGCCGAGAAGCAGGTCAACTGTCCCCGACGAATTGAGCGTCACAAGGTCCAGTATCCCGTCCCCATTAAAGTCGCCAACTGCGAGTTCCCTGAGACTCCCGTTGTCGTAGGAGACCGGGGAATTAAATGTTCCATCCCCCTTGCCAAGAAGCACGACAAGACTCCCGCCAGAGAGAACCGCAAGATCGGGTTTGCCGTCGCCATTGAAATCGCCTACGACGATCCCCTTCTCTGCCGCCGCACCGCTTAGAATGAGGCTCGGCGCCTGAAAGGTACCATCGCCGATTCCGATCGCAACCGTTATCTGTTTGCCGTCTCCCATCAACAGGTCGGGTATGCCATCGCCATTGACGTCGGCGAGCACAACGACCAGCGGGTTAGAGAATCCAGAAATGGTTGGGGCGTTGATGAAGGTCTGCGCAAGCGTCGCCTGACCCAAAGCCGCCGTGCCTGGAACAAGCCCGGTGGCGCCGTCAGTGTAAGTAACATTCCCTATGGGTGCGACAAGCTTCCCACCCGCCGCTTTAGCGGTAAGGATATAGTCCAACACGCCCCCCGAGGAGGCAATCTGAAGGGCCGACGGATACTGCCCTGTCACGGTGGCCATTACAGGTTCGGAAGAGCTGGTTGCTGCGCCGACCGCATAAGCTGCTTTGAGGGTGTTGGCCCCAAGCGGGACAAGGATGGTTTTCAGGGTTGCCGAGCCGATGGTTCCGCCCCCGGAAGTGGTCGTGACAACCTGCGCCGTTCCCAAAATGGTACTGCCATCGTAAAATGTCACACTGCCTGTCGTGACAGGGTTGCCGTTCTGGTCCTGGACGCTCGCAGTGAGCGTAAAGGGGCTCCCAAACCTCGCACTTGTGGGAGAGACATTCAGGCTCACACTACTGGCAAGCGCGAGGCAGGGCAGCGCAACAAGAAGCAACATGAGAGACAGCACAACCAAGCCCCGGCGATTACAAATGCGCCTGAGTCGAAGAGCCCCAGAGTCGAGAGAGGCAATCGAAATTGAAGGCGCAAACGCGGTAGAGAGCATTGGCAGGGAAGCTCCTAATGGAGAAACATTTTTCTGGACAACGTATCTGCAAGATCCGCGGGGGGAATTCCACAGGGAATGATACACAGCTTACATTGCTTCGAGCCCTTTTGTCACTCTCTTTACGCAACCACCAGCAGTTCTAAATGAAAATGGGAACCCAGGTAGCTATTTGCCCAAGCGTTGCACTGTGCTTTGTTGAGGCATGGAGATATTCGAGTCGCTTTTGGATGGATTGGGCACGGTCTGCGCGGGATTTCCAGATACACGGCGCAGCACGGATGTGGACTACTCGATGGCGGATATTGGGCTTTCGGCGTTTTCCTTGTTTTTCATGCAGAGCGAATCGTTTTTGTCCCACCAGCGGCGGCTGGAGCAAGGGCACGTTACCTCGAATTGCCACACTCTCTTCGGAATGAAGAAGATACCAACCGATAACTACATTCGTCTGATGCTGGACAAGGTCTCCCCGCAGACCTTGCAGCCCTGTTTCGACCAAGTCATCGAGCAACTGCGGCAGCGCGACGGCCTCAAGGCATTTCAACGGCTGGGCGGGCGGACGCTGGTGGCGCTGGATGGGACGGAGTATTTCTGTTCGCAAAAACTGAGCTGTCCGCAGTGCCTGACACGCAAGCGATCGAACGGCAAGACGGAGCATTATCACGCCATGCTGGCGGCCATGATCGTCGCTCCCGGCCATAACATGGTGCTGCCGCTGATGCCGGAGTTCATTGCGCCGCAGGATGGAGCCGAGAAGCAGGATTGCGAGCGAAACGCAGCCAAACGCTGGCTGATCGCGCATGGCGAGCGGGTTCGGCCGCTTTGCCCTGTCTATCTCGGCGACGCTCTATTCAGCAGCCAGCCGCTGGCCGAGGCGGTGCTGGCAACGGGCGCGGACTTTCTGTTCGTATGCAAAAAAGACAGCCACAAGACGCTGTATGAATATGTCGATGGAGCGCCGCTGGACGAGCGCACGGTGACTGAACGCAAGCCCGGCAAGCGCAGCCTGACTTATCGCTACCGCTGGATCGAGGGAGTTCCGCTACGCGACGGCAAGGATGCGCTCACCGTCAACTGGCTGGGGGTCACCATCTCCGATGAAAAGGGAAAAACCACCTACGATGGCGCCTTCGTGACCAGCTTGCCGGTGACGGCCGACAACGTGGTGGAGACTGCGGCCTGCGCCCGGGCTCGCTGGAAGATCGAGAACGAGACCTTCAACGTGCTGAAAAACAACGGCTATAATTTGGCGCACAACTTCGGGCACGGGAAGAAATATCTGGCCAGAACATTCGCGGCCATGAACCTATTGGCCTTCGCCTTCCACACCGCCTGCGACTGCCTGGAGACGCTTTGGCAACAAGCCCGCGAGGTGATCGGAACGCGCTCACGCTTCTTTCAGGATCTCCACACCATCACTGCCTACATCGTCTTTCCCTCATGGGGAAGCCTCATCAATACCCTCGCCTCAAGCAAAGCTCCACCCATTTAGAACTGCTGCGCAACCACATTGCTGGCCGCTTTCCCCATTGCTGGTGTTTTCTCTAATGCTGATCGTTTTCAGTAAAATCGGCCGGGCGCTATCTGTTCTGTATTCCCGATTGCTCATGCAGAGAGGGCCATCTGGCTCCGTATCTTGACGAGCAGCGGAATCGCAGCAAGCTCGGCAATAACGCAGAAGGCAATGACCGCCGGAATTGAATGAATTTACAAAATACCCATGATCGCGCTTCCCAGGAACCATGAGCTTGCAGCATCCTATCTTCTCGGTCTATAAGGGCATGGAGGGCAAACGGACCGAGGCGCTGGGCTGGAAGGACGGGGAAACTGCACAGGACAGCATTCAAGCCAGCCATCAGCGATACTTGCAAAGCAATGCCAGTTAGCTTTTCCGGAGAGGGGTCCAGCCGCGATGCCGTTGTCTTCCGCCCAAAGCGAGCCGACTCTTGAATATCTGAGTTGTGTCGAGCGCGAAGAGGAGCTTGGCCTCCTTCGGAACCAGGCGAAGATACGAAAATCCATGCTGGTTTATGGGCCGGAGGGCGTGGGCAAATCGCGTTTATTGCAGACCTTCGTCGAAGGCCAGCCGCTTGCGCTCTATGTGGCGCAGATGAGATCGCCACGCGAATTCCTTCTCGCCTTGCTCCACGCGCTGCATTCAGCGGACGCGGGAATCAGAATCCCCGGAAATATCGACGCCCTGTCATCCTCTTCATTGAAGGGCATTGTGAACCGGGCTCTTGATACCGGGCCCTTTCTGATGGTGCTCGACCACCTCGATGCTCCATCTCGCGTTGTCACCGGGATGATTAAGGACTTGGTCTACTATGGCCGCACACCTCTAATCTTTGCATCGCGATCGCCGCATATGGAAGATATCGGTGCTCTGCGCCCATTGTGCGCGCTCAAATCGGAGCGCATTGAGATAGAAAACTTGCCGCAAAAGATTGCATTGGAATTTGCCATGCGCAACGCGGAGAAAATCCAGTTATGGGCGTCCAACCTGGAATCGATCTTGTCGTCCATAGTCGAATGGAGCGACGGAAATCCGGGGGCCATCCTCCACATGCTGAAGATGGCGCAACTCCCACAGTACAGAGTGGGCGATCAGATCAAATCTCACATCCTCTACATTGACTATCGGATGGGCCGCCGCTAGCATAGTTCGCCCGAAATGGCGGCATGGATTACGGACTACGAAGGCCATTGATCGGCCGAAAAGCATTCGCTCAGGGGCTGAGATCAAAGACGTCACCTGGCACACCCCGCGGCACACCTGCGCTAGCCGTCTGGCGATGGGTGGGGTAGACTTGAAGACAGTGCAGGAACTGATGGGACACAAGACGATCGCTATGACCGCCCGGTACGCCCACCTCGCCCCGACTCACAAGTTGCAGGTGTTGGCGACCTTGGTACGCCCCGTGGTCAGTTTCGGTACAAAGTGGCTACAAATTGGCTACGACGGCCAAAACGTCACGCACGGCCAAGAAGGTTGATATTCTACAACTTATTGATTGTAATAAGTTGTAGTTGGTGAGAGCTCGTAGCTCAGTAGGTAGAGCAACGCCCTTTTAAGGCGTGGGTCCTGGGTTCGAGCCCCAGCGAGCTCACCACACCCTTCCGGCCGCGAACCCTCCTGTCTCGGGATTCCCGTCCAAATGCGCGTTCAACTTCTTGGCCAGAAGTGCTCTTCAGAGCAGTCGCGCAGCCGCTGCGCCGCACCCTCGGGAGTAATGTCCCGCTGCGGCATCCCCAACATCTCAAACCCGACCATGAACTTGCGGACCGTAGCCGAGCGCAGCAGGGGCGGGTAGAAGTGCGCGTGAAAGTGCCACTCTGGATGCTCATTGCCGGTGGTTGGCGACTGGTGGAAGCCCATCGTGTAAGGAAAGCTGGTCTCGAAGAGATTGTCGTAGCGCGTGGTCAGGCGCTTCAAAGCGTCGGCAAGGCCATCCCGCTCGTCATTGCTAAACTCCGGCAGAGTCCCGGCGTGGCGGCGCGAAACCAGCAGCACCTCGAACGGCCACACGGCCCACCACGGCACCAGAGCCGTGAAGTGGTCATTTTCGAAAACGACGCGTTGGCCGTCTGCGCGCTCGACCGCAACGTAGTCGCACAGCAGGCAGTGGCCGGTGCGAGCCAGATGCTCGCGCTGAGACTCGGTCTCGGCGGCGGGCTCATCGGGCACAAATCCGGTGGACCAGATTTGGCCATGGGGATGCGGGTTGCTGGCTCCCATCATGGCGCCGCGGTTTTCAAAGATCTGCACGTACTCGATCCACCCGAGGCTGCCGATCTGGATGTATTGCTGCGTCCAGGCGTCGACGACCGGGCGAATCTCTTCGCGGGTCATGCGCGCCAGGGTCAGGCTGTGGTCGGGATGGTAGCAGAGCACTTTGCACAAGCCGCGGACGGGCTCGGCCAGCAACAGCGGCGAACTCGACGCCTCGGCAGCTTCGACGGGATCCGGCAGCAAGGCGGCGTAATCGTTCACAAACGTGAAGACACCTTCATAAGCCGGATTGACTGCACCGCCTGCCCGCTTGTTTCCAGGGCACAAATAACAATTGGGATCGTGCGAGACCGCCTGCGGCGCCGCCTTCTGCCCCACTTCTCCCTGCCAAGGCCGTTCGGTGCGATGCGGCGAGACCAGCACCCACGAGCGACGCAACGGATTCCAACGGCGATGCACGTGCTGTCCTTTGCTTTCCATGCTTGCTCCCGAAGCCATTCTAATGCCAGCGGCCGCGCCCCGCTCCGGCCACCTTTACGCCGGCGTCAGCCCTTCCATGGGCGGCATCGAGGCCAGAAAGCGGCGGGCAAACTCGTCGCTATACCGCTCCAGCAACTCCCTCACCCGTTCCGGATCCTCGGAGCGCACGATCATCCCGGCGTGATGATGCTTCTTCATGCGAACCACGATCTCCGGGTCGTCAAAGGCTGACGTATCCGGCTCCGCGGTCTGGGCCAGGCAGAGGACGCTGCCGGCATAGCTCGCGAAGGATTCAGGGGCGGCGTAGGTCTCGCCGCGAAGGTTCGCAACCTCGAGCCGCGCCCACTCCCGCCACAGATTCACGCCCGTGGAGACCTCGACGAGGTCGGCGATGAACGCACCGCCCACGCGCGCCGCGATTTCAAGAAAGTAGTACCGCCCATCGGCGTGGGCACGGATGTATTCAGCGTGGGCAACACCGCGCACCATGCCCAGGGACGGCGCCAGGGCGGCGTTCAGGGCGGTAAGTTCCCCCCAGTCGCGGCTGTTGCGGTCCACGGTGCGGGTGGTGAAGACGCCGCCTTCGTGCATCACTTGCATGGGCGGGCGGCCGTACTGATGCACCACGGAAAACATCACCTCGCGCTCGCTC
>Ga0224553_1000277_pt1 | contig 24184 bp, 16 predicted proteins | sample 714S21014metaG_FD_179897 | JGI IMG/M metagenome (GOLD analysis project Ga0224553, IMG submission 179897) | Peat soil microbial communities from Stordalen Mire, Sweden - 717 S2 10-14 | ecosystem: Environmental > Terrestrial > Soil > Wetlands > Peat | place: Sweden: Norrbotten County, Stordalen... | reverse complement strand
ACGAGATTAGTATTGAGAAACAACGGCAAAGCCCCGCCGTAAATCACAAATTGAGCCCTCAACTCCGCAAGGGGCTTGTAACGGATGTCCCCGGTCCAATCTGTAACGCATGTCCCGGTACGCTCACTCCTTAGGAAGGGTTTCTAAAGGGCAGGCGTTGCGGACAGGAGACAGGTCCGCTAGAGGGGTAGCGCAAGACGTGCCGTTTTTCACTGCGACGCGCCTGGAGCGTAGGGCAGGAGCCCTCACTGAAACGGGCAACGTGCGTGGTTTAAGGTAAATACTGGCGATTCCAAGCTGTGCAAGCTCTATGGTGCTTCCAAGAGGTAAAATGCAAAGTTGAGTGAGATGGTGGCCTGATGAGTGGTGGTGGACGGAATCCCGTTGGAAATTGCAACGTCAATCGAGGAGCGATGAAAACATGGATATGAACAAGAAGACTTGGCCGATAAGTAGCATGTACGGAATTCGCACCGCGATCAATACAAACCCGGACTACCAACGTCCGGCAGTGTGGAGTTCCGCACAGAAGCAGTTACTCGTGGACAGCATCCTGCGCGGCTATGACGTTCCGAAATTCTACTGGAGACAAGTCAGCAAAAAACCAGTAAAGTTTGATGTGGTTGACGGACAGCAAAGAATCCGTGCAATCTGGGAATTCTGTGACGGTAAATATGGTCTTCCAAAAGACGCCGATGAGATTGACGGCAATGCCATCGCAAGTCTGAAATACCAGGAGCTTCCCTTTGATCTGCGGATCAAATGGGACACCTATAATCTCGATGTAGTTGTCATGGACGAAGCAGATGAAGATGAGACGCGAGAGATGTTTCTGCGTCTTCAGAACGGTACTTCCTTGAAGGCTCAAGAGAAGCGTAATGCTATGCCGGGTAATATGCGCGACTTTGTGAAGGCGCTCGCTGCCCACCCAATCTTTTCCGTGTGCGGATTTGGCAATAGCCGGTATGTTTACGATCAAGTAGCGGCCCAAATGGTGTTACTCGAACTCTCAGGAGGGCCATGTAACGTCAAGAATGCAGATTTGAATAAGATGTACGAAAAGAACAAGGACTTCGATCCGAACTGCATAAAAGCAAAGAAGTGCCGGAGGGTGCTCGATTTTCTTTTCGCAGCATTTTCGAAGAAAACGCCTGAGCTTGAGAGATTCAATCTGATTTCGCTTTACGCTATCGCTTCGCACTTACTCGAATGCTACGTCATCAAGGATCGCGCTGCTGAGATTGCGCATTGGTTTATTGAATTCGAAACATATCGCCGGGCGCAAGATAATCTTTCCGATGATGAAGCAGATACCGAGATGGTGAAATATCACGAGAAGACAAGTCATAGCACAGATGCGGGTGACTCACTAACATGGCGTCATGAGTTCTTATTGGAAAAGTTTTTTGAAGCTGTACCTAATGTGGAACTGAAGGATGATCAGCGCCTCTTCAAACATGAACAACGATTAGCAATCTTTCGGCGTGATGAGGGTGTCTGTAAGATTGCCATGAAATGCCAGGGTCTGAAATGCGATTGGGATAATTGGGCAGCCGATCACATAAAGCCGTGGTCAAAAGGCGGAAAGACTACTGTCGAGAATGGGCAAGTCGGATGCATTCCGTGCAATTCGGCAAAGTTGGATTTGATTCAAGTAGCTATTTGATCGCAATCTGATAATTTTGCAGCGTATCAGAGAAAAGGCGGCTCCGAAGAGCCGCCTCCAGGTTGCGCGGGTGCTACTTGGCTTTTTTCTTTGCGGGCTTGGCCGCCTTGATCTCGCTGGCTTCGTTCGGTGCCGCGTAGTCGATCTTGCGGATGTAGTCGGCCTTGACCGAGAACGTCTTGTGCTCCACGCCGTCAGCCGTGTACGTCTCGGGCTTGATCTTGCCTTCAACGATGACTGGCGTCCCAGCTTTGAGGGTTGCGGCGAACTTCGCCAACGGCCCCCAAACCTGAATCTGGAACCAATCAGTGTTCTTATGCTCAGTGCCGTCCTTGTCTTCCCACTGTTCGTTGACGGCAATGCTAAAGTTGACTACATCGCCGTTCGGGGTGGACTTTTTTTCGGCGTCTTTGCCGAGGTTGCCTTCGAGGTGGACGTTGTTTTTGTAGCTGGACATGATGTTCTCCTTATGAATTTGGTCGCGAGTGAATCGGGACATACTGCCGGAACGGACATGGGGCGCAGTGAACTCCCAAGTGCCAAGCAAAGTTTTTTGCGGAGAAGGACCACAGCTTGCCTGGGGAGAGGAATCCGCAAAGCGCAGCGGAAGAGTTTGCGCCGCCGCCGCAGGGCGAGAGCGTTCTTGACGCCTCCATGATGGCCGAGTTGATTGTGACCAAAAAGGAGATCGGGCCTCAGCTCAAAAAGTCCGCCGGAACCTCGCGGGCTAGGCCGAAAATCCCCGGAGCGGGTGGTTAACTATTGACGTTGGCGGGAAGACATGGAGCCGAGCATTCGATTCTTTGGTTCCGTAGCTCAGGGGCGCTGTTGGCTGCGGGGTTCGCGGTCGCAGTTCGGACGCAGGTTGAAGGGAAGATCGGGGCGGATACGGCGGCGTGGACACAGGGTCATTCAAGGCCCATAGCAAGAACGGCGGCATGGTAAGCGCCAGCGTAGCAGTCAGGCTGGCCTCGATATGGATTGCGGAGCATCCGTGATCTGCAAGGGTAAGCAGGCCCAGCAGCCTTCGAGCGAACCCTTCTGTCGGACAAGAAACTCGCAGTACTGCTGCGAGTTTTGCCGCAGGACGCAGGGCGGCCATAGCCAATTTGAAAAGTCCGCGCCGACGATTATCGGCGCGGGCGTGCCCAGCTAATACTCGCTGGGCAGGTGAATCACGTTGTTGGCGAAGTAGAGCTTCACTTCGTCAAGCGGGAAATCCGTGAAGGGAATCTCCTGCGTGTAGACAGGATTCCCATTGCCGTCGTCGCAGAACACGGTCGCGCTACGGTCGGAGTGAATCTTCAAGTTCCAGACCTGGAATTCTTCGGCGGAGACGCATTTGTCATGCTGCTGCGCGATAGCGATAATGTCCAGTAGCCAGTAAGCGCCGCCCTGGTCAGCAAGGAACTTTGCGCCGTCCGTGAAGAGTACCGAGCGGTTGATGCCATGCCGATACCAGTTCTCAGAGCCTGTGAACTGGCGGAGTTGAACTTCGGAGAGTGTTGCTGTGTTCGTCATGTTATGCCTCTTTTCATTGAAGTGGCCCCAACGGCGGGGGCAAGAGAGGCACAAAGTGCTGCCGAGCATAGCGCAGCAGTCATAGCTTTTTGGGGGGACCGTGACCGCAGGGCATGGGGGAGCCAAAACAGCGTCATTGACGGCAAGCGGCGGCGGCTAAAGTGCCATCCGCCCGCCGTTCATTGGGTCACAGAAAAGAGGCGAGTTTGAAGACAGCAATCAATTCGAGTGCGTAGCCTGAAAGCGGTATCGCCTGACCAAACTGCTGAACGTGGCACTGGCATCAATCGCGTCGTGCGGAATCAGCACATAGTACCAAGGCTTGTCGCTTACAGAGGTCGCGTACTGACACCAAATCGTTGCAGCCTTCGCTTTAAGCTGCACGACCTCATCTGTCATCTCACTGGCGCGTTTCGGTTCGCACAAGTAACGAGCCTCCGTCGTTTCGACCACGAAATCGGGTTGGTAAACCTCATCTTGGTGGTAATAGATTCTCAGAACATCTTTGGGCGGCTTGAGCCATTTGAGCACTGACGTTTCGTCTTCGAGAATGATGGCAAAGCGCCGTTCTGTATCTGAGTCGAACTTCTGTGCGGGATACAGGCACTTCGCAAAGCCGCCAAAAACCATACCTTTGATGAGCAATCGCTCTTCTACCGGCGCGCGGAAGGGAAGTATCTCCTGGTCGGTTTGCATTGCCGCCATGCTGCTCGTCAAGGTCTGAAAGCCCTTGGAAACCGTGACTTCGTACTCCGTCGCCTTCTCGACGTAGTGCTGGTTCATTTGCGTGTGAATGAGGGTGACAATCTGTGCCTGGTAGAACTGCAACACGTTCAACACATCGTCCGGCGTCTGGAGATAAGACTGAAGATGGCGCACCATCTGCGTTGCCAGTTTATAGAGAAGCTCGGCCTGTTCGTCGTAGTTGATGTCGTCCTTGTCGATCAGTCCGCGGACGATGTAGTCCTCAAGGTTCTTCTCTACCACAACGCCGTCGCCGCTGACGATCTTGAATCGCTGGTTGTTCATCAGGTGTTGCACGAGAAGATCTTTCTCTGCCGGTGGCTGGCGAAAGCTGCTGCAATCGAGATCGAAGTCCTGATAGCCGACGGTCACTTCACCCTTCGGCGTGACGATGATCTTCGGAATGTCGATCGTGCGCTCGGCAATGGCGCTGGTCACCCGGTCCACCACGGAAGCTACGTCCACCGGCTGCGTCACGCCGGGGAGTTCGCCTTGAACTGGCTGCATCAGTTCGGTCACGCGCGATGTGATGCGCCGCTGAACGTCCGCGGTCCTCAGATCGCCAGACCGGGCCAGCCGTTCAAACTGTTGGCGAATCACCTGCATGGTCAATTCAGCGGTTTTACGCTCCGGCTCCGTAATCGTTGGGGCTGGGCCAGCCGGTGAAGTCCCTGCGCTTGATGTTGCCGGTGGGATCGCCAACCCCAATTGCGTCATAAAGACGGGTTGGATGGTGACCGCCTTCGTCGGCGCATCGGGAATGTCCCGCCCGATGACTACGCCGGTACGAATGATGGAGTTCGGATCGTTGGCATGGTCAACGATCTCCTGGAATCGGTCGTGAGAAACAATCGTCAGCCGGTCAACGTCAGGGACGCCCGTGCGCTTGCCATACGGAAGGCGCAATCCGCGCCCGATTGACTGCTCAACGAGCGTTCGGGAGTTGGCCGCACGGAGCGGGACAATGGTGTAAAGGTTCGTTACGTCCCAGCCTTCTTTGAGCATATTGACGTGAATCACGATCTCCGTAGGGTTCGCGGGGTCTTCCACAGAGAGAAGCTGCTGGACGGTCTCGTCCTTCTCCTCGCCTGTCTGGTTGGAGTGAACCGTAATCACCCGCCCCTTGTACCGGCCTCCGAAGAAGTCATCGGCCTCAATGCGCTTCAGGAGGTCGTTGGCGTGGTTCGTATCCTTGGCAACGACCAGCATGAACGGCTTGACCAGCGGCTTCAGGTTTTCGCGGGCGTAGATGTCGAGCTGGACCTTGGTGTGTTCGTGGATACGAACGCCGTCCTCCAGCTTCAACTTCTCCAATCCTGCTTCGTCGTAATTGTCCGCACGGAAGTTTTCGCGGGTTGCCACGGCGGGTTCCTTGACGAAACCGTCGCGCAACGCAGACGACAGCGGGTAGCTGTAGATGACGTTTTTGAAGTCGCCGCCACCGGCAGTTTCAGTGCGTGGGGTGGCTGTAAGCTCAAGGCCCAGGATCGGCTTTAATTCATTGATAGCTCGCCATCCGGCCTTGCCACGATAGCGATGGGATTCGTCCATCAAGAGAACAAGGTCGTCCAACTCCGAGAGATACTCGAAGTAGCTCTCTCCGATGTACTCCTTCAGGCGCTTGATCCGGGGGCCTGCTTCCTCCCGATCTCCAATGTTGATTTTGCTGATGTTGAAAATGTTGATGTGTACCGGCGCGTCCGGGTCTTTGAATCCCGGAATGGCGGGCTGGATCAGCCGCTCCGAGCGCACGCCGCGCCCGCTTTCATAGTTGTCGCCAGTGATGATCTCCGGCGGCTGGATGATGAAGTCCGACAGCCCTTGGAAGACATATTTTGGCGAACCGAGAGTGAAGTCGGCAATCAGCTTGTTATAGATCGTCAGGTTTGGGGCGAGCACAAAGAAGTGACGAATGCCCTCGGCCTGGTGGAGGTAGGCGATGAACGCGCCCATCAGGCGCGTCTTGCCTACGCCGGTCGCCAGCGCAAAGCAGAGGGACGGGAAGTCGCGCTCGAAGTCAGTTACGTTGGGGAACTCGGCGCGGATGGCGGAGAGCGCCTGCGCGGCGTCCTGATCCTTACTCAAAGGGAGGAGGTCGCATACACGGTCAAGAATCTCCAGCGACTCGCGCTGCGGGGAGCGCAAACTTAGGCGGTTGGCAATTGTGTTTCCAGCCGTTTTCATTCTGTACCTCCCTGTGCTTCCGGCGAAAAGAGACTTGGTTGCGCTGCTGCCGTTCTGCGCCGTGCTTGCTTCGGCGTGGAGGCTTGGGCATCTTCCGGGATTGGCTCCGGCGGAGGCGCGGCCTTGGGCAAGTTGGCGACGTTGAGGCTGTAGTCGTCGTGGCCCCACTCGCACTTGGCCAGTACAGCCGATGGAATCTTTTTGATCGTGAGGTTCGGGAAGGCGTCGGCCTTGCCGCGAAAGGCCGCACAACAGACCAAGAGGCTGCGGTTGTCTCCAACCTCATCACTCAACTTGGCGAGTTGCTCTCGGCTAAGCGTTTGCGTTGTCACATACAAGAAGTCGTTCTCGGTAGAGTTGCCCTGCTGCCAGTAGATTTCATCGCTTGGCGCATAGTTGAAACCCATAATCTTGCACATGGCCTCGGAAAGCATGGCCGCGTTGTACTGCTTGCTGATGATGTCTTGACCAAAGCGGTCCTTATCGAGAAGAGATGGCGCGATATGGAAGTAGCGGAAACCGCCGCCTCCTCGCCAACCAGTCGCCTCGGTAACGCCACTTGAATCTTGGCCATCAATTACCCTTCTTAAACGCGGAATGATGTGGGTTTGTGCGTGTTCGCCAAGTTCCACGTTGATCCATCGACGTTTCATCTTGTGCGCAACTGCCGCCGTTGTTCCTGATCCCGCAAAAGAGTCGAGAACCCAATCACCGTCAGTTGTAGAAAGGTCAAGTGTTCTCTTTATTAGATGCTCTGGTTTCTTGCCTTTTGGAAAATCGACTCCGCCTTCGTTATGAAGATTGTTGGAAAGAATGTCATCCCACAATGTTGTGAGCGGCTCGCCTGCGACGTATTCACCGTCAACTAACTTCAGCTTGTCAAAATAGAAAAGAATACGTTCTCCATTTTTGAAGTACATATCCGAATGATCTGCCCGCTCTAACTTTACAATCCGGGAAGGAGTTACCTTTGACTGATCGATCATGTCTCTCGCCGCCTCGCTCACGGCATCATAATCGGGACGTGCTGTACGTACGACACTCTTTGCGAACTTCATGACAAAATCTTCGATAGCGGCGGGTTCTTCCTTGATTAGTTTCCTTGCATCCTTATCTGATAACCTCAGGTGTTTTGCAAACGCCTTCGTGAGCGTAATAATGTTCCAGCTCTCATGCGAATCATCGATATTGGTGATGTACTGTCCGTAGCGAGTATCTCGATCGCGCCCTGTAAAAACGCGATTCGGCTTCCACTCCGATTTCTCTTTGGCGTAAATAAGAACATAGTTTGTTGTACTTACACAGCCTGGGTTGATGGACTTGTGACCTGTCGCCGATCCTTGCTTGAATGTAACTGTATATAGGCGATTCTTTCGCGTAAATATCTCGTCTAGCAACACTGTCAAGTAGGCCAACTCATTGTCATCAATGTGGACGAATAAGGTGCCGTCATCCGCTAAGAGGCGGTGCAGGATTACAAGACGATCACGCATCTGCGTGAGCCAGAGCGAGTGCTCAACTCCATCATCGTAGTGTTCGAACATCTCACCTGTATTGAACGGAGGATCGATGTAGATACACTTTATCTTTCGAGCGAATTCCTGCTCCAACGCCTTGAGCGCGAGCAGGTTGTCGCCAAAGATGAGCCGGTTATCGAAAATGTCCTTGTCGCTGACTCGCTGCTTCGCGTGGTAGCTTTTCTCCGGGTCTTCAAGCAAGATGCGCGGCTCCAGCCGCGGCCGGTTCTCCTTGCCAATCCACGTCAGTTCCAACCTCTGCTTGCCTTGCGCCATCTTGAAATCGTCCTTGCATTCTGTTCTGAATCCGTGTATTCTGCTCTTGGAGTCCCCAATAGGTGAAAGCCAGCTTCATGCTGTGCGTTCCGAAAGGAACCTAGCCTACTGCGGGTCTCTTTTTTTGCCTTCTAGCGGGTTTTCGGGCGTGTAGTTCGTGTTCGGATACCGTTCAAAATCAAAGATATCCTGCACCAGCGCGATCTTCTCCCGCAAAAACCTGTAGTAGCGGTCATCGCCCCTCTCAAAGACCCGGTTCACCGTCCAAAGAGCATAATCCACTACTTGTAGCATAGGCTCGTGCTTTGGCTGCTGCACAAAAATTCGCAGCCGGGCTTCGCATTCCGAGCCCCATTTCGCCTTGAATCGTGCCGTTGCCTCCTCAAGTGCCCGCCGCATGGTGTGCTCGCGGACGGTGTTGCCCATCGCCGCAAAGTAAAGATCAATCCGCTTGTACCGGTGGAGGCGGTTTTCAAAGAGCTTGGCAACCAGGTATTCATAGAGCTTCCCGGTATCGAAACTGAACTTCTTGCGGAAGAGCGCCTCATCCTTGCGCGCAACGATGACGTATGCCTTGAAGTCCATTTGTTTGAGCAGCTTGAATACTCGCTCCTTGACTTCATGGCAATCCTCGTTGGCATGAAAGGAACGGAGCGTGCCTGGGAGCGAGGGAATTCCCTGGAGATATTCGTCGGCTGCAATCTCATTTCGCAAGGCGCTCAAGGCATTGGTGACGGCCTTGGGATCGGCAGTTTCCACGTATCCAACCATGAAGGTCTTGCTGACGAGTCCCTCGGCAAGCAGGTTCCTTCCCTTGCGCCCAAGAATGGTAGGGTCGCCGGATTCATCGACGTAAAAGTACATCTGAAGCACATCGGGTTCTTGCATCATCCCTTCCATGTTACAAGGCTTACTGATACTTCTCTCTCCGATTCTGGAATGCTGGCATTGTGCCTTCAAGCACATCTACGCAATGCTTGTTGATGTCGGGGTTCTCAATTGCGCCGGAGACGTAGGTAATCGTAGACCCGCTCTTTCGATCGAAGCTCGAATAGATCACTTGTTCTGCATCGCAAACGACTGCAAGGTTTGGATTGTGCGTAGCCATGATGATCTGCCGCTTCTTCTTTGCCTCGCTCAAAACAGGCACAAGGAGGCTCACAACTGTTTCGTTATCGAGATTCTCCTCCGGCTGATCGAGAATTATTGGTGTCCTCCCCTTGTCCACCAACAGGTAAAAGATCAGGAGTAACGCGCCGCGCTGTCCAGGGGACAGTTGCTCAATTTGCGTATCCTGGAATAGCAGAGTATACCTCGGCTCCAGAAATGAAAGGCTGTATAAGAGGTCGTAGACATCGCCGGCCGTTTTGTCCTTAACCGCCCTATCTCTCCTGAGGATGCTCGCAATTCCAATACTGCCCGGCGTTCCACTTGCGGCGGCTTGAATCTCACCGTGCAGCTCCTCTACAAATTTCACAACATCTTGCCGGATGTTGAAATCGTATTTGTCGGCAATCTTTTTTACAGTCGCAAGGCTCTCATCCTCGCCTCTAAATGATTTGGAATTCTGCTTAATGAGTGTGAAGAGTGGCGCTGCCAATGATTCAGATGTGCCTCCCAGAGTGGCTTGAAACTGGAGCTTGTATTCATCACGAATCAGGCTGTTTCCTTGAATCAGGTCTTGCACCGGCTTGAACAATAGCTCGCGCGCCTTCCGTTGTGCATCGAGAATGTCGAATATCTCTCCCGTGAGGTGGCTCCTCTGTTCACGGCGCTGCTTGAGAAGCTCAGGCAAACTGTCTAGCTGAGCTATGCGGGCATTCAAACCCTCAAGCGTCTCTGGCTTTTCAGGCACGCCATTAAGTTCACTGAGTTTCAACGTCCATGCTGCAAGCGCCTTTTGGCTTTGCTGGTAGGCTAATTGCGGGGCATTTAGCTTTGCCTTGAGAATGTCTTGTTCATCCTGAAGCTTCTTCTTCGCAGATGCGTCGCCGGAAACTTCGGTATCCAGTTGTGCTTGCAATGCCGGAAGTTCCTTTTCGATCACTGTCAATGACGTTTCGTCGATTGAGATCTTGACCACGCTCGACGGGTCAATTCCCAATGTCTGAAAGTCCTTGGAAGCTTCCTCATGGAATTGTTCAGATGAGCGCCTCAACAAGCGAATTCGTTCCCTGATATTTTGAATTGCTTTGGTTTTTGAGGCAATGGATGACTGGGTCGTTAAGTGCGTTGTCGCACGGTCATTGATGGATTTGATAGAGGCGGAGATCGCGTCAAGCTCGGTAGCAGCTTGGGCCTGTTCTGGTGTTAGCGCGTCTGTTGGCTGTGGAGTTTCTGTCGGCCTGATGCTCACGTGCTCTTGAATCTGTTTTTTAAGAAGGCTGACCTGCTCATTCAGATTCTTGCGTATCTCAGGTTGCGATTGATCCTCGATGCCAGAGATTTCTTGGTTGAGACGGTTAAGGTCTTTCCTGTAATCAGCAAGTTGGTCTCGGAAGCTGCTCTCCTGCTGCTCAATAAGTTGATCGAAATCCAATGCGCCGAGTCGAATAGATTCTCCGGCATGTGAGAATATTACGGCTCTCAGCTCGCGCTCAAACGCGTTTGATTTCCCGGAGACATGTTCGTTGCACAGTTCCTCGAAGTGTCCCTGGGGAATATAGCGAACAAGTTCAACTTTGTCCGAGGGCGAGTCGTCATTCAGGTTTTGGTCTTCACTGCTTGCGTCACGCCAAACAAGTTTTCCGACAAAATGCTTTGCAGGAATTCCAGACTTTCCCCTAAAGCGATCTCTCTTGAGGAATGTGAAATGATTATTCTGGCGAGAATGACCGAGGAGAGCAATGACATCAGCAAGTGCGCTCTTCCCGCTTCCCTTATTCCCGATGATGGCAACAAGATCAGTATTTAGTGGCACCGAGCAGCCATCCAGCCACTTCTCGGAAAACGCTGATCCTGGCGTTTTTTCAACTTCAACTCTGTCGATGAAGTACCTTTTTTGCCCGGCGACTTCAAGTAGCTTGGGGGGCATTTCTCCAATGTACGTGCGTGAGTCGGGTTCCTTTATTGCTTGTAGAAGACCTAAAAAACTGGGATCGGCCTTTACCCAGCAATAGCGCCGTTCTTCAAGCCCCTTCTGGTCTGGTTCAAAGAGTTTCGCAATCTCGTGCGCGTCAGAACCGTGAAAGCACGGCTTAAGTGTCCTGTACTGGGTCTTGATACTTGCTGGTGAAATACCCGGTTTCAAGCCAAGATAGTGCCTTCGGTCAGAGGGATTCCCGCTGAAGATGAAGTCAGAGCGCCGCAACAGTTCATCTCGGGTTGCAGCGAAGCTGTCCAGCGGAAGGCCACTTATGCCATCGTTTCCATTGGCAATGCCAACAACACTATTATCAGTTAGCCATTTGTCATTCTGAAGCCATTGAAAGATGTCTGTATGTGAGGGTTTGAATTGCGCCACACCGAACTTGTATGCAGCGGCATCGTCAACCAAGGATCGATCTTGCTGGCGTGCAAACTCAATCAACTCCTCGCGAATGCAGCCATAGTTCTGCTGGTTGTACTTATATTTCAGGTTCCTGAGAGATTTCTTTAGTTTGTCGATGTGAAGCGGGTCTGCCACATTTACAAGCAGATGAATATTCAACGCCTGACCCGTTTTGGTGTTGGGCAGACTTCTGAACTCAATATTCGGTAAGAGAAGGACAGATGGGAGTCTCGATTTTGTCGCGTCGTTCTGAAGCGCCCAGAGTTTCTCGTACCCATCAATTGACATGTAATCGGTTATGCCGATAACGGCTATCTTATGGCGGACTGCCGCTTCCTCTAGCGAGTTTACATAGTCATCCCATTGAACACCAACGAATGACGTTCCAAGAAGACTTGCTGGTGTGTGAACGTGCAAATCCCACCGACGCCATTCCGCACCCCGTGGCCAGGTATTTGAATTCACTGTCATTGTCTTGCCATCCTCATTGCTTCCTACAGCAGTTCTTTTGGAGCTAGCGAACTTTCACTCGTTGCTGATAATCCCGGAAGCTCCAGCCCTTCGATTTCTTGAATGGATTTGCCTGCAATTCCCTGCAAGTCGCCGTGCATTCCAACGGTTGCGCCCATTACGCGTTCAATTTGCTGCTGCCGCTTTGCCCACTGCTTCATAATCACCTTGCGCTCTTTGTCGAGATCGTCCTGCATGGACGAGAATGCCTCTACGAGCGCCTCAACACGTTGGCGGAAGAGCGGGCCAGTCAAATACTGATAGACCATTTCAGCCTTCGTCTGCTGGCCCTCGCTGATGAGCCTCGCATTGCTCACCTGAAGAAGCGTATGGCGCAGGATGGTGGCGACAGGCAAAAGTGAGCGCGGATGCGTGATCCATACACCATCAATCACGTCGAATGTTTCAATGCCTTCCGGTAGGGTTTGGGAAACCAGTACAGATAGGTCGGCCTTGGCCGTTCTCTGATCGTCGCGTAACTTGACCAGCCAGTTGTGATTCCAGTTCTTTGTGCGCTTGGATTCCCACAGGATTGTACCGCTCATCACGCCACCGGGGCTGACGACGCGCTGGAGGGCGTCGCCGCCGAACTCCCCCTTGGCGACAGGTTCAATCGTGTCGTATGGGAATTTGATTCGGAGCAGGTTTTCCAATTCAAGCTCTTGAACCTCGCCCTGCAACTGCTGGGAACCTTGCTCGGCCTTCTGCTTCAATTCTTCGATCTTCTGCTGCATTGAGGCGATGGTCTGATCTTTCTCCATCACTTTGAGCTTGAGTCCGTCCTCTGCTTCCCGCTTGGCCTGGGAGCGGACTTCGGAAAGTCCCTCCTGCACTCGCGTTTCAACGGTCAATTCCAGCTCACGTTTTGCGTCATCCAACTCGCGCTGTTTCTTGATTAGCTCCGCTTGGGCCTTCTGGGCCTCGGCAAGTTTCTCATCGCGCACTTTGAGGACTTCTTGAAGCTCTGTTAGCTCCTGAGCTTTTGTCTCAAGTTCCGCTGCGCTGGCGAGCTTGGCCTTCTTCGATTCCTCTTCGACCACTCGCGCCCGTTCGGTCTTGAGCTGTTGCGCCACTTGATCGGCGACTTGCTGTTCAAGTCCGCGCTTCTCTTCAGTGACCAGTTTTTCCTTGTCGCGGACGGCCTGTTCGCGCTGGGCTATTTCCTCGTCCTTTTGAGACAGCTTCTGCTCAAACTGTTGACGAGTTGCCTCAATCAATGGCGCGGCAAGAGATTCCGTTAATGGAAAGTCGGTTTTGCACTTCGGGCAGGTAATTGTCAGTTCCGTCATGTCAGCCTCCAACGAATCGTGAAAACCTCTGTGTGTTGCTGGGCCTGAGCCATCCGCGCTTCAATGCCAGCAATCAACCCGTCGCGGCGGGTTTCGACTTCATCTTGGGCGACGAAGAGATCCTTGCGCTTTTGATTCCGAGTCGTCTGAAGCGTCTTGATTGTTCGCTGATGGACGAGTTTGTCAGCAAGCGACGCAGCGGACGATGAGGCTCGCTTTGTGTCACGAATCTCTTTGTCGAGGTCTTTGATCTCCTGCTCCAAGCCCAGCTTGAGGTCTTCGCTCCAGCGGTCGAGCTTGGTGACTTCCTGGTCGAGCCAGCGGGTGTTGCGCAGACCAATTTCATCGAGAATCTGGCGCTGCTGGGCCTCGATCTGCTCGTCAAGGAGCGGTAGCGGCGAAGAGAGAATCGGCTGGCCAGACTCGGCAGGCAGGTCGAATAGCCGCTTACAGGTATCAGGATGGAGTGCTTCGCCATCGTCGCGGACGCCCGCGAAAAGGATATGGTCTTCGACTTCAAAAGCCTCGACGGAAAACTTGGTGCAGAGGAGCCAGCCGGATTGGCCGGTGTGCGGCTCCAGTACGGCGAGCCGCTTGCCGCTCTGACTGAGGTTGAAGCGCAACTCCACTGGCGGCGTCTCCAAGGCAAGGCACTGTTCCAACACGCGCTGTGCAAGCGGGTGGCCGACACGATAGGTGTTGGCGTCCTCCACATTTCGGCCCATACGATAGGGGCCGGGATGAATGGTTTCGCCCTTGAATGGATTCCGTTCGAGTTGAAAGCCGTATCCGGCGGAATCGAATCGCGCGTAAGGAGCCAGGTAAAAGGTGGTCGCCCGCCAGAGAAGTTCCTCGAAGCGGTTGCGAGAGTTCCGGGCTTCAAGGCGCACTTTCTCGATTACTTCCTGGTCGAAGTTATTGAGGAGTTGTTCCTGAGCAACGGCCTTGGCCTCGGTGATCTCGGATTCGAGTTCCTGTTGAAGCTTGTCAAACTCGAATACGATCTGCTCGGGAGTCCTGCATCGCTGATAGATGCCGACGATGCGCTTTTCAAAATCCACGCCCGACTGGATGGCTCCAATTACTTCATCGGAGGCTCCAAAGACGCCGTCAAAGAGCTGAAACTTCTGGTCGAGTAATTGATAGATGCGCACATCGGCGGCATTGGATCGATTGAGAAAGTTGACGACAACCACATCATACTTTTGCCCGTAACGATGGCAACGGCCGATTCGCTGCTCGATGCGCTGCGGATTCCAAGGCATATCGTAGTTGACTACAAGATTGCAGAATTGGAGGTTGATGCCTTCGGCAGCGGCCTCCGTGGCAATCATGATGCTGGCCTCATCGCGGAAATACTCGACGATGGCTGCGCGCTTGTCTGCGGTAGGCGAGCCGGTAGCGCGGTCTGTTTTGGCGTTGCGCTTGAGCCAGTCTCGATAGATGTCGGCGCTCTTGGCGTCGTCGTTGGTGCCATTGAAGAGGACCACTTTACCAGCGAAGTCGGAGGATTCCAGTAGCCGGTAGAGATACTCCTGGGTGCGGCGGGACTCTGTGAAGATGATGGCTTTCTGTTGCAGGCTCCCATTGTGCTGGTTGGCGCGGGCTTTGTTGGCGGCCTCGAATCCCTTGCGGAGGGCGGTAAGCAGCACCTCCCCCTTCGAGTTCTTGTGTATGCTCTTCGCTAACTCGTGAAACTCGCGGAGCTTTACTTTTTCGAGGCGGAGTTCCTCACGTTGCTCTGGAGAAAGTTGCTGCGCGGTATTGGGCTGGGCAGCAACTTCGTCGGGTTCATCTTCCAACCATTCGTCTTCAAGTTCTTGAAGCGCCTCGAAGTTCTCAGCAAGATCGTCTGGCGGCGAATCAAGAGCAGCTTGCGCCTTCTCGACAGCTTCGAGCTTGTTGGCAAGGCCCAGCAGGGTATCGGAGATGGCATAGGTGGAGGAGGCCAGTAGCTTGCGCAGAATGAGCGTCATCAATTGACGCTGGCTTGCGGGGAGAGCATAGAGCCGTGGCGATTGCAGATATTCAGAGACGAGGGCATAGAGCCGCTGTTCGTCGGCGTTCGGGATGAACTCTTGAACCAAAGTGTGGCGATTGGTGTAGCTGACGTAAGGGAGCACCTGCCGACGGAGAGTGCGCTGGCAGATGGGCCGGATGCGCTCTCGAAGTGCGCGGTAGTCGTCCGGCGTGTTCATCCGAGAGAACTGGCTGCGAAAGCTCTTCAGGTCACCGAAGGTGAACTCGTCAATGATGCTGACAAGGCCGTACAACTCAAGGAGCGAATTCTGAAGCGGCGTCGCTGTGAGCAGCGTCTTCTGCCGGTCGGCGATTGCGGCCTTGATGGCGTTGGCGATCTTGTTGCTTGCCTTGTAGACGTTTCGCAGCCGGTGCGCTTCGTCAACGACAACCAGATCCCAAGGCGTTTGCCGAACGTAAGCCTCTTTGGTCCTGGCGAACTGGTAGGAACAAAGAATAATCTTGGGTTGGTCGAATGGATTGAGGTTGCCGCTTTTGACTTCCTCGTTGAAGGTCTTGGATTCGAGAATCGCTGAGGGAAGGAAAAACTTGTCGGCCAGTTCCTGGCCCCACTGCTTGCGCAGGTTGGCGGGGCAGATGACAAGCAGACGGCGGCGGCGTTCCGCCCAGCGTTGCGAAAGCAGAATACCCGCCTCAATGGTTTTGCCGAGGCCAACCTCGTCCGCCAGGATCGCTCCCCGTGAGAGCGGCGACCGGAAAGCAAAAAGGGCGGCCTCTACCTGGTGGGGATTCAGGTCCACTTGTGCGTCCGCCAAGGCGGACATGAGGCTATCAATCGAAGCGGAACTGGACCGCTTGGTCAGTTCATGGGCAAAATACCGGGCGTGGTAGGGGGTAAGGCTCATTTGTCTTGCAAACCGCCGCAGAATAACGCTTGCCAGCCTCTCCAGTCTCAATCTGGCAAGGCGACACGTTGCATAACACATTCAAAATCAGTAAATCCACGTTGCATTCAATCATATAGGGTTCCGAGAGGAGATGGATCAGCCATAATGCGCAGTAAGAGCGATAGAGTGCAAAAAAGGTAAAAATGGGCGAGTGGTGAGAACCCTTCCGGCCAGACCTGAGATTCAAAGGGGCGCCGGCGCTGGTCGGTGTCGTGGTCGGTCGCTTCATCCACTATGATATGAACAATCGGTTTTCTAATCGTACATTGCCATGCTAGATGTCGCTCATGGCTGTATATGACAATGGTGGTATCTGTTAAACACTGGAGGTACTGTTCCATGTGGGAGAAAGATTTTGTCGAATGTTTGGAGAAATCAACAACCGCTCATCCGCTGATAGATAAAGCATTCGACATCAAACAGCGGCACATGCCAAAGCAAATCTACAAGTACTTTCGCGATTGTAGCTATACGCGCGATAACTTAAAGACAGACACCGTTTGGCTTTGTTCTCCCGATGCATATAACGACCCATACGACTGCGCCTTCACGATCTCAGAAGAGATGATCGTGGAAACAGCGATAAGAATACTGATTGAGCCACGCATTGAAGAGTACAACCTTCAGGACATAATCTCCAGAGACGCAATTGAGAAATCCAAAAGAAGCGAGAATCCACTGCGTTCACTCGCAGAATACATCTCAATGTTCAAATGCCCACTGCCAGGAAAGTATTTGGAGGGAATGGTAGAGCTGACATCATCCGTACTGCCGGAATTGATAAATAACATCGTCTCTTTTATGCCTCGGCTGCAAGCGGCTACGAAGGTCTGCTCATTTAGCGCAATCTGCGATTCTATAATCATGTGGAGCCACTATGCCGACAATCATCAAGGGTTTTGTGTTGATTATAAGCTTGAACCACTGATGGATGGCCACGCTTGTTGGTACAACCTATATAAGGTTATTTATTCTACAAAGCTATATGACCTGACGCGATGGGCGGAACTTATGATAGGTCCGAATCGGGACCAATCTAATCCTGTATATCCGCTGCTTGCAACTATACATAAATTCGACGGATGGAAGTACGAAGAAGAATGGCGTCTAGTTCTTTTGGACTCCAAGCTGAACGATGACAGGAATTATAATGTGCCCACGCCTACCAGAGTATTACTTGGATCAAAAATGAAAACTTCAAGCAAGAAAGAATTGCGAGAAATTTGCAAAGAAAGGAACATTGAAGTATGGGAAATGCACCGTGTGACTAATAGCTTTGAACTTACGGCAATGCGAAGAAGTTGATTGAATGTTGCATATTTCGTTACAAACGGTTCACAAGAACTGCCATCAGCTTTCAGTGAGTGATAAATTCAGATTCTCCAGACGTTGTCTGGAGAATCTGCTTGCGCGATACGGCTCATTGGGGTTCGACCTCACTCCGTTGGAAGCCGGGAGTCCAGCGGCGGGTAGGTGATCCGGGGGCCGTTGCCGGGTGGATGCACGGCAAAAGGAGAGCGCGGAGGAGAGCGCCGACCTCTTCGAGCGATGGAGCCTTGCTCCCTGGGTACAGTCGACTGACGAAGGCATTCCATTGCTGCTTCTTCTGCGGATCGTCGAGGAATTCTGCGGTCAATGCGAATGGAACGCCCTGCGGGATGGCGACTTTGCGCCGCTCAAAGGATGCGAGGATCGCCATACGCAACGCGGCCAAGTCAAAGTCCCAGGTGGTAGCCATGAACCAGATGTCGTAGAAGTCCTTCATGCGGCTGTTGCGAATGTCCAGTACGACCATCGCGTTGAATTTTTCCGCGATGGCTGCTTCGCGCGGATAGGCGCGGATGAGCGGCGCTTCCATCGGCAGGAGTACGGGAAATGAAGCGAACTCCGGCTCTGGATAGACGGCGTCGCCAAATCCAATATCGACTTGCATTGGAATCCGCGCTCCCGCCAGTACCGCGTGGAACTTCACGTGGACACCGTCGTACTCGTCTTCTTCCTTGATCCTTGTGCCCTCGACCGATTCGCCGTCGAAGAGAATGCCGTCGTTATCTTCGACCTTGCAGATGGCGCGAATTGTTTCCTCGACATCGCTGATGGCCGACGATCCCCATCCAAGCATGTCCAAATCCTTTGTGGGCCGGTGTGTTTCGCCTGTCCAGAGCGTAAACAGCGTAGCGCCCTTGATTGCGAACTTGCTGCGGTAGGGCGAGCGGCCCAGCCTATACAGGAATCGTTCAATCGCATATCTTCCAAGGACTCGCTGATAGTCCTGGCCTTGGTTTTGTGCCAGAGCAAGCAGACGCGCGCGGATTGAAGCTGCGGAATTCTTAGCCGGTTCGCGGGTCATAGTGTCTCCATGTATGGGCGGATGACGTTGCTCACCCGGCAGATTTTGGCATAGCGATAGATTTCGTTGACGGTGGCTTTCCTCTGGCGGAGGCAATCTTTCAGGGCCTCGATGGCGATGTCCAGACCGATCTTGTTGCGGAACTTGAAGCAGTCTGCCACGGTCTTTGCGGCGGAATAGACCCGCACAGTAACGCCCTCAACCGACTGCCTTTCGATGCCTTCGGAGAGCGAAGGCTCCGTGAGGCGAACCACCCGGAGCGATGGCGACACGATGGCAGGCTTCCTTGCTCCCTTGCCGAGAGCAATCCAGACAGAGGCCGGGCTTTGCGTCGTGATTTCGTGGAAGGCCAGCGCCGAAAGCAGGCACAGAACTGCATCCGGCACACGCTTTGCCACCTCCGCGTAGGAATGGCGCTCCGTAACTGCCGCGTCCGGCAGATTATAGATTCCGCGGCCTGTCCGGTTGAGCTTGCCCTGACGATGTAGGCGCAGGAGATACTCGCGCGGGACGCTGATGGCCTCGATGTCGCGGGGCCTCACGATCCCGTGCTGGCGAACATACTGCATGGTTCTCTCGAATGGCTTCGTTGTGGTCATGGTATCAATCCGTCATTATTTAACCACTTATAATGACGAATTGCAACAGGTTGCGTGGTGGTCTTGTCTACAGGCTTACAATTCTGATGTGGGTGCACCCATAAGGTGAAACTTTGACAGCATAAGGTGAAAGTCCGTACATCATAAGATGGAAGTTGCACATTCTTAAAGACTTGCAGTTAATTCGGTCGGGGCGTACGAATTAGGTGCTGCCCCGAACGAAAATCGTGCATAACCTGCACTACCTACATAACTCATTTGTTTTCTGCGCACAATGGGCAGTGCAGGTTTTTTCCATCCTGGTCCAGACCTACACAACCGTACGCAGCGGCAAGTTCATGGACTCGTGCTATGGTGGCCAGGTCCATATCATGAGCTTGATATAGACGCCTTCACGAAGAGGCTATTGGCGCTGGCGCCGCCCGCGGGGTCGGCCAGCGGCAACGCAAGTGAGTACATTACCGTGAAGACCGTCATGAGTGGGCATCATGATTCGCCGGAGACAAAAGTGGATGTGGTGCGAGCGCTGCTGGCCAGGAGTCTCGCAATCGTCGGCAATGCCGACGGAACGATTGCTGGCTTGCTTATCGATAGAGCCGAATACCGTCGCTTTGTCACTGTTGCCCGTTGCCGCGCTGCCGGCGATACGATGCCTCCTGACGCTGTTGAGAAACATCTACTTTGCGATGCAAGTTCGGTTCCCGGCTTGCTGCAGATGGGCCTGCTCAAAGGTCACAGGGCGCCGACAGGCCTGAGGATTGCGAGCGGATCCGTCGAGGCTTTCAAGACGAAATTTGTCTCTTTGGCTTCGATAGCAAACAGTATTAGCACAACCAGTAGCAGGGCCTTAATGCGTCTCTGCGAGGGGAATGGGATCAAGTTGCTATTGGTGCCTAGAACTGGACGAGGCGGCCAGCAGCCATTTATCCGGATTTCGGACCGCCCGAAGTTGATGGAAGCGAGACTAAGTTAAGCCAAGCTCCCCGGGACAGAAGGCTATGGCACGTTTACCCGGATCATCTCACTTCGGGAGATCTTCATCGCATTGGACGGCGTGATTGCAAACCGCATCAACCAAAGCGAGTCTAACCGTGGGGGTTTCGCCTTGATCTCCGGTTCAATGAAGCTGGAAAGTTGGAAGTAACAAGGTGTGGGAGAGTCGTGCTTGACGGTCTCCGTTTCGTCGAAAATAGGCGGCTCGATAGGTCAATCTTGCTATCATGCATCTGTGCCATGGTGCTTGACATCGGCTTTCATAGGAGGAGAAGTGGTGAACGTGCAAAAGCCATTCATTGAGCCCGTGTTGTGTGACGAAGCTCTCTTGGAGGATATCGCGGCGGCAAATAGGAACGATAGTGAATTCCGGCTTTGGTGGTTGGGTCAGAGTGGGTTTCTTCTGCAATGGAACGGGCGTCACATGCTCCTGGATCCCTACCTCTCCGACTCTCTAACCAGAAAATACGCCGATACAACGACCCCCCATATCCGCATGACAGCACTGCCTGTGGAACCCAAACGGTTGAGCTTTATCGACGTTGTGACGTCTAGCCACATCCACACGGATCATCTCGATCCTGAGACTCTGCTCCCGCTGCTTGAAGGGAATCCCAGTTTGAGACTGGTCATTCCGGAAGCGGAGAGGGATTCCGTCGAGAAGATGCTATCTAGGCGGTGGTCCGCAACCCTGGGGCTCGACCAGGGCGATAGTATCGAGATCGATGGCTTTCGGATCAACGCAGTGGCATCGGCTCACGAGAGCGTAGAACTGGATCGGGCGGGCCGGTGCCGGTTTCTGGGCTATGTAATTGAGTTCGGACGCTTTGCGGTCTACCACAGCGGGGACACAGTATTGCACCCAGCACTGGTGGAAAGTCTGAGGCCATTCCGGATTGACACCGCCCTTCTCCCCATTAACGGTCGTAGCCCGGAGAGGAAGGTTTCCGGCAACTTGAACGCTCGGGAAGCTGCATTGCTCGGACGGGAGATCGGCGCTCGCATAGTGATCCCTTGCCATTACGATATGTTTACTTTCAACACGGCTCCTGTGGATGATTTTGTTGCTGCAGCGCGCGAGGCGGGGCAAGGTTACCAAGTGGTTCGCTGCGGCGAGAGATGGGAAAGTTCGCGGCTTGGACGCGCCGCTGTGTCACCGCCGATGCAGAAATCCTCATAATGCCGAATGAAAACTCCACCACCCTCAGGCGTTGAGCCACGCTTGAGGCATTTTTCGTATTTATGTGGAGTCTCCCGCCGCCGTGAGGGGATTTTTCTTCCACCTCCGATTGAGGGAAAACCCACTCAGCAGTCGTGGTTTCGCTATAGACCAATGCGGAAAATGCTTTAGCGTCCCGCAGAAGCCGCGGCCTGCAATTGTTTCACAATGGCCGAGGCGGCGCGACAGTTGTCGCGGATCATCTTCCAGCGGCTGGCGGCGATGTCCTCCCGGGTTGCAATCCACGTACCGCCGATCGCCAGGACCGTCTTCTGTTCCAGGTAATCTTTCATGTTGTCTTGGCTAACGCCGCCGGTCGGGATGAATCTGACGCCCAGATGTGTGTACGGCGCCGCAATGCTGCTCAGCATCTTGACACCTCCGGCAGCGCCGGCCGGGAAGAATTTCAGCACTTTAATACCAAAACTCAACGCACCTTCGACATCGCTTGGGGTCATGACTCCGGGCGAGAAGTGAAAATTGATCTTGAGCGATTCGCCAACAATCTTAGGATTGAATCCCGGTGGAACGCCGAAGGCTGCGCCACTCCCAGCCGCCCGTCGAAGGTCCTCCGTGTTGAGAAGGGTTCCTGCGCCTATCATTACATCGGGTCGGTCTATGGCGATTTTCTCGATAACTGCAGCAGCGGCATGGGTCCGAAAAGTAATCTCGGCAATTGGCAGTCCTCCTTCTAGGAGGTCAGGCCAGTGGCAGGGCCGCCTCGTGATTCTCGATGGCAATTACGGGAACCACACCCCAAGCTCCGATACGAATGTAAATCTCATTTGCTTCCATACGGATAGTGCAATATAATCTTAGCATCATAACTATGGTTCTTCAGCTACATATGCCAGAGTCTCCGACGTGCTCCCGGAACAAATAAAACAACGTTTGACAAGGAAATTCTTCAATGTTACCGTCTATCTTGTAATGATAGCACGATAGAGGCACAGCTAATTCTATGTTCCTTCTAGGTATAGACTTAGGAACCACCGCCACCAAAGCCGCTCTATACGATACGTGCGGGCGTCTCATCTCCGAGGGGCGAGCAGAGGTTCCGCTCTACTACCCGCTACCGGGCTCAGTGGAACAGGAGATGGGCGATTTCTATCAGTCCGCTGCGCTGGCGATTCGTCAATGCATGGATTCCTGCCGAGTGGAGCCATCGCAGGTAGCGGGGTTGGCTTTCGATAGCCAAATGGCGGGGATTGGCGCGATCGATGAGGATTTCCAACCTGCAACGCGATTTGATTCCTGGCTCGACTCGCGCTGTCAACCCTATATCGAAGAAATGAACCGCCACTTCGCCGACCGCGTGACAGCGCTCACGGGCTGCCCGCCAACTTGCAATCACGGCCCGAAGATGCTGTGGTGGGCCAACGAACGGCCAACGGATTACGAACGCATCGTGAAGTTCGTTACGCCGAGTTCCTTCGTGGCGGGCCGGGCTGTCAACCTGCGCGCGGACGAGGCGTTTATCGATCCCACATTTTTGCACTTCACGGCGGTAAGCGATGCCGCCTCCGGAACCTGGTCAGACGAACTGTGTGGCACGCTCGGAATCGACGTCCGGCGGCTTCCACGAATTGTCGAGCCATGGACGACGATTGGGGAACTGGGACCGGAGGCGGCGCGCGATTTCGGCCTTAGGCCCGGCACGCCGGTAGCCGCAGGCTGCGGTGATACGGCCGCGGGAGCGTTAGGGGCGGGCGTGGTGACTCCGGGAATGCTGCTGGACACGGCGGGAACAGCTTCGGTCCTGGCCTGCTGCACAGACCGGTTTGTGGCTGATACCCGTCACCGGGCACTCATGGTAATGCGCTCCGTCGTTCCAGGTATCTGGAACCCGCTGGCATATGTCGGCGGCGGTGGGCTGGCCCTGCAATGGTACGCACGCGAGTTCTCGAGCAACCCGGAGCAAAGCCCGAATTCGGATAAATCGTATGACAAGTTGTTTGCGAGCGCCGTAGAGGCGTCTCCCGGATGCGATGGCCTGCTGTTTTCGCCCCACTTGGGTGGGCGCATCTGCCCGGCCGCGCCCCAGATGCGGGGAGCGTGGATCGGTTTCTCGTGGGGACACACGCAGAAACACTTCTTTCGGGCAATTCTTGAAAGTATCGGCTACGAGTATGCATGGTATCTCCGTATTCTTCGGGATCTCGCGCCGGAACTGAATTTGATCGAAGCGCGGGTGATAGGCGGAGGAGCAAAGAGCGAGGCTTGGAATCAGATCAAAGCGGATATTCTTTCGGTCCCGTATCGGCAACTGGCGTGCAAGGAATGCGCCACTTGGGGAAGCGCTCTGATTGCAGGGAAAGCCTCGGGACTTATCACCAACTTAGCTGAAGCGGCAACGGTCCTTGCATCGATTGAAGGGAAGGTAGTGTCACCGAATCCGGCCCTGCGTGCTACGTATGACACTGCACTGGAGCGTTATTTGAGCTGGCAGTTAAAGCTGAAGGGTGGATCGCTTCAGCCGGCGAGGTGAGGCGGCGCAGAAGAGCATCTACAATCGTGCAGGAGGTTCTTAGAGCGTGGGCTAGGGCCCGTTGACACTATCGGGCGATACTTCTCAACTTCTCTAGATTCATACTCAAGTTGGCGACCAGCCGTCTCATTCGGGAGTATTCATCCTCCAGCAAATGCAATCGTCCTGTCTGCCGGCGCTTATTTTACGCATCGGCTTCGGGACCAGAAATCAGCTTTGGCTGCGCGCCGACCAAAACGGGCACATGAATACCACGCTTCCTCGGAATGCCGCCACTCGCTCGTCCTAAGGAACCTCTGCACAGGTGCTTGATTTTTCTTTGACATCAAGGACGACGTCCGATTTCCGCGTTTTCGACTGATTCTTCGCCGGAAATTCACACCTTCAGTGTGCCGCATTGCCCTTCAGAGG
>Ga0224553_1000276_pt1 | contig 24258 bp, 14 predicted proteins | sample 714S21014metaG_FD_179897 | JGI IMG/M metagenome (GOLD analysis project Ga0224553, IMG submission 179897) | Peat soil microbial communities from Stordalen Mire, Sweden - 717 S2 10-14 | ecosystem: Environmental > Terrestrial > Soil > Wetlands > Peat | place: Sweden: Norrbotten County, Stordalen... | reverse complement strand
CCTGGAAGGCTGTCTACTACAACTTGGATGCGCATGCGGAAGGCCTGGGAAAGCTGGCGACTTCGATTACGTTCGAGGGCCAGAACCTCCAGTTCGCCGTCGGCTCTATCGACGCCGCCTATGCAGGCAAGCTAAGCGCCGACGGCCAATCGATCGCCGGCACATGGACCCGGACCAAGCTCTCGCATCCGCTCACCTTGCAGCGCACCACCGAGGACGCTGCCTGGGAGTTGCCCGGCGCTGACCAGAATATGCCCAAGGACGCCTCCCCGGAGTTTGAAGTCGCCACCATCAAGCCCACCGGTCCCGACCAGCAGGGCTACACCGGCTTCCATCAGGGACCGGGTCGGCACATCTCCTGCAACGATCAGAACGTATTCAGCATCATCATGTTCGCCTACGGTGTTGCTTCGAAACAGATCGTCGGCGCTCCCGACTGGGTGGGAACGGAGCCCTACGACATCGACGGCGTGGCCGACGTGCCAGGCCAGCCCAATCTGAATCAGATGACGGGGATGTTCCAGAAGGTAATGGCGGACCGCTTCCACCTCATTCTCCACCACGAAAAACGCGAGCTCTCCGCCTACGCCCTCACCATCACAAAGACCGGCCCAAAGCTGGCCAAAAGCCTCGGCGACCCGAATGGCGTGCCGGACGAGACCGGCGAAGGCGATGGACTGGGAGTCACCATGCGGTACACCAATGTGTCCATGCAGGATTTTTCCACCAATATGCAGGCCATGGGCGACGGTAGGCCGGTGGTGGATCAGACCGGACTCACCGGCCGCTTCGACTTCACGTTGAGGTGGAATCGCGAGCAGACGTCCTCAAGCGACCCCAACGCGGCCCCGGGATTGTTCACGGCAATGCAGGAGCAACTTGGCCTCAAGCTGGAGCCAGTCAAAACCCCAGTGGATGTAATCGTCATCGACCACATCGAGCGCCCTTCAGCCAACTAGGCACACGGCGCACTAGCCATCGGCCGCTCCAGCGCCTTGCGGTCCCACTTCGCCGCGTCGGCGCCCGCCGCGTAGGTCGTCTCCAGAAAACTCATCACCGCATCGTCAGGCGATGGACTCGCCCGCACTTCGTCGTAGCGCAAAATGAACTCCCCCAGCGCCGCATCCCAGGCCCCCGGCCGCACCGGCTTCTCCGCGAGTCCCGCCGGCACAGGAGCCGCGTAGCAATAGAACGCCGCCGCGCCGTAGCCGCCGTTCCCCGGCCACCACCCCGCGCTTATCACCTCGTGCGAGTACGCCTCCTGCTGCATCCGATCCGGCCGCGGAGGCCCCGCCGCCCGCCGCCCGCTGAAGCGCGTCACCGCCAGGTCGAAGCTCCCCCAGAAGAAATGCACCGGGCTGATCTTCCCCTGGAAGCCCGTCGAAAACCGCTTCAGCAGCGTATCCACCCGCATCAGCGCATGGTGGAAGCGGGCTACCGCCGCAGCGTCATACGACGCATGTTCCGTATCTAAATCGAACCGGATGGGCGCGACGACTTCGACCGGCATGGGCCAGATCTTTGCCTCCACGCCCAGCACCGCCAGCGCCTGCCGGTATTCGTCCCAGAACTCCGCTACCGACTGCGGCTCCAGCGCCATCTGGATGGTTGCGCCCGTGCATCGCCGCAGCTCCAGCACATGCTCGTAGAAGTCGAACTCGATCTCCAGCACGTCGCCGCGCCAGGGCATCGCCGACGTGGTCAGCCCGCGTGCGCTGACGTACAGCGGCACGTTCCACCAGTGGTTCTGCAGCGGAGTCAGCGCCAGCCGCGTCTTGCCCACCATCTGCGTCCACATATGCAGTGTGTCGCAGGTATCCTTCCACGTCTCCCACTCCAGTTCCGGCCACGCGTCAGCCCCCATCGCTTCACCCTCCGCAGCACGAAAGACCAACAGCTTAACACCGATCGACACAGACGAGCACCGATTTGGACTCTCTACCTCGAATCGGTTCCATCGGTGACGATCTGATTCTGACACTGACGACCGGTGTTAAGGGTTGTGCTGCTGCGCGGCCGCATCCGGCCAGTCCGGGCTGGCCAGCTCCATCGTCCAGATCGGCCCATCTTCAAACGTCGGCCCCACCGACCGCAGGAACGTCGGCGCGTCGCCGCCCAGGATCCACAGCTGGATCTCCGGCGGCTCTTTGCCGATCAGCGGCGCCACCATCCCCGCCAGGCCGCCCAGCTCGATCTTGATGGTGTAATGCAGCCCCTTGTGCGGCAGCCCCAGCAGCGAATAGCTGTCCTCGCCCCGCGGCGAGATCGCCAGCGTCACCACCCGTGGCTCCGGCGTCAGCACCAGCATCGACACTTTTGTCTCCGCCGTCTCCGGGCGAATGTTCTTCGCAATGATCGACACCATCCCATTCGCCAGGTCGGCCGGCAGCCGCATGGTCTCGCTCTTCACCTGCGCCTTGCCGCCCTTGTCTGCGCTCCGCGACGTCACCCGTCCATGCGCGACATCGATGGTCAGGTCCATCGGCTTCGGAAACGACGGCCCCTGCTGGATGTGATGGTCGCTCACCAGCCGGAACGTGCCCCGCTCGGTGAACACCGTCGTCTCGTAATCCACCGATCCATCGCGGAAGTGGAAGTCCAGGCGCGCCGTCACCGTGCTGCCGCGCGCCACCTGCGACAGTTCCCCGGCCGCCAACACCTTTCCATCCTGCCCGCGCAGCGCAAGAAAGCCGTGCAGTGTTCCTTCCACGTCGCGCACCGGCACCGGTTGGGCTGCGCCTGGCCGGCTTCCGCAGGCCAGCGCGGCGACAAGGCATGCACGCCCTACCAGCAACGCCATCGCTCGATTCATCCTGGTTTAGATGAACAATTTGCCGCATGAGTTAGCTCCACGGAAGCGACTGTCTGCCGTCATACTGTGCCGACCCGCTCCGCGCAGCCGATATCCGAACAGGACGCGTCTTTGCCCTGGCGACAAACCCGCGGGGCATTGGACCCCAACATATTGATGAAACCTGTGTTTAATGCCCTTCCGCGCACCTATGATTCCGTGGATTTTCCCTCGCTGCCGGCCGCGGAAATCGGCGCTCTAAGGGCCGCCCGCACGCGTCTTTTCTGAAACTGGCTACGTCAATGTCCCAGCCTGAATGATTGCGGCACCACAACCGCACTCCACACGGGCTCCGGGCCTGTTACACTGTCGCCTCAGTTGCGACATCGAGGTGAATCGTCATGAGTACGTTCCGGCGTTTCTGGTCCAACTCCTGCTTCCTTCTGCTTGGTCTGGTTGCATTTACCGGCGCTTCGCTCGGCCTGCACGCCCAAACCGCCGCACCCGCCAAGCCGCCCTCCTCCAACACCGCCTCCGGCTTCTCCATCGAAACCGAGATGCTCACCTACCGTGCGCTCGAGTCCAATGGCGAGGCCATCGCCTGCGATGTTGCCGCCTACCTCTACGGCACCAAGCCCGACTTCAAGAACCTGCCCGACGGGGCCATCTGCAACGTCGGCAGCAGCGGCACATCCAGCATCGGCGTCGTCGTGCTTCCCTTCGACCGCACCGTCTTCAGTGACTTCTTGATCTGGCGCTCCGACATGCAGACCATGGCGGAGTTTCAAGCCCGCGGCGTCAACGCCTGCGAGGTCCCGAAACCCGTCGCGGAAGCTCCGCCTGGGGCCCCGCGCAGCCGCGGCCTCACTGCGGCCACCACCACCGCGACCGCCGCGGTCGGCGGAGTCATGGGCGCAATGACGCCCGCAGGCGCCATGCTCTCCACCGGCCAGGGCATCCTCGGCCTCTTCGCCAAGAGCCAGGCAGCCGAGCCCGTCGGCGGCACCATTGAGGACCAGGCGTTCATGGACAACGTCGGTCGCGAGCTCCGCGAGGTTAACATCTCCGTCATCATGCCCGACGTCTACACCCCCTACGCGCTCACTTCCATTGACCCGGCCAAGTCGCCCTTCGTCGTCGCCCTCGACAAACTCCTCCACCTCCGCGACTGTCTCGCCAACTCCAAATCCCCTGAAGATCCCGACGTCAAGAACATCGACGAATTCCTCGCATCCCTCGCCGGCGGCCCGACCGCTGCCGCCGCCGCGCCCAAACCCGCCGGCGGAACCACCACAACGACAACAACAACAACTGCGCCCGCGCCGCCAGCCAACACCACGCCCTCGCGCCTGGAGTCCGCCCTCAACGCCGACGGCCTCGCCCAGCGCTTGGGCGCCGATCCCGCAACCGGCAATATCCCCGCCAGCGCTCCGCAGCATCTCCTCATGGTCAAGGCGCTTGAGTCCGGCGGTTCCGTGAACCACTCCAGTAATATCTTCGGCACCAAAATGAGCTACAGCGGCGGCTCAGTCGGCACCTACGCCCTGTTCGGCCTCAACGGCGAACTGGAGTGCTCCGGCAACGTCTACGACTACGCCGGCCCCATCGCCTCGGCCGACTTCCAGAAGCACCTCCAGGGCTACAAACCCGACCCCGGCGCGCAGGTCATCTTCCAGCGCGGCGCCTGCAAGGCCAGATAACGCGAACGGCCTAACACCGATTACACCGGTGGAACCGATCCAAACATAAAGCAATGTCCTGGATCGGTGCTTGTCGGTGTCATCGGCGTTAGGTTGTTAGATTCGCGGCAGGGTCTGCCCCGCCATCAGCAGCGCTTCCGCTGCCAGCAGCACGATGATCACCCACTCCAGGATGCCTTCCTGCCGCGCCGCCCGATACTCGCCCATCCGCTGCGCACTCATCTCGTAGATGTGCTCAAACACCTCGAGCTGCCCGTCCACGATCTCCGCGCGGGCTTGGGTTTGCGCCTTTTCGCGCAGCGCTTCGCCCAGCCTTTATCCCGCCGCTCCCAACCGCGCGTCCGGCGCCGACAGGTGCGCCTCCATCCGCGCCAGCCGCATCCGCCGCCGCAGCCGGCCAATTCCCCGGGCTTCACCCCGCCAAAGTCTCCCTCGCACCCTGTTGGACCCGAATGAGACTGTTACGAAACTCTTTGATCGACCCTGATCGTTATCAGCGCAGCTTCCGAGTCGACAACGAAGCGGGAATCGAGTGACGATAGGTGCGTTCAAGAGGATAAGTGCGGTGAGCGCTTGCGTCGCGTCTGCGACTTCGGAACAGTTTCCTCCATCCAGCCATGCGGGGACGCGTGTCGAGGTCGGACCACTTTACAGTTGAGAGTGGAATGTATATAGTTTGGGCCGCATTCACTTTCACTCTTTTGGCGTCTTTCGCGGACCTTTTCATTAGTCTCCCGCTTTACGCCTTTGGTGCAGGGTACGTCCAGTTCTCGCTCCCGAAAGAAGTCCTGCCTCATGACCACTTTGTGTTCCGACCTGAATCGTCCTGTCGTCGCTGTCGCAGCGCATAGGAAAGCCCGCCCGGCGACCGTGCTCGCGCTTCTCTGCACCGCAGCACTGTCGGCGATAACCCTTGCGCAGACGCCGATCGTCTTCCCCAACACCATCAGCACCGTCGCGGGCGGGGGAATTACGCCGGCGAACGGCAGCCCTTGCGCCACGGGCAGCCCCCTCAAGGCGACCGATGCCTTCGGCGATGGCTGCCCGGCCACCGCGGTCACGATCGGCACCAGTCTCTACGGCGAGGGAACTGACAGCTTCGGCAACATATTCTTCCTCGACACCACCAATGAGATCCTGCACCGGGTCGACGCCAGAAGCGGAATCATGACGGTGCTGGCGGGCGGCGCCACCACCGTGGGCTGCAGCGGGCAGGCGGACAAGTTTGGGGATAACTGCCTGGCCGCCACCCAGACCGGTGCTTTCAACAATCCCCGCGGCCTGACCATCGATCCTTACGGAAACGCAATCATCGCAGGCTACAACGACGGAGTCGTGGAGATTGTCTGCAACGCGGTATCGCCGCTCTGCTCCGCGGGCCAGATCGGCTACATGCGAATCGTTGCCGGCTACTCTCCGAGCAGTTCTTCCAGTGGAACCCAGACCGCCGGCCTAACGGCGGGTTCGGCAGGCGACGGCAACACAGCCGTAGGAGTGTCGGGCAGCGGTGTCGACGCGCCGCGCGGCGCGGCAGCGGACATCTTTGGCAACGTTTACGTTGCGGACACGGCAAATGCCCGATTCCGCGTCGTCGTGGGGCCTGCAACCTACAACAGCGTAGCCAATCCGCTTGCAGCCGCGATCGTCCTCGACAGCACCTACAGCAGCGTCACCGCTGCTGCCGCCGCCGGCAAGATCTACCCAATCCTTGGAGGATTTACCCCGGTTACCGCGGGCAACTTCTGCAACGGGTCCAGTGGGCCGATGTCCCTGGACGCGTTCGGCGATGGATGTCCGTTCTACAACACGGCCACATCCAGCAGCACCAGTGGGATCTACGGGGTTGCCATTGACTCGTCCGGGGACGCCATCTTCAGCGATGCCGGCAACAAGCTGATTCGTGTCCTCTATATGGGTGGCGCCAGTATGGCGGCACTCATCACGCTCGAGAACCCTACCGTGACAACCCCGGTCGTCGGTTCGGTTTACGCGATTGCGGGTGGGGGAACGCACGGCATCAGTGCGACGGCCCCCTACCATCTCGGCACGTCAACGATCCTGAACACTGCCACGCGGGTCACACTCGACGCGGCCGGCAACATCTATCTCGGCGAGACTACGGCCGACGTGGCGTTCCTCGACATCAACACGGGCTTCATTCGCGTCCTATTTGCGAATGGGACGGCCTGCGCCGCGAAGACAGACAGCGTCGGCGACGGCTGCCCAGCCGCGCAATCGACCTTTGGAGTGAATAGTTCCACGCTCTCGATTTCCATCGATAATCTGGGAAATCTGTTCATGGCGGATTCGCAGAACAGCAGAATTCGCAAGGTATCCGCCAGCAGCCTGATGCCAATGACGGTCGCGACCGCCGCGACGCAGAACATCATTGTGCATGAGCCCGCGGGTGTTACCGGCGCGACTGCCACGCTTAGCACAGCATCGCCCGACGTCACACTTGGAAGCGTGACTTGCGGCTCCTCAGCGACAAACGGCGACGGTACGATCGACTGCACGATCCCACTGACGCTCACGGCATCCGGTCCCAGCATTCGCTCGACTGCGCTAGCCGTCACGCCCAGCGGGACGCTGACCGCGACCAGCATCTATCCCCTGGCTGGCTTGGCGACCGGATCCGCGCTGGTCACCGACAGCGTGACTTCCAGCTCGAGTGGCAGCGTCCTTCCCACAGTTGCTCTCGGCTCTCTCGCGCCGCTTGCGGTCGCGGTGGATGGCGCGAATAACGTGTACTCGGTAAACAGTTCGAACCTGGACTTCAGCGTAGGCCTGGCCGGAAGCACCACTTCGACGCTACTTTCCGCGACTGCGCCGACTGGCGTCTCACAGATCGCGGCAGATACGCAGGGCAATCTCTACGCGGTTGGTTCGGGCGCGACGACCATCACGAAACTCACTGTGACTGCGGCGCAGAGTTCCTTCTCTGCACCTCCGACCTACAGTGCCGGCACCGTCAGCTATACGCCGCCCACAACGCCGGCGAAGCCGCAGGGTATCGTGGTGGACGCCAATGGCAATATCTATGTCGCGGACGGAGCTAACGGCGCGATCTACAAGATCACCCAGGCCTCGAGCACGCAGCCGATGATCACTGTCGCAAGCGGCTTTTCCAACCCCACCCTGCTTGCCCTGGACAACTCCGGCAACCTCTATGTCTATGACCAGGGTGTTGGCAAAGTCTTCAAGGTCGCTTACCTCGGCGTGCAATCGACGGTGGCCAGCGTCGCCGCGACCGGCCTGGCGACCGATGCAGCCGGGGATGTCTACATACAAACCTCCAGCGGTGTCACGGAATACCCAGTCACCGGGCCGGCCACGACGGTCTACACCGGAGGCGCCACGCCCAACGGCATCGCTGTGGATGGCAGCGGCAATTTGTACCTCTCCGACGCGGCGAACAGCGGCATCCTCGAGGTACAGCGGACGGCTGTTTCGTATGGCTTCGGCACCGGCTCAAACGGATCGCCGACCCTGACTGGAACACTGACCGATGTGGGCAACCAGGCCGTCACCGGCTCCAACACCGTCACCAACACCACCAACTTTGCTGTAGCCGGAGGCAGCAGCAATGGATGCACGTTCTCGTCCAGCATCCTGGGCGCACAGACCATCGGCAACGCCTGCACCTTCATGGCAAATTTCGTCGGCGGCGGATCCGGCCCGGTAAGCGATGTGTTGACCTACTTGCCGGCGTCCACCACCGGCAGCCTGACGCTGTCGGGCACCTTGCAGGGCGTGGCGGTTGCAACCACCACGACCATCGGCAATCAGACTCCGCTCAACCCGACGTACAGCCCAAGCGGCACTGAGGTCACCTTCACGGTGACGGTGACGGCGACCTCCGGATCCACCGCACCGTTGGGAACCGTTTCTGTCACCGTCGATTCGACGATTACCCATCCCAGCCTCGTCGCTAGCGGAACCAGTGGCATCGCCACTGTGGCCGTCTCCGGACTTACGGCCGGCAGCCATACGATCTCCGCAATCTACTCCACCAACGGCACCTACACCGGCTCCAATTCCGGCGCGCCGACCCCCTTCAGCGTCGCGCAGGACCAGCCGATCGCCAGTTGGACTACCGGCGTCACGTCGGTGGCGTATAGCTCCCCCGTCGGCACCTCAGCACTGAACGCAACCTCTACGTACAACAGCTCGGCGGTGCCGGGCGTCTTCGTCTACAAGGCAAATGGCAATGAGATAAACGCCGCGTCCTATCTCGCCATCGGCACATATACGCTGAGCGCCACCTTCTATCCGATCGACAACATCGACTACACAACCGCTACGAGCTCTGGCGGGACCTTCAGCGTGACCAAGGCGTCCACCACGGCGGCCGTCGGTACCACACAGAACCTGGTGGCCACCGACAGCACGGGCAACTTTACCAGCGTACAGACCGCCATCAACTCACTGCCCGCAACCGGCGGCTCCATCTATATCAAGCCGGGCACGTACGCCGGCTTCCTCACGGTGGTGCAGCCGAATGTCGCGTTGCGCGGTCTTGGCGGCGACCCCACCCAAGTCATCCTGACGCACGAGGCGGGAGCCTTTGGTGGCACCTCCTATCCGTACACAGGCGGGTTCACCGCGGCCAACATGAGCAACGGCGATCAGCTTCCCGTCGGCAGCACCATCTCGACCGGCGATGCGGGATCGTCGACCCTGTTCGTTGCCCGCGCCGTCAATATGGCGGTCGGCAGCTCAACGCTGACGCCCATCAATTTCTACGCGGAGAATCTGTCGCTCATCAACGCATACAACACCGATACCTCAACCACCACCACCACCTACGAGCCCACCTCCAACGGGACTTGCACCGTGAGTGAAGGGCCGCCGCAAACGTACTCGTACCTCTATAACAACCAGATCGAATGCGCCTCACAGGCGCTGGCCATATATATCGAGTCCGACCAGGCGGTGCTGAACAATGTCTACACCACCAGCCTGCAGGACACGGTCTACGCCGGCGCGATCAGCACCAGCGGCGCCAATGCGGCCCGCCAATACTGGTTCCGCGGCAAGATCACCGGCGATGTGGACTTCATGTTCGGCGATGCGGCTGCTGTATTCGATCACACAACCATCTACACCGTTTACCACGGCACAACCGCAACCGGCACGGAGACCATCCAGGCCCAGAACAAGGCCGTCCAGACTGGCGGCGCCGGCGACTATCTCAGCGGCTATGTGATGAACAGCGACATCCTCACCTCGCAAAGCCCGGGCATGACCAATCTCTACTTTGGCCGTCCCTATGGCACTTACTCTACATCGATCCTGTTGAATTCCTATATCGATCAGGTGAGTGCGGTCGGCTATATCCCGTTCAGTCCGCCCCTGTTGAACGACGCGACCTACGCCGAGTACAACGATCAGCTCTACACCGATCCCGCCACCGGCTCGCCCGATGGAAATGGGGTCATCTATCTCGGCGCCGGCGGAAGCAGCGGCTCGGGCGTTACCGGCACGCGTGAGACGACTTCGACCAACCCCGGCACGCTTGAAGTCGCGACCGGCGGATTCCAGACCAACTATCCAACACTCGCCAACACCACGCTTTCACCAGCCGAGGCGCAGCAGTATTATCCGATGCCCTTCCTGAGCGCGACCGTACCAACCTCGACGTACAACTCGGTCACCAACTGGAACCCGACCGCAGCCATCGCGGCGGACGTCAACGCATTTGTTCCATCGGGCACTTCGGCCGCGGTCACGGCCGGCAGCAGCGTCACCATCCTCATGCGGCCGCAGACTCCTGGCCTGGGCGCCGTCATCAACGGCGTCTACACCATCCCAACCGGGACTTACACGCTGACTGACTCCGTCAATGGTGGGGCGTCGATTACTCTCGCTTCCGGTACTCTCGACGCGGCCGGCGAAGCCTACTACACCTCCAGTACGCTCACCTCCGGGACGCACAATCTTACCTGGACGTACAGCGGCGACTCGAACTTCTCCGGCTCGACCACTGCATCCGCATACGCGCTCACGGTCTCCGGTAGCGCCGGCGTCGGCACCACGACCGCCCTGGGCGCCACCGTCAACCCGATCGTCTACGGCCAGTCGGCCTCGATCACCGCCACGGTGAGCCCGGCCTCGGGAACGGTAACACCAACCGGCAATGTCAATCTCACCATTGACGGCACCACGACCCTCAGCGCAACACTCTCCGGCGGAACGGCCAATTTCACGGTGACCGGTCTGGCTGCCGGAGGTCATGTCCTCTCCGCCACCTACACCGGAGCAACCGCATTCGCTCCCTCCTCAACGTCGCCCTCCGGAAACCTGGCGCTGACTGTGAATAGGGCGGCTCTCACGGTCACCGGCTCATGCAGCAACCGGATCTATGGTCAGGCGAACTCCTGCACCGCGCTGGTCACCGGCGGCTATCAGTACTCTGACTCGGCAGCGAACGTATTCACCTCCACTCCCACCGGGACCACGACGGCGGCGCGCAACTCGCCGGCCGCGAGCGGCTATATCGCAACCCCTGTCTACACCGCGACTGCGTTTGGAAGTACCAACTACGCAATCGCTCCAGCCAATACCACCTTCACCATAACGGGCGGAGCGCCGCAGAGCATTATCTTCGCCCCGCTGCCGAACTTCGCACACGGAGCGAGCTATCAACTCACGGCCAGAACGACCTCGGGCCTTCCGGTTGCCTACTCAATCATCAGCCCCAACGGGAACGCTTCGGTCAGCGGCAGCACCTTGACGGTGACCGGCACCGGATTGGTTACGGTGCAGGCATCGCAAAGCATCGATCCAACCGGCGATTACGCGGCCGCAACTCCAGTGTCCATGAGTTTCACAGCCCAATGACAACCCACACTCATTCTTCCGAAATCCGCAACCGTACATTCGCTGGCAAGCGGATGCGCCGCGCGACGGAGATTCATCCCATGTACAGCTTTCGATTTCAGCAAACGCAACTCCGGCCAGTCCTGACCCTCTCGATTGGTCTCGTCGCATTGGGCCTCGCAACGCTGCTCACCGGCTGCGGTACCGGGGCGCCCACGGCCGACCTCGCCGGCACTCAGAAGACCATCAAAGTCTCCGGCATAGTCCATGGCGGCCAACAACCCGTCTCCCAGGCCACCATCCAGCTTTATTCCGTCGGCACCGGTGGCCTCAAGTCGGCGTCGAATCCGCTCATTGGTTCCACCATCCAGACCGGCAGCGACGGCAGCTTCAACATCACTGGAGCCTACAACAATTGCACCGGCGCAACGCAGGTGTACATCGTGGCAACCGGCGGCAATGCCGGAAGCGGAACCAATAGCTCAATTGCCCTGGCCGCGGCTCTCGGACCATGTTCCTCGTTGAACTCCGGAACCTACATCGTGATCAACGAGGTCAGCACCATCGCGGCCGCGTATGCTCTGGCGCCGTTCGCATCGGACTTCGCCCACATCGGCGCGACCGGCTCCAACCCCACTGGCCTGGTGAACGCCTTTGCCAGTGCTGCGTTGCTGGCCAACACCGCTGTTGGCTCAGCCGGAGGCGCCAGCGTTCCCGCCGGGGTCACCGTCCCGCTTGCCGAGATCAACACGCTGGCCGATGTCGTCTCTGCCTGCATCAACACCGCCGGCTCTTCGAGCAATCCCTGCATCGCCCTCTTTTCTGCTACCGGCGCCACGGAGACCTTCGGCGCGTCCCTCGCCATCGCGAAGAACCCTGGTGCAAGCGCCGTCACTGCTCTGTACTCGCTCTCCGTTCCGACAGCGCCGTTTCAGCCAACCCTCACCGGCAGCTCCGCCCCGAACGACTTCACCATCGCAATCAATGCCACCGCCGGTGGAACTTTGGCGACACCCTACGGAATCGCCATCGACGCTTCTGGCAACGCGTGGGTCACCAACGAGACTGGCTCTGCCGTCAGCGAGCTTTCCGCCAGCGGGGGCCTCCTCGCTTCGCCAACCGCCACCGGTCTTGCCGGCGCGCAGGGAGTCGCCGTCGATCGCAGCGGCAATGTCTGGGTCGCAAACACCGCCGGCAACTCAGTGGTGAAGTTTACCCTTACCAGCGGATCCGTCACGGCAACCAACTCCTATACCGCTGGCGGCGTCACCGCCCCAGCGGCCATCGCGCTCGACTCCGGCGGCAATGCCTTCATAGCGAACTTCAATGGCAACTCCGTCACCGGCCTCAACTCCGCGGGATCGCCGCTGAACGGATCGCCGTTCACTGGCAGTAGCAACAACATCATTGTCCCCAATGCGATCGCAGTCGGCCCGACAGGTACGATATACGTCACCAGCGGCAACGGCTCCATCGTCAACCTCAGCAACACCGGGGGCTTTCTGGCTACTCTGAATGACGGAACGCTGCAGGGGCCTGCCGGTGTGGCCGTTGACGGATCGGGCCGCACTCTCGCAACCGGTTTCACGACGGGTGCCAGCGTGGGCGGGGCGCTCAGCCAGTTCGCCTCAGGCGGCGCGGCCGTCGCCGGTAGTCCCGCAACTTCCGGCATCTCGAGTCCATCCGGCGTCGCCACCGACGGAGCCTCCATATGGGTGGCCAACAACACCACCAGTGGCAGCGTGGCCCAGTTCAGCTACAGCTCCGACACCCCGCTGTCGCCGCTCACCGGCTTCGGCTCTCTTAGTAGCCCAACCGGCGTTGCGGTGGACGCCTCCGGCTGTGTCTGGACAGCGAACTCCGGTAGCAATACCGTCTCGAAGTTCATCGGTCTCGCCGTTCCCATCGCGACTCCGCTCGCGGTCAGTGTCGGTCCATAGCCCGGGTACAAGAAACCTACGTGCTCGGTGCTGCGACGAATCCAACTCCCGCGGCTGGCGACTCGGATGGCCTGGTTGAATCTGCTCTTGCAAGGGATCGACGCGTCTCGCATGTACTTGAGTTCAAGCAATGTACAGTCGTCCTGAGCAGGATTGGTAGCACTGAACTTCGCAACTTTCTCAAGGATCTCGTCGCAATTCAGATAAGGCGCGCATGCGATGACTGCGTGATTGCGGGAGATGTTGAGATCAGACATCACGATGTCCTGGTTGGGCGAACGGCCGATGGACGTTATCTCCCGTTCGAGAGAGATTCTGTGCTGTCCTTCTGAGTCGGAATAGCAGGGCATCAGAACGTCCATCGGCCTGGCCTGTTCAGCAAAGCATTCTACGCAACTGCTGGTTGGTAGCTGGAGAAAGAGGCGACTGCTTCGACCTCGTCGGAGTAGATGTCGAATACTGTGGCCAGCTTGGTAATCTGCATCAGGTCGTCGAGCTTCCTGGTGAGACGAGCCAGCTTGACGTCGCAGCCCCTGGCCTTCGCCGAGGTGTACGCATTGGTGAGTTCCCCCAATCCGGAGCTGTCCATGTAGGTTACGCCGCCCAGATCGACGACGACCTTCTGTGTACCGGCTTTGAGAACATCCTGGAAGGAATCGCGAAAGACAATTCCCCCCTCGCCCAGCACGATCCTGCCGCTGACTTCAAGAACCGTAACGCCCTCCATGTGACGGATATTGATCTTCGCGCTCATTGTAGTACCTCCATGATTTCGGTTGAGTGCTCGCACAGTTATCGAGCGAGCAGGTAAGCTGCATGAGGTGGCAGAGCCGGAAGCCCTTGCCGGAGGCTGGCTTCGTAGTTTGGAGAGAGGCCCGGAGACGAATCCCCGGGCCAAAGTGCTGCAAGCGCTCATCGGCCTAGTTGAGCGCGATCAGGACGGGATCATTGACGGAAAGCCCCGCCTCTTCAACTTGCGACTTGGCCCGCTTCTCCGCCTTGCTCACGGGGAAGCGAACATCAATCGAGGCGCCTTCAGAACGAATTTCGCTGAGGTAGTACTGGTTGCCATACTTGTGGAATACCAACGTGTTGTCATGCCCTGGGTTGCCTTGATTGGGCAGGCCCATGGACAGGATATTGACCTTCTTGTCCCAGTTCCGGATGGCGAGAACGTCCGCGGTAGTCATCCTGGAGCCAATCGTGTAGGTGCCGGACGGCAGTGCCTGGTCGCCGACTGTAAAGTTGAACGGAACGGTTGCCTTCACCAAGTGGTCTTGCGCGTGAGCGGGACCGGCGGCGATGAACGTTGCTACGACGAAAAGTGCGATTGCGGCTATGTTTTTCATGACGATCTCCTCTTCGGTCGAGATATTGGGGGCCAATCGGCTCCATACCCTGTAAAGCGCAGGGAGACCGGAAAAGGTGACATCCGCGAAGGCAAATCCATCCCGGGTGTCGTTTGGGTCTATACTTTCGCCACCGCACTGGAGGTTCCATGGCTGAGAAACCGCTGGAAGATGGGAGCCCACCTGGGCTGGCACCACTTGCGCCGGAGATCGCCGCGGAGATGGGCTCCAGCCTCTACGGGGAGCTTCACCGCCTGGCAGCTGCCAAGATGCGCTTCGAGCGTGGAAACCATACCTTGCAGCCGACCGCCTTGGTGCATGAAGCCTATCTGCGTTTGGCAGATCGCAGCGAGCCTCTCGGCAAAGACCGGATCCAGGTCTTAGGTCTGGCGGCCCACATCATGCGGAACATCCTCGTGGACCACGCCCGAACCCATCAGGCCGCGAAGCGCGGAGCCGGGGCGGTCCAGGTCACTTTGGATGAGGGCCTGGTGGTCGCGCCCGGATCGATGGTCGACGTATTGGCAGTCGACGACGCGTTGACCCGGCTTGCGGAGTTCGATCGAAGGCAGGCGGACATTCTCGAGCTGCACTTTTTTGCAGGATTGACGTTTGAAGAAATTGCGCTCCAACTCGGCCTATCGGCAAGAACGGTCAAACGCGACTGGAGCATGGCACGGGCGTGGCTCCGGCAGGAACTTTCGCCAAAGACCATCGCCTGACCCACCAGTCTGAGGCATGCAACGGGGTGCGCCAGGGGGAACTACCCTGGCGCACCCCACTCATTGGGAAACTAGGGACTGATTACTGTGCCTGTACCCGACCCGGTGACATTGTTTGGGCCGCAGTAGGCCGGCGATTGGGAGTTCGTTGTCCCAGTAACACTCATCGTGTAGGTAATTGGGTAGTTTATTGCGCTTGAGAAGTTACAACTGAGAGGGTTGGCCTGTAGGCAGGTCACATTTGCTGGTTTGGACTTACTGTCCGTGAAGACGATAGGAGGATTGATCGTGACGTTCGGCACCTGGCTCCACTCCAGAAGCAGATTCCCGGGTATCGGGTCCGATGCAGGGATAAAGGATACGCTGCCTGAGTTCGCATCGGAGGAGCAGTAAACAGTAATGGGCGAAGTGCCCACGTCTGTCATTGCTTTGGCGCCCGCCATGGCACTCGGATTGCTTCCAGCCGCGACACTCGGGCTGTTTCCAACCGCGCCGCTCGGACTGCTTTCAGCCATGCCATTCTGATTGTTTCCAGAGATGTAAGTGCAGCCCCAGCAGGGAGTGAGGTTCTGGTTGCTGAGAGTGGAATGGGTTCCCTCCACTATCCCGTAAGTGTAGGTCACATTAGCAGCAGGGACTTTCACCACGGTGCACGTAGCAGTCCATCCGCCAGAGGTGCTTTTCGACGATGGAATTACGAGAGCAGTGCACGGACCCTCCCCGCCTATCCATCCGATCGTGAATGGGGCATCGCTCGATCGCTCCCATGTCAGAACCTGGCCAATTTGAAGACCGGGATGGACCATGTTTGAATTCTTCGCCCCAACCAAAATAACCGCCGGAATAACTGGGGGCTTCTGAGGCCTCCATCCCAGGGCATAGATCAGTAGCAAACACAGAAGGGCCCCTAAAACCAGAAAGCAAGCCATTCGAAATATGCGCATCGAGATGCCTCCGTTGTTGGTTAGGACTTCGCTCTTGAATCCTATCAGGAAGATAGCAGGCTTTTGAATCTCGGGTCGTTGCGAAGATCGCTTATGTCCGGCATGAATCGGAATTGAAACAAAGTCGCTCCACGGGTAAGGCAAGCGGATGCGGTAGCGAACGCCTCATCACGTCTCCCTAACAATTCAAGCGTCCTTACCTTCAGAAGCTGGGAATCGAGGTCGCCCGCGAAGTTATCATCTGCGGTTCTCAGTGATTTCAAGCTCTCCTCCGACTCCCCGGTCTTCGCTTGAGCAAACGCAAGCGACATCCATATTGGGCCGTCGGTTGGATCCGTGTGTACCGTTTCCTCCAGTAGCTTCGCCGCTCGGCTGAAAGCATCCTTGGCGTCAGCCCGCCGCCCTGGTATGCCGGAGTAAGTATCGCCCAGGTTAAGCCAATTGTCCGGATAATCGGGGTTGAGCGAGACCGCCTTCAAGGAGAAAGCAAGGGCCTGATCGAACTTTCCCTGGCAGCGTAATACGGCGGCCATGACCGTCAAGCCAGGGACGTTTGGGGCAAGCGCCAGACACCGTCTTGCAAAATCCAATGCATCGTTCAGATTGCCCATCTGAAGAGAGATTGCGCTCAGATTTGCCAGCGGGAGGGTCTGTTTAGGTGCAGCCAAACTGGCTGCTCGGAATTCGTCCGCGGCGAGGGCATACTTGCCGTCCGAACCGTAAGCAAAACCCAATTCCTCGTGTGCCAGCCAGAAGTTCGGGCGGGCGGTCTGCAGCCGGGCAAAGGTATTCTCCGCATCGCGCCAGCGATCGCAACGGGTGAATTCCTGTCCCTGCACAAGCATCGCCCCCGGATTGCCGGGATCGATCGAAAGAGCTTTGGAAATCTCCCGCAGTGCGCCGGGCTTGTCTCCTGTCCAATCCAGGACGGATGCCAGGGCTAAATGCGCATCGACGAGATTGGGATCTTCAGACAGCGCAGCATGGCAGTTGGCTCGGGCCAGCACCAGAGCTGCGGGATCACGATGCAGAATGTACAACCTGAAGTACGCAAGAGCGAGCTTCGCATTTGCAAGCGCATAACGGGGATCGATCTCAATCGCCTGCTTATATTTCTCGACTGCCCCGTCAAGTCCAGAATCATTCTCTTGACCTCGGAGACCCTCCGCAATCTGAAAAGCGGCATAAGCTTCCGCACTGTTCGTTCCAACCTTACTGCGCTCGTCCCCAAGCTCGGATTTCGATATGTCCAGAAGGTCGGCGGCGACCAGCACAGCCTTGTTCGGGAGCGAAAGCTGCTCGTTCATCGGGATCCTGATGGTTCGTTGACGAAGAGTTCTTGAAGCAGCAGGATCAAGCACGCGAAGGAGCAGTTGGAGTTCATTGCCTCCCAGGATTGCAGAGGCGGAAAGGACGAGATTGGCTCCGACGGATTCACGCACCTCGTTTACCTGCGCCAGGCTCGCGACGTCTTTGCCAATGTGCTGAGGGATGATGAAGAGGTTGTGATCCTTCGCCTCGGCCCGAGCAAGTTCACTGCCAACGGCATCGACCACCGCCGTGATCGTAGGTTCAAGGCGCGGGTCTCCTGGCGGAGGCCACCCGAGCAACGCCACAAACCGCTTCTCGGGAAGCGGCTCGAAGACGTCCTCAACGATTTCGTCGATGTCATCCCACTTCCACCAGGCTGCTCCAGCAATCGCGCAGACGCCGGCAGCAGCGGCTCCAACGAAGCGCCGTCTTGACCGGACCTGCGTGTCTTGGCTTGAGTAGTAATTGTGAGCCAACTTTGGATCGATGACCTCGAGGGTGCGCGCAAAAGCTGTGCACCGGCGCTGGGGATCGTCTTGGAGGCACCCCGCTATCAGGCGAACACTCAGAGCGGGGATTTTTTGGGTGGCCAACCGAGGGCTGACGTTATAGGAGTGGGTGCCAGGAACTGGAGTTGGTTTTTCTCCGGCAAAGACCTCGTGGAGGACGACCCCGAGCGCAAAAAGATCGCTGGCCTGAGAGGGCGGGTGTCCGAGAAACAACTCCGGCGCGATGTAACCGGGTGTTCCTGCGACCGCTCCTATCAAGGAGACGGTCGACTCCGTTTCGTAGGCGCGGGCAAGACCAAAGTCGGTGATCCAAAGGCGCAGGCCGGCACCGCTGCCGTCGACCATGATGTTGTTCGGTTTGATATCCCGATGGATGATGCCAGCGGCGTGGATTGCGGCAATCCCTAGAGACGTCTGGCGAAGGACTGCAAGGCCCTCATCTTTTGTCATTAAAGGAGGTTCCCGCAATCGTGCGGACAGAGTCTGCCCGGGCAAGAGCTTCATGGTCAGAAACAAATAGCCGGGTGGCGGGTCGTCGCAGTGAAAGATCGTATGGATGGGGCAGAGATTCGGATGCGTCACTTCTCGCGCGAGCAGGACTTCCCGCTCGAAACGCTTCTGCAGGTCGGGATCGCCAGCGGCATGCGGCAGAATTGTCTTCAGCGCGATGTGAACGCCGTGCAGGAAGCGGTCTTCGGCCTCGTAGACCTCGCCCATGCCGCCCGAGCCCAAGATGCGCACGATCTTAAATCGGCCGAGCACCAGATCTCCGTCGGCCAGGGTCCTCTGCTTCGAAGGATCGAAGTTCCTCAGGTTGACGAGCGGGGCATCGAGCGGTCCCGTGCTTTCATCGTGGGCTGCCAATAGTGCCTCAAGATGCCTTCGCAATTCAGGATCGTCCCCGCATGCTTCATCGACGAATTGAGCGCGCTGCTCCTTTGGTGCGTCGAGGGCGTCGTCATAGAGCGGTTTGAGGCGTTGGTAGAGTTCGGGGGTCAAGGCTGCTCTCCTTGCAGCCAGGCTCGTGCCATGCTCCAGTCGCGTTTGACCGTGCGGTCGGCGTATAGGCACATCTGCCGCTTCCGACGGATGCACGGATGCATCAGGCGGCCGATTGCACGTGGGCAGAAGGGTCGCATCAGGCGTCTCCCCCAGGTTTCTGCGCTGCTTTTTTGAAGATGCGTTGTTCGGACCCGAGCGTACCAAGAGATCGAACTAAAGGCCGGACCAACGAGCATTCCGTCCCCAACCCTGTGACCCGATCGAACGACCCTTTTTCTTATGAGCGAATTGCAGCAATCCGATTGGGGGAAAGTGCAAGGATTTCAACAGAAGTCGCCATGAAAGTCAATGAGGCTCTCGGTGCGGCTCCTTGCCCGACCGACGTCTCGTCCAACAACTTAAGGAAACTCCCGAAGCTGTTGAGCCGATGCAGATCTGGTGTCTTCCGTTGGGTTCGGAAATAAGGCGAGGCGTCTTGTTGGACCTTTCTGGACCCACAACGCACATCGGGGGAAGCTAACTATAAGAAAGTAATGGTCGGGACGACTAGATTCGAACTAATTGGCTTCGGGGCGGATCTTCCCAATGAGCTAATGGATACACCGTCATTGGGTCGTGGTCGTGGGGGGCGTGTTGGGCGTCGGTGCACCCACGACGGTGGCAGCTCCTGAATTCCGAAAGGCGCTGAGATTGAAGATGGACTCGAAAAGATTCGTATCGAAGCCCAACATGATGAAGAATCCCGTCTTCCACTTCGAATCGGTGGGAATTGTCGGGTTCGTCGCGGCATAACTGCCAACGCCGTAGCCAAAGCTGGACGGGATGTAGTTGATGGGTGAAAAAGCTGCGCCGGCACTGAGATTGAATCCCCTGCACTCGACCATCAGCCCCAGGTAATAGTGATTGAGCGGATATGCCGAAACGCCGATGAGCGCGCCCAGAGAAGGGCCCATTTTTCGAGCAGGAAACTGGTCCTGGTGGCCAAAGAATAAGTCGACACCCTGCACTGCGGCGGCGGTTGTCTGGGTGGTGCTTATAAGCTGATAGTAGGGTGTGGCAGCAGCAACTCCTGTAGTGGCTGGAGTGGAAGGCGAGATACAGGTGGGCATCATGGTCGAGGGGAAGTTGCCGGCGGTATTGGTCGTGCTGATGGGGCACGCGTTCCAACTAAACGTGGGCGGTCTGATCGAGTCATATGCGATGCCTGTGACCAGCGTGCCATCTGAGAAGTGGTGGACCTCCACACGCGATGAGAGATGTGCGTATGGCGTCACAGCGGGCGCGTTAGTCGCAGGCGCGGTCGCCACCACTGGGGCTGGAAACGGCGTGCCGGAGTAGCTCGCCGCGGGCGCCCCAGGCGCCGCCACCGTGCCGCAGCTGACCACCCCGCCTGAGACGTTGGTGTTCAGCGCGATCGACCCCACGCAGTTCGACTGCGGCACCGCAAGATCGCTCGCGATCTGATATCGGTTGAACTGCTCCGCCCCGTTCACCGAGTAGTAGACGAAGAGATTGCCCGTCGCGCCGGATAGGTTCAGGTTCCAGACCTCCATCGGCGCGTAATAGCGGTCGTAGACGTCGTTGATATCACGCAGCGCAGCGCCCTCCGACTGGTTCAGCACAATGACGCCGTTGCGCACCGCATCGAGTGTGCGCTGCGCCGAGTCCAGCGCCGCTGTCACCACCTCCGGAGCCGCCGCCGGCTGCAGTTGCTCGAGTGCCCTGCAGTATCGGTCCTCCACCCGGTTGTCGAGGCCCGCCCCCGGCGCCGGCGCTCCGGCCACCGCGGCGCAGGGGGGGATGTTCCGGAGAGAGCGCAGCATCGGCTCCGTAGAACTACCGAGATAGCTTGCAACGATGCGCGCTAGTGTCTGCTCCTGGATGCTTGTAGTGGAGGTATAGTGCGATCTCAGATACTGGCGCACCTCGGCCTGCTGGCGGTCCTTCCATTTATCGGCCGCTTCTCCCGCAAGCGGAGGAATAGGCGTGGGCAACCCCCGCAGCAACTCCAGCGCCCGGTTCACCGCATCGCGCTCGCTCAGCACGTCGTTGTAATTGTCGCGCAGCGTGGCCGCGCTGGCCTGCAGGTTGGTCAGGGTATCGGCGATCGGATAGGCCGCCATCCTTGCGTTGAGCCGGGTCACCTCCGTCTCCAGCCGGTCGGCACGATTGGTCCAGTCATTGAACGCAAACTCTGTAATAGCGATCGGCAGGACCGGTTTGGCCGGCGGAGGAGGCGGGGGCAGAGGCACGGCCGCCGACTTCGCGGTATCGACCGCGTTCTGGAGCAGGTGCCATGCGCCGTCGACGCCATCGAGCGATGCGCGGCCCAGTGGCTCGCCCTGCGCATCGGCGGGCACCCCGAGAATCTGCTCGAGCGTCTGCTTGTAAACCAGCGTGTTCGACTCGAATTGCCTCGCCTGCGCCAGCACGTCGGAGGCGTCGTCGGTCACGCGCGCGTAAATGTGGTCGAAGGTCTCATCGTTCAGAAACGCGGCGATCACTTGGTCCGTAGTCAGCACATTCGAGTTGCTGGCTGCATTCGAACTGAAGGTCTTCGAGCCCGGTGGAAGCGCCGCCGCAGGGGCCGGGTTGCCCCGGAGATCAAGCGTGCCGGCAGGAGGCTGGTAGGTGTTGGTGAGCGTAACCGTAAACGAGGTCTTGAGGCGGCGATTGACGACGTACACCTCCACCGGCCTGCCATCGCACAGAAAACCCTCCGGCTGCTCGAGCAAGTCCTCAGCGCGCCGTTTCGTAACCCGCGGCGAACCATCGCCCCGATCGAAGTTGCGATACGTCTCCGGAGAACCCCACAGGACCGGAGACCGCGACGTAACCCGCGGCAGTTGATCGGTGGGGAAGACGTTGTTGGGCATCGCCGGAGAGTGTGAGAGATGCAACACGTCATACCGGTTGGCGATCTGCGCAGTCTGCTGCACCGCGTCATAGACGATCACCGGATAGTTGTCGCTATTGCGGCACCGGATGCGCGACATATCGGCCGTCCCACCCACAGGCTGCGTCTGCGCGATCCCGCTCGCTGCCTGCGACAGAACAGCGGTGAATACGACTCGCAGCAACAGCGACGGCCAGCGATCAGGAAAGCACATAGGAAGGATCTCCGAGCAGTTGAAATTCGAGCAACGTCTTGACCACATACGCATCCGAAGCAGAACTCGAGCTGCGGAGCGCACTACGCGCCTCGGACAGGCAATGCCCGAGAGCGACACCGGCCGCGGCCGCATTGAAGAAAGTGCGCGCCAGGATGTCGGCGTCGATCAGCGTCTGCGGCTGCGCCGTCGCCGAGCCGTATGCTAGACCCGTCGAACCGATCACCGCCGCGGCTCCCGCCGCCATCAGCGAGAGTGCGTTCGACCCGCCGGTCGTCCGTCCGCTGGTCGCCAGCCCATAGCAGGCCTCGGTAAACGTCACCGTCCCGCTCACATACTGCGGCTGGAAGGCATCCGGCGTAATTGCCACGACTGGATAGCTCAGCCCCTGGTCGTAGCCGCTCCATGCCGCAGTGTTAAGAAAGCCGTGCAGGTTGCAGTAGAGATATTTGCAGTCGAGCAACGAGGCGTTGCTCGCCGACACCCGCCCATCCGGTGAGACGATCACGCGCGCACCCGGCGCGGTCATCGACAGCACCGATGTGCCGACGTTCTGCCACTGCCGGCTCACGATTTCGACATAGCCCGTGCGCAGGCCGTGCGCCGTGCGCAGCGCAATCTGCGCGTCCAGCAGCGCCGCCAGCCCCGCCGCCGTTTGTTCCACACCCGCGGCAATCCGGCCCACAGGGATCTCCGGCAAGACCGCGTCCACCGGCTGGCTCCAGACGAAGCTTCCGTAGGGATTGTCGGTCACCACCGCCGTGTCCGGGTCGAGCGTTCGGTCCGTCACCGGGTTCGACACCGAGAAGCTGGGGAAGATGCGCTGGTCGCCCGCGATCAGCAAGTTGCCCGGTCCCGCCACCGACCGCCCGGTAAGCGCCTTCAGCTCCGCATAGAGCGAGGGCGCATCGTTGGAGGCCGCCAGCACATGCAGCTCAGCTCCCTGAGCCGCGCCCGCCGCCGCCGCGGCCAGTTGCTGCAGCTTCGCCTCCACCAGGGCCGCGCCGTCCGCACCGTACGCCGAGTTCAGTCCCGCTTGCGAGGTCACTATCCAGAGCATTCGGTTTCTTTCCTCACCTAAGAGCCCGTCGTCCCGGCACCCGTCGTCCCTGTGCCCGTCGCGCCTGTGCCCGTCGTCCCTGTGCCCGCGGCAGGCGGCGCCGGTGGAGTTGAGCTCGAGCCACCTTTGGACTTGCCCGCGATGGCAGCAAGAAAGTCGGTGACCCGTTTGTGGTTCGCCATAGCATCGTCCAGCTTCGTCTTGAGCTTGCCCGCGCTCGCCGGGTCGTTGATCAGGTCCACCATCTTCTGCTCGGTGTTGCTCTGCAGCCGCAGAATGTTGCCCGCAATCCTCGCTTCCAACTCGGAGTAGTACTTGTGCAGCCGGTCGATGCCGAATATCCACAGCGGCCCCATCAACATCGCCGGCAGCATGATCAGATACGGAGAATGCAAGTCGAGCGAGACCAGGGGGTCGTTCTGGTAATGCCAGCCAAAGATCCACAGGAGCGCAGCTCCAATCGCAAGGACCAGGAACGACACGAAGCGGTAGATGTTGTCGCCGATTCCCTTGGTCGCTTCCTTGAGGAACGCCAGGGCTACCTTCGAGTACCGGCGCGATCCGAACAACAGCGCCAAGAGGATCAGGACCATACCGAGCGCGGCCCCGAAGGTGATGCTCGCCATCGCGATCGTCACGTTGGTGGCAACGTGATCGGCTGCCGGGACAGTCGCCGAGCAGCAGATGAACCGGATCGCAAGGCACGCCGACAGAATCAGCATTGGCAGGATCAGGCCCGAAGTAATCTGGCTCTGGCTGTAGTACTCATCGTCGATCGCGGCGGCCTCGGCCTTGGTTATAAATCCAGCGCCCACGGCATAGTTCTTGTCGTAGATATTCTGGTCGCCCGCAAAGGCGGCGCCGGCCGCGTTCGACCGCAGCTCGGCCACCAGCTGACGCTTCGTCTCCCCTTTAACGTTGCCCTGCGGATCGACCACCTTGAAGCTTGCCTCCTTGCGCAGCCCCTCTGCCTGGCTGTTCAGGACCTCAGCCTCGCC
>Ga0224553_1000275_pt1 | contig 24275 bp, 23 predicted proteins | sample 714S21014metaG_FD_179897 | JGI IMG/M metagenome (GOLD analysis project Ga0224553, IMG submission 179897) | Peat soil microbial communities from Stordalen Mire, Sweden - 717 S2 10-14 | ecosystem: Environmental > Terrestrial > Soil > Wetlands > Peat | place: Sweden: Norrbotten County, Stordalen... | reverse complement strand
CCACTCCGTGCTGGCCGCCCCGCCCGATCCCCAGCTAAAACCCGTCCTCCTTTTCACCAACCGCCCCAAATGAACATTCCTGTTTTGCTAACTACAAAAAATTCCTGTTTTGAAAACTACGCGACACAAGCGGCAAACGCGCTTGCAGCGGAACGGTTTTATATTAGAATGCCCATCGGCTGTGGCGGAAAACCAGCCGACAAACAAAAACCGCATGACAACCGAACTTTCAAATTTTGCCGCCCGCCTTCTCCCGCTCATGCGGGATACGGCGCGGCAAGCGCGCGATAACGAGTTTAACGAACTCGCCCTCGAACTCTTCGCGCTGCAATTCAAATCCAACGCCGCCTACCGGAAAATCTGCGTGGCTCGCAATCTTGCGCCGGGAGTGGTCGAACATTGGACGCAAATCCCTGCCGTGCCGACGGCGGCGTTCAAGGAACTGGATTTGACGTGTCTGGCTCCGGCGGAACGCACCGCAGTTTTCCATTCCAGTGGCACCACGGAACAACGTCCAAGCCGGCATTTTCACAACGCGGAGTCGCTGGCACTTTATGAGGCGTCGCTGTGGTCGGGGTTTGAACGGTACGTTTTACGGAGCGCGGACAGCTTGTCCGCGAGTAGTTGCTGTTTGGGAACACGCGGACAAGCTGTCCGCGCTCCGCTCATCATTCTCACGCCGCCGCCAGCCCAAGCACCGCATTCGTCCCTTGTCCACATGTTCGAAACCGTGCGGCAACAACTTGGTGGGGCGAGCGTCCCCGCGAGCCGTGCCGGATTTGTCGGCAAACTTGCGGACGACGGTGCGTGGACACTGGATTTCGCCCGCGCGATTGCGACGCTGGGCAACAATCCGCAATCCGCAATCCGCAATCCGCAATTGATTCTGGGCACCGCCTTTTCATTCGTCCATTTGCTCGATTATCTGGAGGAGGAAAATTTACGTTTCAATTTGCCCGCCGGTTCACGGGTGATGGAAACCGGCGGTTACAAGAACCGGTCGCGCAGCCTGTCAAAAACTGAATTGCACCAACTCATCACCGAAAGACTTGGCATACTGTCGTCCCACATCATCTGCGAATACGGCATGAGCGAGTTGAGTTCGCAGGCGTATGATGGCATTGAGGTCGGAGTGCGCCCGTCTCCGGGCGCAGCGACGTTGAACATGAGAGCGTCTTCCGATTTTCAGAAGTCTCCGGACGCAAGTCCGTTGCTGCGCCCGGGACGGGCGCACTCCGGTTCGAGCATCTTTTGTTTTCCTCCCTGGGTGCGGGTGCAAATCATTTCGCCCGAGACCGGTAACGAGGTTGCCGATGGCGAAACGGGTTTGATTCGCGTGTTCGATTTGGCGAGTGTCTTTTCTGTGATGGCCATCCAGACCGAAGACTTGGGGACACGTCGCGGCGACGGATTTGAATTGATCGGACGGGCAACTTTGGCCGAACCTCGCGGCTGTTCGTTGATGAGCATTGAATCCAAATGATTTTACCGAATTATTTTCTCGCCGATCTGCCGCCGGAGGCGACGCTGTCGCCAGCCATGATCACGGAGGCGTGCCAGACGCTGAAGCGCAATCGCGCGCAGTACCTGGCACAGCGTTCCACGGACAGCCTGGTCAAAGTGCTGTGCGACGTGGCGGAGGCCTGGTTGAAACCGGACAACACCTTTCGCCGGCTGGCGCTCGAATCCGGGCCGGAAAAAACCGGTTTTTCCCAAGCAACCTTGAAAAAGGGACTCGACAATTTTTTCCGGCAATTCATGCCCGGCAATTTTCACGCGTTGCTTGTGCAGGAATTGGGCGACGCGCGGCGGCTCGACCGGTTTGTTGCGTGTGGCGGCGACGCCCCCGTCGCCGGAGTTTTCGGTTCTGGATCAAATCGGGCGGCACTGGCCGTCGGGCCGGAATTGCTGGTGCATATCATGGCGGGCAACGTGCCGAACCCGGCGCTGATGAGCATCGTGCTCGGTCTGCTGACCCGTTCGGCGCAGTTTGCAAAGTGTGCCAGTGGTTCGGCGTTTTTGCCCCGGCTGTTCGCCCATTCGATTTACGCGGCGGACGCAAAACTGGGCGCCTGCCTGGAAATTGCCGAATGGCGCGGCGGCAATGCGGGCCTGGAAACGGCATTATTTGCCGAGGCTGATTGCGTGACTGCCACCGGCAGTGACGAAACGCTGGCGGCGATTCGAGCGCGGTTGCCGGTCAAAACCCGTTTTCTCGGCTACGGCCACCGCGTGAGCTTTGGTTTTGTGGCCCATGAGGTTTTGTCGGGTATTCACACCCGGCAAATCGTGTCGCGCGCCACGGACGACGTGGTGGCTTGGAACCAATTGGGTTGTCTTTCGCCGCACGTGGTTTACATGCAGACCGGTGGTGAAGTGTCGCCGGAGAAATTCGCGGAGCTGCTCGCCGACGAACTGGAGCGGCGTGAACAAACCGAGCCACGCGGTGAATTGCCGGCGGAACACGCGGCGGCCATCGCGTCGCGCCGGGGAATTTACGAGGTCCGTGCGGCGCACTCGCCGGAGACGACGCAGCATTGGTGCAGCCGGGATTCGACGGCGTGGACGGTGGTTTATGAGGCGGACGCAAGGTTTCAACTGTCGTGCCTGAACCGGTTCATTTATGTGAAGCCGGTGCGGGACCTGGCGGAAGCTTTGCAAAACGCCGAAATGGTGCGGGGTCAGGTCTCGACAGTCGGCCTCGGCGTGCCGGAACACAAACTGGAGGAACTGGCGGTGCAACTGGCGCGCTGGGGTGTAACACGGGGGTGTCCGCTTGGCCGGATGCAAAACCCGCCGCTGACGTGGCGGCACGACGGCCGGCCGGTGCTGGGCGATTTGATTACCTGGACTGATTTGGAAATGTAATTAACCACGGATGAACACGGATAAACACGGATTGGAAAACAGAAATGGCAAATTGTATGCAGGTAGGGCGCGTCACTCCGTGCGCGCCGCCGTTTGTGTTCGCACAAACGGCGGGCAGGGGACTGCCCGCCCTACCCGTCAATCCAAGTCTTATCCGTGTCCATCCGTGTTCATCCGTGGTTGAAAAATTATGAAAATGGAATTAAGAAAAACGTTTCAATTTGAGGCGGCGCATTTATTGCCGCGTTTGCCGAAGGCGCACAAGTGCCGGCGATTGCACGGGCACAGTTTCAAGGTGGACATCGTCGTGGCCGGCGAGTGCGACGCGAAACTCGGCTGGCTGATGGATTACGCGGACATTTCGGCGGCATTCAAGCCGATTTGGGAGAAGCTCGACCATCGTTATCTAAATGACATTGCCGGTCTGGAAAATCCGACGAGCGAGGCAATCGCCGTGTGGATCTGGAAAAAGCTGAAGCCGAAGCTGCCGCTGCTCACCGAAGTTATCGTGGCGGAAACCTGCACGGCGCGGGCGGTTTATCGGGGGTAGCACCCGCGTCCCGCGGGTTGTTTCGGGCGTCGCGCCCGAAACCATTTTGCGAACGTCGTTCGCCGGCTTTCGTTTGATCCAAACCAAACTACGCGCACCGATGCAATTCGGCGGGACGCCGAATTGAACACGCCGGAGGCGTGTGCCACCTTTAAAATTACTGCATCAAAACCAGGTTCGTGCCACTGACTGGGTCTTTGAGAACAGCCCTGACTGGAATCGAAAGCAGCACCATGAGCCAGTTGCGCGATTTTTTCGTCATGCGGTTGCGGCAGAGTGGCAGAACTGCCCTTGGCGTCAATAATTCAAGTATTGACGAAGTGCCTGGAATTGATTTAACGAATGGTTGGCAACGGACCAACAACTTGAGGTGACCATGAATAAAACAGGAAGCACGGGAAATCTGGCAGTCTGGCAGGATAAATTCGTCGATTACATCATCTTGCACGCCGGTGCCCTTATTTCAGCGCTGGTCGTGGCGGTGATTGGTTTCGTTGTCGCGCGTTGGATCGGCAAACTGATGGACCGCTGGCTGACGCGCAAGGCAATGGAGCCGCCGGTACGGATTTTACTGGTGCGTGTTGCGCGGTTGCTTGTCTTCGGCATGGCATTGGTCGTCGCGCTGGGCACGGCTGGAGTGGATGTCATGGGACTGGTCACCGTTGTCGGCGTGGTCGGTGTTGGCATCGGTCTCGCGTTGCAGGGCGTGCTCGGCAATCTCATGGCTGGGTTGACCATTATTTTCACCAAACCCTTCCGTTTCGGCGAATATATTGAAATTGCCGGCGTGCAGGGACAGGTGACCAGCATCGAACTTTTCACTACCACGCTGCTTCATGCCGATCACTCACAAGTAATCGTTCCCAACCGGAAAATTGTCGGCGAGATTTTGCACAACTACGGCCACATCCGGCAGCTCAACCTGAACGTCGGTGTCGGTTACGGGACGAACATCAACACGGCCGTGACCATCGTGCGCGATGTGCTGACCCGCAATGCGCGGGTGCTCAAGGAACCCACGCCGGGCGTCGGCATCACCATGCTGGCCGATTCGTCCATCAACCTCGCTGTCTGTCCGTGGGCAGCCGTGGCCGATTACGGTCCGGCGCAGACGGAAATTTACCAGGCCATTGTCGAGCAATTCCGCGCCAACAACATCCAGATTCCCTGCCCGCAACGCGAAGTGCGGACGCTCAACAACCCGGCCTGAACCGGATGAGCCGCCTTTACTGCCTGTGTGCCTCAATGGAACGAGGTGGACGAAGTCAACCGGTGGGAGATTTGCAGCCTATCCTCTTATTAGGCAGCGTCAATCTTGAAACCATATCTTACTGCTTCTGAGTCTGTCGGTTGGTCAACTCATTGGTGCTGATAGAAAAGCTAAATGAACTCATGCTATTCATAGCTTGATGAATCCGTGTGGCGTGCCGTTTAGCCTTGGGAATAGGAAGGAGAACAAAACCAGCCACCAATGTCAAGCCGATGGCAACTACGAGCAATCTGCGATGTGTCTTTTTTTCATGGTATGAATTTGTAATATCTTGAATGTCTCGCTAAATAGACACCGACGCCATCATTTTTGTATAAAGTTTCTGCGACGCACAAGCTGCCTAACAGATAATGGACACCCCATTTTGCGGTCCATCCCGGTTCATGTTTGTGAGTGTGTTTCGCATTTAAGTTTCTGTCCAGCACACTGCTTCCCCAACAACTGGAAGATTAATGGCGATTATCCGCCGGCCAGTGGCCAGTGCAATTCTTTTTTGGTGGGGATTCCTCGATAAACGCAGAGGCGCAGAGAACGCAGAGACTCGCAGAGCCGATTTGGCTTGGAAAAGAGGGGAAAATACTTTTCTCCGCGATTCTCTGCGTTCTCTGCGTCTCTGCGTTAAAGTGGTTTGTCCCGCTCACGCTTTGGCGTGATGCACTTCGGCGTGGACTTTCGCCAGGGCGTTGGCCAGCGCGTCCCAGTCGGCTTCCGTCGTCTCCCAACCGCTGCTGAAGCGCAGCACCCGGTGCGCCTCCACCGACTTAAAATTCATCGCCGCCAGCACGTGCGACGGCTCTTCCTTGCCGGTCGTGCAGGCCGAGCCGGTGGAAACCGCAAACCCGGCCTTGTCCAGTTTCGTCAGCCAGCGCAATTGCACGCCTTCGGGCATCAACGCCGAAACGGTGTTCCACAGGCGCGGCGAATTTGCGCCGACGATGACCGTGCCGGGCAGTTTGTGCAAAAGCTGCCTTTCAAAATTCTCGCGCCAGACGCCGCGCAGGATGTGTTCGCTGCGGGCCATCTGTTTTTCGCGCGCTTCCAGGGCGGCGAGCATGGACACTATGATCGGAACATTTTCCGTTCCGGCCCGCCGGCCTTGTTCCTGTTTGCCTCCAAGAATCAGTGGAGTAACCTGGCTGCGATGCGGCACTTTCAGAAAACCCACGCCGCGCGGCCCGCCGAACTTGTGCGCCGCGCCGCTCAGATAATCGCATTCGCCCAGTCCCTTGGACGGCATTTTGCCGAGCCATTGCACGGCGTCGGAGAAGAAAGGCACCTGGTATTGACGGCAAATGGCCAGCGCCTCGCGCCAGGGCTGGATGACGCCGGTCTCGTTGTTCGCGGCCATGATGCCGACGAGTCCGGGCCGCGTGTCGGCGAGTTCCGCCGTGAGCCAGTCCAGGTCAATCACGCCGTCGTGCGTGACAGGAATGAATTTCGCGCGTTTGCCAAAGTAATGTTTTGCAGATTCGTGGACGCACGGATGTTCGATGGCGGAAACCCAAACCTCGCTCTTGGCGTCGAGCGTCCGCGCGAAGTGGTGCATGACCATGTTGTTGGCCTCGGTCGCCCCGCTCGTCCAGGTGATGTCCGCCGGCTGGCAGTCGAGAAAGTGCGCGAGTTTTTCGCGCGCCTCCTTGAGCGCGGCGCTGGCGCGACCGCCGATTTGGTGCGGGCTGGACGCGTTGCCCGGATTGTGCTCGGTGGCCTCGAGCCACGCTTCGCGCGCCTCGCGCATCACCGGCGCGGTGGCGTTATGGTCGAAATAAATCACGCCAGACAAAATACAATTGCCCGGCGCGCTGGCGAGTTTTTTGTGGTAGCACCCGCGTCTCGCGGGTCGTTTCGGGCGTCGCGCCCGAAACCATCGGCAAACAGAGATTGCAAACATTCGTTCTATCGCCAACCGCCTGACCTGCGCCGATACAATTCGGCGGGACGCCAAACTGAACCCGCGGGACGCGGGTGCTACCTCAAACGTCGGCCGTCGTGTTTCAAATGCGTGAGGATTTTTTTGTGCGCGGCGGTGAAAGCCAATAAATCCAGTTTTGTCAGCGGCAGCCAGACACCGTTGTTTTCGGATGGCGGAGATACACGACGCCCCATTTTATTATGTGGACTCGTGTAACTCGCCCCTCCGAGATTCACGCGGAAAGCTTTCAAGGTGATGCGGTAGCGGGTTATGGAATGTTTTACCGTGCAAAGCGGCCTAACATCACAAGGTTCAATGTCGAGAATTTTTGCTGCGTGGATAATTTCCCAATCGTGCTTATGAACCGTAGCCGCCGACGTCAGTCGGCTCTGACTTTTCCCAGGGGAATAATGAGCGGACTGATCCCGCTTTACGGGACTGCTACTTGGAGTTGGATGGATTTCCACATTTGGAAATTCCCACAAGTGCGCGTTAACGGCTCCGGCAGGCCGCTGGCGGACCAGGAAACGTCCGTTTCTCTCAACCACAAAGGCGACGAAACGTCTCGCGGTGGCGGCTTCGCGTTTGCCCAGATTTGGCAATTCCCCGACGCGGCCTTCGCGAAACGCGGCGCAAAAGTTTTTCACCGGGCATATTCGGCATTGTGGATTTCGCGGCGTACAAACCAGCGCGCCGAGTTCCATGAGGGATTGATTGAGGTGGGAGCAATTCGTATTTACGGTGGGGCGAGACTCTGTCGAGCCGTGACTTCTTTTGTCGCTGGCCGGGTCTCCAGCAGAGGAAAACTGGGCTCGACGGAGTCTCTCCCCACCAGCAAAAACGACCAGTTCTTCCGCCAGTTGCCAGAGTCGCGCATTCGTCTTCTTTTCGTGCGGATTTTCTCCAATGCCATACACCCGCGTCAGCACGCGGATGACATTGCCGTCGAGAATCGGTGTGGGTTGATTGAAGGCGATGCTGCAAATCGCGCCGGCGGTGTAACGGCCGATGCCGGGCAGCGCGAGCACGTCGTCAAAAATATCCGGAAACTTGCCATTGTGTTTCTCCAAGATTTGCTTCGCGGCTTTTTGCAAGTTGCGGGCGCGGGTGTAGTAGCCGAGGCCTTCCCAAAGCTTGTGAATCTTATCCGAACGCGCTTTCGCCACCGCCTCGATGCTCGGGAGTTTGCGCATCCAGCGTTTCCAATATGGGATTACCGTTTTGACCTGGGTTTGCTGGAGCATGATTTCGGAGACCCAGATGGCGTAAGGATCGCGGGTGCGCCGCCACGGCAGGTCGCGGGCATTGGCGGAGAACCAGTCGAGCAACGCTGGAACCAGCCGGTTCAAATTCGGAGTTCGGAGCTTGGAGTTCGGAGTTCGTTCCACCATGCAACGGAATTATTGCCGCAAAAAATCGCAAAAGCCGCAAAAAACGGTTGTAGTGTCGAGCCTGCGGCTCGATTAAATCGGTGCACAGCGCCGACGCTACACCTCAAAATGGAAGCTCCAAAAACTTTTTATGTCTTTTGCGCCTTTTTGCGGCTATTTGTTTTCCCGTGAAACCGCTGACTTCCTACACGGGCAAGCTCACCGACGAACAGGCGTCGGCGCTCGAAACCGCCTTGAGCTCGCGCGGCTTCAAGTTCCGCGCCGTGCCGTATGCGCGGTTTGCCGGCGAAAAGGACAAAATCAACGTGGTGTTTTACGAGAGCGGCAAACTGGTGGTGCAGGGGAAGGGCACCCAGGAATTCATCGAGTTCGTCCTGGAGCCGGAAGTTTTGAAGCAGGCGCGGCTGGGTTACGAAACATTGTTGAATCCCGAATTGCTGCTGCCGCGTATCGGCGTGGACGAAAGCGGCAAGGGCGATTTCTTCGGGCCGCTGTGCATCGCCGGCGCCTACATCAATGGAAACGTCGTCAAGGCGTGGAAAGATGCCGGCATCCGTGATTCCAAAAACATTTCCAGCGACAAGAAAATATCCGACCTCGCGGAGTTGATCCGCAAGACGCCGGGTTGCGTGGTGAACACCGTCACGATTGGCAACGAGGCTTACAACCGGCTTTACGCCAAAATGAAAAGCGTGAACACGATCCTGGCATGGGGCCACGCGCGCGTGATTGAAAATCTGATGGCCCAGCGACACCAGATGAACCCCGCGCCGGTCAAGGCCATCAGCGACCAGTTCGCGTCGAGCAAGGAAGTGGTGGCGAAGGCGCTGATGTCACTGGGTCGGGAGATTGAACTGGTCCAGAAGCATCGGGCGGAAGAAGACCTGGCGGTGGCGGCGGCTTCCATCCTGGCGCGGGACGGATTTGTAAAAGGCTTGGCGAAGCTAGAAAAGGAATTCAACGTGGAACTGCCGAAAGGCGCGTCGGCGGCCGTGGACGAGGCGGCGAAGAAATTTGTGGTGGAGCAGGGCGCGGAAAACCTGTCAAAAATTGCCAAAGTCCATTTCCGGACGGCTTATCGGGCGCAGGGCCTGCCCGAGCCGCCAAAAAAGGAGTGGCGACGAGTTGAGAAAAAACCGTAATGTGCTGCTGGAAACAATGAAAGCTGAACACTATTTAGATTACCTCGATAAAGAAATGGGTATCATGGGCGTTCTTTCAACCTTTTGTCTCGCTGTCCCATCATTGTTTTTTGAAAGGGTCATCTCTGCGGATGAAAAATCCATCGCCCATGATTTTCTCGTTAAACTTTGGTCCAATGGCTGGTTATTCTTGATTGTCGCCACGTGTATGTCGCTTTTGGGAGCAGCATATTTTTACAAACAGCGTTCCCGACTCGCTTGGTATTACGGGCAGATCGCTTTGAAAATGGCGTTGCCAAATTATACGGCGCACGAATTGGAAGAATGGCTCAAAAAAGCTGATGGTTGGGAAACGTGGATTCCATATCATTGGGCAAAGTGTGCAATCGTCTTTGCTTCAACCGGTTTTGCCTTGGCCTTTTTGTCGGTTTACATCGAGTTCGTCGGCAGTCTTTGTATACGAGTCACTGTACTGCTTTTGATCTTATTTGTTCTCCTCCTTGTCCATATATGGCGGAATTCAAAGCGATTCAACGATGAAGAGGAAATTTACTTTTTCCGTTTACGTTAATCAGAAATATGCCAGCGAAGCTGCCTCATTACGGAGTTTATACAAGAATCGGCCGGTCGTATATTCATGGTGTCGGCATCATAGCTATCCAACCAATTATGAAAGGGGCTTACATTTTTTTACCGGATGACGACAAATTGCGTTGGATAAAGGCAACTGCAATGAAGCGGTTGCCTAAAGAAATACAAAGGCTCTACGAAGATTTTTGTATCAAGAAAGGCAATAAATACGGTTGTCCAACCAGTTTCAATAAGCTAACTCCCGCTTGGTTTTTAAACCATTCAGAAAACCCAAATGTCGCTGCGGATAAGGCTTATCGGTTCATCGCTCTAAAAAACATCAAAAAAGGCGAGGAGCTTACAGCCGATTATAATAGATATTCGGACTCGGAAATGAACAAGGTTTGGCTGGCCCAAAAACGAGTTAAAGCTGCTGACCGCGTGCAGAATCCTGTTCTTCTGGAGCGTCAGCGCCGCCGGCGATGAGAATTTACGCCGACACCTCCGCGCTGATCGCCTGGTTCAACCCGGCGGATGAATTTGCCCCGGCGGTAACGGCGTGGAGCCGGGAACGCGCGACGGAGTTTTGTGGAATCCGCTGCTGCGAATTGAATTGCGGCACAATCTTCGCCGGCTCTCCGGCAAATACGCCGCCATTGCCTGGCAGGCCTACCGCGCCAGCGAAACCTCGCAACGGCTGAAGCTGGGCATCCAACGCTTGTCCGATCTTTTGGAATGGGGCGATGAATTGAGCGCGCGTCACGCTTCCAACTCCGCCGCCGGCACCTGGGATTTTGTTCACGTTGCCGCCGCCCAACACGTCCGCGCCGAAGTGTTCATCACTTGCGACGCCGCCCAGGCGGAACTGGCCCGCGTTGCCGGCCTGACACAGGTTCAGCTTTTCAAATAGGCATCAGGTAACCTTTCCCACTGCCGAAAGGTTTGAGCCGACTCACGTCGGCTGCTACGATAGCGCATGGCCAAACCTAATTTCATCGAACTGCCGGATTGCGAGCCGATCCCGATTTTATACGAGGACCGGGCGGCCATCGCCATTGACAAGCCGCGCGGGTGGATGCTCGCGCCGGTGGCGTGGCAGAACACGTCGCGCAATTTGCAGGCGGCCATCGAATCCTCCATCGCGGCGCGTGATTTCTGGTCGCAGTCGCGCGGACTGAAATTTCTTCGCCACGTCCATCGGCTCGACGCGGACACGAGCGGCGTTTTGCTCTTTGCCAAAAGCCCCGGGGCGGTCAAAAAGTTTTTTGATTTGTTCGAGAACCGAAAAATGGAGAAGACGTATCTGGCCGTCGTGGTTGGCGAGCCGAGGCAAAATGAATGGACGTGCGAACTCAAAATCGTGCCGGACAAAAAGCGGTTCAGAAAAATGAAAGTGGATTCGCGCCATGGCAAAGATTCCGAAACGCATTTCCGGGTTTTGGAAAAACGCGGAAAACTCTCGCTCGTGGAAGCGCGGCCCGTCACCGGCCGCACGCATCAAATCCGTGTCCACCTCGCGGAATCCGGACTGCCCGTTGTTGGCGACAAGCTTTACGGACGCGAAGACGCCAGGCTGGAATTGGGTTTGCGCGCCGTGCGGCTGGCATATACCGATCCGTTCACCCGCCGGCGGGTGGAAATCCGCGCGCCCGTGGAACCGTTCTGCCGCGAGTATGGTTTCGACCCGCCAAAATTGTGATTATGCCGCCGGCATTGAACAGTTCAATCGTTCCGGACACGGCGCTGGTTTGTTTTTGCCCATCCGCCATTCATGGCATCGGCGGATTTGCGAAGGCGGACATCGCCGCTGGCACCCGCGTCATTAAGTACGTCGGCGAAAAGATCACCAAGGCCGAATCGCTGCGCCGGTGCGAATCGGCCAACGAATACATTTTCTCGCTGGATGACACGCACGACCTCGACGGCAATGTTACGTGGAACCCGGCGCGTTTCCTGAATCACAGTTGCGACCCGAATTGCGAGACGGAACCGGACGGCGGGCGCATCTGGATTGTGGCGCGGTGTGGCATCCGGGCCGGGGAGGAAATTACGTTCAACTACGGTTACGATCTGGAGGATTACCGGGAACATCCCTGCCGCTGTGGTGCGTCAGATTGCATCGGTTACATTGTCGCCGAAGAATTATTCGAGCACGTCCGGAAGCAACACGCGCTGGCAGAGGAAGCTTGATTTATCTCCCCCATGAACCTCATGGGAGTTGCGGCGTCATGCCGGCCAGTCGGGATCCAAAACCAGAACTCGCCGGCGAGACGCCAGCGCTCCCAGGAACTGAACCCCTGGACCGTAGCAGCCAACATTTGACCTGGGTCATAGAAAAAGGGCGCCGGTTTAATGGCGCCCACTCCTTGGCACTGTTTTCTTAAGAGCAGTTTAATCCGCGTACTTGACGCCGCAACCGTATGGCTTCGTCTGGCTGACTTCCACCGGCTTCCCGGCGAGCAGGGCGTCCACGGCTTCGCGGACGTAATTGCGCGCCGTCCGTGGGTCATGCTGCGGATCCGGTTTGTTGTCAATCGCGCCGTCGTAAGCCAGCGTGCCGTTCTTGTCCACGACGAACATGTGCGGCGTGGTTTTCATGCCGTAGAGATGGCCAACCGCGCCGGAACTGTCATCAATCCAGGCTGCCGCAATGATTTTCTTGTCGGCAATTTCCTGTCTGGCCTGGTCGGGTGTGCGGTGGCTGGGATTGTTGGGATTGACGGAATTGACGATGAGCCACACGACCCCCTTGGCGGCCATGTCTTTTTCCAACTCCTGCATCGCGCCGGTCTTGTATTGGTTGTTACAAAACGGGCAGTCGGAGTTGTAGGATTCCAGCACGACAATCTTGCCCTTGTAATCACTGAGCTTGACCGTCTTGCCGTTGATGTCCGTGGCCGTGAAGTCCGGCGCGGGTTTGCCGGGTTCCAACGCCAGCGCGCTTGCGGCCAGGATCATGGTAGTCATTAAAACAAATGTTTTTTTCATAATTTTAGATTGTGTAATTATCAAATTAAGAGACACAAATATAGCCATTCCGTTCAAAATGTCAATGCGCCGTATGGTGGAGAGTGGCACAGGCCTCCGGCCTGTGGTTTGGGTTCACAGACGTGGACGTCTGTGCCACGGTACAACTGTCATTGAGCTGCGCGGTTCAGTGCGTTCAGTATGATGCCCGGGGTCAGAATCTCCGGCAGGACCATCGGTGGTGCGGCGGGATTTTTCGGATAAACCAAAACCAAAGGCACGCCGGCGCGGTTGAACCGGTTTAATTCCGCCGAAATGTTCTCCGGGAAATGTGTGTAGTCGCCGAGCAGGGCCACGGCATTGCTTTCCTTGAGCTTTGCGCGCACGGACGGGATTTCGATGCTGGTCTTTTTGTTCACCTGGCAGGTGAGGCACCAGTCGGCGGTGAAATCCACGATTACTGGGCGACCTTCACTGCGCGCCTTTGCCACGGCTTCCGGACTCCAGCGTTGCCAGTCAATTCCGCCCGGAGATTCCTTCAACGGGCCGGTTGCGTCCGGCGTTGCGATGGGCGCGCGCCAGTTGAGTTGATTTTCGAGCGCGAAGGCGTAACCGCCTACCAGCAAAATAAAGACGATGACAAGCGCAACGCCTTTGCGGGCGCGACCGCGCTGAACAAACTCGCCAAAAATCCACGCGGCGAACGCGATGAGCACGAGAAAGATTCCGAGCCACAAAACCGATTTGCCGTAGCTGCCGGCAGCCAGGTTGAATAACCACACGGCGGTCGCCAGCATCGGAAAGCCCATCGCAATTTTGAACTTTTCCATCCACGCACCGGGCTTGGGCAGGAATTTCAGCCACGCCGGGTTCCAGCTCAACACGACATACGGCGCGGCGAGTCCCACGCCGACCGCGAGAAACATCAACAGAATCACCGGTGCTCTTTGCGCAAAGGCGAATCCAAGCGCGATGCTCAAAAACGGCGCGGTGCAGGGCGTGGCCAGCACCGTGGCCAGCACGCCGTTGAAAAATGCGCCTGCCGAGCCATGCTTCGACGCCAGCCCACCCGCCGCGTCGAGCGCGCGTCCGCTGAGCGTGACTTCAAACACGCCGAACAAATTCAATGCCACAAGCATGACCAGCGTGGTGAGGCAGACCACAAAAACCGGGCTGCTGAACTGCATGCCCCAGCCGGCCCGGTGTCCAGCGGCTTTAACGCCGATGACGACAGCGGCGAGCACGAGAAACGACACCAGCACGCCGAGCGCATAAACAAGGCCGAGCTTGCGGACGTGACGCGGGTCGCTTCTGGATTCGCCGACAAAGCCGAGGATTTTCAGCGCAATGACTGGCAGGACGCACGGCATGATGTTTAGAATCAACCCGCCGATGAAGGCGTAGAGCAGCATCTGCCAGAGCGGTTGTGAAGGTAGGACAGGCGTCGCGCCTGTCTCCATATTTTGGCCGGATTTTCTTTCAGAGAAGTTAGAGACAGGCGCGACGCCCGTCCTACTCTCCGGTTTTTCGCTAATGACCAAATTGACCTCGATGCCTTCCCGCGAAGAATCCCATTGATTCACCAGCACGCCTGAAATCGTCTTGGGCCAATCGCCGGAATATTTTTTGACGAGCTTGCGCAAACGAACGTCTGTAGGAGGGGTGGAAATATTTTCAGTCGCTCCTTGAATTTCAAATTGCTCGCTGGCATTTGGAAAAAAGTCAGCGCCCTGCGCAGCATCTCCTAATTTTCCATTGATGATCAACCCCCATGCGATGATCAATGTGCGGGTGTCACCGTTGGCAGGCCCTTCCCACCATGCACGCACGGTTAACACGGTGAAGTCGTTGGTTTTCGTTGTTGGAATTTTTTTCTGCCATGATTCGATGAGCGCGGCGTCGGCGGACGCTTTGGTCTGGTTGCCGATGTTCAGCGTGGCCTCGACGTCGCCGCTGCCGGGGATGCAGGCCTCCTTGCATTCGAGCCAGGAAACCTTGGCCTTCAAATCGAGCGGGCCGGGCTTCAAATCGGCGGCGAGCTTGAGCGGCACGAGCAGGACAACCTCGTTGTCGTAACCATAGGTGGTAACTTCGAGCGGCGGCAGTTTTTCCGGGAGCGGCCATTGGATTTCGCTGGCGGTGACGCCGGGGGGCAATTGCCATTCAATTTTAGTGGGATAGCCGGCGGCGCCGGGATTTTTCCAGTAGGTGTGCCAGCCCGGCTCCATTTTCATGTCCACGCCGGCCAGCACGGTGTCGCCCGGACGCGCGGTGTCGGCGGACAAAATCAGACGTACCTGGGTGTGGGCTGCGTGCGCGGCGATGGCCGCAAGGCAAATCCAGCCCGCCAGAATGGTTCCAATGCGTCGCACACGGATTAGATGCCACATTTGGCGAAACGTTTGAAGTGAATTTGTACTGGAATAACGCTCGCCCTCATCCCGGCCTTCTCCCCCGAGGAGAAGGAGAGTCATTCTCCGTCTCCTTGAAGATCCGTGCGACTGGATTTGCCAGACGGACATTCGCAAAATCAAAACCAGACTGTGCGGTCCCTTCTCCTGGGGGAGAAGGTCAGGTTGAGGGCGGACCAAAAACATATTTCTCCTTTGCCTGCGGCGCGCCGGACCGTATTTCAACCGCGACTTCCGAAATGCCGTTGCTTAAAATTTCTCATGCGATTGTGGACGTTGCATCCGAAGTATCTGGACGCACGGGGACTGGTGGGCCTCTGGCGCGAGGCACTGCTGGCACAAAAAGTTCTGAGCGGCGTGACACGCGGGTACAAGCATCATCCGCAATTGCGCCGCTTTTCCGAACTGCCCAATCCACCCGCCGCCATTGCGACTTATCTGGCGGCGGTACGTGAAGAGGCTGTGCAGCGCGGTTATAATTTTGACGCAGCCAAAATCGGACGGCGGCGGGTTCGTGGAAAAATGAAGGAGACGCGCGGCCAGTTGCTTTATGAATGGCGGCACTTGAAACGGAAATTGAAAACGCGGGACGTAAAAAGGTATCGCGAGCTTTTGCCGGTGAAAAGTCCCGCGCCGCATCCGCTGTTCCGGATTGTTCCCGGCAAGGTGCGGGATTGGGAAAAGGTGCGTTGAAAGTGTCATCAGGCGGGTTGGAGGACCGTATCTTTTCAATTAAACCACGGATTAACACGGATAAACACGAATTAAGACCAGCCAAAAGGTTTCTTCAGTGAATCCGAATGGTCTTCCTTGCTGGTAAACGAGTTTGCATTGCTGAAATCCTTTTTCCATCCGTGTCCATCTGTGTCCATCCGTGGTTAAAAGATTTTTCTACTGCATGAATACGGTTTCAGCACATGACGCACTGAGCGCGCAAAATTATTACTGGAAAAAGGGGATGTTATACGCCAACCTGTCCCCCTGTTAATTATGGATGTTAAACTTCCTAAACTTGGAGAGGGCGCTGATTCAGGCGTCGTGGTCAATGTCTTCGTGAAGGAAGGCGACCAGGTTGCCAGGGATCAGGCCATCCTCGAATTGGAAAATGAAAAGGCTGTGGCTTCCGTCCCGTCCACGGCTGCCGGTGTCGTCACAAAAATTTACGTCAAAGCGGGCGACAAAATCAGCGTCGGCCAGCGCCTCATCTCATTGAGCGGTGGTGATCAACCGGTTGTCGCTGCCGCGCCCGCCGCGAAAGGGGCCGCGCCGGAGCAGGAACCCGAAACGCCGGTTGAAGAATCGGCAGCCGAGGCCGGGGAGGAGATTCCGAAGCCCGTGGCCGCGCCGGTCGCCTCGCCATCCATCCGCCGACTCGCGCGCGAGCTGGGCATTGATTTGTCCAAGGTGCGCGGCAGCGAGGCGGGCGGACGAATCGTCACCAGCGACATCCGCGCCTATATCGCGCGTTTGCAGAAAGCAGCGGACAAACCGAAGGTTGCTGCCACGGCGCTGGCAAAAACAACCGCCGAATCAATTGATTTTTCCAAATGGGGGCCGGTGACGAGGAAGCCGTTGACACAACTGCGCCAAGTGATTGCGCGGCGGATGTGGGAGAACTGGAATGCCATCCCGCACGTCACCCAGTTTGACAACGCGGATTTCACGCGGCTGAACGAGTTGCGGAAGAAGTTCGCGTCGGCTTACGAAAAGAAAGGAGTGCGGTTGACGCTCACGCCGCTCGTGCTCAAGGCGCTGGTCGGGACGTTGAAAAAACACCCAATTTTCAACTCCAGCCTTGATGAAGTCGCGCAGGAGATTGTCCTCAAGGAATATTTCCACATTGGCATCGCCGTGGACACGGAGCAGGGTTTGATTGTGCCGGTCATCCGCGATGTGGACAAAAAAAACGTGTTTGATCTGGCGAAGGAACTGGAACAACTCGCGCAAAGGGCGCGCGACCGCAAGGTGACGGCGGAGGAATTGAAGGGCGGCACGTTTACCATTACCAATCAGGGCGCCATCGGCAGCGCGCATTTCACGCCCATCATCAACAAACCGGAGGTGGCCATCCTCGGTCTTGGCCGCGGCGCGATGAAACCGGTCGCGCGCGATGGCAAGGTGGAGGTGCGCATGATGACGCCGCTGGGGTTGTCGTACGATCATCGGGTGATTGACGGCGGCGCGGCGGCGCGGTTCATGGTGGACTTGGTCGTGGCATTGCAGGATTTCAATGAGGAAAGCATCAAACTGTGAGACGAATTGAGATCAAAGATTACGCTCGCCCTCACACCGGCCCTCTCCCCCGGGGAGAGGGGGAAGCAAGCTGTAACGTCTGGCAATGCGTTTATCTTAATTGCAGTCACCGTCTTTCACGCGTCGGCTTCAGGACGCGTTCGATTACCAGTGACTTTCATATCTCCAACAAGCAGCGGATGATTCTCCCTCTCCGGGAGGAGAGGGCCGGTGTGAGGGCGGAACTTTTTAACTAACATTTTTTTCTATGGACCCAATTAAAACTCACATTGTGGTTGTTGGCGCGGGACCGGGCGGATACGCCGCGGCATTTTATGCGGCCGACCTGGGCATGAAGGTCATTCTCGTCGAACGTGAAAAACGGCTCGGCGGCGTCTGCCTGAATTGCGGCTGCATTCCGTCGAAGGCGTTGCTCTACGCGACGCACCAAATCACCGCGGCGCACGATTCAGCGCATCGCGGCATCACGTTCACGCCGCCGGCGGTGGATTTGCCGAAGCTGCGCGCGTGGAAGGAATCCATTTTGGAAAAACTCGCCGGCGGGGTGTCGTTCCTGGCGCAAAAACGCGGCGTGCAGGTGATTAAAGGACGCGGTTACTTTGAAGATTCGCAGACGTTGCGCGTCGAGACGGAGCAGGGGCAGCAGCTTGTCCAGTATGACAAGGCGATTCTGGCCGTCGGTTCGCTGGCGGCCATGCCCAAGGTTTTCGACTTGGGCAATCCGCGCATCATGACTTCCACCGGGGCGCTCGAAATCGAAGACATTCCGGAAAACCTGCTCGTCGTGGGCGGCGGTTACATTGGCATGGAAATGGGCACGGTCTATGCCGCGCTCGGCAGCAAAACCGTGCTGGTCGAGGCGCTCGACAACATTCTGGCTGGCGCCGATCCCGACCTCGCGCGGCCGGTGGCGGCGAATGCGAAGAAAATGTTCAAGGAAATCCGGCTCAAGGCGAAGGTCACGAAGATGGCTACCGCCGGCAAACAAATCAAAGTGGAGATGGAATACGGCGGGCAAAAGCTCGAAGAACTTTACGACCGCGTGCTCGTGGCCGTGGGCCGCGTGCCGAACAGCGCCGACATCGGCCTCGAAAACACCAAGGTCGAGCTGGATGAAAAAGGTTTCGTGAAGGTCAACCATCATCAGCAGACCGGCGACCCGAACATTTACGCCATCGGTGACATTGCGGGTGGCATTTTGCTGGCGCACAAGGCGCACAAGGAGGCGCGCATTGCCGTGGAGAACATCAACGGCGAGGACGTCACCTTTGAAAACATCGTCATTCCGGCGGTGGTGTTCACCGACCCGGAACTGGCGTGGTGCGGCCTGACCGAAGCCGAGGCGAAGGCCAAAGGCGTGAAATACGAAGTGGCCAAGTTTCCGTGGGCGGCGTCGGGCCGGGCGCTGTCGTTCGACCGGACGGACGGGCTGACGAAGATGCTGATTGATCCTGAAAGCGAGCGGGTGCTGGGTGTGGGCATTGTGGGCGCGGGCGCGGGCGAATTGATTGCCGAAGCGGTGCTGGCGCTGGAAATGGGCGCGACCGCCGAGGACATCGCGCTGACGGTGCATCCGCATCCGACGCTGTCTGAGACGCTGATGGAATGCGCCGAGGCGTTTTACGGCCACGCCACGCACACCATTGCGAAGAAAAGGGCAGGGGAATAAAAATCGTCCTCGTCCTCGTTCTTCGTCCTCGAAAAATTAAGGACGAGGCTGCTAATTGACGGAACGTGAGTGGTTGTTTAATTATCACCAAAGCTGGCGTAGCGGCGTCTCGGCAGAGCGCCGCCATCTGAAAAAAACAGGGGGAATTTGCGGCGGTCTGCCGACGCGCCGCTACGGAGAAGGAGAATCGTTCGCCGTTCTGAACCGGCAGAGACGATATTCGGACTGGAAGATGCGATCTGAAAAATTTACCCGGGCGGTTGATCTGACACGGCTCGTTTGCTGGCATGGTTTCGGAGGTGGCTGAAATTTCCCTCCTCGCAGCAGGCCACAAAACCTTCCGTCACCGTTTTTAGTTCCTCCCAGCGCGCGCGGATTTGCTTGGACTCCGCCGGCGTGATCTGGCTGTCGGCGGCGGCGGTGGCGATGACAGCCAAGAGGTCGGCAAATTCCTGGACGATCTGGTTGGTGGCCGGGATCAGGAAATGCGGATGCGCCGTGTTCTTCGGGTTGAGGATGAAAAAGCCGCCGGCGCGCTGGCAGACCCATTGGACGAGCCGGTGGTCGCCGGTGCTGGTCAGCAGCGCCTCGATGCGGTCGAGCGGATTGCCGGTGCCGCTGCCGGCGGCGTGGTTCGGCGGCTCGGCCCATTTATAGACCATGGAAAGTGACAGGTTGAGGTCGGCGGCGACCTGTTTGGGGGCCTTTTTGTCAAAAACCTCGCGCAACAATTCGTAGGAATGCATGGCGAGACAATGGAAAAGCGGGGCGGAATTGGCAAGCGCGAAGCGGTTGATAAATAAAGCCATTCAATAGCAATCGTAGCCGCGGATGTTAATCCGCGCCAATTGGAGGGAAGTTTGCGCCGACTGACGTCGGCGGCTACTTCGCCTCGGGTTTACAAATCTGCCGGCAAATTATAGATGCAAATTATAGATGCGTTGAAGGGCAAGGTGGTGTTTGATTAGCGCGGCGTATGAAACACACCGACAAAACCCAGCATTCCTTTCCGGCTTGCTTTGAAAGCGGGTTGGGTTTCTACTCGCGCCCACAACAACTCAGCGAGGATTTATGATTATCTACACGATCTGCTTGGTGGTGGGTTTGGCGTTTGCCTTCATCAGCGCGGTCGCCGGTCACTTCTTTGGCGGCCACGATGGCGGCGGGGGCGTCGGGACGGGCGGTCACGCGGAGGCCGGTTATGACCACAGCGGCGTGCCGGGGATTTCGTTCTTTAGCCCCACGGTGCTGGCGTGCTTTGTGACCGCTTTCGGTGCTTGCGGACTCATTCTGAGCAAGGTTGAGGCGACGCGAAGTGTGTGGGTCAGCGCCCCGATTTCGGCAGTCGCCGGACTGACAATGGCGTTTGCCACCTTTCTGCTTTTCAATTGGATGTTCAAGCAAACCGAAAGTTCAAGCGAATCCCGCGTCGCCTCCCTGGTTGGCCAGGAAGCCTCGATTGTGACGCCCATTCCGGAAAACGGCGTCGGTGAAATCGCCTACATCCAGGGCGGATCCCGCTATACCGCCCCGGCGCGGACTGAAAGCGGCTCTCCGATTCCCGCCGGAAAGTTCGTTCGCATTACCCGCATCGCCGGCACCCAGTATTACGTTGATGTCATAAACTGAACCACCCAACAGCCCTTCAAATTACAACTTACAACTAAAGGAACACTATGTTTACCCCAATCCTCCTGGCCGACATTCCCTTCACCGCCTATGTCATCGGTGGAGTCATCGCGTTCGTCATTGTCCTTTTCATGTTGCTTGGCCTCTGGGCCAGCCGCTACACCAAGGTCGGTCCCAACCAGGTGCTGGTTATTTCCGGCCGCAAACGACAGATCATCGATCCCGATGGCACCGCGCGTGATGTCGGGTTCCGCATCGTCAAAGGCGGCGGCCGGTTCGTTTGGCCGGTGTACGAAAAGGTGGATATCCTCTCGCTCGAACTGCTGACCATTGATGTGCAGACGCCGGAGGTCTATACGAGCAAAGGCGTACCGGTGAAGGTGGACGGTGTGGCGCAAATCAAGGTCAAGGGCGATGACATCTCCATCGCCACAGCGGCCGAACAATTTCTCAGTAAAGGCGTTGACGACATCAAAAACATCGCCATGCAAACGCTCGAAGGCCATTTGCGCGCCATTCTCGGCACGATGACCGTCGAGGAAATTTACCAGAACCGCGACGCGTTTGCCCAGAAAGTCCAGGAAGTGGCCGCCGGCGACATGGCCAACATGGGCCTTGGCATCGTCAGTTTCACCATCCGCGACATCCGCGACACGCAAGGCTACCTCGACGCGCTCGGCAAACCGCGCATCGCCCAGGTCAAACGCGACGCCATCATCGCCCAGGCCGAAGCCGACCGCGATGCGCAGATTCGATCCGCGCAGGCGAATCAGGCGGGGCAGGAAGCGAAGTTCGTCGCCGACACGAAAGTTGCCGAGGCGCAACGCAATTACCAATCGAACGTGGCGCAATACCAGGCGGCGGTGAACCAACAGAAGGCGCAGGCCGACCTGGCGTATGATTTGCAGAAATTCAAGACCGGCCAGCTCGTGAAAGCCGAGGAAGTTCAGGTGCAAATCATCGAGAAGCAAAAGCAAATCGAGTTGCAGCAGCAGGAAATCCAGCGCAAACAGCGCGAACTCGAAGCCAATGTCCAGAAACCCGCCGACGCCGAACGTTACAAGGTCGAGACGCTGGCCAATGCGAAGAAATTCCAGCTCGAAACCGAGGCGGCCGGCGCGGCGTCCGCGACCAAGGCGACCGGTTTTGCCGGCGCCGATGTCGTGAAAGCCACCGGTCTCGCCGAAGCCGACGCGAACAAGGCGCGCGGTCTGGCACAGGCAGAAGTCATCGAAGCGCAGGGCAAGGCGACCGCTGAGGCGATGCGCGTGAAAGCCGAGAGCTTCAAGCAATACAACGAGGCGGCGGTCATCGAAATGATCGTGCGCATTATGCCGGAAATCGCGGGCAAGATCAGCGAACCGCTGAGCAAGATGGAGAAGATGGTCATCATCAACAGCGGCAACGGACCCGGCGGCGGCGCGAGCAAGCTGACCGGCGACGTGACCACCATCATCAGCCAGTTGCCCCCGGTGCTGGAAGCTCTGACCGGCGTGAAGTTCGAGAAATTGCTGGAACAGGTCCCCGCGCTCAAAAAGGCGATGGGGAAGGATGATGATAAAGGCAAATAACAGGTAGGGCGCGGTCTCCGCACCGTGCCCACCAATATTCGGAGGGGCGAGCTCTGCGAGTCCCTAACTGAATAATTCCCAAAATGGGGGCTCGTGTAACTCGCCCCTCCGACAGATTGAAACGTGATGAAACTTTGCCGTTCACGCGATGACCGCCAGCTTGCCGGGGTTTGCGGCGGGTTGGCGAAGCATTTTGATCTGCCAGCCTCGAAGCTGCGCGTGATCTGGGTTTTGGGAACACTTTTCAGCGCGGCGTTTCCAGGCGTTTTGTTGTATCTGGCGCTTTGGTATTTGCTGCCGGAAGAGCCGCCGCCCGCGCCCAGCTTTGAACCGCCGCCGCTACAGCCGTGGAAGAAGGCGACGTGAGGAAGGTTATGGCCGAAAATGAATCAACCAAAGTCTGCCCGCTTTGCGCTGAAACAATCAAAGCTGCGGCAAAGGTGTGTCCGCATTGCCGACACTGGCAACCAAGGAAATGGTCATTTGATAATCCAGCTCTTTTGCAGAGTCTTGCGTCCCTTGTTATCGCGGCTGCAATTTTCGGTGCAATTGCAGGTTTGGGGTATTTCCTTGAACACCTAATTGGCCCGAAACGTGATTTTGCTCCATATCAAAATCAGATTAAAGTGACCAGTTCTGAAGCTGGTTTTCGGATGTTTGGCAGCAATCTAACAGTATTTGTCGTTGGAACTCTTACAAACCAAACTGATTTCGCTTGGAAAAATCTTGGGCTGGAAGCACGGTTGTTTGATAAAAATGGAAAACTCATTGATGTGATTCAAGCCAGTGATAGCAGCTACAACGGAGTTGTGGTTCTTCCACACGCTGAAGCTGGATTCAAAATTCAAAGCAAGGCGACGAAGGATGAATCCGACTATGTAACAAACAAAGTTTTTGTTGGCACAGCTAAAGATTTCAACGCTTGGCCATAATTTTCATGCGCCTGTTCGAAGCCATCATTGATGCGAACCACCGTGCAGTTGCCGGTGACAAGGAAGCCGGCTTGCATCCGGCGGATTTCGCGGATGAATTGCCGGTCATCGCGCTCACGTGCGTTGATCCGCGGTTGAACGCGATTTTTCCGAATGCGCTCGCGCTGCCCGCTGAGGAGTTCATCTGGCTGCGCAACGCGGGCAACATCATCACCGGGCCGTTGAGCAGCACCATGCGGTCGCTGGCGCTGGCGTGCGCCGTCAAGGGCGGCAAAGAAATCGCCATCATCGGCCACACGGACTGCCAAATTTGCAAGACAACGGCGATGCAGTTGCTCGACAAATTGCAGGCCTTGGGCGTCGATCGGCATCAATTGCCGGAAAACCTCAACGAGTTTTTCGGCATGTTCGGCAGCGAACGGCAAAATGTCATCAAGGCTTGCGACATCGTCCGGCACAGCCCGCTCATCGGCCCCAAAATCCCGGTGCATGGTTTTTTGGTGGACATCGAAACCGGCAAGCTCGAATGGATTGTGAACGGTTACGAAGCCTGGCAGACGTTGCCGGATACCAGCGAAGCGATCAAAGGTGCCGGGCCGATGACCAAGGAGTTGGGTTCGTTTGCCGCGTTCAACCTCGGCGAAATGAAATTCCCCGAAGCCAAAATCGGCGAGTTGGCGACGAAGACCGAGGACTGGCTGTCGCAAAAGGTGGAAAAGCTTGAAATGGCCATCCCCGGCACGCCGGAGACGAAAGCGGCCGTGGCCCAAGAGGTGGTTGAGTATGCCAAAAAGCACTGGCCGCAACCGCCGGTCGTCCCGCCAAAAATTCCGCTGCCACCGCCAATCCGCCCCAAGATCATTCCAACCCGCGGCCGGCGGTAAAAATCGTAGCGCAGATTGGCAATCTGCCATGTCGCCGACTGTTAGTCGGCAGGACTTGGATTTTGTGAACCGGCGGCTTGCCAATCCGCGATACAGCAGGCTATCAGCCTGCGCTACAGCGACAATGTGGACGGCGCGTTTTTGAATCAATGACCTCAAGCGCGGGGTAATTACGCTACAAGGGCGGCGGGCATTGTTTTGCGTTTGTTTGTTTTTTGTATGCCGGTTTGCTGTTGTTGGTTTTCTTCCCGGCGCC
>Ga0224553_1000271_pt1 | contig 24725 bp, 23 predicted proteins | sample 714S21014metaG_FD_179897 | JGI IMG/M metagenome (GOLD analysis project Ga0224553, IMG submission 179897) | Peat soil microbial communities from Stordalen Mire, Sweden - 717 S2 10-14 | ecosystem: Environmental > Terrestrial > Soil > Wetlands > Peat | place: Sweden: Norrbotten County, Stordalen... | reverse complement strand
CTGCTGGTGCGCTATGAAAAGACCGCGGCCAATTTTCTGGCGTTGCTGCAATGCGCGGCGGCTTTGATTTGTTGGCGTATGTGCTGACTTTAACATGAAACTCTATTTACGGATAAGCTCTAAATAACTGTTATGAAATACGGCGCACAAATTACTACGACCAAAGACGGCTCTTGGAGCGTCTGCCAACTTGTCCAAAAGAAACCTAACGGAAAATTCATCAAAGATTCGTTCGCTGTAACTTGGGTTTTACAGGAAAGCCCAAATGCCGATCGCAACTTGCTCAAGGCCATCAAGAATGCGCTGGCTGGAAAGATTAAGAAAACAAGCCTTTCAAAGTAGCCCACTACCCAAAATTTCAAAAAAAGTGCTTGCATAGGTTTAGGAAACCGCTGCTCTATCCATTTGAGCTACGGGAGCGCGCCATCGCTGGTGAAAATACCCCCGCTGCCGCGAATGGCAAGCCCATGCCGCTCCACGGCAACAGGTCGGTTTGTGTTTTGCCGACGAGGGAAAAATGGTAGGGACAGCGCGCTGCGCTGTCCGGACGCCGCAGCGCGGCGTTCCTACCACGCAAACCGACCCGCGCCATTTCGCTTTTCCGCCGGCGCCGTTTCGCCTAGCCTGCCGCCATGTTCAAGCCAGCCGACCTGTTTGACCTAAGCCAGACCGAACACGCCGCCATCTTTGACGGCTGTAAATTCGCCTGGGACGCGCTCAAAAAAATCGAGAGCTACCTCGCCGCCAATTTGAAACCGGCCCTGCATAACCAGTGCGCGGGCCGGGCCTTCATCGGCGAAAAGGTTTTCATCGGCCAGGACACGGTCGTTGAGGACGGCGCAATGATCAAAGGCCCGGCCATCATCGGCCAGGGCTGCCAGATTCGCCACAACGCGTACATCCGCGAAAACGTCATCATCGGCGACGGCTGTGTCGTCGGCAATTCCAGCGAGCTGAAAAACTCGCTGCTGTTCAACAACGCGCAGGCGCCGCACTTCAATTACGTCGGCGACTCCATCCTCGGCCACAAGGCGCACCTCGGCGCGGGCGTGAAAATATCCAATTACAAACTGTTCCCTGGCAACATCGAGGTGGAAGTGGACGGCGTGCCGTTCGACACCGGCCTGCGCAAATTTGGCGCGCTGCTGGGCGACGGCGCGGAAGCCGGCTGCAACGCCGTGCTGAACCCCGGCAGCATCCTCGGGCGCGGCGCGGTTATTTACCCGAACATCTTCTGGCGCGGCATTCTGCCCGCGAACATGATCGCCAAGAACAAGGCGGGAATTGACGTGGTCATCAAGCGACCAAGAGAAAGCCAAAATTTATTTCCATGAATTACTTTGAATCTGCCAAAGAACTTTTAGCCAAATGGAAAGCTCAAGAAGCAGAGCCTTGTGGAAACCTTACGCCGCGTGCAAAGCAAATAATTGCACTCGCTTACAAAGAAGCCGAGCGGTTAAATCACAAGCCCATAGCGCCAGCTGTGGGTTTGGTTGCACAAAATCACAAGCCCCGGCAGGGGCGACAGATAAAACCGTTTGTTTGTTTTCTACCGCCCCTGCCGGGGCTTGAATTGTTTTGGATGATTCCACCCACGGTTTCACCGTGGGCTATTATCGTTCGTCGCTCCGCGACTTCAAAAACGACACTTCCGAATCACTGCACTTTCCGTTCGTGCAAGACTTTCAGGAAGGTTTCATAAACCACGTCGCGGCTGTCGGCGTATTCCAGCCGGATGATTTGCCCGCGATGTTGCGAATAAACAATCCGCAATCCGTCAATCCGCAAACGGCAAAAGCCATCCAACTCGCCCCGCAACGCCTTGATGTCACCGCGTCCTTTCTCCAATCCGCGCACGGCGGCGCGCACGCGTTTTTTGGTTTCCGGCGGCAGCGCAATCAGCCAGCGCTGCACCAGGTCAGAGGCCAAAATTTTCATCGGCCAGATCCAGTTCCTTGTAAGCCAGCCTGCCTGCCTTCGCCGCCCGCAGTGTCGCCACGGCCTTGGGATTGCTCAACAATTCCATCGTCTCCAGCAGCGCGTCATAATCCTCCAGCGGCATGGCCACATAAACCGGTTTGTCCCGCCGGGAAATCACGAACCGCCTGCCCGTCCGGCACAGCCCCGGCAGATTCGCCTGGGCCTCGGAAACTGTATATGTAACTTTGCTCATGAAGTTACATATAACAGCGCGCTCAAGCCGCGTCAAGCTGGCAACGCAGATTTGTCGCAGTTGCCGCCAGCGACGGCATGGTTCGCGGATTGGTTTTGCCATAAGCGCCGGTGAATGACTGCCAGCCAAACCAGCAGGGCAATGGCCGCCAGAGCGGCCAGCCACAGTCCGAGAATTACGCTGGCGGGTTGGTAGTTGAATTCCAAGGTCCCGGTTCCGGCCGGCACCACGACGCCGCGGATCGTATAATCCACCCGGAGAATGGGCATTGGCCGGCCATTCCAAAAGGCGTGCCAGCCTTTGTCCCAGTTGTCCGCCAGCACAATCAGTCCCGGCGTTTCCATTTGCGCCGAGATCCGGATGCGCGTTGGAATTTCATTGGTGATTTGAACCGCGCCGCGGCACCGGGCGGGCAGTTCTACGGGCGAGGTCACGATGGCTACGTCCGCCGGGTTGAATTGCGGCGATGCGACTTCCTCCAACTCCTGCCCGACCGCCACGGTTTTGACCGTCTGCGGCACGAAGACGCGCGGCAGGGCATTGGAGTTTGCCAAAACCCAGTAATCGGCGCTTTGAAAAGGGGGGTGCATGAATGGCGGGGGCGTTCCGCGAAAAATGACGTAGCGCACGTTTAGCAGGTCCAAAACCGGCGGCAGTTTAACGCCGGAGGGAGGCAGCAGTTTTCCCTTGGGCACCAGCAGAAAGGTTTCCGCATAGGTAAGATTCGTGGATGACACTCCGGCGGTTGTTTCTAACACATCCACCATGCGGGCCGGGTCAATCGAGTCGTATCCCCGGATATCATTCAATCCTTGGATGACTCCCACGGAGGCCGGAAAGCCGCCGATAATCCGGCCGGGCGGGGAGCGGGTGATTTCCTTCAGGGCGGGTATTTCGGGATAATAAAGCGCCGGGTTGCATTGCGCGCTCCGTCCGTAATCGAACCACAGCAAATCCGCCACCAAAAAAAAAGCCAGCACCGGAAACAAGCGAAAGCATCCGGGCTTTTGAAACCACAACCCCAACCAGCCGATGACGCCGACGAGGCAAAACTCGGCCATGATGGTGTAATGTCGGATGAACCAGACCTGGACCTGATGCACATCGCCGGCGGCCTGAATGTCCCCCCATTTCTTCACGTAGAAAGCGTTGAAATCAGCCTGGGTGGAGATGGCTGCGGGCAATACGACGCTTCGATAAAGACACCAGCCGCCCAGCGCTGCCAATGTAATCGTCGGCAGCCAAAACCACCATTGTCGCCGGACTTGGCCATTCAGCAAGGTTTCAAGCCCGTTGGCTGTCAGGGGGAGAATGGCGAAGGCGGTCAGGAACACCAGACGGTTATGGGACAGCATGTTCAATTCGGGCAAACGCATCAACTGGACAAACCCCGGAAGATTCAAGCACCAGCTCAGGCCGAAGAGGGCCAGAAAGGTCCAGAACAAATTGCCGGCCCGAAGACGACGCTGGCACCACGCCAGGGGAGCAACCAGCAAGGTGGCCAGCACGCCGGTGTATGCCGCGGAGGCGCTTTCCAAAAGATTCTTCTCCGGTGCCGGGGCGATGAACGCGCTGTTTTTTTCCGTTGAGCCGTAGAGGTCCGGCAACACCACTTGGGGCAGAGCCTGCCATCCGATTGGTGGCCGTTCTTCAACGCCCGCGTTGCGATGTATCATTCGGGAACCGGTCTGGGCGTATTCCAGCAAAGGCAGAAGGTGCGGGGCTGCCAGCAGAAATCCAAGTCCCCATCCCAACAACACCATGACCAGGGCTGTCCTTGATTTCTGGTCCAGCCAATTTCCAGGACGCACCCGCCACCAACACCAGAGGGCATAAATCCCGGAACCCAGCAACGCTTGTCCGGCAACGTCAATGTGTCCGCTGACCAAAGTCAGGCAGGTCACCACACTCAAACCGGGTGCGGCCAGGGGATGAGTGCCGTGGATGGTTCGATCAACGGCTAGAAAAAGCCACGGCAGCCAATAGACCGCCAGACCGGTGGGAAAACCCTGCCAAAGGACAAAAAAGGCCGTCAACGGGTAACACCAGGCGCAAATCGCCGCCGGCCAAAAACTGACCGGCAATGCCTTCCGGCAAAAAAAATACATTCCCGTGCCGGCCACCAGCGCGGCAAGGAGTTGAACCCAGGCAAGGATTACCGGTGACTTCGCCAGACATTCCAAAAGCAGAAAAGGCGAAAACTTCGGCCAGATAAACGGGACGCCACCATATTGATAAGGAGCCCACCAGGGAAAACGGCCCTGATGAATTTCTGAAATGGCAAATTGCCGCGCGGGTTCGAATTGATAGACCAGGTCGGACAAAGTCATGTTGTGCGGCGCCAGGCCGGCTGTTTCCGCGGTTTGTGGAATGTAAACGCCCGCTTGGGCGAGAATGTCCAAAGGGAGCAGGATTTTGTTCCCGGTCAATGAAGGGCCATATAAGACCGCCTGCCCCAGAACAATGCCGGCGAGAACCAACAGCAAGCCACGCCATTTCAGGCCGGCAACAGGCCCGTTTTCCTGGTTTGAACTTGGAACATTCACGGCGGGATTTGTGTTTTCAATCATCCATCCAGTATGCGAAACCAAAGCTGGCACCCGGCACGCCGGCCGTTTCCGCATGGCCGGGATCATATTCGGTTTTACTTCCGGATCGCACGAGAAATTTCCGGCAGCCATTTTTCGGGGGAATCGTCCGGTTTCAATTCAAGCCACTGCGCGCCGGGTTGGGCGCGGAACCACGTGAGTTGCCGCTTGGCAAACTGCCGCGTGCGGATTTTCACCAGTTCAATGGTTTCCTTCAATGGCCGTTCACCGCGCAAATGTTCCACCACCTGCCGGTAGCCGATGGCCTGCATCGCTGTTTTGTTTTCCGCAAGGCCGCGCTTGAGCAGTTCGCGGGTCTCGTCCACCAGGCCGCGCGTGAACATCGCGTCCACGCGGGTGTTGATGCGGGCGCGCAAATCCGCCGGCTGGCGTGTGAAACAATAAAGGTGATGCGTGATCCCGTCTTCGCTTCGCTTCGACGCGGCAAGGCGTGATGCGTGATGCGTGACCCAGTCCGCGCGCTGTTTGGAAAACGGTTTTCCGGTGAGCCGGATGACTTCCACGGCGCGGATGACGCGGCGCGGATTTTTTTTGTCAATTTTTTCGTAAGCCGCCGGATCGCGTTCGCGCAACTCTTCCAGCAACTTTTCCAGCGGCGCGGCTTCGAGTGCGGCGCGCAATTTTGCGTCGGCGGGCGGCGTTTCACCCAGGCCGTCAAGAAAAGCTTTGAAGTAAAGTCCGGTGCCGCCACAGAGAATCGGCACAAGTCCGCGTGACTGGATTTCCGCGACGGCGCGATGCGCGAGCCGGGCAAATAGCGCGGCGTCGAACGATTCGGTCAAATTGCAGATGTCAAGGAGGTGATGCGGCACGCGGGCGCGGTCGGCGGGCGACGGCTTGGCCGTGCCGATGTCGAGTCCGCGATAGACCTGCATGGAATCGGCGGAAATGATTTCGCCGCCAAGCTGCTCCGCGAGGCGCAGGGCGATTTCGGATTTGCCAACGGCGGTCGGGCCGGCGATCAAAACCGGGCAAGGATGGAGAATGGAGGATTGAAGATGGCAAAATCCATCCTCCATCTTCCATTTTCCATCTTCGTTTTTTTTCATCTATCTTCGTTTAATTCCACGGTGCGAGAGCATGACCGCGATCAAAAGACCGGCAACAAAGATGGGAATGCTGACCAGTTGCGCCGAGGTCAGGCCGTTGTGGATGTGGTCCGGCGGGTAATCGCCGCGGAACAATTCCACCAGGGATCGGAACACGGCGTAGCACATGAGATAGGTGGCGAACACCTGGCCATCGAATTTTTTGCGGCCGAACAGCCAGGCAAGACCGAGATAGAGGGCAAAATTCAACAGCGCGTCGTAAATTTCCGTGGGATGCACCGGCAATGAAGGGTCGCCACTTCCCACCAGTCCCGCCTGAAAATGTTGCTGCCAGGCGGCGGACTGATTGGGAAAGCGGATGGCCCAGGGCAGATGGCACACGCGGCCGTAACAACAGCCGTTCAGCAGGCAGCCGATGCGGCCGATGGCGTTCCCCAGCGCGATGCTCGGCGCGAGGATGTCGGCGGTTTTCCATAGCAGAAGTTTTTTCCAGCGGATGTAGATGATGCCCGCGAGGGTCGCGCCAATCAGTCCGCCGTAATAAACGAGTCCCCCGTGCTGGATCATGAAAATTTCCCGGAACGGCTGGCTGGCGAACTCGTCTTTCCAATAAGTCGCCACATAAACGGCACGGGCGCCGAGAATCGCGCCAACCATGAGCCAGAACATGATGTCGGCGATTTTCTCGCCGGAGATGTTTTCTCGCCGGGCGCGGCGGGTGGCTGTCCAAAGCCCCGCCAGGAAGGCCAGCGCGATCATCACGCCATACCAATGAATGGTGAAGGAGTCGAATTGAAACGCAATCGGATGCACGGTGGGAAATTAAGCTGCGGCGGGGGAAATGGGAAATTGAAATTTATGCGTGTTCAATCGTGATTGGTGGCCACAGCGGAGTGAGCCGTCGCCGGTACCAGCGGCGGTGGCGGCAAGAAACCGGGCGGCAACGGCGGCCACTCTGGCACATGGGTCACCAGATCGCGCCAGGTCTGGCGATCGGCGGGTGACATCTGCGCCCAGCGGTCGGCATTTTTGAGAAATTCCTGCTGTTCCGCCGGGCTTAAACCGGCAAATTTTGCAAAGGCCTGAACGCACTCGGTCCGTTGTGAAACGGGCATCCGGTCAAAGGACTGCAAGGTTTTTTTGATCTGTTGCCGTTCCACCTCGGACAGCGTATTGAGGGTTTCCTGTTTTTCGTCTGCCGTCAGCTCGAAGAACCGGTTGACCTGCTCGGCGATATTCCGGCGTTGGACATCGGGATAGAGGGATCCCGGGACTGTGACGGCATCGGCTCCTGGCGGACCGCCGATCAGTTTGACCCGTTCAAAATATTTCAATACGCTTTCATCCTCGAGAAATTTCTGCTGGAGTGGGGACGGCAGGAGGTCCCATTGCGAAATCCGGTCCTGGACCAGATCCCGGATGTCATCCGGGACCGCCGCCAGTTGCGTGGCACGATTGGTGGATGATTTGTGCATCAGCGGGAGCAGGTACCAACGCAACTCCGTCGCCCGCAACCGCAGTTCGCGCTCGTTGGGATCGAGCGCCTCGTATTCGGCGACCTTGGCCAGAATCCGGGCGCCGATTTCAGGCGGGCGGTTGGTCAGATACTTTTCCCGGTCTTCCGGCGTCATGGCCAGCAGTTCGCGGAATAAATCGACGGGTGACTTCGAATGCGCCATCGGAGGTGGCGAAAGGTTGGCCGGGGCCGAAAATAACCTGTGCGGGGTGGGGCCGTTGGTGACCGTTTCAGCGGCGAGAGGGAAGGTGGCAAAAAAGCCGACGGTTGATGCAACGACAATCCAATCCCGCAAAGCGGGATGCTGCAGCGAACGAATCATTGCATCAAGGCCAGCAATTCATTGTCCGCATGCTGTGGCTGGCTCATGCGGCGGATGGCGTCAAAATTTTCCAGCGCTTCCGGGCTGGGCATCGGTTGGCCCCGGGTCACGAGCGCAACGTTCCGGGCGAGCGCGGTGCGCTGGCGGTAAATTTCATGGTGCTGAAAGGCCAGACCGGCGAACGTAATCACCACTGCGGCAAAGGCGATGCGCGGCACCAGCGTGTGCCAGTTCCAACGCCAGCTCCAGGCGCGGGGCCGGGCCTCTTCGTGTTCGACCGCCTGTAGCACGCGCGCGGTGAAATTCGACGGCACATTTGCATCCGGCAATCGGGCGAGCGCGGCGTTCAAGGCTGATTCCATTTCCCAATCGGCGCGGGCGTCGGGATGGGCGGCGAGATAAGCGCGCATTTCGGCTTGTTCGGCTTCGGTGAGCTTCCGCCGCCAGCCTGATTCGCGGAGTTGGGAAAGGTGTTCGTTGTCTTTCATGGTCTCGCTTTTAATTAAAAACCGGGGTTCGGACAAAGTTGCTCGAAAAATGAAGTGCAACTGGCTGTTCAAAACCGATTGGGCATGCTAATAACACTACAAACACTACAGCCGTAACACGCTAAAACCCATGTCCGCCATTGGAACCAACGCCAATGCCAACGCGCCCGCTACCACGGGCAAACTGACGAACCGCCGCCGGTTTCTCGACGCCTGCCACTGCCGCGTGGTGGATCGTCCGCCGGTCTGGTTGATGCGGCAGGCCGGTCGGGTCTTGCCGGAGTATCGTGAACTCAAGGAAAAGCATTCCTTTTTGGAACTGATTCAAACGCCCGAGCTGGCCGCCGAAGTCACGCTCCAGCCAGTCCGGCGATTCGGATTCGACGCGGCGATTTTGTTCAGTGACATCCTCGTCATTCCCGAAGCGATGGGTCAGTCTTACCGTTTCCGTGAAACCGGCGGCCTGGTCATGGATTTTGCCGTGCGCACCAGGGCCGATATCGAACGCCTTTCCGTCGAGCGCGTGACCGAACGCCTCAGCTACGTGGACCAGGCGTTGCGTCTGCTTCGGAAGGAACTCGGCGACCAGACCGCGCTCATCGGCTTCTCGGGTTCGCCGTGGACGCTGGCCACGTTTATGATGGAAGGCGCCAGCGCCGAAAAATACACCCGCGCCTTGAAACTTTTTCACGAGGACCGGAAAACTTTTTTCAAACTGGCCGAAAAACTCACTGCCGCCATCACTGCTTATCTGCAAATGCAAATCAACGCCGGCGTGGACGCGCTCCAGATTTTCGACAGCCACGGTGGCCAGCTCGCGCCGACGGAATTTCAGGAAGCCTCCGGCCGCTGGATGCGGGACATTGTCGCCAGCATCGGAGCGCCGGCCTCCGGCCCGGTGCGGAAAGCTGGAGTTCAATCCCGCGCTGTGCGGGATTGTTCCAAAGACACGCTAAAGCGTGAACTCCAACACGCCGTGCCGGAGGCCGGCGCTCCACCTGTCATTGTTTTCTCCCTCGGCACGCATGGGAATTGGGATGACCTGCTGGCGACCGGGGCGAGCGTGCTGGGGATTGACTGGCAATTTCCGCTGGCTCACGCGCGCCGGCTGTTGCCTGCGGACATCGCCCTTCAAGGCAATCTAGCGCCCGCGCTGCTCAGCGATGCCACACCGGAAATTGTCGCACAGGAAACGCGGACCGTTCTCGAGACCATGCGCGGCCGCAAAGGCCATATTTTCAACCTTGGCCACGGCGTGCCACCCAATGCGAAATTGGAAAACATCACCGCCCTGGTCGAAACCGTGCGTGCTTTCAAATGAGAAATTCAATTCAACGCAGAGACGCGGAGAACGCAGAGTTTCGCAGAGATGAATTATTTTTTCCTCTGCGCTTCCTCTGCGTTCTCTGCGCCTCTGCGTTTATTTTTTGCCCATGAGCACGCTGAAGGTTGATCTCGGGTTGGTGGAAAAATACAACGTGGCCGGGCCGCGTTATACCAGCTATCCGCCCGCGACGAAATTCACCGACACCATCACGTGGCCGCAGTTGGCTGAAAAAATTGCCGCGAACAACCGGACGACCCGCGACCTTTCAATTTATTTTCACATTCCATTCTGCGAAACGCTCTGCTGGTTTTGCGGCTGCACCACCGTCATCACGCTCAATCACGACAAGGGCATGGCCTACGTGAATTCCCTTGGCCGCGAGGTGGCGGAGATGGCGCCGCGGTTGAATCCGCAACGCAAAGCCGGGCAGCTCCACTTTGGCGGCGGCTCGCCGACCTTTCTGAAACCGGACGAAATCCGCCGGCTCGGCGAAATCATCCATAAACATTTCACATTTTCGCCGGACATCGAAGCTAGCGTGGAAGTGGATCCGCGCCGGCTCACGCGCGATCACCTGGTCGCGCTGCGCGAGATCGGTTTCAACCGCGCTTCGATGGGCGTGCAGGATTTCAACCCGAAAGTTCAGGAAGCCGTCCATCGCATCCAGCCGCGCGAAATGACGCAGCAGGCCATGGATTGGATGCGCGAGCTGGGTTACGGCTCGATCAACCTCGACCTCATCTACGGCCTGCCGCACCAGACGCCGGAATCGTTCAACGAGACACTCGACACCGTGCTGGAAATGAAGCCGGACCGGCTCGCCGTCTTCAGCTACGCGCACGTGCCGTGGGTCAAGCCCGCCCAAAAAATCCTGGAGCAGCAAGAGCATCTTCCCGCCGCCGAAACCAAGCTTCAACTGCTCAAACTCGTCATCGAGAAACTCACCGCCAACAACCAGTACGTCTATATTGGCATGGACCATTTCGCGCGGCCCAACGATGAACTGGCCGTGGCGCAGCGCAACAAGCAGCTCCAGCGCAATTTCCAGGGCTACAGCACGCGCGCCGGTTCGGACATCTACGCATTCGGCATGTCGAGCATCTCGCAGATTCCGGACGCCTACTGGCAGAACGAGAAGGAACTGCCGAAATGGCAGGAAGCCGTGGACGCCGGCCGGGTGCCGTTGCAGCGCGCATATTTCCTGACCGATGAGGACAAAATCCGCCGCGAAACCATCATGCGCGTGATGTGCGACCTCTCGCTCGATTACGCCGCGATGTCGCAAAAGCAAGGCATCAACTTCGCGGAACACTTTGCGCCGGAACTCGCGTCGCTCGCGCCGCTGGAAGCCGACGGCTTGGTGCACCGCACACCGGCCGGGCTGGAAGTAACTGACACCGGCCGCCTGTTCATCCGCAACATCGCGATGTGCTTCGACAACACCCTCGCGCCCGTGGCCGAGCGGAAACATTCGAGAACGATTTGAAATCAAATGATATCGCACATCAAAATCGAGCCGACATTCAACGCCTTTGTAAAACAATATGGAGGGGAGTTAATTAGTGAAATCATCAGTTCTTCCCCAGATTTTCCCAATGCTGACTACTTGTTTCGCAAAGAAAACGTTGTCGCAGAGTTGAAAGTTCTAACCGAGGACAAGTTGCATGACCCGGAATCGCAGAAGAAATTTGGCGAGCTATTCCGAAGCTGGGTTGAGCGGGGCATTATTCCCCCTCAACAAATGCCACGGTTCTTAGACTCAAAAGATTATCCAGTTACCTGCCAAAAGGAGATGTATAACATTTGGTCACCTCCCGTCGAGCAACAACTCAAAAAGGCTAACCTACAAATTCGTGAAACAAAAAAACGTTTAGGAATCGAGACAGCAAAAGGACTTCTCTTAATTGCCAATGACGGCAATTTAGCGCTTCCTCCGTTGGCGCTTCTCCACATTTTGTTTAAGTCCATCAATTCCAAATTCCGTTCCATAAACACGTTTGTTTTCTTTTCTGCAAATATGTTTATGCGAATTGCAGAAACTCAAAAGCCTGCTCTTCCGTGGTTTGTCGGAACACGAGGAGATGGCGGTGATGTTCCTGAAATATTCACCAAAAGTTTAGGCGACGCGTGGGGAATATTTTTAGAAAAGTATCAAGGTATCAAAATGGATAAACTCGCCAGTTCTGGAATTGACGGGCTTGAGCATTTAAATTTTTGGAATCCGGTTGTTCGTTAGCAGTTAATAGATCATGAAATCTGTCGCCATCATCGGGGCCGGCATCACGGGGTTGACCGCGGCGTTTTATCTGAAACGCAAGGGCATTCCGGTCACGGTTTATGAAGCCAGCGGGCGCGTGGGCGGGGTGATTCAATCGCTGCGCCAGGACGGCTGGCTCGCCGAGTTCGGGCCGAACACGTTGCTCGAAACGTCTCCAAAAATTGGCCAGCTTGTCCGCGACGCCGGGTTGCAGCCGCGCCGGCTGGATCCGGACCCGAAGGCCGGGGCGCGGTATGTCGTCCGTTACCAGCGTCCCATCGCCATGCCCGGTTCGCCGCTGGGTTTTTTCACGACGAAGCTTTTCACCGCCGGAGCCAAGCTGGCTGTGTTGCGCGAACCGTTTGTGCCGCGCCGCCGCGATGGCGTCGAGGAAAGCATCGCGCAGTTTGTCGTGCGCCGGCTGAACCAGGAATTTCTCGACCAGGCGATTGATGCGCTCGTCGCCGGAATTTACGCGGGCGATCCGCACCAGCTTTCCCTGACGCACGCTTTTCCCAAGCTCAAGGCGTTGGAGGACAATTACGGCTCGCTGATCAAGGGCCAGATTTTTGGCGCGGGTGCGCGGAAGCGGAGCGGCGAAATCGCGAAGGACCGCGCGCCGAAGTTTTCCTTTGACGAAGGCTTGCAGGTTTTGCCGGACACGCTGGCGGCGCAGCTTGGTGAGGCGGTGAAACTGAACACCACGGTTACCAAGCTGACGCAGATTGCTGACGGCTGGGCGTTGACGGTGCTCGAGAACGGGCGTGAGCCTCAAGGAAACATCGAACATCCAACATCGAACATCCAACATCCAAGTTTCCAAATCGAGCACAGCGCTGTGATTTATTGCGGCACAGCGTTCAAGCTGGCGGAATTGCAGATTGAACTTCAAACGAACGTGAACGCGCCCCTCGCCCCGGCCCTCTCCCCGTTTGGCGGGGAGAGGGAGAAAACTGCGACGTGCGATAACATTCCCTCGCCCCGCCCAAGCGGGGAGAAGGTGGTCCACGCAGAGCGGGACCGGGAGAGGGGAAATATTATAAGTTTGGATGCCTTTTCCGAAATTCGTTATCCGCCGGTGGCCAGCGTGGTTCTGGGCTTCCGGCGCGAAGACGTGGCGCATCCGTGCGAAGGGTTTGGCATGTTGATTCCCAAAATCGAGGGCTTCAAAATTCTCGGCACGATTTTCTCGTCGTCGTTGTTCCCCAATCGCGCGCCTGCCGGCCATTTGACGCTGACGAGTTACATCGGCGGCCAGCGTTATCCGGAACTGGCCCTGCTGCCAGCGGAGAAACTTGTCGCGCTGACATGTGAAGATCTGCGGGTTCTGCTGGGCGTGACCGGCAAGCCGGTGTTCCAGCATTGCGTGCTTTATCCGAAGGCGATTCCGCAATACAACGTCGGCTACGGCCGTTACCGCGATTTGATGAACGAAATCGAAAACCAGGCGGCGGGCCTATTCTTTGCCGGCCACTATCGCGACGGAGTTTCGCTGGGCGATTCGATCCTGTCGGGCGTGAACATTGTGGAACGGGTCACCAATTTTTTGTAACCACGGATAAACACGGATGAACACGGATTGGGTTTTGGGCTGGCGCAAAAATGTGGCTGTAGCGCCGGGCCCGCAGTGCGGAATGCACCTACAAAAATCTGGCTGCCGCCGGAATTTGTGCTGCATTTTATCCATGTCCATCCGTGTCCATCCGTGGTTTAATTCTCGTGTATGAACAAAGCCGTTTTGCTGGTGAATTTGGGTTCGCCGGACTCGACCTCGGTGGGCGATGTGCGGCGTTATCTGAACGAGTTTTTGATGGACGGGCGGGTGATTGACACGCCCTGGCTGCTGCGCCGGTTCATCGTGGGAATGATTCTCATCAACCGGCCGAAGGAGTCCGCGCATGCCTACCAGTCCATCTGGACGAAGGAAGGTTCGCCGCTCATTGTCACAAGCCGCAAGGTCCAGGCGAAGTTGCAGGAGCGGGTCACCGTGCCGGTCGAACTGGCCATGCGTTATCAGCATCCGTCCATCGAAAGCGCCATCCGCAAGCTCGTGGAGCAGAAGATTGACAAGACTTTTTTGATTCCGCTGTTTCCGCATTACGCGATGTCGAGTTACGAAACCGCGGTGGTGCGCGTGCGGGAAGTGGCGCGGCAGATCGCGCCGAACATGAAGGTCGTCGTGCAGCCGCCCTACGGCGACGCGCCGGATTACATCGCCGCACTGGCGGACAGCGCGGCAAATCATCTGGAGGCGGGCTTTGACCATTTGTTGTTTAGTTTTCATGGCATTCCGGAACGGCATCTTCACAAGTCCGACCCGACCGGCGGCCATTGTCTGATCGCGCCAAATTGTTGTGAAACCGCCAGCCCGGCGCACGCGACGTGTTACCGCGCGCAATGTTTCAAAACCATGGCGGCCTTTGTCGAGCAGGCGGCCATCCCGGCGAACCAGTGTTCCATTTCGTTCCAATCCCGGCTCGGCCGCGACCCGTGGTTGAAACCTTACACGGATTTCGAACTGATGGAGCTGCCCAGGCGCGGACTCAAGAAACTCCTGGTCATCTGCCCGTCATTCGTGTCGGATTGTCTGGAAACACTGGAAGAAATCGGCATTCGGAGGCGGAAAACATTTTTGGAGGCCGGCGGAAAGGAGTTCGCGCAAATCCCGTGTCTCAACGAACATCCGCTCTGGCTTGCGGCGCTGGAGAAAATGGTGCGGCGTTTCCTAAAAAACGAATCGCTGACCTGAAGCCGGACCTTGGACCTTAAAATTTCTCGCGTTTAATGGGGTTCCGGAACCGGATTTTGACGGTATCCCGCAAAAAGCCGATGAACGTTTTTTTCTTCACCTCTTTCACGGCTTCAATGCGTTCGCACTTGTGGCTGCAAACCGTGCAGAGGAACAGCGGCAGGCCGCCTTTGCGTTGCAACACATGCACACACTTATTGCACATCACCTCGTTGCAGTGGGTGCATTTGTAGATGACCGGCATCTGCGGATGGCGCGGGCAGAGGATCACGCCGCCTTCCAGCACCACCGGCGGTTTTGGACGTTCGCGCTCGTACTTGGGGATCGCAACGTTGACCTCGGTGGATTCGATGAATAATTCCACGTCGCCCAAATTCACCGTCTGGCCGGGAAGCAGCCACGCTTCCTTGACCGGATCGCCGTTGACGAACGTGCCGTTGGTCGAGCCGCAATCGCGGATCAACACGCCTTCGCCCGACAACACCAGTTCGCAGTGGTTTGAGGACACGGTGGGATGATCAATGGGGAAATCACAGCCGGGGTCGCGCCCGACGCGATTGGTGCCAAAACGCAACTCAAGCGTCTGGTTTTCCAAACCCCCGGTTTTGATGAGCAGTCTGGCCATGTTTTTCCTCCGAAACTGAGAAATTTTGCACCTCCGGAGAATGAAAGTCGAGCGGAAAATGAGGTGCAGCCCGCGATTGAATCATGGCGATAAAGATTGGGAATTGGTGTTAACCGGACCCGCTGGATTCACGGCAGCGGATTATGCGCAAAGGCAAACTCCCCGACAGTTTTCCCGCCGATCAGGTGCTCCTGGATAATGCGTTCCAGCACTTCCGGGGTGCAGGAGTGATACCAGACGCCTTCGGGATAAACGACCGCGATGGGCCCGCGCACGCAGATGCGCAGGCAGTTGGCCTTGGTGCGATACACCAGCGGTTCAGGGCCGACGAGATTCAGTTCCTTGAGCCGCTGCTTCAAAAATTCCCAGGCGGCCAGACCGGCCTCGCGCGGGCAGCATTTCGGCTCGGTCGCGTCGGCGCAAAGAAAAATGTGGCGCCGGAATTTTTCGATGCCGAGCGTTTCAACGGCGGCTGGCAAATCCGTTTTCACAAAAAGTTCGCACTCATCCCTGGTTTCAATTGTTCGATTACGAGAACGAGGAGGAGGACGAGGACGAATGGAAGATGGTTTTTCAAAATGATTCAATGCCAAAATGTCAGGCCCAACACGCCGGCGACGGCGATGAGGCCGCCGAAGAGCGACCGCGCGGTGATTTTTTCACCTTCAAAAATGCGCGCCAGCGGCAGCATGAGGATGGGCGTCGTGGCGATGATGGCGGTGACGATGCCGGTGGGCGTGTTTTCGAGCGCCCATTGCATGCAACTCACGCCAATCGTCTGCCCGGCCACGCTGTTGACCAGGACCCACGGCCAGAGCTTGAATTTTTCACGCGCGGAAAAGGAATCCATCATTTGCGCATCATCACCGCGCCGGCGGGCATGCCGCCATTTCACCATCAGGAAAACCAGGCCGAGCACAACGGCGCCGCCGACAACGCGCTGGTAGCCGGTCGTGCCGGGGTCGGGATGTTCGCCCGCCGCGTGCGCAACGAAGTAGGCTTTACGGCTCAACACCGCGCCGAACGCGCCGCCGAGTGAAGCCATGGCGCAGGCCAAAATGCCCATCCACAACCGGCGCGGGGCGAATTTCAAATGATCACCCGGCGCGAGCGCGACCACCACTCCGGTGAGAATCACGGCCACGCAAACAATTTGCGCGAGGTGCAGCCGGGTGCCAAGCCAGAGCCATTCAATCAACATGGCACACGGAGCGATGAGACATTGCGTGAGCAAAACCGTCCGCCGGCTGCCGAGCCGCGGCAACGCCTGAAAATACGCGGTATCGCCGAGGCCGATGCCGGCCAGTCCGCTCAAAATAAAAAGCGGGAACGCCTTGCCGGCCGTGCCGGTGCCGAAAACGTTGGCCCAGATCGCCAGAAAAAACATCGCGCCGCAGATGCGCCAGAAATTTGCCTCCGCGCCGCCCAGCCGCATCGAGGTGCGATGGCCGCAAATGGCGGAGATGGAAAACAACAGCGTGGTGAGCAGCGCGGCGAACATGTCGGGTGCGAATGGAAAATTTTTGGCGTGGCAAATCCGGTTTGACGATTGCGCCGGGCGGACGGACGGTCAGAGTTCCTCGTAATACTCGTCCGCGGCAATGTCCCCGCCGGCTTCAACTTCCACGCCGCTTTCGTTGAGGATTTTGGCGATGTCCGGCGCGACCCAGCGCTTGTTTTTATCCTTTCGGGAAATCGGTTTGATGCGGTAGCGGCCCTGACTGTCGCTTTCCAAAATGGCGCGTTCCTCCATCCGCATCAGGACCACTTTGGCCCAGTTGGGGTCTTGGAAAAATCTTTGTTTGTTGCCGGCGCGCCGGCAAATCTCCATTGCGCCGACAAAGTCGGTTCCCCGGGTTTTGAGAAATTGAAAAATGTCGCGCTCGTCTCCATCCATGACCCCAGTTTTGCAAACAACACCGCCGGAGTCGAGAAATTTCACCTCGCGGTTGACGGGAAATCCATTTTTCGATTCCCGGCGGCTGATTCCCGATGGCGTCTTAATTTGGGTTGTAGTGCCGGCGCTGTGCGCCGATTCGTTCGAGCCACAGGCTCGACGCTACAGCAAATTAGGACACTATCTGATTCCCAATCCCTTTGACGCCGCGTTTGCATGACGTAAAATGCGCCAGCATATTTTTCACCATGCCCACACATTATCTCGCTTGCGACCTCGGTGCGGACAGCGGGCGCCTCATGCTCGGCACGCTCGACAGCGGGAAAATCACCCTGGAGGAACTGCATCGTTTTCCCAACGGCCCGGTCAAGGCTTCCGGCGCGTTGTACTGGAACATTGACGGCTTGTTCGACGAGTTGAAGGCCGGCCTGAAAAAAGCCGCCGCGCGCCGGTTGCCCATCGCCAGCATCAGCACCGATTCGTGGGGCGTGGATTACGTGCTTTGCGACGAGCGCGGCCAGATCCTGCCACCGGTGTGGCACTACCGCGACTCGCGCACCGCCGCCGGTGTCGAGAACGTCAAAGCGCGCGTGGACTGGCCGACGATTTACGCCGAGACCGGCATCCAGTTCATGGCGTTGAACACGATTTACCAGCTCGCCGCCGAGCCGCCCGCGCGCCTGGCCGGCGCGAAGCAGCTTCTCCTCATCGGTGATGCGTTCAATTACTTTTGCTCCGGCGTGGCAAGAAACGAGGTTTCGCTTGCCAGCACCACGCAGCTTTACAATCCGCGGACCGGAACGTGGTCAAAAAAACTTTTTGCCGCGCTGGATTTGCGCGAGGAATTGTTCGCGCCCCTCTGCCCGGCCGGTACCCGGCTGGGGCCGCTGAAAAAAAATCTCGCCACCGAGGCCGGTCTGCCGCAGATCGAAGTCATCGCGTCCTGTTCCCATGACACCGGCTCGGCGGTCGCCGCCGTTCCGGCGAGCGGGGAAAACTGGGCCTGCCTCAGTTCCGGCACGTGGTCGGTCATGGGCGTTGAATGGCCGTATCCCGTCATCACCGAACCGGGCCGCGATCTCGGGTTCACCAACGAAATCGGTTTTGGCAACACCGTGCGCCTCCTCAAAAACACCGTCGGCCTCTGGCTGGTGCAGGAATGCCGCCGCCAGTGGGTGAAAGAAGGGAAAAAATACGATTTTGCCGCGCTCGAACAGCTTGCCGCCGCCGCGCCGCCGTTGGTCTCGCTCATCAATCCCAATGGCCCGCGCTTTTTAAGCCCGGACGACATGCCGGAAAAAATCGCCGGGTTTTGCCGGGAAACCGGCCAGCCGGTGCCCGCCAATCACGGTGCGTTCATGCGCTGCATTTACGAAAGCCTCGCGCTGTCCTATCGCGCCGTCCTGGGGCGGTTGGAACGGCTCATCGGCAAAAAAATCGAGCGGTTGCACATCGTCGGGGGCGGCAGCCAGGCCATGATGCTCAATCAATTTGCCGCAAATGCGTTGAAAATTCCCGTCCTGGCCGGACCGACCGAGTGTGCTGCGCTCGGCAACATTTTGATCCAGGCCATCGCGCTCGGCCATCTGCCGTCGCACGCCGCTGCGCGCGAAGTCGTGCGCAATTCATTTGAACTGAAAACCATCACGCCGCAGGACGCCGCGCAATGGGACGCCGCCGCCGCGCGGTTTGAAAAATTACCGGGCTGAAAATTGTTTTGTGATCTTCAGCGCCGCAGGCGCGGCATATTCCGATTATGTCGCTTCTGACGGAGCTTAAAATTTTTTACAAATATGCCGCTCCTACGGCGCTGCTGCCTCCAGCCGGGCCAATGCAATTTCAGCCGTATTCTCCGCCGCCGATTGTTTAACCAAGCCAAGGAAACGTGCGTGGCGCGAAGGCGGTCTGATTATTATCGATAATGGGCAATTGGGTGGAGAATTGGTCTAAAAATAGCTCTCTTCTCGCCTAAATCATGCAATGGTGGACGTATCAACAACTGCGCGCCAGCAATGCCTCAACGCGCCTGACGGCGGTCGAAAAACTTGCGCAATCGGAAAACGCCGATTCCGTCGGGCCGCTGATTTTTGCCGTCAAGGATGAGGACACCGGCGTGCGTTGCGCGGCCGCGCGGGCGTTGGGACGCTTTAAAGACCGGCGTGCGACGGAACCTTTGATCCAGATGCTCCGCGACGCGGTACCGCTGGCCCGGGCGGCGGCGGCGGAAGCTTTGGGGAAACTCGGGGACCCGCAGGCGGTGAACTGGCTGGTGGCCATGCTGCGGGACAACGATCCGCAGGTGCGCACCATCGCCTCCCGCAGTCTGGAAAAACTCGACTGGCGGCCCGATACGGATTCCCAGCGGGTGCTGCAAATTCTGGCGACGGGCAAACGACATCAGATTGCGGCGTTGGGGGCTGAAGCCATCGAACCGCTGTTGGAAATGCTGGACACCGGCCCGCCAAACAAACAACTCGAAGCGGTCAAAACCCTGGGGGAAATCAACGAACCGCCCGTCGTCCATGCGATGCTGCGGGCGTTGAAGAAAGGCAGCCCGGCCGTGCGCATTGCGGCGCTGGAAGCTTTGGAACAATTCGCCGACCCGTCCACCTACGCCGAGATGGAACGGTTGTTGAGGGACTCCAACGCCAATGTTCGTGGCGCCGCCGTGGATGCCGTGGCCCGTTGCGGTGGAGTTCAGGCGGTGCCGCCGTTGTTGCGCATTTTGAAGGATTCCTCCTGGGAGGTACGTCGGGCTGCCGCCAAGGCGCTGGGTCTTTTGGGTGGAACCTCGGCGGTGGAGGGACTTTGCGAATTGGTGCGCGATCGGGACCGCGACGTGCGGGAAAGCGCCATCGTGGCCTTGGGGCAAATCTGCGATTCGCGGGCGATTTACCTGCTGGTTTTGTCGTTGCTCGATCCCGAGAGTTGCATCCGCAATGCCGCCGCCAACTCATTGCAGAACGTAGACCGGCATTGGAAGAACGCCGAAGGCGTCCGGCAGGCGCTGCCGGAGATCAAGGCGGCCTTGAATCACAGTGATTATTGGATCCGGAACAGCGCCGCCAAGTTGCTGGAACAACTCAATGTTGATCCGAATGCCATGGAACCTGTGGCCCCCGCGGCGTTGCCGCCACCCCCGGCCCGTGATTTGCCAGCAGCGGCCCTGCCCATCCCGGCCGATTTGTCCATCAACTCTGACCGGGATTTGCGGCCGGCGGCGCCGTTGAATGATGGAAACATGAGCGGCCCGAAGCAGCGCCAGATTTTGTTCGTGGATGACGAGGATGTTTTCCAGGAAACCGTCCGCAATTTGTTCGTCATGCTGAGCAATAACACCTGGCGGGTCCACTGCGCCGCCTCGGCCGACCAGGCCCTGGCCATCCTGAAGACGAACAAGATCGAACTCGCCATCGTGGACATCGTCATGCCGGTGCTGGATGGCGCGCAATTTCTACGCATCCTCCAGCGGCGTTATCCCGATCTGAAAAAAGCCATTCTGACCGGCAATGCCACCGAGGAAAACCGTTCCGACTGCCTTGCCAACGGCGCCGACCTGTTCATTGAGAAACCCCATTCGTCCGAGGGTTTGAAATCCATCTTCGTCATGCTGGATGAATTGATCACCTGGACGCCGCAGGAAGGGTTTCAGGGAGTGCTGCGCCGCGTCGGTTTGCAGGATGTCATCCAGATGGAATGCCTGGGCCGCAACTCATCCATCGTCGAAGTCCAAGACCAGCAGATGCGCGGGCGGATTTACATTGAAAATGGCAGCATCATCCACGCCGCCGCCGGCGACGGTACGGGCGAACACGCGCTGCAACAATTACTGGCTCTGGCCGGCGGTTCGTTTGAACTCCTGCCCTTCGAGCCGCCGCCGCAGCGCACCATCAATGGCCAGTGGGAATCTCTGCTCATGGAAGCCGCCCGGTTGCGCGATGAAACCGCGGCGCAACAGGTCGCCGGCCAATGATGGCGCCGCGGAATCTACGACGCTCCATTTGACCAGTTGATTCGCCCGTTTTTGCTTTCGCCTTTTTCCCTTCGCCTTCATCCTGACGGCGTGGAATTGTCCGCCGCAGAAATCCGCCAGGCTGTCCAGGCCGCCCTTGCCGAAGACATCGGCAGCGGCGACGCCACGACGCTCGCCACCGTGCCCGAAATCGCGGTGGCCAAAGCGGTCATGCGCGCGCGGGAACCGCTCGTCGTCGCCGGACTCGATTTCGCCGAGGTTGCTTTCTGCGAAGTCTTTCCCTTCATCAATCGGAGGGGCGAGCTCTGCGAGCCCCAAAAATCTCAAAACGAATCAGGGCGTCGTATAACTCCGCCCTCCGAAGTAGAAATCAAAATCGAGCGATTGGTCAAGGACGGGCAGCCGGTCAAAGCCGGTGACATTTTGCTGAAAATTTCCGGCCCGGCGCGCGCGATTTTGAGCGCCGAGCGCGTGGCGTTGAATTTTGTCCAGCGACTTTCCGGCGTTGCGACCTTGACCGCGCAATTCGTTGATGCCATCAAAGGCACGCTGGCGCAAATTCTCGACACGCGCAAGACCACGCCCGGCTGGCGGCGGTTCGAGAAATACGCCGTCACCTGCGGCGGCGGAAAAAACCACCGCCTTGGCCTGTTCGACATGGTGCTCATCAAGGACAACCACCTCGTTGCGCTGCGTGGCGCGAAGCCGAATGCCATCGCCGCCGCCGTCCGGCGCGCGCACGAAAAATATCCGCAACTGAAAATCGAGGTCGAGGCTGACACGCTGGAACAGGCCGGGCAGGCTGCCGCCGCGGGCGCGGACATCATTTTGCTCGACAACATGAATCCCGTGCAATTGCGGCTCGCGGTGCAAAAAATCAAAGGCCGCGCGAAAACCGAGGCCAGCGGCGGCGTGCATCTGGCCGGCGTTCAGACAATTGCGAAAACCGGCGTGGATTTTATTTCCGTCGGTGCGCTCACGCATTCCGCGCGCGCGGTGGATATCGGACTGGATTTTGAAAGCTAACCACGGATTGACACGGATGAACACGGATAAATTTAAACGCGCCCCTCGCCCCGTCCTTCTCCCCGCCCGGCGGGGAGCGGGTGGCCACCGGCCAGGTGAGGGGACCTCTTTTTCAAGCATCCGTAATACAATGACAAGAGTTCGCGCACGGACGACAAAGATTTGGACTGCGGTGGCAGCTTGCCGAGGCGAAGCGCAGCGAAGACTGGAGCGCAGCGGCGACACCGCTTTCCGTACGACCGGTTGCGTCCAAAAGCGGCGTGGCTCCCGCTCTGCGGGATTCCCGCCGCAATCCAAAATCCGTGGTTGCGGCGCAAGCCGCGTCGGGTTTATCCGTGTTCATCTGTGGTTAAAAACCCATGACGACTGACGCAAAAATTCTTTCGGCGCTGCGCGAAAATCCCGACGGCGTGTCGGGCGCGGACCTCGCCGGGCAATTAGGGGTCACGCGCGCGGCGATTTGGGGGCGCATCGAGCAGTTGCGCCAGCTCGGTTACGAAATCGAGGCCGGCCCGCATTTCGGCTACCGGCTCGTCAGCGCGCCGGATGTGCTGCACGCGGACGATTTGCTCGCGCGTCTTGGCAAAACAAAGGTCATCGGCCGCGACATCCGCGTATTCGAGCAAACGACCTCGACGAACGACGTGATCGAAAAACTCGCCCGCGACGGCGTCAAGGAGGGCGCTGTCGTTTTTGCCGAGTCGCAGACAAAGGGCCGGGGACGGCTCGGCCGCAAATGGATTTCGCCCGAACGGAAGGGACTTTGGTTTTCCGTTTTGCTGCGACCGGATTTGCGCCCGCAGGAAGCGACGCAATTGACAGTCGCTTCCGCCACGGCCCTGCGCCGCGCGATTCAATCCGCAACCGGCTTGCATCCCGAAATCAAATGGCCGAACGACATTGTCATTGGCGGGAAAAAGGTCGCCGGTATTTTGACCGAGTTGAGCGCGGAACTGGACCGGGTGCGTCACGTCATCCTGGGCATCGGTGTGAACGTAAATCTGGGCACGGGCGAGTTTCCGCCGGAGTTGCGCAAGCTGGCGACTTCGCTCAAAATTGAATCAGGCAAAACGATTTCGCGCTCCGAACTGGCGACGGCGATTTTGCGCGAACTGGATGATGATTACACGCGGATTTGCAGCGGCCTCTTCGCGGAAGTGGCGGACGAGTGGCAGGAGTATTGCAAGACGATTGGACGCAACGTGACGATTCAAACCGGCGAGCGCAGGATTCGCGGCCGCGCCGAGTCGCTGGATGACGACGGCGCCCTGCGGCTGCGCACCGAGCACGGGCATCTGGAGCGCGTCACCGGCGGCGATGTGACGCTCGAAAAATGAACCGCGGATTACGCGGGTGGTATTTTCAAACTTGCTTGCTTTTATCTGCGTCTATCCGCGTAATCAGCGGTTAAAATGATTCTGCTTTTCGACATCGGCAACACGAACACGCACGTCGGTTTGGCAAACGACAAGCGGGTAGTGAAGCAGGCCGACGTTCCCACGGCGGGCTGGTTCAATGGCACGGCGGCGAAACTCGTGAGGAAATTCGCCGGTCACGCCACGCTCGACGGCGCGGTGCTGTGCAGCGTTGTGCCACGCGCAACGCCGGAGGTTCGGGGGTTCATCGCCCAACTCGGAGCGCCGGGCACCGGCTCGGCCCAAAAGAAAATACATCAACAAGCCGGGACGGTGCCCGGCGTTCCCATGCTCGAACTCACGCCCAAAACGCTCCGCGGCGTGGGCATTGATTATCCAAAGCCGGACACCATCGGGCCGGATCGCCTGGCGAACGCGGTCGCCGCGCGGCACCGGTTTGGCGCGCCGGTGGTGGTGCTGGATTTCGGCACGGCGGTCACGTTCGATGTCATCAATCGCGCGGGCAATTATGTCGGCGGCATCATCTCGCCGGGGCTGGCGGCGATGACGGATTATTTGCACGAGAAAACGGCCCTGCTGCCGCGCATCAAAATCCGCGAAATCAAAACGAGCATCGGCAAAAGCACCGAGGAAGCCATGCTGGTCGGTGCGGTCCACGGTTATCGCGGGCTGGTTCGGGAATTGATTGGCGAACTGAAGCGCGAATTGAAAGTGAAACGATTGCCGGTCGTGGCCACCGGCGGTTACGCGAAGCTGATGGCGTCCAAACTGCCGGAGATTTCAGCCGTTGAGCCGAATCTGACGCTGGAAGGTTTGCGGCTGACGTGGGAAGCTACGCGTTCTTAGACAAGCCCTAGTAGGAATCTACAATCATCCAATGCTTGTCCAACAAATCAAGGCAAGACCAGGCCAAACGGGGAAGGGAGTTTTCTTGAACCGCCCTCACCTTGACGGAATTGGAATGATTTTTACGTCCGCCCTCACCTTTTATCCTCTCCCCGAGGAGAGGAAATAGCCGCAGTCCGGTTTTAATTTTGCGGACGATCGCTCGGCAAATTCAGTCGCAGGTTTTTCATGGAGACGGCGGACAATTCTCCTTCTCCTTCCGTCTTCGCTTCGCTTCGACGCGACTATAAATCTGAACCGCGCCGTAGCGCAGCGTAGGCGGGTGGGGAGAAGGCCGGGATGAGGGAGGACGTGGCTTGAACTTTTTGTCGCGGGGCGAGCAAAACAGGACAAGTTTTGTAGTTAGCAAAACAGGAATCTCCTTGTCCGCAGCCCGTCTTGAAGGCGGGCGAGCGGAGCGATGCCCGACGAAAAGACGGGCTGCGGACAAGG
>Ga0224553_1000267_pt1 | contig 24939 bp, 20 predicted proteins | sample 714S21014metaG_FD_179897 | JGI IMG/M metagenome (GOLD analysis project Ga0224553, IMG submission 179897) | Peat soil microbial communities from Stordalen Mire, Sweden - 717 S2 10-14 | ecosystem: Environmental > Terrestrial > Soil > Wetlands > Peat | place: Sweden: Norrbotten County, Stordalen... | reverse complement strand
GCAGGAGCAGCGGGGTGTCCCGGTCAATGGGGACGAAACGAATAGCCATGCTTTTCAGACGCGCCAACTCCGTTGCCGTTCAAATCCCAACAAAAAAATCCTGCGCTAAGTCCGACAGGCTGCTAGGAAGCTTGCCGAACAAAGGGCGAGAGAGGAAAACGAGTGTCTTGATGCTGAGAGAAGCCTTGCCCACGAGAAAGCGATGGCAGAAGCCAAAGCTCATGACGACGCCCGCCAACAGACAGAGGTCGAAGAACGAAGCCGGAGAGAAGTTGAGGCCAGAGAAAATGCACGGTTGGCAGAGGAGCAACGAGTCGCCGCCGAAAAACTCATAGCGGAATCCGATGCAAAACGCCGGGCCGAAGAAAAAGCGTTGGCAGACGCGCAAGTGCGCGAGGCAGCACGCTTGAAAGCGGAAGTCGAAGCCACACAACGAGCCGAAGCGGAAGCTCGTGAAAAGGCTCGCATGACGGAAGCTCAACTGCGCAAGGTGCTCATGAGTCGGGACGGTTACAAAGGATAAAGGCTGAAGGCTAGAGCATTTTCAGTTATTACGTAGCGCAGGCTTTCCAGTCCCGCATTGCGGGATTCAGGCGACTTTCCAGTCGCCTCTTTCGTGAGGATGAAACACGGGACAAGAATGTCCCGCAAACCCGCAGACAAGAATGTCTGCGCTACATCAAAGTTGGAACCGCCTTAGAGCGTTTTCAGTCACTTCGTAGCCACGCGAAAAAATCAATTTCCATTTGTTTTCAGGCGTTTTCTTGCGAAATAGCGGCTACAGTTTTGATTAAACCGCTCTAAATGCTAAAGTGGGGAAACATTCAACATTCAACATTCAACTTCCAACATCGAATGAAAAGGTCAGTACTGCTTTTGGGTGGTCAAGGTCAAAAGGACCGGGGTCAAACCCGGTGAACTCACCGTCAGATTGATCGTTCCGGGTACCAGGGTGGATTGAATGACGATGAGCGCTTTCCCTTGGTAAGCTTTCCGGCTGGTTGCCTTGAAAGGCTCGTTGTTCTTCCAGTCGCCGCTGGCAATGCCAAGGCTTCTCCCCGAGCCGGTCATGGCAAACTCGACCGTATTGGTGGCGGTGAAAACGGGATTGCCGTCCGCATCCTCGATGTCAACTTCGATGCTGGAGGCGTCATTCCCGTCCGCATAAAGGATGGTGCGATCGGGCTTGAGCATGATTTTGGCGGGAGCGCCCGCGGTCTTGATGCTGTCCGTGGCCGCCTCCTGGCCGTTCTTGAAGCCGATGGCCTTGATGACGCCGGGTTCCCACGGGACATTCGTCCATTGCATGACCCCATTGGTGGCAAAATCACTTGATTGTTTGGTCCCGATTTTTGTGGAGTTGACGTAGAGATCAACGCTGTCGCAACTGGTATAGGTGACCACGTCAACGGTTCCGGTGGTTTGGTTCCAGTTCTCGGCCAGCTTGGGCATGGCGTGTCCATGTCCAGTGCCATTGCCGATCGTAATATGGATCATGGGCGTATCGCTCCACTGGCTTTGCTGATAATAGAACCATGATTTGCGGAAGAGGCAATTATCAAGGAAGCCGCAGTTCGCGCCCAGGGTTTTTTTGGACTCGCCAAGATAATCCACGCCCGTCCACAAATGATGACCTACAACATAGGGGGCGTTCCTCACGAAATACCAGGTGGGGATACCGCTGCCGGGAAACGCATACGGGTCTTGTTCGGTGCCGCAAATCACGGCATTCGTATTGATGGAATGAATGGAGCCGTAGAGGAAATCTTGGTAATTGACGCCGACAATATCTTCGACCTTCGCCAGCGCGGCAAAGCCGGGGGCGTCGTTCCATCCCGAAACGCAGGCATGAGTGTAGGGACGGGTGTTGTCGAGCTTTTTGGCAAATGGAACCAGCATTTTGAGGGTGTTCGGAATGTAAGCCGGTATCTTGGCGGCGGCCACCACTTCATTGCCCAGGCTCCACATCACAATGCTGGGATGATTTCTGTCCCGTTCGATGAACGAGGTGAGGTCCTTTTGCCAGACCTGGTCAAAATTCGCATAGTACGAACCGGCGTTGGTTTGCCACCACTTGTCACACCATTCATCCATGACCAGCATGCCCAATCGGTCGCAAGCGTCATAAAACTCCGGGCTTTGTGGATTATGCGACGTCCGGATGGAAGTGCATCCTGAAGCCTGCAATTCCTTGATGACTCGTTCCCACATGACATCCGGCACGGCGGCTCCAGCCGGAACCAGCGTGTGATGGATGCATACGCCCTTCAACTTGGTGGGAACGCCATTCAGGGTGAAACCCGCGCTCGCCGAATACTTCAGCTCCCGGATGCCGAAGGGGGTTACGTAGTCATCGGTTGGCGTCGTCTTGTTCAGAATCCTGGAATAAGCATAGTAGCGCACCGGGGTTGAAGGCGACCAGAGTTTGCAGTTGGAAAGGGAGAGCGTCTGCATGCAGGTGTTCGTGCTTTTCGCATGGAGCTTGATGGGTGTTGCGACGGTCTGCAGGGCGTTGCCGTCTTCGTCGTAAATCGTCGTTTCCACCGTGCGCTTCTGCCGGGTCGCCAGCTCATTCACTACGTCGGTCTGGACCCGGATCTGCGATTGCGCCGCCGCCACCGCGGGCGTGGTCACGGCCGTTCCCCAGTTTTTGACATGAACGCTGTCGGTGGCGATAAGCCACACATGGCGGTAAATGCCGGTCCCGGAATAGAAATGCGAACGGCGGCTCGTCTGGTTGTCAACAAACACGGCCAGCACGTTGTCGCCCGTGGCATTCAGGTACGGCGTCAGATCGCAACAAAAGCTGACATAACCGAATCGCTGGCTGCCGACCTGGGTGCCGTTCAAGTAGATCTTCGAGTCATGATAAACTCCGTCAAACTGGACGATGACCTTTTTCCCCGCAAACCCGGGAGGAAGGGTGAAATGTTTCCGGTACCAGCCGATGGCGCCGGGATCACTATTGGTCGTGCTGACCAGCGTGATGCTCATATCGTGGGGAACACTCGTCGTGGTCCAGTCCGCATCATTGAATGCGGTTGCCTCCGCCCCGATGATATTTCCGGTCTGCACCTTCCAGTCTTCATCCATCCGCAGCTTGATGCGGCTTTTGAGATACTTCCCTTCGAGACGTTCGGTTGGAGTGGCCTGAATATTGCCGGCCAGAAGAACAAACACCACAAAACACATTGAAACAGCGGACACAGTGGAATTTCGCATAGGTTTTTTTGACAAGAATTTGTCTTTCACGCAGCCTCGATAGTGACGTCGGACGGGTGAGGGAGAATTGGTCTTCCACTCACATTCGTTATGTCGGCATGCTGTCAAACCGGCGGGAGATTGTCAACCAGCAGCGACCCGCCTTGGGCGAAGGCTTCCGTCTTCGCATGGCTTCGACGCGACAAGCCGGCGCGGCAAGAAAGGCTAAAGTGAAGACGGAAAGCGGAACATCGAACGCTGAACATCGAATAGGAGCGGGGCAGATGGGAAAGGCAAAAAACAAAGGCTCCCGCCTTCGTGGGATTCCCGTCGTCGTTATACTTTGACGCGGCAAGTCGACGCGGCAATCCGCCTTCACTGCGTTACGACGCGACACGGGAAAGGCTAAAGTAAGGGCCATTTCATAACGATTTACGGCTCCAATCGTCGCGGGCGCGAGCGGAGCGGGGTCGCCGATTTATCCCGATTAAGCTTGTGCCTCCCGGTTTCGGGCGTAGGGTGAATCTGCTAACGGAGCATCGTTTACCAGGTGTCCGATTGCCCCCGGATGGGGCGTTCCCTCTCCTCTTATTCCCTGCACTGCAATGCCGGGGCCGCATTGGCGGCCCAGAAACCGACGTAAACAAGGAACAGAAAGAACAAAGTTATGACCATAGCTATAGAGAAAACTCCATCCACCACTTCCCACGGGCAGGGAGCCATGAAATCAATACATAATGCGATGGCCAAGGCGGCCAGGCTCAATCCGTTAAGGACGGAGAAAGCGGCCCCGGAAAAAACGGCCCCATCGGGTGAGGCAATCGGGATAAAGGCCTACGAGATTTGGATGTCGCGGGGACAGGAACCGGGCCATGACCAGGAACATTGGTTCGAGGCTGAACGGCAGTTGCAGCAGGGTTGATCGAAGAAATCGCAACGCGGCACGCAGTTCCGCATCTGGGACACCATGAAAGGGCCGGTCCTAAAACCGAAACGCTAGAGCGGTTCCAACTTTGATGTAGCGCAGACATTCTTGTCTGCGGGTTTGCGGGACATTCTTGTCCCGTGTTTCATCCTCACGAAAGAGGCGACTGGAAAGTCGCCTGAATCCCGCAATGCGGGACTGGAAAGCCTGCGCTACGTAATAACTGAAAATGTTCTAATCTTCGCTCATCAGCGCCAAGGAGCGGGAATTAGCGGTTAAAGATTTTTTCTTTGTGGTTAAAAAAAAATTAGCCTTTAACATCTTGCCATGTCCTTCACCGTAACGCATCAACTGGGAAGGCCCCCGACCTTCCCCGAAGTTCAAGCGTTGGCCGAACAGCATGAAGTCCAGATCGACGGCAACGAACTGACCGGAGGCTTCTGTCATCCCGATCCGGAGCAGCCAAAGGTGAAAGGCAATTATGCCTTTGAGCCGAACGGTGACCTCCGCGGCGATTTTACCGGGCACGTCATGGGGAAACTGACCGGGACATTCGAATTTACGACTGGCAACGCCGGGATCACCATAACCGAAAAGCCATTCCTGCTTCCCGAGGCGGTTTTGAAAACGATGCTGTCCGAGGTGCTGAAAGAGTTCTGCGCCAAGTTTGCAACGTGAAAGGATCAGTCCCAGGATTGTGAACGCGCCGGCCAAAAAAAGAGAGTTTCCACTGGCACAGGTGTATGGGTTGCTGGAACCTGGCCCGGTCGTGCTGGTCACCACGGCCCGCGCGGGACGGGCGAACATCATGCCCATGTCGTGGCATACGATGATGGAGTTTGTGCCGCCGCTCGTGGGCTGCGTGATCAGCAGCCAAAACCACACGTTTGAAATGTTGCGGGCGACGGGTGAATGCGTGATCAATGTGCCGACGGTGGAATTGGCGAAAAAGGTGGTGCGTTGCGGAAACACTTCCGGCCAGTCGGTGGACAAGGTCAAAACCTTTGGCCTCACGCCCGTGGCCGCGTCGGTCGTCGCGGCCCCGCTCATCGCCGAGTGTTATGCCAGTCTGGAATGCAAGGTGGTTGATCGAAAGCTGGTGACCCAATACAACTTTTTCATCCTGGAGGTGGTCAAGGCGTGGATTGATCCGCGCCGGAAGCGGCCCCGGACGATTCATCATCAGGGGGAAGGCGTGTTTGCGGTTCCGGGCCGGACGCTCAAGCTGCCTTCGCCGAAAACTTCGTTCCTCACAAAATGAAGCGCCTCCATCCCGGCACGACGAATACATGAACTTGAAAACCTACAATGTCGAAGCCGGCTTCCCGTCCCTGGACGAAGCCCGCCGGCTGGTGCTTGGGGAAATCAGGAAATCCAGACGCGAGGGCGTGCGCGTTCTGAAAATCATCCACGGTTACGGATCCTCCGGCAAGGGCGGCAAGCTGAATCATGGCCTGAGAAAATCGTTCGCGCTCCGCAAGAAGGAGGGCGTGATCAAAGACTTTATCACCGGCGAGAACTTCACCATCTTCAATCCCATCGTGCTGGAACTTCTTGAAGCGGTGCCGGATTTGCGGGCGGACCCGGATCTATCCACGACGAACGAGGGCGTGACCGTGCTCTGGCTAAAATAAAGTTCTTTCCAGCGGAAGTCTTTCAGGACAGCGACCCAAACCTGCCGGTCATCGTCAAATGAAATTTAAAAGCCCTTTAGCCTTTAGCATTCAGCCTTTAGACTTCACTTTCATCCGACGGCGACCACCGAGACTTCCTCGTTCAATTGATTCCGGCCCTTTCCCATCGCCCGGGGGTCGAGCACGGGCATGCCGTCCACCAGAAAACGATACTGATGATGACCATGGGGGAGCATGATTTGGATGAACCACCAGCCATCGTCGCGCCGTTGCATGGGAAACGGGTTCCAATGGTTGAAATCACCGGCCACTTGAACGGAGTTCGCCCGGGGCGCACGACAGTAAAAATTGGCCGGCCGGAGCGTAGTCCTCGCCGAAAATGATTCGCCACGCCGTTTTCCATCAACCGCATTGATGGCCTGCGGTTCGGCTGATGTTTCCCTGGCTGGTGCTTCATCTTTCATGAATCGAGCCTCGTTTGATGGTCCTGGAAGCCAGTTCTTCCGATTCCAACGTTCAAAACATTGATGCGTCACATAATCCATCTCCGCCGTTTCATTGACCACGGGCAACCAACCCGCATTTTATTCAGTTAGACAAGGCGTGCTCCAAGTGCTCACGTTTTATCCCGCTGGCGATTTTGCCTCTCGAAGGTCCCTGGGCCTTCGTTTTGGTTTGTGAAAGGTCCTGGAATTGTGAATACGCCAACGAGGAAAAAAGGGACAAGCCACGGGCTCCGATGAATCGCGGGCAGGTGGACGCGGATGACCGAAGGAAAGACAATCCGTGAAATCAGTGGTAAAAAAACCTTGCCCGGCTATCTTGCCCAATTTAATTGAAAACCGGCATTGGGCATGGGTTTTTTGGCTGAAAAAGCCGCCCGGAAAAAAATTAAAATACCTGTTGACAGGGGGGCGGGCGTTTCATAGTTTGCGCTTGGTAGCAGAGCCGTAAATAGACAAAAACAGCCGGTTGCCCCTTGGATTTTTGATGGAAAAAGATGAGGGGAACGGGTTTTTTTGTCGTTTTGTGTTTGTGTATCGGATTGGACTAATGATAATGCGCCCATGTAGCTCAGTTGGTAGAGCGCGTCCTTGGTAAGGACGAGGTCATCAGTTCAACCCTGATCATGGGCTCCAGTTCGCAGATTTGATTGTTAACCAAAAACTAAACGCAGGAGACAACAATGGCTAAAGAACAATTTCAACGAACGAAACCGCACGTTAACGTCGGAACCATCGGACATATTGACCACGGCAAGTCCACCTTGACAGCAGCGATTGTCATGGTGCAGGCGAAGAAGGGTTTGGCGACGCCCATCTCCTACGCCGACATCACCAAGGGCGGCACGGTGCGCGATGAAACCAAAACCGTGACCATCGCGGTTTCTCACGTCGAGTATCAGAGCGACAAGCGCCATTACGCCCACATTGACTGCCCGGGCCATGCCGACTTCATCAAGAACATGATCACCGGCGCGGCCCAGATGGACGGCGCCATCCTGGTGGTGGACGCCTCGGAAGGTCCGATGCCCCAGACCAAGGAGCACGTGCTGCTGGCCCGCCAGGTGGGTGTGCCCGCCATCGTGGTTTACCTGAACAAGGTTGACCTCGTGGACGACAAGGAACTGCTGGAACTGGTGGAAATGGAAGTCCGCGACCTGCTGACCAAATATGAATTTCCGGGCGAGAAGACGCCTGTCGTTCGCGGCAGCGCCAAGGCGGCGCTGGCCGGAGACAAGGCTGCCGAGGATTCCATCCAGAAATTGATGGAGGCCATTGACGACTTCATTCCGTTGCCGCCGCGCGAGGTGGACAAGCCGTTCCTGATGTGCATCGAGGACGTGTTCAACATTGAAGGCCGCGGCACGGTCGTCACCGGTCGCGTGGAGCGCGGCGTGCTGGAACGCATGTCCGATGTCGAAATTGTCGGCATCAAGGACACCCGCAAGACGGTGGCCACCGACATTGAAATGTTCCGCAAGCTGCTGGACAAGGCGACGGCGGGCGACAACGTGGGCGTGCTGCTGCGCGGCATCAAGAAGGAAGAAGTCGAGCGCGGCATGGTGCTGGCCAAACCGGGCAGCATCACCCCGCACACGCATTTCAAGGCGGAAGTCTATGTGCTGTCGAAGGAGGAAGGCGGCCGGCACACGCCGTTCTTCACGAACTACCGTCCGCAATTTTACTTCCGCACCACGGACGTAACTGGCACGGTGACCCTCGCGGCGGGGGTTGAAATGGTGATGCCGGGCGACAACGTTTCGGTGGAAATAACGGTCATCTCGCCGGTGGCCATGGAAAGAGGCCAGCGGTTCGCGATCCGCGAAGGCGGCCGGACGATTGGCGCGGGCCGCGTGACGGAAGTCATCGCATAACAATGGTTTTCAACATTGGAGCGCGGGGGATGAACCCCGCGGCTCCTTTTTTGTCAGAGATACAAACGAGATTGGGCGGATACGGCAGTAGCTCAATTGGCAGAGTAGCGGTCTCCAAAACCGTTGGTTGGGGGTTCAAGTCCCTCCTGCCGTGCCAGCCGGTGAGGAATGGGTTGGATTGCTGGATAATTGGATAAATGGATGGGTGGAATGGATGATGATTGTTCATCCAACAAGCCATCAATCCACAAATCCAGTCTGTCATTGGAGAGGTGGCAGAGTGGTCTATCGCGGCGGTCTTGAAAACCGCTTCGGGTTAACGCCCGACGGGGGTTCGAATCCCTCCCTCTCCGCCAGTCTTCGCTCGGAGCGAAGCGGAGAGGGAAGGCTGCCGCGCCGTAGCGAATGCGAAGGCGGGCCGGTGTGATTGGTTAAAAGTTCCGAGCTTCGACTCGGCAAGCCAGCGAAACAAGAGCGGGCCGGGCTGGACAAATTGAAAGTAAATGAATTGTGAGGGATTGGATTATAATTTTAATGTGGGCGGCAGTAATCGGCGCTGTTTTCGGCTACCTTTGGTGGCAGGGGCAGGTCCGGCAATTGGCCACCTATGTGCAGGAAACGCGCGAGGAATTGAAAAAATGTTCGTGGCCGACGTGGGTGGAGTTGAAAGGCTCGACGGCGCTCATCATGGTTTCAATTGCTTTGATGGGTGCATTCACCGAAGTGGTGGACCGCATCCTGTATTTTATATTCTTTGTACTTTGAGCACCATGCGCAGCCAATGGTTTGTCATTCATACGCTTTCCGGCCAGGAGCAGAAGGTCAAGGAAAGCATTGAGAAGCGCGTCAAGACCGACGAGATGCAGGACTACGTCAAGGAAGTCCTCGTCCCGATGGAAAAGGTCGTCGAGGTGCGCAATCAAAAAAAGACCGTGTCCAGCCGCAAATTATGGCCGGGCTACGTGTTTGTGGACATGGTGCTGCTGGATGAAGACAACCGGATTGTCGAAAAGCCGTGGTATTTCATCAAGGAAACGCAGGGCGTGATTGGTTTTGTCGGCGGCGAACCGCCCGTGCCGACGCCGACGGAAGAAGTTGAATCCATCAAGGCGCAAATTTCCGCGTCGGAAGAGACGGAAAAACCGAAGGTCAATTTTGAAGTCGGCGAAACGATCAAAATCAACAACGGGCCGTTCCTCAATTTCAGCGGCGTGATTGAGGAAATTGATCCCGAACGCGGCAAATTGAAAGTCACCGTAAACATTTTCGGGCGGAACACGCCCGTGGAACTGGAATATTGGCAGGTGGAAAAAGCGTAGCATGAAACGTGATGCGTGAAGAAAAGTCACGTTTCACGTCTCACGCATCGCGAAGAATTTTATGGCAAAGAAAATCACAGGCATCATCAAGCTGCAGATCCCGGCGGGCCAGGCCAATCCCGCGCCCCCGGTCGGCCCGGCGCTCGGCCAGCACGGCGTCAACATCATGGGCTTCTGCAAGGAATTCAACGCGGCGACCAAGGCCGACGCTGGACTCATCATCCCCGTCGTCATCACCGTTTTTCAGGACAAGTCCTTCAAGTTCATCACCAAATCGCCGCCGGCGTCCATTCTGTTGAAAAAGGCCGCGGGCATCACCGCCGGTTCCAAGGAGCCGAACAAGGAAAAAGTCGGCAAGGTGACGCGCAAACAGGTTTTGGACATCGTGAAAATGAAATCAAAGGATTTAAACGCTGTGAACGAAGAAGCCGCGTTCCGGATCATCGCCGGCACGGCGCGCAGTATGGGAATTGAAGTCGTCGGATAAAAATAAAATTAACCACCAAGACACGAAGGCGCAAAGTATGAAAACAAAAATTAAATATTTGTTGGTTCTCGCTCTCGCTGGCTTTGTGTTCACCGGTTGCGCAACCCATCAGTGCTGCAAAATGCAATCCGGCAAAACCCAAGCGTGGGAATATAAGACAGTGAAATTAGATCCAAACGACGGGGCGCAATTAAATGAAACCAGTAAAGACGGATGGAAACTCGTTACCGCTGTGTCTGGTGGAAATAGCGAACCTGGCTACGTCTTTTATACATTTGAACGTCCGAAACATTAAAAATCAAACCGCGGGAGAGTCATTAAAGGCTCGCTGGCACCGCAACCAAACAAATGCCCAGTAAACGATACCAAAAAGCGCTCGAAGTGGTGGATGGCAAAAAAACCTATCCATTGAAGGATGCCATTGGCGTCCTCGCAAAATTTCCCAAGGCGAAATTCAACGAAACCATTGACCTCGCGTTCCGCCTCGGCGTGGATCCGAAACAATCAGACCAGATGGTTCGCGGCACGGTCCCGCTTCCGCACGGCACCGGCAAGACCGTGCGGGTGCTCGTGTTCGCCAAAAGCGGCGCGGCGGCGGATGCGGCCAAAGCCGCCGGTGCGGAATATGTTGGCTTTGAAGACATGATTGCCAAATGCCAGGGCGGCTGGGCTGATTTTGATGTGGCGGTGGCCACGCCCGAAGCAATGGCCGATGTGCGCAAGCTCGGCAAGGTGCTCGGGCCGCGCGGCCTGATGCCCAACCCGAAGACCGGCACCGTCACTGACGACACGGCGAAAGCTGTTAAAGAAGTGAAGGCCGGCCGCGTCGAGTTCAAGGTGGACAAGGCGGGCAACATTCATGTGGCCGTCGGCAAGGCGTCGTTCCCGGCCAATCAGATCGAGGAAAACGCGCGCGCGGTGATTGAAGCCGTGGCCAAGGCGCGTCCGAACAGTGTCAAAGGCACCTATATCAACTCCTGCACGCTTTCGACGACGATGAGTCCGCCGGTGCGGCTGGATGTGCGCGAATTTACGACCCATTAACCCGGAACCATTTTGAATCATGCGTGCTGAAAAACAAATTTTAACGAAGGAATATATCGCGCGGTTGAATGGCTCGCCATTCTTCATCGTGGTGAATTACAAGGGACTCAAGGTGTCCCACATGACCGAGTTGCGGAAGCGCCTGCAAAAAGCCGGCGCGGAGATTCACATCGTCAAGAACTCCCTGTTCCAACTCGCGGCCAAGGAAGCCGGCGTCGGCGAATTGAACGGCTCGCTCGGCGGCCAGCTCGCCGTGGTCACCGGCCAGAAGGACATTTCGTCCGCGGCGAAGGTGGTGAAAAACTTTGGTGCGGAGTTCGACCGGTTGAAGGTGCAGTTTGGTTATTTGAACAACCAGCGCCTGGAACAGGCGGCGATTGTGGCCCTGGCCGATCTGCCGAGCCTGGATGTGTTGCGCGCCACCCTGCTGGGCCTGTTGAACGCGCCGGCAACGAAACTGGTCGTTTTGCTCAACACGCCCGCGACACAGCTCGCGCGGGTGATCAAGGCGAAAGCCGAGAAAAGCTGAAACAATTTCCGTCCGCTTTGGCCAGTGGATGGACAAACAAACAAACAACAACAAAGTAAATCGTCGGTTCACAACGAACTTAAAAAAACCGTGGCGTGTCGCGCCGAAGCAAGGCGAAGGCGGACCACGGCAGACGACGAGACGATAAGAAAGGTAACATGGCTGACATTGGAAACCTAGTGGAAGAATTGAGCAAGTTGACGGTGATTGAAGCCGCCGACCTGGTCAAGAAACTGGAAGAAAAATGGGGTGTGACTGCCGCCGCACCGGTGGCTGCCGCCGCTCCGGCTGCGGGTGCTGCTGCGCCTGTCGCTGAAGCAAAGACCACGTTTGACGTGATTCTTATTTCCGCCCCGGCGGACAAGAAAATTGCCACCATCAAGGCCGTCCGCGAAGTCAAAGCCGGTCTCGGCCTGGCGGAAGCCAAGGCGCTGGTGGAAGGCGCGCCCAAGCCCGTATTGGAAGGCGCTCCGAAAGCCGAGGCCGACGAGGCCAGGAAAAAGCTGGAAGCAGCGGGCGCCAAGGTGGAGGTCAAGTAACAGGCGAACTTTGGGGTGGTGGTCCCGCGGGGCGGGACCGCCACCCGGTTTTCGCAAGGCGGAACAAAACTTTTATCAGTTACAAACAGCAGCAACAAGCGGCCGCCGGTAGCGGTCAGAGTTCAGGCAAGTTCACTGTTGAACGCAGCGTCCTTGCCTTGTGTCGTTGATTGAAAATTGCCGGCTGGCACTGTTGCCAGCCAAACCAGAAAGTCCAAATGCCATCGCGAGTCACTGAACGAATCAATTTCGGCAAAATCAAAGAGATTGTCGTGCCGCCGAACATGATCGAATTGCAGACCAATTCCTACCAGGAATTCCTGCAAGCGGACGCGGCGCCCAAAAAGCGCCGGAAACACATCGGCTTGGAGGCGGTCTTCCTCGAAGTATTTCCCATTGAGAGCTACGACGGCAAGTGCGTGCTCGATTACGACTCCTACGAAATCGGCGAGCCGAAGCTGGACTGGCTCGAATGCCTGCGCGAAGGCCTGACCTACGGCGCGCCGCTTTATGTCACCTTCCTGCTCAAGGAAGAGGGCAAAAGTGCCAAGGAGGAAAAAGTTTTCATGGGCGAACTGCCGCTGATGACGCCGCAAGGCACGTTTGTCATCAACGGGGCGGAGCGCGTCGTCGTCAGCCAGTTGCACCGTTCGCCGGGCATCGCATTCGAGGCGACGCAGCATCCCAATGGGAAAATGCTGCACAGCTTCCGCGTCATTCCCGACCGCGGTTCGTGGTATGAAGCGCAATTCGACACGAGTGATTTGCTTTACGTTTATCTTGACCGCAAGAAACGCCGCCGGAAATTTTTGACGACGACGTTCTTCCGGGCGCTGAGTTTTCTCGATGCTGAAGCGGAAGGCAAAGGCGCCGACAAGAAAAGAGACGGCACAAAAACCGGTACCGACGAGGAAATCCTCAAGCTCTTTTACGAAATCGAGGAACTCACGATCAAGGAAGCCGAGAAACTCGAAGAGTTGCCGAATTGCGTTTTGATTCAGGACGCGGTGGACCAGGAAAAGGGTCTCGTGGTTGCCCGCGCTTTTGAGCCGCTTTCCAAGGCCGTGGTCAAACAAATCGCCGAGCTGGGGGTGAACAAAATCAAGGTCGTGAACACCACGCCCGACGATGGCATCATGATTAAATGCCTGAAAAAAGACCCGGCCAAAAACGAGGAAGAGGCGCTTAAGGACATTTACCGCCGCCTGCGTCCGGGCGACCCGCCGACTGCCGCCAATGCCCGTGCGTTGCTCAAGCGGTTGTTCTTCGACCCGAAACGTTACGATTTGGGCCGCGTGGGCCGCTACAAGATCAATCAAAAACTCGGCCTCAAGGACAAGGAAGAATCACGCATTCTCACGAAGAACGATTTGGTGGCCGCGACGAAATATCTGCTCCGCCTCAAGAAGGGCGAAGGCAGCGTGGATGACATTGACCATCTGGGCAGCCGCCGCATCCGCACGGTCGGTGAGTTGCTCGCCAACCAGTGCCGGGTCGGGCTTTCGCGCACGGAACGTCTCGTCAAGGAACGCATGACGTTGTTCGATCAAAGCGTTGAAGCCATGGCGCCGCAAAAGCTCATCAATCCCAAAGCGCTCTCGGCGGTCATTCGCGATTTCTTTGGCCGCTCGCAACTCAGCCAGTTCATGGATCAAATCAATCCGCTGGCCGAGTTGACGCACAAGCGCCGGCTGTCCGCGCTGGGGCCGGGTGGCTTGAGCCGCGACCGCGCCGGATTTGAAGTGCGCGATGTTCATCCGTCACACTACGGACGCATTTGCCCGATTGAGACGCCGGAAGGCCCGAACATCGGTCTGATTGCGTCACTGGCGACGTTTGCGCGCATCAACGATTTCGGCTTTCTTGAAACGCCTTATCGCAAGGTCGAAAACGGGCGCGTCACCAATCACATTGATTTCCTGACCGCCGACCGCGAGGAGCAATTCATTATCGCGCAGGCGAACTCGCCGATTGACGACAAGGGCAAATTCACGACCGACCGGGTCGTTTGCCGCGCCCGGACCGACTTCATTGATGTCGAACCCGCGCGGGTGGATTACATGGACGTTTCGCCCAAGCAGTTGGTGTCCATCGCCGCGTCGCTGATTCCGTTCCTGGAACACGACGACGCCAACCGCGCATTGATGGGTTCAAACATGCAACGCCAGGCAGTGCCGTTGCTGGTGACCGAAGCGCCGCTGGTGGCAACCGGCCTTGAAGGCCGCGTCGCCCGCGACTCGCGCGCCGTGGTGGTCGCGGACGAAAGCGGCAAAGTCGCTTCCGTCAGCGGCGATCAAATCATCATAACCGGGGACGGCAAATTGCCGGAGTCGAAAAAGAAAATTAAGCACGATCCCGAAAAGGGCGTGTGGGTCTATCCCATCCGCAAATTCATGCGGTCGAACGCAGCAACGTGCATCAATCAAAAAACGCTGGTGCACAAGGGCGACCACGTGAAGAAAGGTCAGGTGATTGCCGATGGTCCCTGCACCCAGAACAGCGAATTGGCACTCGGTCGCAACGTGCTGGTCGCGTTCATGCCGTGGAACGGCTACAACTTCGAGGACGCGATTCTCATCAGTGAAAAAATCGTGAAGGAAGACATTTTCACGAGCATTCACATTGATGAATTTGAAGTGGCCGCGCGCGACACCAAGCTCGGCCCGGAGGAAATCACGCGCGACATCCCGAATCTCGGCGATGAGGCGCTCAAAAACCTCGGGCCGGATGGCGTCATCCGCATCGGAGCGGAAGTAAAGCCCGGCGATATTCTGGTTGGCAAAATCACGCCGAAATCGGAAACCGAGCTCGCGCCGGAAGAGCGTTTGCTCCGCGCCATTTTCGGGGAAAAGGCCGCCGACGTGAAGGACACGTCGCTCAAGATTCCTTCCGGCACTTACGGCATCGTCATGGATGTGAAGGTCTCGTCGAAGAAGGAAACCGATCATGAGATCAAATCATCCGCCGGCGAGGAAAAACGCCACGCGAAGCAGATTGAGGACGATCACAAGAAAAAGACCGATGAATTGCGCGATCAATTGACCGAGGCGTTGAGCAACATTTTGCTCGGTGAGAAAATCCCGCTCGATGTGGTCAATTCCGAGACCGGGGAAATCATCATCCCGGCGAATCGCAAAATCACGAAGACGCTTCTGCGCAAACTCGCGACGGTCTATGACCGCATCGAGATTGATCCGTCGCCGATCCGCAACAAGATCAACGAAATCATCGGCAGCTTCAAAAAGAAGTTCGATGATTTGCAGATGCAATATGACGAGGAAATGGAACGCGCCGAAGCGGGCGAAGGCGTGGAGACCGGCATCGTCAAGTCGGTGAAGGTTTACATTGCCTCCAAACGCAAGCTGTCCGTCGGTGACAAAATGGCCGGACGCCATGGCAACAAGGGTGTCGTCGCGCGCATTGTGAAGGAAGAAGACATGCCGTTCCTCGCGGACGGAACGCCGATGGACATCGTGTTGAATCCGCTGGGCGTGCCCTCGCGCATGAACGTCGGCCAGGTGCTGGAAACGCATCTCGGCTGGGCGGCCCAGATCCTGGGATTGAAATTCGCCACGCCGGTCTTCGACGGCATCAAGGAAAAGGACATTCGCAGTTATCTCAAGGAAGCGAAACTGCCGGAGAACGGCAAGACGATCCTTTACGACGGTTGCACCGGGCAACAGTTCGACCAGGAAATTGTGGTGGGTTACATTTACATGATGAAGCTCGGCCACCTGGTCGCGGACAAGATTCACGCCCGCGCGGTTGGGCCTTACTCGCTGGTCACGCAGCAGCCGCTCGGCGGCAAGGCGCAATACGGCGGCCAGCGCTTCGGCGAAATGGAAGTGTGGGCGATGGAAGCCTACGGCGCGGCCTACACGTTGCAGGAATTGCTCACCGTCAAGTCCGACGACGTGCAGGGACGCACGCACATTTACGAGAGCATTGTCAAAGGCGACAACGCGCTGGAGGCGGGTATTCCCGAATCCTTCAACGTGCTCGTCAAGGAAATGCAGTCGCTCTGCCTCGATGTGAAGGTCGGTTATGCGAACCCGGCGGAACATCCGGAAGCATCCACAGTGACCTTGGCGTCGCTTTAACCCGGAAACCATTTAACTAACGCGGAAACAAATTTTTGTATGATCGGCAATAAAGAAAACGCGCGCGAACTGCTCGGGCTGGACAAGGTCAATCAGGTGGATTACGTCGCGATCGCCTTGGCGTCGCCCGATGCCATCCGGTCGTGGAGCAAAGGCGAAGTCAAAAATCCCGAAACCATCAACTACCGCACGTTCAAGCCGGAAAAGGGCGGCCTCTTCTGTGAACGCATTTTCGGCCCCGTCAAGGACTGGGAATGTTCCTGCGGCAAGTACAAGCGCATCAAGCACCGTGGCATCGTTTGCGACCGTTGCGGCGTGGAAGTGACGCTCGCCCGTGTCCGCCGCGAGCGCATGGGCCATATCGAACTGGCCGTGCCGACGTGCCACATCTGGTTTTTCAAGTGCATGCCGTCGCGCATCGGCCTCGTCCTCGACGTGACCGCGCGCAACCTGGAGCGCGTGATTTATTACGAGGATTACATGGTCATTGATCCGGGCAACACGCCGCTGAAACAAAATCAATTGCTCAACGAACACGAATACCGCGAAGCCCGCGAGACCTACGGTGCGGACGCGTTTCTGGCCAAGATGGGCGCGGAAGCCGTGCGCGAAGCGCTGGCGCGGGTGGACCTGGCCAAGGGCATTGATCAATTGCAGCAGGCGATGACCGAAACCAAGAGCAAACAAATCCGCAAAAAACTGGCGAAACGGATCAAATTGCTCCAGGGCTTGCAGATTTCCAAGAGCCGTCCGGAATGGATGATTCTTACGGTGCTGCCGGTGATTCCGCCTGACTTGCGCCCGCTCGTGCCGCTCGAAGGCGGACGGTTTGCCACTTCGGATTTGAACGATTTATACCGCCGCGTCATCAACCGGAACAACCGTCTCAAAACGTTGCTCCAGCTCAAAACGCCGGAGGTCATCATCCGCAATGAAAAGCGCATGTTGCAGGAAGCCGTGGACGCCCTGTTCGACAATGGCCGTCATGGCCGGCCGGTCACCGGCGCGGGCAATCGCTCGTTGAAATCCTTAAGTGACATGCTCAAGGGCAAGGGCGGCCGTTTCCGCCAGAATTTGCTTGGCAAGCGCGTGGATTATTCCGGCCGCTCCGTCATCGTCATCGGCCCGGAGTTAAAACTGCATCAGTGCGGTTTGCCCAAGAAAATCGCGCTGGTTTTGTTTGAACCGTTCATCATCCGCCGGCTCAAGGAATTGGGCTACGTCCACACCGTTCGCAGCGCGAAGAAAATGATCGAGCGTCAGACGAAGGAAGTCTGGGACGTTTTGGAGGAAGTGACCAAGGGCCATCCGGTCCTGCTCAACCGTGCGCCGACGCTGCACCGTCTGTCCGTGCAGGCCTTCGAGCCGTTGCTCATTGAGGGCGAAGCAATTCGCATCCATCCACTGGTTTGCACCGCTTACAACGCGGATTTCGACGGCGACCAGATGGCCGTTCACGTTCCGCTTTCCGTCGAGGCGCAGATGGAGGCGCGCCTGTTGATGATGGCAACCAACAATATTTTCAGCCCGTCGTCCGGCAGGCCGATTATCACGCCGACGCAGGACATCACCCTCGGCTGTTATTATCTCACCGCCGAACCGCGCACGCCGATGCCCGCCGACACGCGGAAACTGCCGTTGTTCGGCTCGAAGGAAGAAGTGATTTTCGCCTATGACGATGGCGCGTTGAAGACTCACGACCGGATTCGTCTGGCGAATCCTGATTTCGGCCGGCAAACCGTCTATGGCGACGCGGCCAAAAAACTCATTGAGACGACCGTCGGCCGCGTCACCTTCAGCGAGATTTGGCCGTCGGAACTCGGTTTTTACAACAAGGCCGCCGGCAAGAGCCAGCTCGGCGATTTGATCTGGAAATGTTACAAGGCCGCCGGTCACGAAAAAACCGTCGCGATGCTCGACAAGCTCAAGGAACTCGGTTTCCGCGAGGCCACCAAGTCCGGCGCATCCATCGGCATTGACGACATGATCGTGCCCAAGGAACGCGACCAGGAAATTGAAGCCGCGCAAAAGCAGATCAAGGAAGTTGAGAAGCAATATCGCAAGGGTGTCATCACACCGGGCGAACGTTACAACAAAATCGTGGACATCTGGACGCATTGCACCGACATGATTTCCAGCGTCATGTTCCGCACGCTCGAAGCCAACCAGGGCAAGAAAGAATACAACCCGGTTTACCTGATGGTGGATTCCGGCGCGCGCGGCAACAAACAACAGGTCCGCCAGCTCGCCGGCTTGCGCGGCCTCATGGCCAAGCCCAGCGGCGACATCATCGAAAAACCGATTCTCGCGAATTTCCGCGAAGGTCTTTCAGTATTGGAATACTTCATCTCGACCCACGGCGCGCGCAAAGGTCTGGCCGACACCGCCCTCAAAACCGCGGACTCCGGTTACATGACCCGCAAACTCGTGGACGTGTCGCAGGATGTCATCATCCAGCAGCCGGATTGCGGCACAACGAACGGCATCTGGGTTTCGGCGGTTTACGAAGGTGAAGATGAAGTGGTCAAACTGACCGACCGGCTTGTGGGCCGGTTCGCCTGCGACGACATCGTCAACCCGACGAACCCGAAGGAATTTCTCGTTCACGCGAACGAGGAAATTGACGAGGAAAAGGCCAAACGCATTGAGGCTTCGGGCGTTGAACGCGTGCGCATCCGCTCGGTGCTCACGTGCGAAAGCAAGCACGGCATCTGCCTGAATTGCTATGGTCGCAACCTTGCCACCGGCAGCCTGGCCAAGCTCGGCGAAGCGGTCGGCATCATCGCCGCCCAGTCCATCGGCGAGCCGGGCACGCAGTTGACGATGCGGACGTTCCACATCGGCGGCACGGCGGCGCAGGTGTTCAAGATCCCGCAGATCAAGGCCAAGCACGACGGGGTGATCCATTACAACGACCTCCGCCTGGTCGAACTGGAGGACGGCAACAACATCGTGCTCAATAAAAATGGTTCCGTTTCCATTCTCGGCGACGACGGACGTGAACTGGAAAACCACGTCGTGGTCATCGGCGCGGTCATTTCGGCCAAGGAAGGCGCCAAGGTGAAGAAGGGTGACACCTTCGTGCAATGGGATCCGTATAACGTGCCGATTCTCTCCGAAAAAGCCGGCAAGGTGAAATTCCACGACATCATCGAAGGCGTGACGATGAAGCAGGAAACGGACGAGACCACCGGTCAGGAGGCCATGGTGCTGGTGGAGCACAAGGAAGACTTGCGCCCGCAAATCATCATCAGCGACGATTCCGGCGAAGTGGTGGCGAATTATCCGATTCCCTCCGGCGCGCACGTCGTCGTAGCCGAAGGCAGCAAGATTGTCGCCGGCACACTGATGGCCAAGACGCCGCGCAAGACTTCCAAGACCAAGGACATTACCGGCGGTCTGCCCCGCGTGGCGGAGTTGTTCGAAGCCCGCCGTCCGAAGGATGCGTCGGAAATTTCCAAGATTGACGGTCTGGTGGACTTTGGGGCAAGCGTGCGCGGCAAACGTTGCGTTGTCATCAAAGACCCGCAGACCCAGGTGGAGGAGGAACACCTCATCCCCATCGGCAAGCACGTCATCGTCTTCAAGGGCGACATGGTGAAGAAAGGACAGCAGTTGACCGAAGGCCCCATGGACCCGCACGAAATTCTTGAAGTCTGCGGACCGCAGGAATTGCAGGAACATCTCGTCAGCGAAGTGCAGGAGGTTTACCGCCTGCAAGGTGTGACGATCAACGACAAGCACATTGAAATCATCGTCCGCCAGATGCTCCGCAAGGTGCGCATCACCGAACCGGGCGACACCGAGTTCCTTTGGGGCGAGCAGATTGACAAGCTGGTCTTTGAGGAGGAAAATGAGCGGGTGGACAAGATGGGTGGCAAGTCGGCCGAGGCTTCACCCGTGTTGCTCGGCATCACCAAAGCGTCGCTCGAAACCGAGAGTTTCCTCAGCGCTGCGTCGTTCCAGGACACGACCCGTGTGCTGACCGAGGCGGCCACCCGTTCCAAGGTGGACTACCTGCGCGGGTTCAAGGAAAACGTCATCATGGGCCACATCATCCCGGCCGGCACCGGTTTCGACATGCACCGCAAGGTGCTGCTCAAACATCTGGTCGAAGCTGAGGATGTACCGGAGCCGGCGGAGCCGGCGGAACCGGCGGCGGCGGAGAATCCGTTGCTGGCCTGACGAAGGACAAATACTTGTTGCAACGAAAAACGTATTTGTTATCATCCGAGTTCCATTTTTAGACGCAATGCCGACTATCAATCAACTGGTCCGCAAGGGCCGACGCAAAGTAAAGTACAAGTCCAAGTCGCCAGCCTTGGAAGGCTCGCCGTTTCGACGCGGGGTGTGCATTCAGGTCATGACGCGCACGCCCAAGAAGCCGAACTCGGCGATGCGCAAGGTCGCCAAGGTGCGCCTGACCAACGGGTATGAGATCATTGCTTACATCCCGGACGAAGGCCACAATTTGCAGGAGCACTCCATCGTGATGGTGCGCGGCGGCCGCGTGAAGGATTTGCCGGGTGTGCGTTATCACATCGTTCGTGGACGGCTGGATGCCGCTGGTGTGGAAAAACGCCGGGTCAGCCGCTCGAAATACGGCGTGAAACGCCCGAAGCCAGGTTCCCGGCCCGCGGCGCCGGCGGCAGCAGCGGAGGCTCCAGCGGCAGCAGCGCCCGCAGCCTGATTTATGAACACGAAGATGGAGAATAGAGAATTGAAGATGGCAAATCGCGCGGACGAGACTATTTCGCCATCCTCCATCTTCCATCCTCAATACTCGCTTTAAAAACATGTCACGCAGACGACAAGCTACAAGACGGACGGTTGCCAAAGACGGAAAGTTTCAAAGCGCTTTGGTTTCGCGCCTGGTTAACACCATCATGATGTGCGGCAAAAAAAGCACGGCGCAGCGGATTGTGTACGGCGCGTTCAACAGCATTTCCGAAAAGAATCCGGCCAGCAATCCGGTGGAGATTTTGCAGCGCGCGGTGGACAACGCCAAACCGCGCATTGAAACCAAGGCGCGCCGCGTCGGCGGCGCCACGTATCAAGTGCCGCTGGAAGTGCCGTCGGATCGGCAGGCCGCTCTGGCGCTCCGCTGGATTGTGGATTTCGCGGACGCCCGCAAAGGCACGCCCATGCGTGAAGCGCTCGCGGCGGAAATCATGGAGGCGTATCAAGGGCAGGGGAACGCCATCCGCAAACGCGACGAAGTTCACAAGATGGCGCAGGCCAACAAGGCATTCGCTCATTTCCGCTGGTAATAAGATTTTCAACGCGCTCCGAAGGTGTTTCAACATCGGGGCGCTTTTTATTCTCTAAATCAAGATGCACGCAGCCACCAAAATAACGAAAACAACGAAATCGGCCGGTTCGTCCCACCGCGAATACCCGCTGGAGCGCACGCGCAACATCGGCATCGCGGCGCACATTGACGCGGGCAAGACGACAACGACCGAGCGCATTCTCTTTTACACCGGCCTCATCCACAAGATTGGCGACGTGGACGATGGCAACACCGTCACCGACTGGATGGAGCAGGAACGCGAACGCGGCATCACCATCACGTCCGCCGCGGTGACGTGCTATTGGACGCAGAAAAAAGAAGAGGGTCTGGCCAAATCCTTTGCGGGGGTGCCGCATCGCATCAACATCATTGACACGCCCGGCCACGTGGATTTCACCGCCGAAGTCGAACGTTCCATGCGCGTTTTGGACGGCGCGGTCGCCGTGTTCTGCGGCGTCGCGGGCGTTCAGCCGCAGTCCGAAACGGTCTGGCGTCAGGCGACGAAATATAATGTTCCGCGCATCGCGTTCGTCAATAAGATGGACCGCACCGGCGCGAATTTTGACAACGCGCTGAAAGACATGCGGAAAAAACTCGGCGCGTATGCGTACCCGATTTATCTGCCGATTGGCGCGGAGGACAAGTTCGAAGGCGTCATTGACGTCGTCAGCCAGAAAGCGATCACCTGGGGCGGCGGCGAAGTCGTCAACGAAGGTTTGAAATATGAGGTGAAGGAAATTCCCGAGCGCCTGAAGAAAAAAGCCAAAGCCGCGCTCGCGGAATTGGTTGACGCCGTTTCCAACAAGGACGACGCAATTGCCACGCTCGTCATCGAGGAAAAGCCGGTTACGCCGGAACTGCTCAAGGCCGCCATTCGCCGGCTGACCTGCAAAAATGAACTGATTCCTGTGCTGTGCGGTTCGGCTTTCAAAAAGAAGGGGGTGCAGCCGTTGATTGACGCAGTCGTGGATTATCTGCCGGGGCCGCTGGATGTTCCCGGCGCGCAAGGCATCGAGCTGGCCACGGGCAAAGTCGTTCACATCGAGACCAGCGACAGCAACAAGTTTTGTTCGCTGGCGTTCAAGCTCTGGACTGACGTTTATGCGGGCAAACTGGTTTTTTTCCGCGTCTATTCCGGCACGCTCAAAAAGGGAGACACGATTTACAATCCCCGCACGCGCAAACGCGATCGCGTCAGCCGCCTGATGATTATTCAAGGCAGCGAACGCAAGGACATTGACCGGGTTTATGCCGGCGACATCGCCGCGCTCGTCGGGCTGCGGAACATCACCACCGGTGACACGTTGTGCGACGAGGACTACGACGTGACACTCGAACCGCCGACGTTCCCCGAGCCGGTCATCAGCATGGCCGTCGAGCCGAAGACACGCGCCGACCGCGACAAGATGTCCGAAGGATTGCAGCGATTGGCCGAGGAAGATCCGACATTCCGCTGTTTCCACAACGAGGAAACCGGCCAGCTTATCATTGCGGGCATGGGCGAGTTGCACCTGGAAATCATTTGCGACCGGCTCAAGCGCGAATTCAAGGTGGACGCCAACACCGGCGCGCCGCAAATCGCCTATCGGGAAACCATCACCAAACCCGCCGATGGCGAAGGCAAATTCATCCGCCAGTCCGGCGGTCGCGGTCAATACGGCCACGCTTGCGTCCAGATTCAGCCGAACGAGAAGGGCAAGGGCATCGAGGTCGAAAATAAAATCGTCGGCGGTGCGATTCCCAAGGAATACATCCCGGCGGTCATTGACGGCATTGAGGAAGCCATCAAGGGCGGCGTCTATGCGGGCTACCAGGTCATTGACATCAAGGTGCAGGTTGTGGACGGCACGTTCCACGAAGTGGACTCGAACGAACTGGCGTTCAAGATGGCCGGCATTTTCGCGCTCAAAGACGCCTTTAAAAAGGCGCATCCGATTTTGCTCGAACCGATCATGAAGGTCGAAGTCACCACGCCCGACGAATACCAGGGCGATCTCCTCGGCGACATCAGCCGCCGTCGTGGTCACATCGTTAATATTGAGGCCAAGAGCGGCCAGACGATTCTCAACGCGCAGGTGCCGCTGGCGGAAATGTTCGGTTATGCCACGGCGATTCGGTCGCTGTCGAAAGGCCGCGCTTCCTATTCCATGGAACCACTGACGTTCCAGCAGGTGCCGAAGAGCGTGCTCGAGACGATTTTGGACGCGGCGGCCAAGAGGCCGGCGGCAAGAACGTAATAGATTCGACCATTAACTTTGACAGCGGCCTTTCCCGCAAAAGCGGGAGAGGCCGTTTTTTTTGTTTCCATATTGCAACCCAAACTCCGAAGTTGCCGGTGGTGGTGCGGACGATACACTGTCGGTCGCCCGTCCCCGGGCGCAGCAACTGGCTTCATTCGAGCCACGGAACATTTCCCAACCGCCCGCCTGCGGTCGGGACGGCCGCACTCCGTCAACGCAGAAATTCAACTGCGGAGTTCAGATTCATTTGCCGCACCGTTCCGGCGCGACGAAGGCCGGTGCCGTATTGGGTCTTGTCATAACACCGACTTGATTATGGAGTTCACCCCGGCAATGAGGTCTTCGACCTGCTCTTTCGTGGGGTTGCTGTTTCTTTGCTGCGAACATAGATTGCGCAAATCACCAAGTCGCTGAATCTCCCGCCAGGTGGAAAAGTCATAGGCTTTGGCCAGCTTCAATGGATCGTTCAGTTCGCGAATGGTTGTTTCCTCCTTCGGAACCGTCACCGAGTGATTCGCCGCCACTCTTTGCAAATGACGTTCGAGAACAACGCCGGCCAGATCCCCCGCCGCCCGCAGACTGATCTTCTTCAACGCATTTGCGGCTTCCAGTTCCTTGTCCTGTAATTCTGCAAACAAATGGTTTTCGACATCAGCCAGGACAGACTCAACCCGGTATGACAATTCGTCCAGGACCTGAAGCTGATTGAGAAATCGAATTCTGGCCAGCTCGTGTGGATCAAAAGGCAATTCGCCGGTGTAAGCGTCTTTTGCCTGCCCCATCCCCTGGACGTAGTCCTGGATGCTGGCTTCCAGTAACTTCCGGTTCGGATTGGTCAAAAAATAATTAACGAACTCGTCATATTTGTCCGCAGCCAAAGTCTGCACGATTTTCAACGATTGGGTGTCCCAGCGTTGATAAACGGTTCGAAATTCTATGATGTCCTTGATGTCTTCGAGTGACTTGAGAATCTGTCTTTGCTGATCAAGGAGCCTGGCGAGGTCCTCTTCGATTTGGGACTTGGCATCGGTCATATGCGCTCAAGTGGTCTGAATGCCCCAAGCTGAACCCCATCGGGCCGGCGATGCAAGAACTTTTCTGCGGCTTTCCCGGGAAAGTGTGCATCTCATACTAACTTGCAATCAATAGGCTATTAATATAGGGTGAGGGCAATCTATGCGCCCTCGAACTGAAATTCCCGCCGCGCAGGTTGGCGCGATCCATCGCGCGATGCTGGCGGCTTCCGGCAAA
>Ga0224553_1000266_pt1 | contig 24981 bp, 22 predicted proteins | sample 714S21014metaG_FD_179897 | JGI IMG/M metagenome (GOLD analysis project Ga0224553, IMG submission 179897) | Peat soil microbial communities from Stordalen Mire, Sweden - 717 S2 10-14 | ecosystem: Environmental > Terrestrial > Soil > Wetlands > Peat | place: Sweden: Norrbotten County, Stordalen... | reverse complement strand
GGCGCCGGGAAGAAAACCAACAACAGCAAACCGGCATACAAAAAACAAACAAACGCAAAACAATGCCCGCCGCCCTTGTAGCGTAATTACCCCGCGCTTGAGGTCATTGATTCAAAAACGCGCCGCGGCGATGGGACATTTTTTTCCATCTCGATTTCCAACGATTTGGGCCAAAGTGGACGAGCTCGTTCAAAAGAAAATTTTGCGATCAGTTAAGGAAGTTCAAAGGGAAATAGAGAAAAACTGTCCGTTTGATTACATCGAGACTTGGGTGAAAAACAATCACAGTATTTTTCTACCCCCGTCAGAAGAAGAATCCATAATTGTCGCCGACATCTTCAAGAAGGAACAATATCGTGGGCTTGTCAGGCGAGAAAAAATGCTCAAAGGTCTTCCCGTTGCAGACCCATTCATTATTGCGGCGGCAAAAGCAAATAAAGGGGGTTGTGTTGTAACCCAAGAATCACTGAAACCCGGCGGTGCGAGAATTCCCACCGTTTGTGCCGACCTAAAAATCGAATGTATTGACCTTGAAAAGTTTCTGGAGCGAGAGCAGTTAAAATATTGATTTGCCTTTCAGCGTTTCGCCAAGTTTCCGCTCGGCAGGTATTCGCGCTCTGAATCGGAATCGAATTGCGCTTCGGCGCATTTGTTGCAAAATAGGCGGATGAATTTAGACGCGCTTTATTCCGAACTGACACTTAAAATCCCGCAAGGCGGGACCAAGCTCGCGCTGGTCGTCCTCGACGGCCTGGGCGACATCGCCACGAAGGAGCAGAATTATCTCACGCCGCTCGAAGCCGCCACGACGCCGAACCTCGACAAAATTGCCAGGGACTCCGCCCAAGGCCGCATGATTGCCGCCGCTCCCGGCATCACACCCGGCAGCGGCCCCGGCCACCTCGGCTTGTTCGGCTATGACCCGCTGGAATTCCAGGTGGGCCGCGGCGTCATCGAGGCGCTCGGCCTGGGCATGGAACTCAAGCACGGCGACGTCTGCGCCCGCGCCAATTTCGCCACGCTGGATGCGAAAGGCATCATTACCGACCGCCGCGCCGGCCGAATCCCGACCGAAACCTGCGAAAAACTGTGCGCGATGCTAGCCGCCAAAATTAAAAAAATCGGCGACACGGAAATCATCATCAAGGCCGGCAAGGAACATCGCTTCGTCGTCGTGTTCCGCGGCAAGGGATTGGAAGGCCCGCTCACGGACGCCGACCCGAACCGCGAAGGTTTTGCCATTCCCACCGTCAAGCCGCGTGATGAAAACAACGCCGGCCAGAAAAAGTTGGCCGGGGTGATCGCTGATTTTTACAAGGCCGCGCTGCCGATCGTTGCGAAGGAAAAACCGGCGAACGGTTTTCTCATGCGCGGCATCGCGCATAAGCCGCACATTCCGCTGTTCGAGGATCGTTACAAATTGAAACCCGCGTGCCTGGCGGTTTATCCGATGTACAAGGGACTGGCGCAGCTCGTCGGCATGAAAAAAATCGAAGGCCCGGCGACCATCACCGAACAATTCGAGCGTTATCTCAAGGAATACGACAATTTCGACTTTTTCTTCATCCATTACAAATACACGGATAAATACGGCGAGGACGGCAACTTCACGGCGAAGACGAAGGCGATTGAGGATTTTGACGCGGCGCTGCCGATTTTGCTGCGGAAAAAGCCCGACGTGCTCGCCATCACCGGCGACCATTCGACGCCGTGCGCGATGAAGGGCCATTCGTGGCATCCGCAACCGGTGCTGCTGACCTCGGCGGTGAGCGGTTCGGACAAGCTGGAACGTTTCACTGAAACCGGCGCCAACACCGGCTCGCTCGGCGTGTTCAAGGCGAAATATCTCATCCGCCTGATGCAGGCGAACGCAAGGATGTTCGACAAGTTCGGGGCCTGATCGATCGCTGAAATGGAAAACATCCAACAACCGACATCCAACGCCGAACATCCAATGATTTGTTGTTCGCGCATTTTGGGAAATTGGATGTTGGATGTTCGATGTTGGATGTTCGATGTTTCATTCCGAGACGCGCGGACAAGCTGTCCGCGCTCCTGAAAATGAACCTGCCGAACAAGCTGACGGTGTCGCGGTTTGCGCTGACGGTGCTCTTCCTGTGGGCGCTGTTCTCGCCCCTTCGGTTCAACGACACGCTGGCCCTGATTTTTTTCTGCGTGGCCAGTTTCACCGATTATCTGGACGGGAGCATCTCGCGCCGACGCGGCCTGGTCACCAACTTCGGCATTTTGATGGACCCGCTGGCGGACAAGGTGCTGGTCTGCTCGGCGTTCATTGCGTTCGTGGAAAGCACGCACCTGAATCCCGGCGCGCCAGTCAAGGTCGCGGCGTGGATGGTCATCATCATCGTCGCACGCGAACTGGCCATCACCGGCATGCGGTTGCTGGCGGCGTCAAAAAAAACCGTTCTGGCTGCGGACAACCTTGGCAAACTCAAGACCGTTTTCCAGATTGTCACCGTCATCGCGCTGCTCATCACGGACGCCACCAACGAGTGGAGCCCATGGCTGCAAAATGTTTTTCAGCCCTGGGTGGCCGGATTCGCACAGCTCGCGCTGTGGGTGACGGTCGTGCTGACGGCGGTGTCGGGTTTGATTTACCTGTGGCGCAACCGCGAGATTTATTTGAGCGACACCTGAAGGCAAAAGCAGAGGTTGAGAGTTGAGGGTTGAAAGTTGAGAAACCTGAAGCTGGAACTCGTTCCGCCTGCTCCAGCCCGATTAGTGATGTGACACCAGCGGCAGCGTCTGGCCGGAATTCGCCGATTGATAAACCGCCGGTTGCAAACCCGCCAGCGAATCAGTGTGTTTATGGTGCCGCCAGGCAAAACTGGCGAAGGCAACGATCAAAACAATTCCCAAAACGGCGGCTCCGACCATTCCGAATTTCCAATTCAGTTTCGAGAGCAGAAACATCAGCCGGTCGAGCGGCGTGTTCGACGCATCCGTCAACGGCGGTGGCTCGCTGAATTTTTCCGTCCGGCCCAACTCGTCGGTGAGCACGGCCATGATTTGCGGCACGTCGAGCTTGAGCAGCGTGGCGTAATTTTTCACCGAGCCGCGAATGTAAATCGGCGCGGAAAACACATTGAAATTCCCCTCTTCGAGAGCGCGGATGTAGTCGGTGCGGATTTTCGTGACTTCCGCAACCTGCTCGATTGTAAGTTTCCGGGCTTCGCGTGCAACACGGAGTTGTTCGGCGACCGTTGACATGGCCATATTATTCAAAGGTTTTAAGCAATTTTGCAATCCAAATAGCACGAAAGAGGCCAGTTTTTGCCATTTTCATGTGCTTTGGGGCCGATTGAACCTTTTCTCGCTTTGCGCATTCCACTCGGTGTAAATGCTGGTGGTGGCTGAACGTGAACAATTGCCCGTGCCGCAGGCCAAAGCCGGAGAACCGGAGGCTTGGGACACTCTCTTTCGACGCTACCAACTGCCCTTGTATGTCTATGTCTTTGAACTGGTGCATGACGAACAAACGAGCCTCGACCTCGTGCAGGAGACGTTCATCGCCGCCGTCCGGCACATCGGCAGTCTGCGCGACGACGACAAATTCGGGAGCTGGCTCTTCGGCATCGCACACCAGAAATGCATCCAACGCTGGCGAAAACAAAGCCGCGAGGAGGTTTTACTCGATGAAATCCCCGATGCGCCGGACGAATCGGAAAACAATCCGGACGATCTGCTCATCCGGCTGGAACAGGAAGCCGAGTTTATGAATCTGCTGAATCAACTGCCGCTCCCGCAACGCTCAGTACTGCTGCTGTATTTTGTCGAGGACTTTTCGCTTGAAGAAATTGCCGGCATCACCGGCACGCCCATCGGCACGGTGAAATCGCGGCTGCATTACGCAAAAAAGGCGCTGCGGAAATTGCTGGAAGAACCAGGCACATGAAACTCCAGCCACATTCAATTTTAACGCAGAGGCGCGGAGAACGCGGAGATGCGCGGAACGAACAAAGGCATTTGTCGAACCCAATGTTTCAACCTCTGCGATCCTCCGCGTTCTCTGCGTTCTCTGCGTTGAAAAGGAACCCGACCAATAATGAAAACGCCGCGTGAATTTTTGCTGGAACGGCATCAAGCCGCCGCGCCGAAACTCGACGCCATCCGCCGGGAAGTCGTGGAAGTAGCCGCCGATGTCAATCGGCGGAAACAACCTGTCCGCGAATTGACATTCGCGGCTACACTGGCAAAGGCCATCCGGCTTTCGTTTCTCGAACTCGTCTGGGCCTGCCGCCGGACCTGGGCAACCCTGGCTGTGGTGTGGATTGCGCTTTTCATTTTCAATGTTTCGCAGCGGGACAAAGTGGAACTGGCCGCGCGGAAATTGCCGCCGCCCTCGCCGGAAGCGATCATGGCCTGGCGGCAGCAGGAAAAATTGCTGGCGGAATTGATCGGGCCGCCCGGAACGGGCGACGCGGAGCGGCGGAAAATCTTTTTGCCCAAACCCCGGACGGAAAATACGGAGACCGTGGCGGTGTAAAATGGTAGGGACGCCGCGCTGCGGCGTCCGGTCGGCGCAGCGCGCCGACCCTACCAAGGATAAAATTTTTTGAACGAAACACCAAAAGACAAATCAGGCTGGCGCATTCCGCGCCGGATTTCGATCACCTTGGCCATCCTCGCCACGCTGATCGCCATTTTTTACGCCGAGGAAGACTGGCGCGGCAAACATGCGTGGGAAAAGTGCAAACGCGAACTGGAAGCCAAAGGCATGGTCTTGGATTGGGAGAAATTCATCCCGCCACCCGTGCCGGACGATCAGAATTTTTTCATGGCGAGCACCAATATTTTATTGCGGTTTCACAAAGCCCAGACCGACGCCGAGTCTGCGGCAGCAACGCAAAGCTCTTGGCTCCGTATAACTTATTCGACCAATTCTTTCCCCGTGTTTGATACCGCCAAAACCGGGCCGTTGGTCGTCGCCGAGATGATGGTTGAGTCATCCGCCACCGCCACCCCTTCTGCGGGCGGAAGCCATTCACTGGTGGTAAAACTCAGTGCCGCCGACGCGCGCAAACAGCTCCAAGATTTGATCCGCAGAACCGTTGGCCGGGGAGTTGCCGGCGCAGCGGGTTTTCGATTTTCCGAACAGCAATTGAGCAATCTGGCGCCGGCGCAAATCGGCTTGCTGTCAGATACGATGCCCTCCGTGGCCGAACTCGAAGGCTTCATCCCGGAGGATATGGTCACGAACGTCGGGCATTTGCGCGTTGAGGCAACCGACGACAAGAAATTTTTCCAGGTTGTATTGACCGGCGCGCATATCACAGCGGCAGCCGATTACTTGAAATGGAGCGACCGGTTTGAGCCTGCCTTTGATGAAATTCGCGAGGCATTAAAGCGGCCTTATGCCATTATCCCCGGCGACTATTCGCAGCCGTTTCTGATTCCGATTCCCAATTTCGTCGCGATGCGTAGCGTGGCGCAAACGCTCGCACAGCGGGCGCAATGTTATTTGTTGCTCGGCCAGATGGACAAAGCCCTGCGGGAAATGACGCTCATGCACGACGTGTGCCGGATTCTGGAGCGGCCGCCGGCAGGGAAACCCATCACGTTGGTTGAAGCGATGATCAACGTAGCTATCATGGGACTTTATACGTCAACCGTCGCCGATGGTTTCAGACTCCAAGCCTGGCAGGAGCCGCAACTGGCCGCGCTCCAGGAACAACTCAAGAAAGTTAATTTGTTACCACAGGTGGCCGCTGCCTTTGAGAGCGAATCCGCCGCAGTTTGTTTCACGCTGATCAACTCGCCGCCCTCCGTGCTTGCCAATCAAAGAGCAATTTTTTTTGGCACTTCCACCAACCTGCTTCAAAAATTGAAAGACCCGGAATTTGATTTTCTGACTTTTGCCCCGCACGGCTGGGTCTATCAAAATGTGGTTGTCCATACCACACAAATGCAAAAAGGCATCAAATGCTACGACCTCGCAAACCAATTGATCTTTCCCAAAACAACCGACGAATGGGACAAACAAGTTCAATCTTTTAACAAATGGAATCCTTACTTTTCTTTGGGCGCAACTTTTTTGCCCAAATTGACTAAAGCAACCCAGACACTCGCCCACAATCAAACACTGGTCAATGAAGCACAAATTGTCTGCGCGCTCGAACGTTTTCGTCTGGCGTATGGGAATTATCCCGAAACGCTCGACGCGCTCGTGCCGCAATTCATCGAAAAATTGCCGCACGACATCATCGGCGGACAGCCGTTGCATTATCGCCGCACGGAAGACCCGCCTTCGCCAGGCTCCGGCGCGGCAAGCGGGAAATTCCTGCTCTATTCCGTTGGTTGGAATGAAACAGATGACGGCGGGCAGATTGCGTTAAAGAAAGATGGTTCGGAAGACCGGGAAAACGGCGACTGGGTCTGGCAGTATCCGGTCAAATAAATCACAAACATCGAACATCGAACGCCGAACTCTGAACATCGAATTGGTTGTCCCATCCGCCTGTGGTTCATTCGGCGTTCGATGTTCAACGTTCAGTGTTCGGTGTTTTCCCCAAACCTCTTTCCGACCACGGCTCCGATGACCGAGCCGATGATCGCGCCGGCCACGAAATCCGAGAACCAATGGATGGTCATGGAGACACCAAGGCCAACGTAGAAAGCGTAGAGGATTGCCACCCAGCCCAGCCACCGGTGTTTCGGACAAAGCGTGAACACCGTCACGGCCATGGCAAAGGCGATGGTGGCATGTGATGACGGCCAGCCCCAGAAAACTCCGCCGCGCATCCAGCCGAAACGGAAGACATGGCTGATGTCCGCGCCGACGCTGTGCGCCGGATGGACGCGGCCCGTAACCGCCTTGTAAACGGCAGCGACAAACGCGCCGAGGAGTTCAGCCTGAGCAACGGCCCAACCGGCCAAAATGGCCCTGGCATTTCTGGCAATGATGCCGAGCGCAAAAAGAATCAGCGGCAAGGCGATGGGCAGCAGCCCGCCAATCCCGACGGCGGGCCACATCCACGAACGCAGCGCCGGATTGCGAGTGGCGAGGAACCAGTGCCAGTCGAAACCAGACATGACGAGGATGAACGTGAGAACGATGGCAATGACATGCCAGAGGAGCCTCCGGCCCGTGAAGCAGCCAATGAGGTTGCGGGGCACCGTCACCAGAAATTGTTTCATGCGGAAATGATATGGCAGACCGTGAAAAAGGCGATTGGGTTTAAAAACATTGATTCCGGAAACATCGAACATCGAACGCCGAACTCTGAACATCGAATTGGTTGCCACGTACGGCCACGATTCATTCGGCGTTCGATGTTCGATGTTCAGCGTTCGATGTTTTCCCCAACAACACGCCGGGTCGGAGACCGGCGCTCCCATCACACCGCTTCCTGCCCGCCGCCGTCCGCGCCGCCGCCGTCCAGATCAATCAAGATGTCGCGCGGCTCGGCGCCTTTGCTGGGACCGACGATGCCGCGGTTTTCCAGTTCGTCCATGATGCGTGCGGCGCGCGTGTAGCCGAGACGCAGGCGCCGTTGCATCAACGAGACGCTCGCCTTTTGTTCGCTGCGGATGACTTCGATGCACTGCTGAATCAATTCCTCGTCCTCGTCTATGCCGGTTTCGTTCCCGAAACTGGCGGCGGGCTGGGAGAGTTGCCGGTGAATTTCCATGTCGTAGTTCGGTTTGCCCTGTTTGGCAATGAATCCGACGATGCTGTTGATTTCCTGGTCGGTGATCAAGGCGCCTTGCGCGCGAATCAATTTCGCCGAGCCGGGCGGCAGGTACAGCATGTCGCCTTTGCCGAGCAATTTGTCCGCGCCCATCGCGTCGAGAATCGTGCGCGAGTCCACCCGCGACGCGCACTGAAACGCGATGCGCGCGGTGATGTTCGCCTTGATGACGCCGGTGATGACGTCCACGCTCGGCCGCTGCGTGGCGACAATGCAATGAATGCCCGCCGCGCGCGCCATTTGCGTGATGCGCGCGATGGCCATTTCCACGTCGGCCGGCGCCACCAGCATCAGGTCCGCCAGCTCGTCAATGATGACAACGATGTAGCTCAGCCGTTCGGGAATGACGATGTCCTCCTCGCGCGGCACGACGATGTCCTCGTCCACTTCGACGGCGAATCCTTCCGCGCCCGGTTCGACCTTTTCCCGTTTGGCAGTGAGCGGCAATTCGGGTTCGGTTTCCGGCAACGGTTTGTTTTTCTGGCGGGAATTGAAGGAATTGATGTTGCGCACACCGCAGCGCGCGAAAATCTGGTAGCGCTTTTCCATCTCGTTGACGACCCAGCGCAACGCGAGGATGACCTTCTTCGGATCGGTCACGACCGGCACGACCAGGTGCGGCAGGGCGTTGTATTGCTGCAACTCGACGACCTTGGGATCAATCATCACAAAGCGAAGCTGGTCCGGCGAGAAGCGGTAAAGCAGCGACGTGATGATGCAGTTGATGCACACCGATTTGCCGGAGCCGGTGCTGCCGGCGATGAGTATGTGCGGCATTTCGGACAAATCCGCCACGATGGGATGGCCATAAACATCCTTGCCCAGCGCGATGGGGATCTTCGCCTTGGAGTTGCGCCACTCTTCGGACTCGAACAAGTCGCGGACGATGACCTTGGTTTTGACCGGGTTGGGCACCTCGACGCCGACGGAGCTTTTGCCGGGGACGGGCGCGAGAATATGGATGCGCTCGGCCTTGAGCGCGGCGGCGATGTTGTTGGAAAGCGCGGTGATTTTTTCGAGCTTCACGCCCGGCGCAGGATGCAATTCGTAGCGCGTGATGGTCGGGCCTTTGGTGATGTCGCCGAGTGAAACCTCGATATCGAACTGCGCGAGCGTCTGCTGCATGAGCCGCGCGTTGGCCATCAATTCCTCCTTGGACTCCGTGGGCTTTACGGTCATGTCCGGGTACTGGAGAAAATCCAGCGGCGGCAACTGGTAATTGCCGATCATCGGTGCCGAGGCGACCGTGAGCGGCTTTCGTTTTTTCGGCGCTTTCGGTTTGGCGGCGGGCGGGACGGAACCATCGGCGATGTGGACGGCCGGCTCCGCTTTTTCACCATCGGTTTTTCCCGCTTCAACTTTTTCCGCGACCGGCGTTTCGGTTTTGGCTTCGCCCGGTTTTTCCACGGCTTCCGTTTTTTTGCCCAGAATGTCTTCGGTGGTGGCGGCGGCAGCTTCGCGTGGTGGGGCCGGTTCAGCCTCCCGGGCGGCTTCAGTCTCTTTGGACGGTTCGGGCAAAGTGGTTTTGCGCACGCGCACGGGAGTTGGTTTGGCCTGCGGCACGCTCAAATCGCGAACGGTCGGCTCCGGCACCGGCAGCATATCCGCGCCCAGTCCGGACCGTTGGACTTCCTCCTGCAATTTTTTGGCCTGCTTCTCGAGGTCCCGCGCGCGGCGTTCGAGTGCGGTTTCATCGGCGGATTTGGGTTCGGCGGCGGCGGGTTCTTTTTGAAGGAAACGGCGAATCCATTCGCCGAGTTGAAAATCGGTCAGGAACAACAGGCTGATGAAGCAAAACGCCAGATACACAATGGTCGCACCCACCGAACCGAGAACCCAGAACCCCCAGTCAAAACCAAATAGCCTGAACTGGAACAGGGTTTGTCCGACCCAGCCGCCCGCACTTTGGACGTCCAGGTTTTCGCGCAACGGTTTGAACAACCCGTCCATCATATTCAGCAGGCCGGTCAGCGAGAGCATGAGCACCAGGCCCCAGATGCCGAACCACAACCGCCGTTCGCACAGGTGGGACCAAAAATTAAACAGATAGCCCAGCCCGAACACCGCGACCAAAAGCGGGAAAACATACGCGCCGATTCCGAAAACAAAAAACGACGCATACGCGACATGCGCGCCGAACGTCCCGATCCAATTGTGCACCGGATTGTTTACCGGTATGTGGATGAACGAGAGATCATAGCGGTCGAAGGAAAGTTGAGCGACCAGCAGCGGCAGCGCCACCAACAGCAGCAACGCGACCCCGATGACATCGTTGAATCCGCGGCCCGAATCCGACGGCGACTTGCGTGACATGGCCGCAGCGTAACAATTCGGCGCGGCGACTTCAAAGCTGGAAATTGCCAAACGGGGACGGCCCGGCGAACCGTCCGTGCGCACGTGCGGGGGCGCCACCATCACCCCGTTGCAACGTGGCGTCGCAGCCACCCAATAGCCCGTAAAAAAAGACTTGACATCCACGTCTTAGTGTACTAATTGTACTAGTACAGTATGCAATGACGATTAACCTCAACATCAATACCGGGTCGAACACGCCGATCTACAAGCAGATCACGGATCAGGTGCGCATGGCCGTTGCCTCCGGCCGGCTGGCCGTGGACGACCAGCTTCCCAGCATTCGCGCGTTGGCGGAGCGGCTGGTCATCAATCCCAACACCGTCGCCCGCGCCTACGCCGACCTGGCGCGGGAGGGGCTGATTGAGTCGCGGGCCGGCCGCGGGGTTTTTGTCACGCGCAAACGGAAGATGTTTACGCGCGAGGAGGGCTGGCGCCGGCTGGAGCCGCTGATGGATGCGGTGATCGGCGAAGCGATGGTGTTGGATTTCACGCCACAGGAATTGCGGGAGGCCATTGAGAAAAAACTCGGCCAATGGAAACCCCAGAAAGGAGGAAGCCGGAACGATGAATGAACAATCCGTTATTCAAACACGCGGTTTGACCAGGTATTTTGGCGCCAAGCCGGCCGTCCACGACCTGAATCTGGAGGTGCCGCGCGGGAGTGTTTTTGCCTTTCTGGGCCGGAACGGCTCCGGCAAAACCACCACCATCCGTATGTTGCTGGGGCTGCTCGAACCAACCCGCGGCCAAGGCAGCATCCTCGGTTATGACATCCGCACCCTGCCGCCGGAAGCCCGGGCGCGCATCGGCTACCTGACCGAGGAGCACCAGCTTTACGGCTGGATGAGCGTCAAGGAATGCGGCGGGTTTCAATCGCAGTTTTATCCGCGTTGGAATGAAAAAATCTTCCGCGGGGTCATCGGACATTTCAGCCTCAAGCCGGCGGCGCGGGTGAAGGACCTGTCGCGAGGCGAGCGGGCGGGCCTCTGCCTGGGCCTGACGCTGGCGCCGGAGCCCGAGCTGCTGATTCTGGACGATCCAGCGATGGGATTGGACCCGGTGGCACACCGGTCGCTGATTGAATCCATGATTTATCTCACCCGTCGGTCGGACCGGACGATCTTTTTTTCGTCGCACCAACTGGCCGACGTCGAGCGCGTGGCGGATTACGTTGCCATTCTCGACCGGAGCGTCCTGCGGGTATGTTGTTCGCTGGAGACATTTCGGAACAGTGTGCAGCAGGTGCGGCTTCGTTTTCCCGGCGTGCCGCCACCGGTGCAGAACATCCCCGGCCTGCTTCAGGCCTTTCGCGCCGAGGGCGAACTCCGGCTCACTTGCGTGCATTACGGCGCGGCAACCGAACAGGCGCTGCGGGCGCTGGCGCCGGCCCAAATGGAAATGGTGCCCCTCAGCCTGGAAGATGCGTTCATCAGTTATCTGGGCGAGCGGGGCGAGAAATCATTCATTCTGTCGGAAACGGAGGCCCAACCATGAAAGCGCTGATTCAAAAAGAACTGCGGGAGAACCTGAAGCTGGCCGTGCTCGGCCTTGGCATCCTGACGCTGATACTGGCGTTGAATGCGCAAAAGTACTCGACCATTCTGAAAAACCTGGGCGGAATCAGTGAATCTCAGCAGGTGTACCTGCCCTGGCAACCATTGGTCTCATCGGATATTCTGATCGGTTTTTTCTGCGCCATCTTCGGCGCGGTTCTCGGCTGGTTCCAGATTCACAACGAAAGCCACCGCGACCTCTGGGCATTTCTGATTCATCGCCCCATCACCCGCACCGAGATTTTTCTCGGCAAAGTCATTGCGGGGTTGATGCTTTATGTCCTGGCGACGGGTCTGCCGCTGATTGGTTTCATCGCGTGGGCGCTGGTGCCAGGGCATGTGGCGGCGCCTTTTCAATGGGCCATGCTCCGGCCCGTCGCCATTTTAGTCCTTTCCGGTATCCTGTACTATTTCGCCGGAATGCTCACGGGCTTGCGACAGGCACGCTGGTACGCCAGCCGCGCCCTAGGCCTGGGAGTGGCGCTCTTTGTTTCCCTGATGTTCCAGAGTGAACCGCACTTATGGCAGGCACTGTTTTTCATCCTGATTGGCGGAATTATTCTGGCCACCGCCGTTTGGGGCGGTTTTCACAGCCACGGTTATTACCGGGGCCAGCCGGCACCGGGCAGACTGGCACTGACTGGCGCGCTGATGCCGGGATGGGGCTTCGTCCTCGCGCTGACCGCCATCCTGCTGGTCGAATTGCTGCTGCGAAACTCCAACTTCAATCCGAGGTCGGAGTATCAAATGACCAAGGACGGCACCATTTACAAAGTCACACGTGGAAACGGCGATCAATCGGACATTATGGACCTGGCAGGCAAGCCGCTGATGGATTCGAAGACCGGGCGGAGGATTAGAACGGCGGATTTCAACCGGCAGTTGTGCATCCGGGTACAAATCAATCCTGACTTCAGCAACCGCGCTCCCCACGGACGCTGGCTGGATCGGGACTGCAACCGGTTCACCTTCTGGCGGGCGACCCCGGACACGCTTTGGTACTATTGGGGCCGTTACGGACGGCTGGTCGGTTACGATATTGCGACCCGGCGGTTCATTGGCAGTTTGGGTCCGAACGGTTTCGCGCAGAATATATCCGGCAACGGGGATCGTTTTGACAACGACCGGAATAACTATGCGGTGGCTTCCCGGCGGATTATCAACACCGCCCACGCGGTGTATGAGCTGGATCTGGAGCACCGCGCAACCAAGGCAATCTATTCCATCACGAATGACAGCGAAGCTGCCACGCTTTCGAACATCACAAACACGCCCCACGAGAGCATTGGCGGAATCGGGGAAGTGTCGTTGAATGGCAATGATTGGGATTACACGATCGTGGTCACCCGGAGTTATGTCCGCCTGCTGAGCCCGGATGGCAAGGCGGTGTGGCAGTTCGCATACAAATCCAACCATCCCGATTACGGCCAGATAACGGTCTCCTTCCTGGATTCAAGAAACCAGTTCGCGCTCTGGCTGGTTCCCTCCGGGCACACGCAGGAAAAGACGGGCTGGAAGCTTCCCATGCAAGTGACCTGGCTCGACCGGGAGCAAGGTGCGTTGAGGAGCACCGACCTGCCGGTTTTGTCCCACAACCGCCGCGAATTTGCCCGCGAACAAAAACTGATAAGTTTGTCTCTCCCTCCGGCGCTTCTGGTGATGCTGCCCTTGTTTGACGAGGTGCCCCGGTTGGAGGACATCCCATGGGTGCTGGTGCGGTACAGCCTGGCGGCGGCGCTGGTCTGCCTCCCGGTCGGCTGGTGGGTGGGACGCCGGTACAGTCTTACGCTCCCATCGCGTGTGGGTTGGGCGGCATTTCATCTGGTCTTCGGCATTCCCGGCCTCCTTACCTTTTTAAGTGTGCAGGAATGGCCGGCGCGAGAGGCCTGTCCCAACTGCAAAAAACTCCGGGTGGTGGACCGTGAAAAATGCGAGCACTGCGGCGCCGACTTCGCCCCGCCCGAAAAGAACGGCACCGAGGTCTTTGAAACCATGGCCGCAGCCAAATAATCATTTTCCTTCCGCGTTCGTAGCCAGGTAGTGTCCAATATGGGTGGCCATTGCCGCGTCGCACGGTGGTGCGGCAGCATCGCCGCCACTGCTTATTTCCGGCGTTTCGGCGTGCCGGCTTTCTTTGCGTCGTCACCGGTCACACCGGGAAAGGCTAGATAATTTTTGGCGTTGGCGTAACAGATGTTGCGGATCATAGAACCGACGAGCTTTTCGTCGTTGGGCAGCGATCCATTTTCCATGTCGCGCCCGATGAGGTTGCAGAGGATGCGCCGGAAGTATTCATGGCGCGGATAAGACATGAACGAGCGCGAATCCGTGATCATGCCGACAAAGCGCGAGAGCAGACCGAGATTCGACAGCGCGTTCAACTGCCATTCCATGGCTTCCGGCTGGTCCAGAAACCACCAGCCCGAACCGAACTGGATTTTTCCCGGAATCGTGCCGTCCTGGAAATTCCCGATCATGGCGGCAAAAGCGTAATTGTCCGTCGGATTCAAATTGTAAATGATGGTTTTCGGCAGCGAATTCTCCTGGTCGAGCCGGTCGAGGTAAGCCGCGAGGGCAGAGCATTGCGGCCAGTCTCCGATGGAATCGAAGCCGGTGTTCGGGCCGAGTTGTTTGAGCCGGCGGGTGTTGGCGCTTCGTAATGCCCCGAGGTGAAGCTGTTTGGTCCAACCGCGCTTCGCATCGAGCTGGCCAAAGAACAACATCATGAACGAGGCAAATTGTCCATGCTCCGGCGGGGAAACCGCTTCGCCACGCCGCGCCCTGTCAAAAATGGCGACGGCGGTTTTCTCGGAACAAAAGTCGGCAAAACAATGGTTCAGGCCGTGATCGGACAAACGGCAGCCTTGCGAATGGAAAAAATCGTGACGCTTTCGCAGCGCGTTCAGGAACACGGAAAAGCCGTTGATGTCCATGTTGCTGGCGGCGGCGAGTTGTTCCACCCACCGGTTGAAACTGGCGGGCTGGTTGACCGTGAGCGCCCGGTCCGGCCGGAACGCGGGAAACATTTTTGTCAGATGGCCCTGGGACGCAAACGCGCGGTGATGTTCCAGGCCATCCACCGGGTCGTCCGTGGTGCAAACGACCTTGACCTTGAATTTTTTTAGGATGCCCTGCGCGGTCAATTCGGGCACGGCGAGTTTTTCGTTGGCCTGTTTCCAGATTTTGTCGGCGGTCTTTTCATCGAGCAAATCGGCGATGCCGAAGTAACGCTTCAATTCCAGATGCGTCCAATGATGGAGCGGATTTCGGAGCGTGTGCGGCACGGTGGCGGCCCAGGCCTTGAACTTCTCGAACGGGCTGGCATCGCCCGTGCAAAACCGCTCGGCCACGCCGTTGGTGCGCATGGCACGCCATTTGTAGTGATCGCCTTCGAGCCAGATTTCAAAAAGGTTATTGAACCGGCGGTTGGCCGCGATGTCGCGTGGCGAAAGGTGGCAGTGATAATCGAATATCGGTTCAGCCTCGGCGTATTGGTGATAAAGTTTGCGCGCCGCTTTTGTGCTCAACAAAAAATCTTCGTGGATGAAGGGCATAAATTATTTGCCGAGCAGCAACGGTTTCATGTGCCGCTCGAACAGGTTTTCCGTGACGTTTTTGGCGATGACCGCTTCATGCTTCTTGAGCGCGTTGAGATACCGGTCGCCTTTTTTCGCGGCGATTTTGAAACCAACGTGGATCAATTGCCGGAAGCTTGAATTGAAAACCTTGTTTTTCGGATCGTGCCGGAGCGCGGAAACAAATTGTTCGGAAGTCCAGCCGTTGACGGTTTCCTTCGCCGGCAGTTTCTTACGGTCAATATCAATGACCGTTGCGTATGGCGCGCAAAGTTCGTCCAGGTGATCCAGCGCATCGGAATAAATTTCCTTTGCCAGCGCGAGACCATCACCACCCGCTTCGGCGAGGCCGATGACTTCTTCAAGCCAGGTTGTGCCGGCTGTCTTAAGGTGCAGGCCGGCGTTGAATTTTTTCAATGCGCGGCGGATCGGCGCGTAAATGGAAAACTTGTCACTGCCGGAATGGATGCTGAGCTTGAGCGTGGCGGGCAGGCCGTACCGCCTGATGGCGAAGGCAATGACGGCGAGGTCTTCGTTGAATTCCCGCTCGAACTGCTTCACATCGCCCGCATAATCCACGCCTTTGTTGAAACGGCCGGTGAATTTCGGCGCGATAGTCTGAATCGGAATTTTTTCATCGGCGAGCGCCGCGAGAATGATGAGCAGTTCCGGCGGCGTTTGCGGATTGTCGGTTTCATCCATCGAAACTTCCGTGATGAAATTCGACTCACCCTTTGCCTGGGCGATGCGACGGTAGATTTTCCCGGCGTCCTGCACGGCGAGCAGATATTTGCCAGCGATGCGCTCGACGTCCGCGCGGGTGGTTTCAAACGGACGGGCAATTGGGGGAATGACGATTTTGCCGATCAGTTCGGGGTGACGTCCGGCAAAGGCCTTCACGCTTTTGGGATCGGCGGGTTTGCCAATCGAGTCGGCCACGTCAATCGTGAAGAAATCCGAGGGCGCGATGAAACGATCCACGGTCTCGAACCGGATGTGGTCGGCGTCCACGTGATACGGTTTCTTCCAGCCGAGCGCCTTTACCGCCGCATCCGCCTCGACGCGCACACTGGACGGTCCGGTGCCGATGAGCTGGTGTTCGCGATTCGACTTGTTCCAAACGGGAACAACATCCGCCCCAAGCTCGGTGGCCAGGACGCACGCGCGAAGTTGCGCCTTGCCCTGGTGCGAAAAACGGTCGCCCATGCCAAACGAGAACTTCCCCAGCGTCAGATATTTACTCATAATAAAGCCGTTTTAACGGGCGCCAAGGTAACAAATTCACCCCCCATCGTCATATCATCTTTTGCAGAAATGTTTGAGAATTCTGCGCTTAAATGACGGTGTCGCCGCCAATTCGCACTTGCCATCGTTCGTCGGGATTGCGACGCTTTCTTTTGGTGGATGCGCGGTTAGCTCAGTTGGTAGAGCACATGTTTGACGTACATGGGGTCACAGGTTCAAGTCCTGTACCGCGCACCAGCCTTCGCTTGGAGTGAGTCTCGACGGCAATGATGTCCGGATGGCGGAATTATCCGGAATTATCCGGAAAGAGCCGGAAAATAAGGGGTTTTGTTGAGTTCGTAGCCGGAACAAATGTCCGGTTTTATTCCGGATGTCCGGTTTCTCAGCTCCATAAAAAAAGTGGTGTAACCCATTGCAGTTGCGCGTTTGGAACTGAGAAACCGGACAAAATCACCGAAGGTCAAAGGGGGTGGAACCTGGAACCACGGCATTTTCATGGCGAGGCCGCACCACTGCAACCGCGCAAAAGGAGAATTTAAGCCGCCACCAAAGGCCGATTAACGCGGTCTAAAACCAGCTTTGAAATTCCATTGGCGGCTAGACCTGGAAGCCAATTCGAGGGCGACCAGGCGACAGCCTAAGGCCGAAATCCACCGCGCCGTACATCGGGCGGCACTTCAAGCGTTGCAGCCTTTTTTCGGAGCGCCCTTTCTAAGACGACGGCCATTAGTGTCCACTCTTCGCGAAATGAAAGACGTGGCGGCTTCAAATCCTTTGTGAAAATGGAGATTACCCACATCATTTGTAGATACGCTATCACACCAGCGCGTTTTGAGTGTTTGTCGAACAGTCTAGGCGCGAATATATTCATGGTCTGCTCAATCGCCGTTATGCGGGCTTGCCCTTTTGATGACCACTCGATTTTAAATGGGTCAGGTGTCACCATAGCCCGGTCAATCCAGAGGGCTCGCCCCATGCGGACCACTAGACCCTGTAAAACTTCTGGATCGTATTCAACGATAAATAATGAACGCAAAGAGAACATGTGTTTTAATTGCCTTCAGGCCGCTTGAGGGATTTTTACACCATCCAGGGTGCGCTTGAGATAGCCACAAACTTTCCAAGCATTGTGGAACGCCGCTTCCAAACGATCCACGATCATAAAAGATGCGGCAAACGCGCCGTTTTGGTTGCGGTTGCTGATCTCGGCTCCTTGCAGATCTAAAAGATGCTTTAGGGCGTTGACGGCGTTTTCAGTGTCATGGCCGTGGCCGGCCGCCGACACTTCAGGCAGCGTTGATTTCTGAACCATTCGGTTCACTTCGTCACGCCAGGCGGATAAATTATTCTCGAATTGGTACGCCAGGAGACGCGGCAGTTCGAGGTTTCCATCTTGAAACGAGGCTGATTCTAAATCTTCCCAGCCGGCGTTTGCCTTCGTGCTATCCTTGATATTGGTGGCGTTCATCATGGCCAGGGCAATGGCCGCTGATGCACGGCTTTTCAACAAGTCCAAAGCGTCTATTGCGTCCAACCCTGCCGGAGAAACTTCGGAGGTGGAAACCGACGACGACATAGGAACCGCAGCGGAATCGGCGGGATCGAAATATCCCAACCCGCGCAGACTGGTAAAAGAATTCTTCCGGCGTGCGTCACCGATGATGATGCTGTCCAACAATTCAATTTTCAAATGCAGTGCCGCTTGGATTAAATCGCACGTGGCCTTAATGTCGCCCTCGCTCGGAGTCGGATCGCCGCTCGGATGATTGTGCGCGATAATGATGGCAGCCGCGCTTTGGATGATCGCCGGTCGCAACACTTCGCGCGGATGCAATATAAGAGTGTCGAGCGTGCCCAGGCTGACCAGATCGAAGCCGAACAGCACGCGCCGCGCGTTCAAAAAGAAAACGCAGAGACATTCCTTTTCATCTTTGAACCAAGGCGCGGAGACGACATGTTTGCGCCAGAAATCGGCCACTTCTGTCGGCGTTTCAATCCTCGGATTATCTACGGGACATTCGCGCAAGCGGACAATTTTGAATTCAGCCGGCGCATACGGTGTTTGGTTTTTGGCTTGAGGCGCCACTGGTTTTGTGGCACCATTCCTTTGGACTCGATTTGAGGTTTTCATAACTGGACTTCATGATTCGGGTCTTCGCTCTGGCTGCTACAAACAGCCAGGGCTTTTTATTTTTGACGCTCTTGCTGCTTGACCCAGTGAAGCAACTTGAGCGTGTATTCGCCGCCCGGTTCCTTTTCTCCGGACAACCATTCCGAGATCCGAGCGGGCGCCACACCGAGCGTGCGGGCCAATTCTGATTTGGCCCCCGGCTTCGATGCCTTGTGCTTCACCTGCTCAATCAATTTACAAATCTCGGACTTCACGCCTTCACTATTACTCTTTAGAGAAGTGTCTTGCAAATCTTTTTTTCCAGAATCTCCGAGACGACCGGCAGCGTATTCCTCCAAGAATGGAATAATCGCTTCCGGATCAGTCACGCAACGCCTCAGCCAATCGAGATCATTTAACCTTTCAGAATCCAACTTAAACCGCATCATCTTGCGAAAAATCAGGTCAGCAGATTCGAGCACACATCGCGCATATACCCGCCAAGCCGAACTGCGCTTCTGCCCGCGCCGGAGAGCTTCATTTCCCAGTAGCGCTATAAACCGTTCATTGAGCGCATTGAGTAAATTGCCCACCAATTCAGGGTTATCGGAATCACTAAGAACAATGCGTGGCAGATAGAAAAAACCACGCACAAGCCGAGCATATTCAGGGGCGAGAATCTTGTCGTATGCCTCTCTAAACAATGTTCCCGGCGGTATGTGGAGAGCCGATGGCTCAGAGAGCAAATCCACACACTGACGGAAGAAAATTAGTTTATCCACCGTTTCCATCCCAGGCCCCATTGCGATTCCGTGCTTTGGGGCTTCAGCGTGGCAGGCATCATGCCGCCCCGTAGCGAGCCATTCTTCGGAGACAATAAATTGGCGACAAAATCGGAGTGCGATTTCGTAACGAAGCGGAGTCCTACAGGTTTCGTAATTTGCCAAAGTGCTTCGGTCCAATCCAATCTGTTTAGCGCATCCGTCCTGGGTAATTTCCAGAATTATCTCGCGAGCGTAGCGGAGGCGTTCGCAGATTTCAGCTTCCATCTTCGGTATCTTGGTTTTACGCACAAAGCCCAATAAAATGGCGCGTAATAATTTGCAACATTTTTCTTGCTAGGTGGACATATAACGTGTAACTAGCACGAATAATGACGGGTAATTCTGCCATCAAAAAGCTGCGACGCAAGCGCTGGCCAGGCCTGAAAGAAGCCGCCAAGCAGCTTGGCGTTAGTTATGGTCATTTACGATTATGCGTGGCTGGCGAACGGGCTTCACGCTCGTTGAGGAATCGCTACCGCGCTTGGAAAAACCAACACCGGACCGCACCCAAAACCACCAATGTTCCTTCACCCAAAGCCCAAACCAAAACCTTTATATGAAAAGTCAAGAAACCCAAAATCTCGAATCCGCCCTTTCTAAACACGCCAGCCTTCAGGCGGAAATTGCCGACATCCAACGCCTGTCCGCGGAGTCCGCCACAAGGCTCGCCGCGCTGGAAAATACTTGCGATCTCGGCGATGCCGGCGCGCTGGGGGAAGTCGGCAGAACGCAAATCCTGGTTGCGCTTTTGCCGCGCCGCCTCGCGGCCAAAGAGCAGCAACTGGCGGAAGCCGACCCGGAGATTTTGAAGGCCACGCACAGTTTTCTGGAAACAACGCTGATACCAAAAATCAAAAGTCTGCGACAAAAAACGGAAGGCAAAATTAAAGGGGAACTCAAAGGGTACTTCCCGAATCCTGAAACCCTGAACACCGCGATTTTAAGCTCCGCCCTGATTTCCGGTTTAGACCGCCTGGCGTTCGGTGCCAGCATTCAAGCCCAACCATTCGACGGGGTTTTAAAATACGCGCGGCGCACACTGGACGCCTGGGAACAGGTAAAAACTTTTGAGTCGAAAATATCATGAACGACGCCAATCCTGTCGTTCCCAAATCCGGCAATGTCGGTCGCGCGGTTTTTAACGCGATTGTGGCCATCGTACGCAATCGCACTGGCTGGAATTTCCAGAAGGTGTTTAACAATGTGTTGGCGGAAAACGCCGACCTAATGCGCGAATCACTTGATGCCACCAACCACACTCAGCCCCTTCTCCGCTTGTTCAATCGCACACAGTCAGCAACCGGATTGAGTGCGGTAGCCAGCACAGAGTTAGCGGCGGAGAAAGTCGCCAAACTCACAAACCGGTTTTTTCCGTCCTTAAACAGAGTGCCGACGGCTCTGCAATGGGATGTCCTTTTGCGGGCTGCGTTTCAATTAGAAAAGTGCGACATACCACAGCGCCTATTCAATCGCACCGGCGACCCGGAAGTTAGCAAGGCGGACTGGAAGACTGCCAATGACCGGGCGGAAGATGTTTTTTCCTTGCTGAACGCCGGGGCAACGCAGCCCCTTGACCGTGGACTAATGTTAATGCGTCAGCTTCCCCCCAAACAAATGGGGACCGCCTTCCGATCAGCGATCAGGATGCTGATGGAGGATGATAAGAAGTTGACTCTCCGCCAAGCCTTCGACCGTTTGAAAGAGACTGAGCCGATTTTTTGGACCCATGCCATGTTGAGTTTTGAACCGGAAAAACAATGATTCCAACACGGCAAATATTTATCACTTTCCGCGTTATCCTTGCGCGGGAAATGGTTCGTGTGTTTTTCATCATACGCAACCATGTTTGTTTAGTCCGCTGCGATCCATTCGCTGTCGAATGGGGCCGGGGGCGGCGTCTTCACCGCTCCCGGCTTTTACTCAGAATTCTTGTCAGGATCGCAAGCGGTTATCCTTTTTGTTTTGCCGGCTCTGGAGAGAGGCCGGGCGCGCGAACCACGGAGGGCTGGAAACAAAGCTCCAGCTCTCCTCCTTCTTAAAATAAAGGAGGTTGCCACGAAATTATCTCTCCAAACTACAAGCCAAATTCCAGCCTGGCAGGCCGAACGCGCCAACAAATTGCACCGTGCCTGTAATAGCGTTCAAACGCGGCTCAATCGCGGCGAGCGAAAGCGGAAGGCATTCCGCCGCGTGGCCAAATATCACAATGGGCGTGCATTCAAATGCGACCCAAGACGCCGCCTGTCTTTGTCGGAAGGGACACTCAGACGTTTATTTGCCAAGTGGAAGCGCGTCGGCGAAGTCCCGTCGGCTTTTTGGATTCAATACAAGCCCCGCCGTTCGACCATCACAGCGCCCGTCCTGATTCGCTTTATTGATTTTTCCGCCAGACAGCAATTTCCGTCCATGAAATCCGCCTGGGAAAAGTTCTCAGCGCGCGGCGGGAATTTTGGATGCGGGCGGCGTTCAAACAAGCCGGTCAAAATATCTTACGGGATGGCCCGTTACTACTTCCCGGCGGCCAAATTTCACAAACTGCAAGAGCAGTTGGAAAAGATTGACCAGGCGCAAGATACACTTGCCTGGCTCCGATTGGATTTTCAGGCCGAAATCATCACGCTTTTGCCTGAACGTCCGCCGCGCCGCCGCGTGAAAAAGGAATCGGATTTCCAAATTTAAAATGAATGTTGCCTTGGTCAAGATTGATGCTGCTTCTGCCTATCTGGGGCGGAGCATCAATGACATTCTTGACCTGGTGGACGGCGGCAGTTTGGTGGAGGCGGGATTGCTCTGGGTTTTTAACCTGGCACACAATCCGGCTAAGCCCCGGCGTGATCTGCGCTTCTGGCGCACTGAATTGCTGGCGCGGGCTGGTGGCCGCGCTGACAATTGCAGACGCCTGCAAATCAATCAGGTCATCGCCCAAATTCTTCCGGCACGGCGCGAACATTTCCAAGCTGGCGAAGTTGATCAACTATTTCAAATCCGGCCCAGCACGCGGAAGGCAGTTGACGCGGAGTTGAATGGTCGTCTGGTTGGTGGCCGGAATGTTTACCAGCGGACCAAACTGGAAACTTTTCTCAATCGCCGATGGATTGGCCACGTGAATTGAAACCCAATGATTTTTGAGCCAAAAGTCAAAACGCCAGGCAGGACTGAGTTCCTTACAAGTCCGCGTGTATGCCTGGTGGACGGCGGCAGTTTGGTGGAGGCGGGATTGCTCTGGGTTTTTAACCTGGCACACAATCCGGCTAAGCCCCGGCGTGATCTGCGCTTCTGGCGCACTGAATTGCTGGCGCGGGCTGGTGGCCGCGCTGACAATTGCAGACGCCTGCAAATCAATCAGGTCATCGCCCAAATTCTTCCGGCACGGCGCGAACATTTCCAAGCTGGCGAAGTTGATCAACTATTTCAAATCCGGCCCAGCACGCGGAAGGCAGTTGACGCGGAGTTGAATGGTCGTCTGGTTGGTGGCCGGAATGTTTACCAGCGGACCAAACTGGAAACTTTTCTCAATCGCCGATGGATTGGCCACGTGAATTGAAACCCAATGATTTTTGAGCCAAAAGTCAAAACGCCAGGCAGGACTGAGTTCCTTACAAGTCCGCGTGTATGCCTGGTGGACATCGGCGTAGTTCGTGCCGCTCGCGGCTGCGACGCCGAAAGCGTCCTCAAGTGTGTTTGTGACTCCACGCACCCGAAATTCCTGCGCTGGGTGTTCAATATAGCAGTCAAGCCGGCCGGCAAAATCCGCGAACTGCGATTCTGGAAGGACGAATTGACCGGCGAGGTCAACAAGTGGGATGAGCCAAAATCCGTCATCGCCAAAATCTTGGGCACTGTCGGGAGTTTCCCACGCGGCGAAATCGAGGTTCAGTGGACCATCACCGCTCAGACCGTCTCACGGCTGGTGCGCGCTGGTGAACTGGCTGAGGTGAATCATAAATTGACGCGGGCCAGCCTGGCCGCGTTTCTGGAACGGAGGCTGCAATGATCTCCATCGTAACCGAAGGCGTGAAAACTCGGAAATCTACTTTCGCCCAGGTGGCGAGATTCCGACTGCCACCGCACCAAGGCCGCGATTTCGGTTCCCGACGCGTCACGCGCGGGATTAAGCCATGTTTAACGGCATCCACGGCCCTGTTGTTTTGGCTCCAGGTCAGCTTGAAAACGCCGATTGGGACTTTTGACCCTCAATCCTCAACTCTCAACCATTTCCATGCCTGACCTGAATTACAAAATCACAACCGCCGCCGAACTCGCCGGCGCCCAGGCTACTGCCGACGCGCTCGAACGCCAGATCGGCAAAGCCAAGGCACTTAAGCAGGATTACTCTGAGTTGCAAAAGCAGCTCGATACGGTCAATCAGTCTCTCAAAGAATGCGCCGCTGATAACGCCGCGCTTTCCAACGTCCAGGCCGACGGGGAGAAAATTAACGCAGGGTTGACCGAGAGCACCCGGCAATACATTCGCCATTTGGACGAGGCGGGAGGAGCTACGATTGGGCTGCACGCCAAAAGTCAGTTATTGCACCTGGCTCTTAGACAAGTGGGCGGCCAATTCCCCGAGTTGGGCATCCTCTCACGCCTTTTCTTTAATCCGGCGCTTATGGGTTTCGCCGCCGCGGCCGCCGGCGCCGAATTGCTCTTTCAGCACATCGAACGCGTAAACCAAAAGCAGCGCGAGATGATTGACCTGGCTGGCGAGAGCACCAAGGCTCTCCGAGAGATCGTATCCGCACGTCCAACTGAAACAGCCTCCTGGGAATCATGGCTCACCACCATGACCACCATCGAGGAAAAACTGCATGGCATCGACCAGGAACTTGAAGCCGACGCGCGCTTTGCTAAAAACTTCGCCGATGTAACCAAAGGCATTGACGCTAATAAAACCGAGCAAGCCGGCAAACTCGGCCTCGCGGCCAAGGCCGAGGCCGAACGCGCGGCCATCACCGACCAGATCGCAGTCGCCGGCTCTGCGCTTGCCCACGCGCAGAGCGCCGCGTAAAGCGAAGGCTGCCGCGTCGAAGCACAAAGTGCGTAGGCGGGCGAATGGATTGGGAAAACCGACGCGCTCCAAGCTACGGCCCGGCAAGCCGGTTAAAAGGGATGAAATTCTTCTAAGTTTACATTCTGCAAAGCGAATTGAATGCAACGCATTTTTATGTCGGTTTCACGGAAGATTTGCAGGAACGTTTGAATACGCATAACGCCGGCGAAGTTCCGCATACGGCAAAATTTTGTCCATGGCGTATCAAAACAGCTTTTGCTTTTACTTGTCGGGAACGAGCGGGCCAATTTGAACGCTACTTGAAAACAGCTTCTGGACGAGCCTTCGCGAAAAAGCGGCTTTGAATCTTTCGCTCTTCGCTTCGCTTCGGGCTACGGATGGCAGGCCAGCCATTCCAAGGACAGAGGGTAAAAATACTCAAGCCAGCCGGGTTCCGTTTATCGCCAAGTGACATTCCCGCGATAATCCACTAGCAGCCTGTCGGGCTTGACGCAAAGAACGAATGGAGCGTGACAATGGCGGTGGCGGGATGCCAAGGAACGGAAGTTTTCGGCAATGCTTTTCAAAAAACGACACTCACCCCGGCCAACCCGTGA
>Ga0224553_1000265_pt1 | contig 25161 bp, 24 predicted proteins | sample 714S21014metaG_FD_179897 | JGI IMG/M metagenome (GOLD analysis project Ga0224553, IMG submission 179897) | Peat soil microbial communities from Stordalen Mire, Sweden - 717 S2 10-14 | ecosystem: Environmental > Terrestrial > Soil > Wetlands > Peat | place: Sweden: Norrbotten County, Stordalen... | reverse complement strand
GCCAAGGTCGGAAACGATTCCTCACGAGTCTTTTTCATGGTGCCTTTGCTTGAGTTGGGTTGTGGTTCATTGCTTTGTGAGGAACCGTACACGCCTATTATGGGGGAACTGTCAAGATGCACACGGCGTCATGCCATTCGCATCCCTGGCGTTGACATCGGCCTTGTTGGCAAGCAACAATTCGACCATATCCTTGTCGCCCTGCCGCGCCGCCACGCGCAAAGGCGTCGAGCCATTCTTGTCCTTGGCATTGACATCGGCCTTGTTGGCCAGCAGCAATTCCGCCACATCTTTGTGACCATCAGACGCGGCCAGAAGCAAAGGCGTCTCGCCGTCCTTGTTCTTGGCATTGATCTTGGCTTTGTGGGCCAGCAGCAATTCCGCCACGTCCTTGTCGTATTCCTGCGCCGCGAAGTGCAAAGGCGTCTCGCCGTCGTTGTCTTTGGCATTGACATCGGCTTTGTTGGTCAGCAGTAGTTCCACCAACTCTTTCCTGCGTTCCTTGATTTTTTTCCAATCTACCTTCTGGCTTTCCTCCTCGCTCGCAACCGTCCCCAATATCCCCCATACCAAATTTCCAAAATCCGTCACAACCAACAAAGGCGTTTGTCCGTGATTGTCCCTGGCGTTGACGTTCGCCCCTTTGGCCAGCAGCAATTCCACCACGTTCTTGTGGAGCATCTGCACGGCTAGGAGCAAAGCCGTCTCGCCTTCGGTGTTTTTTCTGAAAATCAGATCGGGATTGTCTTTGAGCAGCGCCTTGACCTTTCCCAAGTCACCATATGCAGCTGCGTCATAAATGTTGACCTTGGCCTTGCTGGCCAGCAGCAATTCTACCACGTCCTTGTGGCCGTCAAACGCCGCCATGTCCAAAGGCGTTTCGCCATCCTTGTCCTTGGCATTGACATCCGCCCCTTTGGCCAGCAGCAATTCCGCTACGTCTTTGTGGCCCCAATCTGCCGCCACATGCAAAGGCGTCAGGCCATTAGTGTCTTTGCTGGAAACCAGATCAGAATTGTCTTTGAGCAGTGTCTTGACCTTTTCCAAGTCACCGCTCTGAGCTGCGTCATGAATCTCGCCGCAGAAGGCGAGGCTGCTCCAAGCCAGCGTGACCAGCATAACGGCGGCGCAGCGGAGCATTGGGGAATGGCAGAGCTGGTTAAAAAATGAGCGATCGTTCATGTTCTTGACTTTGCTCCCGTCCCAAAAATATGTCCAGCCAAAGCAGCAAGATGTGTCGTCCCCGCCAAATTATTTCACGCTGACGATTCTCGCCGTCTGTTTCGCGCCGCCGAAGGTGAGTTGCGGCTGGTCGCCTTGTTTTTTGCCCATTAGTTGTTCGCCCAACGGCGATTGCGGCGTGATGACAAGAATTTCTCTTTTTTCGTGAACGACTTCCGTGCCGCCGGCGCGCGGACCGATGAAGTAAAAGGAGTGTTCGCCGCCGGTTTCAAGTTCCACCAGTGCACCGATGTCAATGGCCTCGCCGTCCGCGAGCTGGCGCGCGGCCAGCTTTTCAAATTCAGCGATGGCGGATTCGATTTCCGCCGCCTGCCGGGACTGGCCGCGGGCGAGATAGGAGGCTTCGAGACCGCGGGTGTCGTATTTGCCCTCGGCTTTGTTCTGCTCGTGCGTGGCTTCGGCGCGCGAGGCGTTCGCGGCGCGGAAATAAACCGCCAGTTCGTCCGTGAGCCGGGCGACGATTTTCTTGATGAGGGCACGTTTGTTCATTAATTAACGTCTGCGACTTAATTTCGCCGTTCACTTCCGTCCAGATGACTTATGGATTTCGATCGTAATCATGTCACGACCTCCCTCGCCCCGGCACTCTCCCCAAGGAGAGGGGGCAATCAGTGTCCGTCTGCTGATTGTTGAATGATCGTCCGGCCAATCCTGCCGCTGGTATTCCCACAAAGACGGCGAACGATTCTCCTTCTCCTGTCCGCCTTCGCCTTTGGCTTCGGCGCGATCGCGTCGAAGCGCAGCGAAGACGGAGGGGAGAAGGCCGGGATGAGGGCGGATGTAAAAACAAATATGCCGCGCCTACGGCGCTGGCCATCACAGATACTTCGCCAGAATCGGTTTCAACTCGGTCACGGTTTCCTTCGGCCAGAATTTTTTTTCGGTCAGGATCGCGTTTTTCAACGCGGAATGGCACGGCCAGTTCGGCTCGGCCGGGATTTGCGGGATGGCGCGGGCGACAATTTGTTTGGCCATGTCGGCGTTGCGCTGGAGGTTGGCGATGATCAGTTCGAGCGTGACGTGCTCGTCTTCCTTCCAGCAATCGTAGTCGGTGGCCATCGCCAGGGTGGCGTAGGCGATTTCGGCTTCACGGGCGCATTTGGCCTCGCCCAGATTGGTCATGCCGATGACGTTGAAACCGGCGCGATGGTTTATGAGCGATTCGGCGCGGGTGCTGAACGCCGGGCCTTCCATGCAGACATAAGTGCCGCCGTTGTGTGCCTGCGCCCGGCAAAGAATGGCAATCTTAAAAAGAATTTGCCGCAATTCCTCGCAGATCGGATGTGCGAAGGCGACGTGCGCCACGATGCCGCGTCCAAAAAAGGTGTGGGCGAGCGATTGTTTGGTGCGGTCGAGAAACTGGTCAACGAGCACAATGTCGCACGGCTTGCATTTTTCCTGCAATGAGCCGACGGCGCTGACGCTGATGATCCAGGCGACGCCGAGCTTTTTCATCGCCCAGATGTTGGCGCGATGGTTGAGTTCGGAGGGCAGAATCCGATGGCCGCGGCCGTGGCGGGGAAGAAAAACCACGTCGCGTCCGGTAAGCTTGCCGGTCAACAAATCGTCCGATGGCGGGCCGAAAGGGGTTTTGACTTTCACCCATTTCTGGTTGGTGAAGCCTTCGATGTTGTAAAGGCCGGTGCCGCCTATGATGCCAATGCGATGATTAGACATGGGCGCTTTATAGCATGGGTCCGGCAAAAAGTCGCCAGTGATTTTCCCGGCTGGCGCTGGCGCGGCGATTTGCTAGACTGGGGCCGTGGAACTGTTTCAGCGCATTTTGAAGACGGCCATCGAAGGCGGCGCGTCGGACGTGCACATGAAAATCGGCACGCCGGTCGTTTTTCGCATCAACCGCGAATTGATCGCGGTGGATTCCCCCCACCCGACCCCGGAATGGATGACAAAAATTGTCGAAGCCGTCACGCCGGTGCATTTGAAAAAGCGGCTCGACGAGGAACGGGAAATTGATTTTTCGTATTTTGTTCCGGGCGTCGGCCGTTTCCGCACCAATCTGTATCAACAGCGCGGCCAATGGTGTCTGGCCATGCGTTTCGTCAAGACCATTGTGCCGAGCTTTGAAGAACTCGGTTTGCTTCCGCAGGTGCGGAAAATCGCCGAATTCCCCCGCGGCATTGTGTTGGTGGCCGGAGCGACAGGTTGTGGCAAATCCACCACCCTCGCCGCCATGATTGAACACATCAACAGCAATTTCAAGCGGCACATCATTACGCTGGAAGACCCGATCGAATACGTTTTTGAAGACAACCAGTCGGTGATTGAACAGCGGGAAGTCGGCCTCGACACGCTTTCGTTCCATCACGCGCTCCGGAATGTTCTGCGCCAGGACCCGGACATCATCATGATCGGCGAAATGCGGGATGATATCAGTTTTTCCGCGGCCATGAGCGCGGCGGACACGGGGCATCTGGTATTGTCCACGCTCCACACAACCAACGCGTCGCAATCCATCAGCCGCGTTCTTGAATTCTTCAAGGTCGAAGAGCGCGAGCAAATCCGCCGGCAAATCGCCGCCACTTTGTACGCGGTGGTCTGCCAGCGCATGGTCGGCACCTTGGACGGCAAATCAACCCCGGCGCTGGAAATCCTCATCAACACGCCGATGGTCAGAAAACTCCTCGAAGAAAACCGGCTCGACAAATTGCCCGCTGCCATTGAAACGAGCCTGGACGATGGCATGCTTACCTTTAATCAGGCCTTGTTCGATTTGGTCAAGGCGGGGCGCGTGACCGAGAAGGAAGCCATGTCCAAGGCCACCAATCCCCAGGCGCTGGAGATGAACTTCAAGGGTATTTTCCTTGATGAAGGCCGTCGCATTATCAGCAGTTGATTCGACGCCTGCTGAACAGGCCATAAAAACTGCAATTGACTTAATCCCGACCTGGCGTATCGTTTTTCTTCATGCGAGTGTCGAAGGAAACTGATTACGCGTTGCGCGCCTTGTTCACCTTGGTGGATCATTTCGGCGGTGCGCCGATACCGATTCGTGAAATGGCCCGGCGGAACGACGTTCCCAAACGTTTCCTCGAACAAATCATGCTCAAACTCAAGGCGCAGGGCTGGGTGGCCAGCGTGGCCGGTGTGCGCGGCGGATATGTGCTCGCCAAAGATCCAGGCAAGATTACGATGGGTGAGGTGGTGAGGCTGTTTGACGGCATAATAGCGCCGATTGACTGTGTTTCGGTTACGGGTTACAAGCGGTGTTCCCAAGAGCCGGTCTGCCGGTTCAGGCGTGTATTTCTCGACGCGCGCAATTACGTTGCCGGGTTGATGGAGCACGCAACGCTTGCCGAAGTTGCCAAGGGCGCGCCAGTGTCAAAACAGGAGATTACAGCCGGTTTCATTGGCGGAGCAGGCATTTAGAAAAAATCAAATAAATAGTTGACAGGGCAAGCTGGTTGTGGATAATAACGACAATATAAGTCGTTTATAGAATGAATAACGTGATTGAACAATTAGCTTTAAGCTGCCGTGTTCAACGAAATGTTGCACACGGTCGCGTAGCGGTTTTTATTTCGAAATAATGACGACTCCAGATGTCGTCATTTAAAATGTTAAAATGTTTTGAAATTTTGTTGATATGAGTTTGATTCAGATTAAACCGGAGAAGGCCGCCGACGAGAAATTAAACTGGCTGGAAGTCGTTCATCGGCAGGTTGGATCATTGCGCTACGGCGTGGTGCAGATTGTCGTGCATGATTCACAGGTCACGCAGATTGAGAAAACCGAGCGGGTACGGCTGGACAAGGCTCCCGCTCAAACCAAAACCATTTGGGCTGACCGGAAAATCGGAGCCTGAAACAAACGAGTGCCTGCCGGACAGCCGGAGGCGAAACCAACAACAAACAAAGACAACATGAAACTAAATCAGTTGATTCTTGCGACCTTTGCCGGGATGCAGCTTGCCTTCCCGGCATGGGCTGCCGATGACCCGGCCACCAATTCCATTGGCGCCGCACAAGCCGAAATCCCCGCTTATACTGCAAGTGGCGGGGCCACCCAGTCCGTGGAAGCCGCGGAGATTGAAGCCTTGAAAAAGGAAGTCCAGGAACTCGGCCAAAAAGTCCAGACCCTCAAACAGCAGCGCGACCTGGACCAGCAAACCAACACCGACACCGCCAAGGAGCAAATCCAGAACCTTGACCAAAAAGTGCGCATCCTTGAGCGTCAGCGGGAACTGGATCAGGAGTCCGCCACCGCTGTCGCCAAGGCTCAGCCGCGCATCGCGGTTGGGGCCAACGGTTTCAGTTTCGGTTCCGCCGATTCGAATTTCGTGGTGGCCCTGCACGGCGTGGTGCAGGTGGACAGCCGCACCTTTCAGCAAAACGACAAGGTGCCGGGCAACGACAGTATTTTGTTGCGCCGGGCGCGCCCGATCGTTTCCGGCACGGTTTTCCGCGATTTTGATTTCCTGTTCGTGCCGGAATTCGGCAACGGCACACCGGGCGGCGCCAGTTCGGCGACCACGCCGAGTATTTACGACGCCTATGTGAATTACCGTTATTCGCCGGAGTTCCAGATCCAGGCGGGCAAGTTCAAGGCGCCGGTTGGGCTGGAGCAATTGCAGGCGGACGTTAACACCTCTTTCAATGAGCGTTCACTGGTCACGGATCTGGTGCCGAACCGGGATCTGGGTTTTGAACTGCACGGTGATATCGCCGGTGGGGTGCTAAGCTACGCTGCAGGCATCTTCAACGGCGTGGGCGACGCCCGTAATTCGAGCAACATCGGTTTCCAGGATGACCGGGAATTTGACGGGCGGTTGTTCATCCAGCCATTCAAGCAAACCAGCCTCAAACCCTTGCAAAACCTCGGCTTTGGCGTCGGCGGCAGTTGGGGGGATTCGTCCATCACCAATACGCTCGGTCTGCCCAACACGACGGGCGGCTCGTTACCGGGATATTTCACGGACGGGCAGCAGCAGTTTTTTGCCTATACCAACGGCGTGGTGGCCAGCCGTACGCACTGGCGGCTTTCACCGCAGGCTTCCTATTACTATGGGCCGTTCGGTTTGATCGGCGAATATGTGATTTCCGATCAGGATGTCCGCCGGGGCAGCCAGTCGGCGGATTTGCAGAACACGGCGTGGGAAATTTCCGGCGGCTGGGTGTTGACCGGAGAGGATGCCACGTTCAATGGCGTGACGCCGAAACATTCATTTGATCCCCGCAATGGCCAATGGGGCGCACTGCAGGTGGTGGGCCGTTATGCGGACCTGGACATAGACAACGCAGCTTTTCCGATTTTTGCGAGTCCGGCTTCAGCCTCCGAGGCGCGGTCGTGGGCGGTGGGATTGAACTGGTATTTGAACCGGAACATCCGGGTAAACGCGAGTTATTCCCATACTTCCTTCTCGGGCGGCGCCAGCGGTTCGCCCAGTGCGGCGCCGGGCAGCGTCAGCAACCACCCGGAAGATGTATTCTTCACCCGCGTGCAGATCGCCTTTTAACCGGTCAAAAATCAAGCATACGATTTCATGAAATCATTTCTGAAAATTTTAGTTCCGCTCGCCTTCACGCTTGCCGTTGCCGCGAATGCGAAGGAGATCAAACTCCTGAACGTGTCCTACGACCCCACGCGCGAGTTGTATCAGGATTACAACGCCGCGTTTGCCAGATACTGGAAGGCGAAAACCGGCGATGACGTGGTCGTCGCGCAATCGCACGGTGGCTCCGGCAAACAGGCGCAATCCGTCATCAACGGGCTCGAAGCCGACGTCGTGACGCTCGCGCTGGCTTATGACATTGACGCGATTTCGCAACAGGCAAAGCTGTTGCCCGCCGACTGGCAAAAACGTCTGCCGGATAACAGCACGCCCTACACCTCGACCATCGTGTTTCTCGTGCGCAAAGGAAACCCGAAAGGCATCAAGGATTGGGACGACCTCGTGAAGCCAAATGTTGTGGTCGTGACGCCAAATCCGAAAACCTCCGGCGGCGCGCGCTGGAATTACCTCGCCGCGTGGGCTTACGCGCTCGACCAATATGGCCACGACGACGCCAGGGCGCGCGACTTCATCAAGCGACTTTACAAAAACGTGCCCGTGCTCGATTCCGGCGCGCGCGGCTCGACCACGACGTTCGTTGAGCGCGGTATCGGCGACGTGCTGCTCGCGTGGGAAAATGAGGCGCATCTCGCCATCAAACAATTCGGCGTGGACAAGTTTGACATCGTCACGCCGCCGTTGAGCATCCTGGCCGAGCCGCCAGTGGCCGTCGTGGACACGGTGGCGAAGAAACACGGCACGTCCGACGTGGCGCGGGCTTATCTCGAATACCTCTACTCCGACGAAGGCCAGGACATTGCCGGACGGAATTTTTATCGTCCGCGCTCGGGAAAGGCCGCGGCAAAATACGCCGGCCAGTTCAGCCCGGTGAAACTCGTCACGGTGGACGAGACTTTCGGCGGCTGGCAGAAGGCGCAAAAAACCCATTTCGCCGATGGCGGCGTTTTTGACCAGATCTTCCAACCATAAGACCGGTTCGTGGTTCCTCCGCAACGGGGGCGGCAGCAGGTGAGTGCCGGCCGCCGCCCACGCAAAAGAGAAACCACCGGCCCAAAACGAAAACATTATGCCAATCGTTGCAACTCAATCCCAGGCCATCGCCCAACCGCCGTTGGCGCGCCGGCGTTCCATCGCCGACCTGCTCGCGCCGCTGGATTCCATCGCCGCCCATTCGCCGAACCTCGTGGCGAACCACGAAGCGTGCTTTGAGGCCGGCGGCGAAACCTACACCTTGCCGCGCTATTTGTTTGTCGGGCCCACGGGCGGCGATACGCCGATCCGCATCGGAATTTTTGCGGGCATTCACGGCGACGAGCCGGAAGGCGTGCTGGCGGTGATTCAATTTCTTAAATTGCTCGAGGCCAAACCGGAACTGGCTGCCGGTTATTATTTGTCGTTTTACCCGGTTTGCAATCCGGCCGGGTTCGAAGATGGCACCCGCCACTCGCGCAGCGGGAAGGACTTGAACCGCGAATTCTGGGGCAATTCCAACGAACCGGAGGTCCGGCTGTTGCAGGCCGACCTCGTTTCGCGTTCCTTCAACGGCATTATTTCGCTGCACACCGACGACACCAGCAACGGCTTTTACGGCATCGTGCGTGGGGCGACGCTCACGAAACATCTCATCGAACCGGCGTTGCGCGCCGCCGAGAAATTCCTGCCCCGTGACAAACGTTCAATCATTGACGGTTTCCAGGCGCGCGACGGCGTCATTCGCGATGCCTATGAAGGTGTCTTGAGCGCGCCGCCGAAAGTGCGGCCGCGTCCATTTGAAATCATTCTCGAAACGCCCCAGTCGTCGCCGACCTTTTTGAAGGAATGCGCGTTTGTCATCGCCCTGAAAACCATTCTGGACGAGTACCGCAAATTCATCGCCTACGCGCCCAATTTGTGACGACAAAATTTAACACCCACCAGAAAACTGGAGGTGGAATAGAATATTCAATAAACCCGCACCAGACTGACCGGACTACCGGAGGTTTGCAGCAATTAAAAATAAACCGCAAACATGAAAACCGGCCAATACGTCCGCATCAAAACAGACCAACCTAAACGAATCCGCTTTACCGCCCTTCTTGCCGCGCTGCTGGTTGCAGCCGCCTGGGGTGTGAAGGCAGATGAAACCTCAACCAACGCGCCACCGGCCCAACCGGCGCCCGCCGCCAAACCCGACGAGAAGGGGGCGCCACTGCCGTTGCATCAAATCGAAGGCAACGGCGGCATCTTTGCCACGTTGTCGGCTTACATCGTCAATCCGCCACGCAACGGCGAGCCCGTCGGCCGGCCCGCCGTCGGCTTTTCCTTCGTTGACCTCGGCCACGGCCAGGACCTCGAAGCCTTGACCTTGACGGAATCTCCGTTGAGCCGCCTCGAACTGGGTTATGGTTATGAGAATTTCAATCTGGGCAATTTGCCGTTGGCGGTTTATCAGGCGACCAGCGGTGCGCTCAATCTCTCGGATACCTCCGTTGAATTGCATAACTTCAACGCACGGGTGCAAATCCTGAAGGAAGGCGAGTTCGACCAGAAGTGGATTCCGGCGCTGACCTTCGGCGCGCATTACAAATACAACGATTCCTACAACGACATAAACAGCCAGCTCAGCGGAACATTGAAAGCCATCGGTGTCAGTCAAAACGATGGGGTGGACTTCACGCTCTACGCTTCCAAGATGTTCACCCAGCTGCCGCGTCCGGTGCTGGTGGAACTGGGCGGTCGCGCAACCGAGGGCGTCTGGAATGGACTGCTTGGCTTCACGGACAAATACAACTTTGTGTTTGAAGGCAATGTTGTTGTGTTTGTGACCGATTCCATTGCGCTGGCGGCGGAGTACCGGCAGCAACCCACCGATTACAAGACCGTTGCCGTGGGTGGTCAAAGTCTGATCGGGAAAGCGGGCGACTGGTGGACGATTGATGCCGCCTATGTGGTCAACAAGCACCTGACGCTGGCGGTGGGCTACGGACATTTTGGCACTGTGCTGAACAACGAAGCCAACGGCGTCTGGGGCATCACCACCAAATGGGAATTCTAAACGCGCACCACTCAGGCTGGAGGTCTGGCCGCGGCGCCCGCTTTTGCGGCGTCGAGGGTTCCTCCGTCCGCACCGCGCCTGACGCTGGCGGCCGGCCTCCAGCCCAACGCTCCATCACAACGGAACGTGGAAAACAAAGAACGAAACATAACAAATTTAAATCATAAAACCTATGTCACGCATATACAACGACATCACTGAAACCATTGGCAACACCCCCCTCGTGCGGCTGAATCGCACGGCGAAGAAACACGGCGCGATCGCCGACGTGCTGCTCAAACTGGAATTCTTCAACCCGCTCTCCAGTGTGAAGGACCGCATCGGCGTCGCCCTGATTAACGCGGCCCAGCAGGCCGGGAAGATCAAACCGGACACCATCATCATCGAGCCGACCAGCGGCAACACCGGCATTGCGCTCGCGTTCGTCGCGGCGGCCAAGGGGTTGAAACTGATCCTGACGATGCCCGAAACGATGAGTCTGGAACGTCGAAAACTGTTGAAAATTCTTGGCGCGAAGCTCGTGCTCACTCCGGGGGACAAGGGCGTGAAGGGTGCCATTGCCAGGGCTGAGGAATTGAACAAACTAATTCCCAACAGCTTCATTCCCCAGCAGTTTTCCAATCCGGTCAACCCGGAAATCCATCGCAAAACCACCGCCGAGGAAATCTGGCGCGACACCGACGGCAAGGTGGATTTTGTCGTGGCGGGCGTGGGCACCGGTGGCACCATCACCGGAATTGCGGAGGTCATCAAAAAACGCAAGCCGTCATTCAAGGCGATTGCCGTCGAGCCGGCGAAGTCGCCGGTCATTTCCGGCGGCGCGCCCGGGCCGCACAAGTTGCAGGGCATCGGCGCGGGATTTATTCCGGCGAACTTGAACACCAAAATCGTGGACGAAGTCATCCAGGTGAACGAGGAGGATTCCGGCCCGGTTTCCAAGGAGGTCAACCAGCTCGACGGCATTCCCGTCGGCATTTCGAGCGGCGCGGCGATTTGGGCGGCGCTGCAAGTGGCCAAACGCCCGGAAAACAAGGGCAAAATCATCGTGGCCATCGTGCCATCATCAACCGAACGCTACCTTTCCACGTGGCTGTTCGCCGATATCAACACTGACGCCGACGACGTCAGCAATCTGTTTTCACGCGATGCGTAATTGCATTCAACCAATTCCACAATACATTAACAACCAACGAGTCATTTAGATTATGAGCATTCAAACAAAAGGTCTTAGCACGCTGGCGCTGCACGCCGGCCAGGTCCCCGATCCCACCACCGGCGCGCGCGCCGTGCCGATTTACCAGACGACGTCCTACGTCTTCAAGAACACCGACCATGCGGCGAATCTTTTTGCGCTGAAGGAATTCGGCAATATTTACACCCGCATCATGAACCCCACCACCGATGTCTTCGAACAGCGCATCGCCGCGCTCGAAGGCGGCACCGGCGCGCTGGGCGTGGCGTCCGGTTCGGCGGCCATCACCTTCGCGTTGCTCGCCATCACCCGGCTGGGCGACGAAATTGTGGCGGGCAACAACCTCTATGGCGGCACCTACCAGCTTTTCCATTACACCCTGCCCAAGCTGGGCCGCACGGCGAAGTTCGTGAACTCCCGCGACCCGGAAGCGTTCCGCAAAGCCATCACGCCGAAAACCCGCGCGCTTTACATCGAGACCGTTGGCAATCCCAAGCTCGACGTGCCGGATTTCGAAGCCATCGCCAAAATCGCGCACGAGGCCGGTCTTCCGCTCGTTGTGGACAACACCGTCGGAGTGGGCTTGGTGCGGCCGTTTGATCACGGCGCGGACATCATCGTCACGTCGGCCACGAAATACGTCGGCGGCCACGGCACGTCCATTGGCGGCGTCATCGTGGATTCCGGCAAGTTCAAGTGGAACAACGGCAAGTTCCCGGAATTCACCGAACCCGATCCAAGCTATCACGGCCTGGTTTATTGGGACGCATTGAGCAACGTGCCCGGCATGGGCAATGTGGCCTTCATCCTCAAGGTGCGCGTCACCCTGTTGCGCGACATCGGCGCGGCGCTCAGCCCGTTTAACTCGTTCCTCTTTTTGCAGGGACTGGAAACCCTGCCGCTCCGCCAGAAACAACATTCCGCCAACGCACTCGAAATCGCCAAATGGCTCAAGACGCATCCGCTCGTCAAATGGGTCACCTATTCCGGCCTGCCGGACGATCCCAGCCACAAGGTCGCCTCGAAGTATCTGAAGCACGGCTTCGGCGGTCTGGTCGGCTTTGGCGTCAAGGGCGGACTGGAAGCGGGCAAGAAATTCATCAACTCAGTGAAGCTGCTCTCGCATCTGGCCAACATCGGTGACGCCAAGACGCTGGTGATTCATCCGGCTTCGACCACGCACTCGCAGTTGACGGCGGCCGAATTGGAAGAAACCGGCGCCACGCCGGACTATGTCCGCCTCTCCGTTGGTTTGGAAGACGTTGAGGACATCAAGGCGGACATTGACCAGGCGCTCCAAGCATCTCAAAGTTGAGCCGGAAACATCATGCCCGACAAACTTTTCGACAGCAGCGACAACGTCCGGCACGCCAATCCGTTGCGGCATGTGCAATCAGTGGTGCTGGACGGCGTGTTGAAGCTGGAGCTGGGTGGCGAATTGTCGGGCGTGACGGTGGCATACGAGACATACGGTCAACTGAACGCGGCCCAGGACAATGCCGTGCTTGTTTGCCACGCCATCAGCGGCGATTCGCATGTTGCCCGGCACAACGATGAAGACGATCCCGGCTGGTGGGACATTGTGGTTGGTCCTGGCAAGCCGGTTGACACGAACCGGTTTTTCGTCATCTGCCCCAATCTGCTGGGCGGCTGTCGCGGCACCACCGGCCCCGGCAGCACCAATCCCGCAACGGGAAAACCCTATGGCCGGAGTTTTCCCACGGTCACCATCGGTGACATGGTCGAAGTGCAGCGCCGGCTGCTGGAACACCTGGGCATCCGCCGGTTGCTGGCCATTATCGGCGGCTCGGTTGGCGGACATCAGGCGTTGACCTGGGCCACGCGCCATCCTGATTGGGTCCGCGGCGTCATCCCCATTGCCACCTCGCCGAGGCTGACCAGCCAGTCGCTCGCGTTTGACGTGGTGGGCCGCAATGCCATCCTGCGTGATCCGCATTTTCACGGAGGGCAGTACTACGACAAACCGCACGGTCCCGACGTCGGCCTGGCCATCGCGCGGATGATCGGCCACATCACCTATCTCTCGCGCGAGGCGATGACCGAGAAATTCGACGCCAACCGTCTCCAGCCGCACGACGTGGCGGTTCAATTTGAAAAGAAATTTTCCGTCGGTTCGTACCTGGGCTATCAAGGCGCGAAATTTGTGGAGCGTTTCGACGCCAACAGCTACCTGACACTTTCGCTGGCCATGGACCTGTTTGACCTGGGCAGCACGCCCGAACAACTGGCCGCCGCATTTCGCAACGCCCGCTGCCGGTGGCTCGTGATCAGTTTCTCCGGCGACTGGCTGTTTCCACCCGATCAATCCCACGACATCGTCCGGGCGCTCCTCGCCAACCAAGCCGCGGTCAGCTACAGCAACATCCAAAGCGACTGCGGCCACGATGCCTTTTTGCTGCCGGACAATCTGGCCGCCTACGGCGAGATGATCCGCGCCTTTTTGGACAACCTTTCAGCCGTCCCCAGCGCTTCCGTTGCCCCGGACGAGCCGCAAAACCCGACCAGCATCTTTCATCAGCGCCGCCTCGACTACGACCGCATCACCGAATTGATTCCGCCGGGCGCCAGCGTGCTCGACCTCGGCTGCGGTTCGGGGAGATTGCTGGCGCGCCTCAAGGAAAAAAACCACCGGCGGCTGATGGGGGTGGAGCTGGATGAAAAGAAGATTCTCGCCTCCCTCCGCCATAATCTCGACGTCGTCCAGGCCAATTTGAACCAGGGCTTGCGCGCCTTCGCCGGCCAGCAGTTTGACTGTATCGTGCTTTCCCAGACACTGCAGGCCGTGTTCGACGTGGAGGCGGTGATCAACGAAATGCTCCGTGTCGGGCGCACCGGCATCGTCAGCTTTCCGAATTTTGCCTACCATAAACTGCGCCGCATGCTTGCCGAGCATGGCCGCGCGCCCAGGTCCGCCGGCGTGTTGCATTATGAATGGTATGACACGCCCAACATCCGTTTCCTCACCATTGCCGATTTCGACGACTTCTGCCGCTGCAAGAACATCCATGTGCACCGGCGGATTGCCCTGGATACGGAGGCCGGGGTTGAAATTTCGCAGGATCCGAATCTCAACGCCGACCTGGCCATCTTTGTGATCAGCCGCGAAGTTCAAGGAACGCCATCACCGGGTTAATTCCCCCCGCCGCGTAAAGAATTGCTTTCGTTGCATTTTAACAACGGTTATACCGCTGAATAGGATTTGCATGGCGAATAAAAAAAACAGCGTGTTGCCCGGCTTCAAGCTGACACTCGGCTACACGGTGCTTTATCTCGGGCTCATCGTCCTGATTCCGCTGGCCTGCACCTTTTGGAAGGCGAGCGCGCTGACGTGGGACCAGTTCTGGCACATCGTCACCGCGCCGCGCGTGATGGCGTCGTATCGCCTGAGTTTCGGCGCGTCGTTTCTGGCGGCGCTGATCAATCTGTTTTTCGGCCTGCTCGTCGCGTGGGTGCTGGTGCGCTACCAGTTTTGGGGCAAACGGTTCGTGGATGCGCTGGTGGACCTGCCGTTCGCGCTGCCGACGGCGGTGGCCGGCATTGCCTTGACGGCCATTTACGCGCCGAACGGCTGGATCGGCCACTGGCTCGCGCCGCTGGGCATCAAGGTCGCCTACACCCGGCTTGGCGTGCTGGTCGCGCTCACGTTCATCGGGTTGCCGTTTCTTGTGCGCACCGTGCAACCGGTGCTGGAAGATTTCGATCGCGAAATTGAAGAATCCGCCGCCAGCCTGGGCGCCAACCGCTGGCAGACATTCTGGCGCGTCACCCTGCCGATGCTGCGGCCGGCGTTGCTGACCGGTTTCACCCTTGCTTTCGCCCGGGCGCTGGGCGAATACGGTTCGGTTGTTTTCATCGCCGGCAACATGCCCATGAAAACGGAAATCACGCCGCTGCTCATCATCACCAAGCTCGAGGAATTTGATTATCCCGGCGCCACGGCCATTGCCGTCGTGATGCTGGTCGCTTCCTTCGTGCTGTTGCTCGCCATCAATTTTCTCCAATGGTGGAGCCATCGCCATTACGCACCGGTTTGATTTATGGTTCCTACTGCAACCATTTCCACGCCGCGTCGCGCTGCTCCCCGCCGCGTGACGGCCGAGCCGCCATTCGTGCGCTGGCTGCTCATCGGCGTGGCGTTGTTGTTTCTCGGTTTGTTTCTGGTCGTGCCGCTCGCGGCGGTTTTCGCCGAGGCTTTTGCCAAGGGCATTGGTTTTTATTTTCACTCGTTCAACGACGCAAACACCCTGGCCGCCATCAAGCTGACCTTCATCGCCGCCGGCATCGCCGTGCCGCTGAACTGCGTCTTTGGCGTGGCGGCGGCATGGGCAATTGCGAAGTTTGATTTCCGCGGCAAAACCGTGCTCATCACGCTGATTGACTTGCCGTTCTCGGTTTCGCCGGTGGTTTCCGGAATGATTTACGTGCTGTTGTTTGGCGCGCAGGGACTGGTTGGTCCCTGGTTTATCGAGCACAACATCCAGATTATTTTTGCCGTGCCCGGCATTGTGCTGGCAACGATTTTTGTGACGTTCCCGTTTGTCGCGCGCGAATTGATTCCGCTCATGCAGGCGCAGGGCCGCACCGAGGAGGAGGCCGCGCACGTGCTGGGCGCCAGCGGCTGGCAGACGTTCTGGCGGGTGACGATGCCAAACATCAAATGGGGGCTGATTTACGGCGTCATCCTTTGCAACGCGCGGGCGATGGGCGAGTTCGGCGCGGTGTCGGTCGTCAGCGGCCACATTCGCGGCCAGACAAATACCATTCCCTTGCACGTCGAAATTCTGTACAACGAATACAATTTTGTCGGTGCCTTTGCCGTGGCGTCGCTGCTGACGTTCCTGGCGATTGTCACGCTGGTGCTGAAAACCTGGGTGGAACGCAAAAATACCGCGCTGCGCGGGGCGGAAAACTGATTAAACGCATGAGTGTTGAAGTCCGCAATGTCTGCAAAAAATTCGGCCAGTTCACCGCGCTCGACAACGTGAACCTGAAGATCGAGTCCGGCGAACTGGTCGCGTTGCTCGGCCCGTCCGGTTCGGGCAAGACGACGTTGCTCCGTATCATCGCCGGGCTGGAGTTCCCCGATCCCGGCGACGCGCAGGTTTTGTATTACGGCGAGGACGTGACCATGATTCCCGCGAGCCAGCGCAAGGCCGGTTTTGCCTTCCAGCATTATGCGCTGTTCCGGCACTTGAACGTCTTTGAAAACATCGCGTTCGGTCTGCGCGTCCGTCCGCGCGCGACCCGGCCAGGCGAAGCCGAAATCCGCGCGCGCGTGGAAAAACTGTTGAAGCTCATCCAGCTTGAGCCGCTCGCCAAACGGTTTCCGTCGCAACTTTCCGGCGGCCAGCGCCAGCGCGTTTCGCTGGCCCGCGCGCTGGCGGTCGAACCCAAGGTGCTGCTGCTGGACGAACCTTTTGGCGCGCTCGACGCGAAAGTGCGGAAGGAACTGCGCCGCTGGTTGCGCAAATTGCATGAGGAAATCCACATCACAACGCTGTTTGTGACGCATGATCAGGAAGAGGCGCTGGAAGTGGCCGACCGCGTGGCCATTCTGCGCGTGGGCCGCATCGAGCAAATCGGGACGCCGGAGGAAATCTACGATAACCCGGCTTCGCCATTCGTTTATGATTTTCTGGGCAATGTGAATCTGTTCAGCGGCCGGATGCGCGACGGCGCCGTCGTCATCGGCGAAACCAAAATCGCGATGCCGGAAACCGCCGGCGAGTCCGACTCGGACGCCATTGCCTTCGTGCGACCGCACGACATTCGCGTCACCCGCGAACCGGGCGGCCCGGCGACGCTGGCGGCGCGCGTCATTCGCAGCAACGCCGCAGGCCCGCTGGCGAATCTTGAACTGGTGCGGCTCGACACGGGCGGACAATTCACCGTGCAATTGAGCAAGGAACAATTCCAGCAATTGCAGTTGAAAGCGGGCGAACCGGTGTTCGTGGAATTGCGGAACGTGAAGGTTTTCTCCGACGATTATTCGATTTGATCCCGGCGGCCAATCCTGAGAGGCCGGTGCCTAAAATGCACCTCACGGGGTTTGAGCAGAGGCGCCACTTCACCCCGGTTTTCTACCCCATCGGCGACAGCGGAGAGGGGGAATTTTCGCCAGTCAAATTGGGTCGCAGTTCACCAGTCCTCCATTACAGTCGGTGGGTTGTCGAAGATGGCGACAACTTGTAAAGATGAACGGCCCAAGGTTCGAAATAATCGCTGAACGAGCCATTCGTGGCCGCGATGGTCCGGTTTTCGTCGAGCACTTCCAATGTGTCATCGCCTTTCATTCCGGCGAGCGTGAAGGTTGCTTCGGTCGCACCGTCACGCATGCCCACGGCAAACAGATAGGCCGGCCCAGCCCATCGCTTGACCATCGTTGCCACCGGCACGGCCGGATTCTTCGATTGCACGGTCACGGCGTCACGGATGGTCGGACGGTTCAATACCGGAGCGAGTTGAGTGATTTGCCGATTGATTTGGGTGACAGCGGCGAGCATTTCCGGGTCGTCCAATAATGCCGCATTGTCGGATTTGGGTTTGAATTGATGGACGAAGTAAATCAAACCGCGCGAGCCGTGGATGAGCGACATCCAGACCTCGGCGCGGACCTGTTGCGGTGTGGGCTTGTGCTGGGGATTGGCAATGGCGGTGCATTCGATGCAATTCCAGACCGGTTTTTTGCCTTGGCCCCATTGGACCAGCCGTTCCACACCGTTGGCGACGATCCATAAATTGCCATGCACCTCGCGGTTGTCGTGGTTTACCGGATAAATGTCGAATGACGCGATGTCGCAGCCCTTGAGATATTCGGGATAATCCTCGGGATGATGGTTGCGCTTGCCGCGGCCATACCAGCCATCCCAAGCCACGCCCTGGCTGAGGTTCAGGAGAATCGGACGCGAGGAATCCACGGCCTTCATTTGCTGGTAATCTTCGATAATCTTTTCCGGCGGAGTGGGTGAGCCGAAACCGAACCGCGCGCCCCGCGATTGCCCGTTGTCAGGTTCGTCGCCATGCATCCAGGCGATGATGGTTGGATCATCGCGGTGCCGCCGGCCGGTTTCATTTTGTCCGCAGATGACCCACATCCCGGCCTTTTTGAGCGCCGTCAATTGGTCTTCCGTCGGTCCTTCCCACAACCCGGCATAGGTATTGATGCCGGCCTGGCGGTAGCGGCCGGCAAGTGCCGGGTCCTGCAGCCAAACGGCGATGGGGAAAAAGTTGGAATTGGCCCAAGGTTCATTCGTCCACGGCATCGCCGGCCTTTCCGCGACCGCAACCGGCCCCGCGATTGTTGCCGTTGCGCCCGTCAAAAAGGCTCCAGCCAGCGGCGAGCAAAGCAACCGCTTCAACCGCCGACGCCAATCTCCGATGACGGAGGGTTCCTGGACTTTCATGCCGGCACTGTGTTTATCCCTGTGCCACGGTGCGAACAAGCCGGGATTCGTGTGAAACTGATTTGATTCTTCACTTTTAATTCTGCATTCTGCCTTGGTTGTGAACATTCCCAAACATCGCAAGGTGATTGACCGGCTGGACGGGCAGATTGTGCGGCTGCTCAATGAACGCACGCGCCACGGGCTGGCCATCGGCGACATCAAGCTCAAGGCCGGCGAGGAGATTTACGCGCCGCACCGCGAACGCGCCGTCCTCAATCGCATCTGCCATCTCAACCAGGGACCGATGACCGACGAGCAGTTGTGCGCGATTTACCGCGAGATCATGTCCAGCGCGCTGGCGTTGGAAAAGACGATGACCATCGCCTACCTTGGCCCGGAGGCCACGTTCACGCATCAGGCCGCCATCCGCCGGTTCGGCTCCAGCCTGCGCTACGTTTCGCAAAAAACCATTGCCGACGTGTTCGCCGAGGTCAGCCGGAAACGCGCGGACTACGGCGTGGTGCCGGTCGAGAACACCACCGAAGGCGTCGTCACGCACACGCTCGACATGTTCGTGGACAGCGATTTGAAAATCGTTTCGCAAATCGTATTGCCGGTTCAATATTGCCTGGCCGGCAATGGCCGGTTGCAGGACATCAAGCGATTGCACGTGCATCCGCAGGCACTGGGGCAATGCCGGCAATGGGTGCAGGAGCATCTTCCAAAAGTCGAAATTTTCGAAACGTCGTCAAACGCCCGTTCCGCTGAATTGGCCGCGAAAGGAAAAGTCAACGCCGCCATCACCGGCATCCTGGCCGCCGAGAAATACGGCTTGCGCGTGCTAGAACAGGACATTCAGGACAACGCCGACAACGCCACGCGCTTCCTCGTGCTGGGCCGCCAATGCAGCCCGCCCACGGGCAACGACCGCACGAGTCTGATGTTGAGCGTGGCCGACAAGGCTGGCGCCCTGCACCAGGCGATTGCCGCGTTCCGCCGTCACAAAATCAACATGACGAAGATTGAATCGCGCCCGAGCAAACGGAAGGCATGGGAATACTTTTTCTTCATTGATTGCGACGGCCATGTGCAGGATCGCCAGGTCGTCAAGGCCATCCAGCTTCTGGGCGTACACTGCAACTTCGTCAAAGTCCTCGGCTCGTATCCGAACGCGGAGTAATTTCAATTCAGCCGCGAAGGAAAACAGGTTCTTCTGGGGGGACCGGCGTGAAACTAGATTCTTCGGACGCAACCACGACATCATGGATGCAGGATGACATCCGCCCTCGCCTCGGCTCTCTCCCCCAAGAGAGGGAGAATCATCTGCCGCTCCTTTGGAAATTTATACGTCTGGATTGGCCGGGCGCTCATCCGCAAAACCAGAAACAATCAAAAGCGATTTCCTCTCCTGGGGGAGAGGATAAAAGGTAAGGGCGGGCGTAAACACTCAACTTCCCATCACCGGTCCGTCAGTTCGTCCGCGTAATTACTTCTTTCCCATCACGATCATCACCAGCGCAATGATGCCGGCGGTGATCAGACCCGTCAGCAAGGTGGTGAGCAGGACGTGCATCTCCCGCTGGCGTTGATCGGGCTGCAAATTTGGGTACAACAATTTTCCTAAACTTAACGTCATAAACTTATGCTGTTTAGGCAGGCAAACGGGCGTTGCGTTCAAAGACAGACGTAAGGAGCGCATTCGGCACGGCCACCGATCTGTAGCGGCGGGCATTTGGTTTGACTCCCTACCACGAAAATCTTATTCCCAAGCTCATCCAAACATTCGATGGAAGCCGTCGCGCCATGAGCAAACGCAACTCAGATTGGTATATCCCGCCGGACTGGGGCATGTTCATCGTGATTCCCTGCGTAGCTGTGTTGTCGAGCATCCTGTTGCCAGTCGTTGCACAATTGAAAACCGCCGACATCCGCGTACTCTATGGTTTGGGATTGGGAGCAGGTGTAATCAGTGCTGTCCTGCTTTTCGTTGCCCGGCTGCCTCTTTACGAACAGCGCCGGTTTTGGACCATCGGTCCGATGCCGTTGGATCGGAAGCATCGGCGCATTTATTGGCTGGCGTACGTTTTCGTCGTAACCGGTCTGCTGCTGCTTGGCGTCGTCTGGCTGAGGGCACACGAGATTTGATTTTAACAACCTCCCTCAACCCGGCCTTCTCCCCACGGAGAAGGAGAATTGTTCGCCGTCTCTCTGAAAAGCCTGCGACTGAATTTGCCGAACGCTCATCCGCAAAACCAAAACCGGCCAGCAGCTATTTCCTCTCCCCGGGGGAGAGGATAAAAGGTGAGGGCGGGCGTAAAAAAACAAACTACATTTTTCCGCCAATACAATCTGTCAGCGGTTTACTTCTCCATCATCGTTTCCGTCAGTTTGAATTTGCCGTCGAGTAGCAGGTCGCGCGAGGAACTGCCAACCAGGATTTTGTAATCGCCTTTGTCGGCCACCCAGGCTTTTTTGTCCGGGTCGTAATGGGCAAAGGCGTTCCGGTCGAGGACGACGGAGACTTTTTGTTTTTCGCCGGGTTGCAGGAAAACTTTTTTGAAGCCTTTCAGTTCCTTGAGCGGACGCGGCAGGCTGGGACTGGTTTCCTGCACATAAATCTGTGCCACTTCCGCGCCGGCGCGGCTGCCGGTGTTGGCCAGCTCGAATTCAACCTTCACGGGCAGGCCCGGCGCCGCCGGAGCGGGAACGAGTTTGAGATTTGCATATTTGAACGTCGTGTAGGATAGGCCGTAACCAAACGGGAACAGCGGCTCGATTTTTTTCGTGTCGAACCAGCGGTAACCAACGAGGAGTCCTTCCTTGTAAACCACCTTGCCGTTGGTGCCCGGGTAGGCATCCAGCGCGTGCGCCGGCGAATCCGCCAGCCGTTTCGGGAAGGTGCAGGGCAGTTTGCCCGAGGGATTCACGTCGCCGAACAGCACGCGCGCCAGCGCATTGCCGCCTTCCAAACCGGGATACCACGCGTAGAGCAGGGCCGGCACTTTGGCGAGCCAGGCATCCATTTCCACAGCCCCGCCGCCGTACAGAATTACAACGGTCTTGGGGTTGGCTTGCACCACTTTCTGGATCAACTCGTCCTGTTCGCCGGGCAGTTTGATGTCTTTTCGATCCGCCCCTTCGGTGTCGTAACCGCCATGGTGGTTCAAGCCACCGACGTAAATGACCACATCGGCCGATTTAGCGGCGGCCACCGCTTCGGCGATTAGCTTGGAGCTGTCCAGGGGAGGCACTGTTTCTTCGGCCTCCGACTGGGTTTCCACCCCTCCCGAACCGACCGGTGGATTGTAACCCTGGGCATAAATGAGCTTAATGTTGCCGCCGAGACGATTGCTGATGCCTTCAAGTGCGGTGATTTCGTAGGGTGCTTTGATCCTCGCGGAACCACCTCCATGGGCAAATATGGCAGTGGCATTGGCACCGATGATCGCGATGGTTTTGAGCCGGGGCGGGTCCAGCGGCAGCAGGTTTTGATTCTTCAGCAGCACAAAGGATTCTTCGGCAATCTTGCGGGCAATTTCCTGGTGCGCCGGTGTGCTCAACTCGATTGGCGGCGCGGCATTCGTGGCCGGCGGCGCAGAGGGATCGTGAATCAGATTCAATTTATACATCACGTAGAGGTGCCGGCGCACTTTATCGTCCAAAACGGACACGGGGAATTTGCCGGACTGCAACCCCGCCAAAAACGGACTGGCCAGATAATACTCATCGTAGTCCTGCCAGGACCCCATTTCGATGTCCATGCCATTGAGTGCTGCCAGATCGGTGTGATGCACGCCGTTCCAGTCGGAAATGACGGCGCCTTTGAACCCCCATTCATGCTTGAGAATTTCATTCAGCAAACGTTCGTTCTCGCAGCAGTGCTGGCCGTTGATCTGATTGTAAGCCCCCATGACAGTCATCACGCCCGCCTCCTGCACCGCCGCGCGAAATGCCGGCAGGTAAATCTCGCGCAATGTGCGCTCGTCTATGATTTCATTGATCGAGCCGCGTTGATATTCCTGGCTGTTCGCGGCGAAATGTTTGACACAGGATGAAACACCCTGGGCCTGTTCGCCTTCGATGTAATTGACCGCCAGGCGCGAGGTCAGAAACGGGTCTTCGCCCAGGTATTCAAAATTGCGACCGCACAACGGCGTGCGCTGAATGTTCACCGCCGGTCCCAGCATGATGTCCTTGCCGCGCTGTTTTGCCTCCTGGCCGATCACCAAACCGAAGTCAAAGGCCAGATTGGTATTCCACGTCGCCGCAAGCCCGAGTGCCCCGGGCAACGCCGTTGCAAAGTCATCCTTGTGGTTGAGAATGACACCATGTTCGCCGACCTCTTCGCGCACACCCAACGGGCCGTCGTCCATTATCAAGGCGGGAATGCCCAGTCGCGGAACGCCCGCTGTTGAAAAATGGGCATTGGCGTGGACCAGCGAAACTTTTTCCTCCAGCGTGAGGCGGGAAAGCAAATCTTCGACGCGCGCCTCGACTGGTTTGGCGCCGTCAAGATAAAGCGGGCGCTCCTGCGCGCCGGCGTTCCCGGCACCTGCCGCCAGAACCGAGGCAGCAAACAACGGCATGCCGCGATGTTTGATTTTGGACATAAGACTCATAATTTTTTCCGCTGGTTCAATTTGTGTTAAATCCATCCGATCACTGACCGCCGCGCGCACGCCAAACGCGATTTATCCGGCGTTTTCACCGGTTCGGTGACGGCGAAGAAACCACTGTAAAAAATTCCTGATTGCGCGGCCAGTGAAAACGCCGTGACGCGTTGGCAAGAATTTCCGCCGGTCAGGACCGGATCATGGTCAGCATCATCTTGAACCGCGTGAACGCCTTGAGCGCGTGCGGTTGGTTGGCGGGCATGAGAATCATTTCCCCACCGGTCACGTGATGCGGCTTGCCGGAAATCATGATCTCCGCCTCGCCTTCGACCACTTGCACCAGCGCGTCGAACGGCGCCGTGTGTTCGCTCAAGCCCTGGCCTTCGTCAAAGGCAAATATCGTCACCGTGCCGGTGGGTTTCTTGACCAGTTCGCGGCTCACAATGGAGCCGTCCTGGTAATTGACCAGTTCGGCGGCTTTGACCGCCTGCGCGCCGGTAAACCCTTTGGATTTTGGTTGCGTGTCCTGTTTCATGATGGCTCCGTTTGTTTTAAGCGTTCCCGCTCGGGCGGGAATGATTCTCCGTTGATATGCCGGCCGGTTGCTGGCAACCTACGCCTTATGACGCATCTCGTCCATGCTCGTAAAGTCTTCGACATCGAGCTTGCCGCGCTCAAAGCCGTGCGGTCGCAGCTCGACAACTCGTTTGCGCGTGCGGTCGAGCTGATTGTTGAGGTGGTGAAGCGACGAGGCAAGATCATCATTGTCGGCATCGGCAAATCCGGCAACGTCGGACAAAAAATTTCCGCCACGCTCACCAGCACCGGTTCGCCGGGCGTCGTGCTCAACAGCGTGGATGCCTTGCACGGTGACGTCGGCATCGTCAACGACGGCGACGTGATCCTGGCGTTGAGTTATTCCGGCGAGTCGGAGGAATTATTGAACCTGCTGCCTGCGCTGAAGCGGTTCTCGGTCAAAATCATTTCCGTCACCGGCGGTGTGAAGTCGTCACTCGCGCGGCATAGCGACATCGTGTTGAACGTCCGCGTGCCCCGGGAAGCCTGTCCTTTCAATCTGGCGCCGACGGCGAGCACGACGGCGATGCTCGTCATGGGCGACGCGCTGGCGATGGCCGTGCTACAGGCGCGCGGTTTCAAGCAAAGTGATTTTGCCAAATATCATCCGTCCGGCGCAATTGGCCGCGCGATGCTGCTGCGCGTCGGCGACATCATGCGCACCGGCGAGCGCAATGCCATCGCGCGCGAAGACCTGATCGTGAAGGAAGCGCTGCTCGTGATGACGCATGCCAAATCCGGCAGCCTGAGCATCGTCAACGCGCGCGGCAAGCTCACGGGCGTGTTCACCGACGGCGATTTCCGCCGGCACATGGCCGTGAGCGAAAATCTGCTGAACCAGCCGCTGAAAAAGGTAATGACACCCAGGCCGATTTGCATTTGCGAGAACGCCCTGGCCGTCGAGGCGCTGAAAATTTTCAACGAGCGGAACATAGACGACTTGATCGTGGTGAACGCGAAGCGCGAGCCGGTGGGTCTGGTGGATTCGCAAGACCTGCCGAAGCTCAAAATTGTTTAGCTTTTCAAAAGAGCGGCCAGGACGCTCATGGTTTTGATTGGCCGGCCTTTGTAGAAGTCGATCCCTTTCCGGTTTGAATGGCAGCGTGCGCTCGCTCCACAACGCTCATCGGGTCAATCTTCACCCATCGTAACCAAGCAAGAGCTCCCAGCCACGAGAGCGGATCCCGAAACATCCCCACCTTCTTCCCTTCTTTGTATGAGCGCGAACGATAGTTCACCGGCAATTCAATCGGGCGATAGCCCTTGCGGATGAGCTTGATGAGCAACTCGTAGTCAAAGTCAAAACGGTCACACTCAAATTTCAGCCCGAAAAGGCAGTCCCGGCGAAAGACCTTGAACATCGTAAACGGATCCCGAAGCCGTTGTAAAAACAGCACGTTGATGAGCGTGGTAAAAAACCAGTGACCGAGATTGAAAAACAAACTCATACTAACTTGCAATCAATAGGCTATTAATATAGGGTGAGGGCAATCTATGCGCCCTCGAACTGAAATTCCCGCCGCGCAGGTTGGCGCGATCCATCGCGCGATGCTGGCGGCTTCCGGCAA
>Ga0224553_1000261_pt1 | contig 25415 bp, 25 predicted proteins | sample 714S21014metaG_FD_179897 | JGI IMG/M metagenome (GOLD analysis project Ga0224553, IMG submission 179897) | Peat soil microbial communities from Stordalen Mire, Sweden - 717 S2 10-14 | ecosystem: Environmental > Terrestrial > Soil > Wetlands > Peat | place: Sweden: Norrbotten County, Stordalen... | reverse complement strand
AGGTTGGGTCGTTCGACCGCAATCCGGTTGAAGTGAGTTCAGTGCGGGTGGAACCGTAATCTACATGAAGAATGCTTCGCATCCCCAGGCGCTCTGCGAGAAACGAACATGGGTGTGTTGTCGATGAAGACCGCCCGCGACCTCTTTCCCCTCTGACCAAGGAGAACGAAGACGATGCCGTCCTTGACACAGAAGGGATTACTGAACTTGTGATGCCGTCGATGGTCTTATAGGGCATGAAAGGCTCTCCCCAGTAGATAGGCCCCGTTTCGGTCTCCACGTGCTTGCCGTTCGACTCCATCGTGAGTTGCTGCAGATAAAGAGGAGCAGATCTCATAGCTTGTTGAACTGCATTCAAACGGCCGAAGGTTCGTCGACCCAATATCCTTCGCGATTGTAGTGCCCATACAAGCTCGTTTCGTAATCCCGCGTGAGCAGAGACTCGTCGGTATATTCCGGCGCGGCCTTGATGGTCTCACGCGTCAGTCCGATCACAACTTCCCTTGCGTCCCAACTCACGCTCTCGATCCACTTTGGTGGAATGAGAACTTTTTTCCCAGGCCACCAGTTCTTTGTCGCCACAACAAGGTAGCGAATCGCCCAGGTCTCATCATCGATAATGAAGTCATCAACATGGCCAATCTCGCCATCAAGCGCAAGAAGATGGTAGCCGGTTACTTCATAGGTGCTGCGAAGATGGCGATCCCATCCCATTTCTCTCGAAGTGGAGACGCCCCACTTGGTGCGATCCCGCACAATATATGGATAACCACCCCACATGTATGAGCCACCCCAATAGTCCGGATAGCCATAATAGCTGTTGTAGAAGCTCTCAAATTGATGGGAAACTGGCTCGTCTGTGTTGATGGAAGGACTATCTTCGATTTGCTTCTTGGTCAATTGAACCGAGACCTTCTCATCTGAGTTATTGACGCTGTTCAGAGAGAATGGCGAGATCAATACCTTCTTGCCGCTAAGCCAGTTTGCTGTATTTGCGACAAGGTATCGAACTGCCCAATACCGGTCGTCGAACAAGAACTCATTGGCCGAACCGATGTCCCCATCAAGGCTTTTGAGTGAATAGCCTTTCAGTGCCTTCGCTTTGATTAACATGACGTCTCCTTTTCCATGGTTGACCTGAAAGGGCTAAGGCAGCCACTCCCGAAGCGCCAATAGGGCCGCCAATATCTTTCTTGGCAGGCCAACGGGAGCCCAATGTTGACCCGCATCACAACCCGCAGGCGAGCTGTGAATCGCTTGCTCAATAAGCATTTCAGTTTTGAAGGCCACAGTGCTGAGCAATTGCGTACACAGAGCAGAGCGTGGTCCCAGTTCGTACTCAGGCGCCCTTGAGCACTTGGCTCTTGGACGCTATGCAATCCAGCAAATCCTTCCAGGACTTAGCGAACGAAGTGACCCCTTCTTCGAGGAGTTGGGCCGCTACGGCGTCTGTGTCAATTCCGGCCTTGGCGAATTGTGCCAATTTCTCGCCTGAGTTTGAAGGTAAAGCTTCGCCGAATTCTTCATGGGCGGTGAGGGCCTTCAGCGTGGCTTCGGGCATCGTGTTCACGGTGAAGGGCAACGCAAGGGCCTCGACGTACAAGATGTCGGACGCGTTGGGATCCTTGGTTCCGGTGCTGGCCCAAAGAAGGCGTTGCGGATGAGCGCCGGCATTCAAAATGCGCTGCGATCGTGGCGAGTCAAGCAGGGCGCGATACTTCTCATAGGCATCTCCGGCGATGGCGATGCCAAGCTTGTTGTGCAAGGCCTTCGGCGCCTTTTTTGCTACTGCCACGTCCCATCGGCTGACGAAGAGTGACGCCACGGAGCCTACAAAGGGATTCAGCCCGGCGGCGATGCGCCGCTCGATGCCGCGCAGGTATGCCTCAGCGGCCGCCACATATTGCGCGCCCGAGAACAGCAGTGTTACGTTGACGGGCACACCTGCAAAGATTGCCTCCTCAATGGCCGGGAGGCCCTGGCTTGTGCCCGGGATCTTCATGAAGAGATTGGGCCGTCCCGCACGGGCGTGGAGCGCCTTGGCCGCAGAAAGAGTTCCGGCCGTGTCGCGAGCCAGCAGCGGCGAAACCTCCAGGGACACCCAGCCATCCATACCATTGGTACGGTCGTAGATTGGCCGAAAGAGATCGGCGGCCTGCCGCAGGTCCTCGATCGCCAATTCAAAGAATAGCGCCTCGCCCGATTTCCCCTCTTTCATTTTCTGGCTGATGGCGCCGTCATAGTCGTGACTGTTCTTGATGGCATGATCGAAGATCGTGGGGTTCGAGGTAAGGCCCGTGATTGATAGCTCCTGGATATAGCGTTGAAGGGTGCCGCTGGCGAGCAGACCGCGGGTAATGTTATCGAGCCAGAGGCTCTGGCCGATCTCATGAAGTTTCTGGGTCGATTTCATTTCATTTCTCCTGGATAGAACGGTGTTGCGTTGGTATTTCGGACTCTGATCCGGTTTGGCATGACACAACTCCGTACGATTGTTCATCCCAATGAATCGGCGCTGCTGGGGTTGTGCCAACCACCGTCTGCCGCGATGATCGTGTCAGCCTGCTTCGGCCCCCAACTGCGGCGTTTGTAGGGGCGAACGCGGTGATGGGTCTTGAGGACCGGATCGACAACTACCCACGCGGCCTCAACCGCATCTTCGCGCGTGAAGAGCGCACCGTCGCCGGCCATGGCGTTGCCAAGAAGCCTCTCGTAGGGGGTCTCGTCGCCCGTCCGTTCTTCCGACAGGTAAAGCTCTTGCTGCTCTCCGACAAACTCTTCGCCCGCGAGCTTGACGCGTGCGGCAAGGGCAATGGCTGGGTTCGGGGAGAGCCGGAAGCGCAAGTAGTTTGATCGGCCGGTCAGCGGTTCTGAGTCGGCGAAAAGCCTCTGCGGCGCCGGCTTTAATTCCACCAGGACCTCGGTCGCGGTGTCTGGCAGGTATTTGCCGGAACGAAGGTACCACGGCACCCCCTCCCAACGCCACGAATCGATGAACAGTCGCAAAGCGCAGAAAGTCTCCACGTCTGAGTGCTTTGCCACATCCTGCTCATCCCTGTAACCGGCGTATTGCCCGCGGGCCATGTCGTCTGGTGTCAGAGGTCGCATTGCTTTGAAGACCTTGGCCTTCTCGCTGTGCACTGCACCAAAGTCCCGGCCCGCCGGTGGTTCCATCGCAAGAAGTGCGACTACCTGGAAGAGGTGATTCTGGATCACGTCGCGCAAGCAGCCTGCGGTTTCGTAAAACGCGCCACGCTTCCCTACGCCGAAACTCTCCGATAGAGTGATCTGGACGCTGGCCACATAGTTACGGTTCCAGATCGGCTCCAGGAACGAATTGGCAAAGCGAAAATAGAGGATATTCATGATCGCTTCCTTGCCGAGGAAGTGATCGATGCGGAAGATCGAGTCTTCCGGGAATACCGCATGCGCAACTTTGTTCAGTTCGCGCGCTGAGGCCAGGTCGCGTCCAAACGGCTTTTCTACGATCACGCGCGCGTGCTCGGCGAGTTTAGCGGCGCCGAGGCCTTCGATCACGGTCTCAAAAAGCGAGGGCGGAATCGCCAGATAATGCGCAGGCCTCCGCGCCTTGCCCAGCACTTCCTTGATAGCTGTAAACGTGCCTGGCTCCTTATAGTCTCCACTCACATACTTGAGCAGGGAGAGAAGATGCTGCAATGCGCGTTTGTTATCGATTCCGCCCGATCGCTCGATGCTGTCCGTCACACGCTTGTGCAAGCGCTCCATGCTCCACTTTGGAAAGGCGACACCGATGACCGGAACTTTGAGCGCGCCTTTTTTAACCATTGCATAGAGTGCCGGGAAGATCATCTTGTGGGCCAGGTCGCCTGTCACACCGAAGATCACCAGCGCATCTGAATGGGACCGGGCCATCAGGCGCCTGCCTTGCTGTCAGCGGCTTTCTCCTTGTGGCCACCAAACTGAAAGCGCAGCGCCGACAGCACCTTTTCGGCGAAGTCATCTTCGCCGCGCGAGCTGAATCGTTCGTAGAGCGCCGCACTCAGGACGGGGGCTGGAACCGACTCGTCGATGGCCGCCTTGATCGTCCACCGCCCTTCTCCCGAGTCCGACACGCGGCCAGCGAATTTCGCCAGATCTGGGCTATCGAGCAGAGAGATGGCGGCGAGGTCCAACAACCACGAAGCAATGACGCTGCCGCGACGCCAGACCTCGGCGATGTCGGCAATGTTCAGGTCGTAAGGATAGTACTCGGGGCTGCGCAGCGGCGTGGTCTCGGCATCCTCGGTCTGCTTCTGCTTGCCCACGTTCGCGTGGCGAAGAATGTTTAACCCTTCCGCATACGAGGCCATGATTCCGTACTCAATGCCGTTGTGGACCATCTTTACAAAGTGTCCCGCGCCGCTCGGTCCGCAATGCAGATAGCCGTGTTCGGCGGTGCCGCCTGCCTTTTCGCGGCCGGGCGTCCGCGGGGCTGAATCGATGCTGGGGGCCAGAGCGGAAAAGATGGGGTCAAGGCGTTGTACGACATCGTCGTCTCCGCCGATCATCAGGCAGTAGCCGCGCTCCGATCCCCAAACGCCTCCACTGGTCCCGGCGTCGATATAGTGAATGCCCTTCGGCTTCAGTTCGACTGCCCGGCGAATGTCATCGTGGTAGTACGAGTTTCCACCATCGATAACCACATCATCTTTTTCAAGGTGCGGGATGAGTGCCTTCAGCGTCTCATCCACCACGGCGGCCGGCACCATCATCCAGATGGCGCGAGGCGTCTTCAGCTTCGTGGCGAAGTCTTCAATCGTCGTTGCGCTGACTGCTCCGTCTTTGACAAGAGCTTGCGCGGCTTCGGGGTGGACGTCGTAAGCAACGCACTGGTGACCGGCCCGTAGAAGGCGCTGCACCATATTGGACCCCATCCTACCTAATCCGATCATGCCAAGTTCCACGTGTTTTCCTCTCTTGAAAAGAATGCCGAAACGATTGAAACTCCGGTTCGCTAATATGCCGCACTCATAAAGCCTATGCCGGCGCGTAAACGGCATAGCCGCGGGGCGGCGCGGGAAATTCACTGCTGCCTTCCCCGTTCGTAGTGCGTTCGTTGGGAGCTGCCGTGTCGTGACCGTCCCAGGCGACAGGGACGAATCTCTGGTTCTTCCACTTTGTCTTGACGGTGGTGCCGCTCCACTTGTCGCCAAGGTTGTTCAGCACGTAGATCAGACCCGATTGCTGCGCGTGGTCATCGCGAAGGCCGGCTCGCTGCATGATGTAAAGATCGGGATCAACATGGAGAATCTGCGAATCGCCGCCGGCGTTGCGATGGTGTGCGGCGATGAGAGCGTCAATGCCATTCGGTGTGCCGGCTCGGGCCAGAGCGTTGTTGTAGTAATCGAACCAGAAGACGCTGGGATAGCCCTCGTGCACCAGGATGTAGGAGTAAGCCAGCATCTTGTCATGGACGATCATGTTGCTACCCATGTCGTGGTTGTCGACAAAGGTAACGGCTTTCCTGGGGTGATCGGTAATGATCGCGCCGTCGCGCGTGAGCTTTCGCAGGTCGTAGTGAAACTTGTCGCAGACATCCTTCAGCTGGTAGCGCAACGGGAAGTCGAACGCGGCCACTTGATTGTCACAGAAGCTATTAACTTTGGTGAGCCACTCCTCGATGCTTTCGCCGTCTTCCCAGTATTCGCCGACCACAAAAGGGCTGAACTCCCTGCCGTCTTTGACGTAACGATACTTGGCGATTGCACTTACGATCCACGTACCGTATCCCTTGACGAAGTCGAAGCGGAAGCCGTCAAAGCCCAATTCCTCGATAATCAACTGTGCGTATTCCAACATGGAGGTGTAGACGAGCGGATTGCGATGGCAGAGGTGGGGAAAGCCGGCGAAGAGTTCGCCCTCCAGCACAACTTCATATCGACTGGGATGGAAGCAGTTCCAGTCGCGGGGGAAGCGGCCGCTCTTGGCATGGAACTTGGTCCAGCGCTTTTTACCGTCGAGTGGGTTAGTTTCTTCCTCGTCCCCGCCAGAGTTGTGGCTGATAACCATATCCGCATAACATGCGATGCGGTTATCGTGTGCCTTCTTGATGAGCGCCACGAGTTCCGCTCGATTGCCAAACCAGGTCTTCTTGCCGCCCTTCTGGTCAAGGTCGCCCAGATCGAAGTAATCATACGGGTCATAGCCCATGGAACGAGTCTCAGCGGCTTTCGAGACAGGCGGTAGCCAGAGTGCATTGAAGCCAGACTTGGAAAGGTCTTCAACATGGTCGGCAACAAAGTTCCACCAGTTGTTTTCCTGTTTCTCTTTCGCGGGACAGTCCCAGTAAAATGCCTGCAACATTACGCTCATCGGTGCTCCTGATTCCCTCGGCTGCTTGTGTCCTTCCGGGCTCAACGGTCGGCGATGATCCAGGCATTCGCCTGCGCGGCCTCCGACGACGGAAACAACTTTGTCGGACAGGGGATAAGGAAGCTAAACAGCTTCATCATTTGTACGATCCAGCCTACGTCTGTGACCACTGCGACGCGCTCCCAGCGCGTGGGATGTTCCACCCCAATCTTCAGATCCTCCCAGATGGCGCCTGGGTCGTAGCCTGAGAAATCCGCGGAGGTTTTATAGAGAAGCCGAATCTTGTCGTTTCGCTTGAGCGTCTCGATAATGGCGGGAACGAGAATCCCTTCATAATCGTCCTTTGTGACCTGTCCCTCGCAAGAAAAGGCTATGACATTGTCGGGAAAGTTCTTCATAATTTCGATCACGGAATCCTCCGTCGCGCGGTTTGTGACTATCAATCCTTGCGGATACCGGACAAATCCGGCTCCCGCCTTCGCGGCTGTGGGGAAGGTCGATCCCAGCAAACCGCAACTGCCGAACGCTCCTGATTCGCTTCAAAATGCGGTCAGCTCAACAAATACACTCAAAGCGCGGCCTCATGCATTTCAAGCGCCTTCACTTTGTCGACTCTGCGGTGGTGGCGAACGGCGCCGCTGAAGCGAGCCTTCAAGAACGTCTGAATCAATTCCCATGCCAGTGCTGGCCCTATCACCTGCCCGCCAAGCGAAAAGACATTCATGTCGTCGTCCTCAACGCCTTGATGAGCGGAGAAGACGTCGTGAATGAGTCCGGCGCGTACGCCGGCAACTTTGTTGGCACAGATGGATGCGCCCACGCCGCTGCCGCAGAGAGCCACTCCGCGATCAACTGTGCCAGCGGCTACGGCCCTAGCCAGTGGGATCACGTAATCCGGATAATCGTCTCCGGGGTTCGGTTGCACCGCGCCGAAGTCTACGACCTCATGGGCAGCGCCGCGCAGCAAATTCGCGATCTGCTCTTTCAGAGCGAAGCCTCCATGGTCCGATGCAATTCCTACACGCATGACGCTTTCTCCTTAAGCTGGTCGAGCACAGCGTGAGCTTCTTTGCAGACATTCTCCACTGCAAAACCGTAGTTCTGCATCACGACTGGCCCGGGATTCGAGACTCACAGTTGCGCCGTGAGTCAGGCTCACTACATCTTGAGGCCAATATCCCCGATGCATTCCGGATGCTTGCATTGGCAGGTCAGTTCGGGAGTCTTCTTCTTATCGGCACATGCCTCGCTGCAGTAGTTCTTCCCATTCGGTACTACACAGTTGCAAGCCGGATGTTCGCATTTTTTCGTCGTGGTCATGAAAGCTCCTCTTCTCGAACATGCCTTCGCTCCTCTGAAGGCTCTGTTGTGCGGAGAATATTCACTCCGCTCTGAGCGCGCTTGCACCCTCAGATACGCCCAGCATTCCACGAGTTGGCCCGTCTATCTGTTCAGTTTTGGTCACTATCGCCGTATGCCTATGAGTCGAATTGAAGATTCTGCCCTGCTCCCGTCGTGTTGCGCCTCAGAACATGATCCGCATTCTCAGGCCCAGCAGTGCGGTCGTATAAGCTTTGCTTGCATAGGTGGGATGGTTTGATACTTCGAGATCCGGGCCAACGTCAACACTCTTCGTCAAGCGAAGCCGGTAAAAAGTCTCCATTACGCTCTCGTGATGTTTGGCGCCGAAACTTGGCTCTGAGTGAATGAAGGTAATGCCGAACATATCTCCGCGCCTTCCAAAAGGCTTCGCCTGGTCCAGGCCAAGCTCTTCAACCTGCTTGATCGAGGTTCCCGTGTTCGACGCAAAGCCAAGTCTCCCAAAGGGTACCCAACCACTGCGCAGTTCATGCTCAAAGGCGATGCCCCCGCCCACTCCGCTGCCGAGGGTAGCCGTGTCGTCACGCCAGAAGTTCATACGATAATCTCTGAATCGCTTGCCCGGTGAACCACCAAGCCAGCCAATCTCGATGGACTCCATATATTTGCGATCTTCCATCGTCTTCAGGTTCCCCTGCGGCGAAACTTCCGTATCGATAGCGAGAGCGTGAATGTAAACATGCTGCGTTGCCTGAAGTTCTACGGCCGCTCCACCAGCGTATGCTCCATCGGAGGCAAACGTCAGGTTGCCGTCGCTTCCCCCGTTCAGGAACTGAGCGCGCTCGTCGTTGTTGAACATGCTCAGGCTGATGTACTGGTTCGGATGGATTTTACCGATGTAGAGCGAAAGTCTCTCGTTGAAGAGATCCTGGCGCCAGTAAAGAATGTTCACCATAATCGGCTCTTGCGCTCCCCCTCCCTGCAGGCAATTGAGGGTAAGTCCGGAGCCGAGGCTCTGGCTGAGATTGAATTGCTGGCTGATGCCGATATTGGTTCCAGAACGCACGAGCAGACTGATCGTGCCTGCCGTGCTCTCACGGTCATATGCTTTCCAGGCAGCCGTGAAATCGGCCCGGCCGCTGGTTTGATCGTGACGCACGCTGTCCGGTGTGGCAGTTGCATATTGGCTCACGAAGGTGTACGTTGTGCCGATCTTCAGCCGTGCGGACTGGTTGATCCGATCGGTCAGCCTATCGAACGGCTCAAGGATTGGGCCTAATGGATCTGGCTTCAGAATCGGATCTGCCGGTACCTTCGACAATGCAGCTGCGTCTCGGTCGAGTTCCTGACGAAGTTCGTCAGGCACCTCCGCCAGGCTCGTGTATGACCTGTTGTATCCCGCTTGATTGCTTTGTGGGGCAGAGCCAGAGCTACCACTGCCGTTCTGGCCGGATGCCGTCAGACCGACTGCAACAAAAAACACCAGCGGCAACGTTCTCATGGCAATTCTCCCCCAGGCCCGAATGGCTCGGTCTGGCGTATTCCGTGGTTGACGAAGATCCTTACCAGTTGAAGTCGATACTCCTACGCATTGTTTGACTTGAGCCGGTTTTTCACTGGTTTTTTGTGCCAGAATTGTTCGATTTCTTCCAGAGTGCGCCCCTTCGTTTCCGGCACGAGATAGTAGCAGAAGATCCAGGATCCGATCGCCAGCACGCCGTACATCCAAAACGTCAAGCTTGGCCCCAGCATCTTAAAGAGCGACAAGAAGGTGAGCGAGACGGCAAAGTTGGCAATCCAGTTTGTCCCGGCCGCGATTCCAGTTGCAAGACCGCGAATCTTCAGGGGATAGATCTCGGCAATGAGCAGCCAGAAAATCGGTCCCAGACTGATGGCGAACGACGCGACGTAGAACATGAGACTGATGACGGCAAGATCCGCAAGCCCTCCGCCATGCCCTGACAAATGGAAAACATAACCAATCGCTCCGAGACTGAGAATCATCCCGGCAATACCAGTCAACAGCAGCGGCCGTCTTCCCACGCGATCGACGAGCCACATCGCGACCAGGGTCATGATTACGTTCACCGTACCAATGCCTGCGGTAGCGAGGATCGAACCTCGAATCGAGGAGATTCCCGCGGACCGAATGATATGGGGCGCGTAATAGATGATGGTATTGATACCGGTGACCTGCTGAAAGATTGCAAGGCCGATGCCGATAATCAAGGCAGGGCGAATGGCGGGAACGAGCAAGTCGGAGACGTGCCCGCGCAGTGCCGATGCCTGCGATGCCACCTTGATTGCCTGCAATTCCTTGTCAACGTCCTCGGTGCCGCGAATCTTCACCAATACGGTGTGAGCCAGATCGAAATGCCCATGCCGGACAAGGAAGCGCGGGGTTTCGGGCAGGAAGAGCATGCCCGCACCGAGCAACGCGCCCGGAACCACGGCAAGACCAAGCATCCATCGCCAACCGCTGGATGGGGTGAAGGCGTAATCCGCCAGGTAGGCAACCAGGATTCCGATGGTAATGGCCAATTGGAAGAGAGATACCTGCCAACCGCGTGCGCTGGCTGGAGATATCTCCGCAATGTAAAGAGGAACGACGGAACTCGCGAGGCCGATTCCGATTCCCACCATGACTCGTCCCAGGATGAGTATCTGGATCGACCCCGAGAAAGCGCATACCAATGCGCCCGCAATGAAGATGACCGAGGTGACGAGCAACATCTTCCTGCGCCCGAACAGGTCCGATAGCCTGCCCCCGACGGTCGCAAAGACGGCGGCTCCAACCAATACCGAGCTGACCGCAAGCTCCTGCTCAAATGTGGAGAGCCCGAAACTCCGCTTGATGAAGATCAGCGCACCGGAGATGACTCCGGTGTCATATCCAAACAGCAATCCACCGACCGCGGCGAATATTGCAGCAATGTAGACGTATCGCTGGCTGCCGACAACAGCATGAGAAGAGTCACCTGCTATGGCCGGATCCAACCGAGTTGTATTCACTTTACACATCCTTTCTCAAACTTGCGGTAGCGTCTGATCAGAGCGTTGGTCGAGCTATCGTGCGTGAGCTTCGGCTCTGTTTCGGACTCGAGTTCGGGGATGATTCGCTGGGCAAGGACCTTTCCCAGTTCGACTCCCCACTGGTCGAAGGAGTCGATCTGCCAGATGGCGCCCTGGGTAAAGACGCTGTGCTCGTAAAGTGCAACGAGTTTCCCCAGCGTCGCCGGGGTCAACCGCTCCACCAGGATCGTGTTGGATGGCCGATTGCCGTCGAAGGTGCGATGAGGCGCGAGCCACGGTGGCGTGCCGTCTGCCTCGACTTCCTGCGTGGTCTTGCCAAACGCCAATGCCTCCGCCTGTGCGAAGACGTTGGCCAGAAGGATGTCGTGATGCTGGCCGATCGGGTTCAGCGGCTGACCGAACGCAATGAAGTCGCAGGGGATGAGCCTGGTTCCCTGATGGATCAGTTGATAGAAGGAGTGTTGGCCGTTAGTACCTGGCTCTCCCCAATAGATCGGCCCAGTCTGATATTCGACTGCCGCCCCATCCAGGGTTACGTGCTTGCCGTTGCTCTCCATCGTCAGCTGCTGCAGATAGGCCGGGAAACTCTTCAGATATTGTTCATAGGGCAAGACTGCGACGCTTTCAGCGCCGAGAAAGTTGTTGTTGTAAAGGGCCAGCAGCCCCATGAGAACGGGAAGATTGCGCTCAAAGGGAGCGGTGCGAAAATGAACATCCATCTCGTGAAAGCCGCAGAGTAGTCTGCGGAAATTATCCGGACCGATCGCGATCATGGTGGAGAGCCCGATCGCCGAGTCCATCGAGTAGCGCCCGCCCACCCAATCCCAAAAAACGAACATGTTGGCTGGATCAATACCGAACTTTTCGACCTCTTCGGCATTGGTCGAGACGGCGACAAAATGTCTGGCGATGGCGGCGCTATGTTTCAGCGTTTCCAAGGCCCACACACGCGCCGAATGTGCGTTGGTCATGGTCTCCAGGGTCGTGAAGGTCTTGGAAGAGATGATGAACAGCGTCTCCTCTGCGTCGAGATCGCGTGTTGCCTCGGCAAAGTCGGTACCATCAACATTGGAAACAAACCGGAAATTCAGATCGCGCTGGGAATAATGGCGCAGAGCTTCGTACGCCATGACTGGGCCAAGATCGGACCCCCCAATGCCGATGTTGATGACATTGCGGATCGGCTTTCCGGTATAGCCTTTCCACTCTCCGCTACGCACGCTGTCGGAGAAGACTGCCATCTTGTCCAGGATGGCGTGGACCAACGGCACAACGTTTACTCCATCGACGAAAATCTCCTCTCCAATTGGAGCGCGCAAGGCCACATGCAGAACCTCTCGCTTCTCGGTGACGTTGATCTTTTTCCCGCGAAACATGGCGTCGATGCGAGGCCGCAGTCTGGACTCCTCGGCAAGCTGCAACAAGAGCTGAATCGTCTGGTCTGTAATGCGATTCTTCGAGTAATCGAAGTAGATGCCGGCAGCCTCGACGGTCAGGCGTTCCCCTCGCTTAGGATCCTGAGCGAAAAGATCTCTAAGATGGAGAGTGCGGTTTGTCGCGGCATGGGCCTTAAGGGCTTTCCATGCCCCGCTTCCAATGAGTGATGTAATACCTTCTGTCATCTTCAATCCACCTTTCGATCGATCGTTATCTTGAGGGCCCCCAGTCGCATCCCGCATCTGTTTTGACCTGATTGGCGGATAAGACGCTTTCGCACAAACTCACCAAGATGCGGAGAATGGGGAGTCGAATTCATCGTCAGCATCGGGCTCAGAACGTTGACGTCGTCTTTGAAGATCCAGGTCGCGTGCGAAATCAGCATTTCATCTGCACATTTGCACATCTGCCCTTTATTGCTCATGCATCTTGCGTGCCTGCGCCGGGGCGTTCTTTAGTTGCTGACCGGTGGGCGAACGACAGCCACGGAGCATCCTGCGCGACGGGCGACCGACTCCGCCACGCTGCCCAGTAAGAAGTCGCGGATGCTTCTTTGGCCGTGCGAACCGACCGTTATCAGATCGGCATGCCATTCGGCTGCTCTGTCGAGAATGGTCTCTGTTACGTCTCCAATCAGGACTTCGGTTTGTGCCGTAAATCCAGCTCTGCGCAACTCGCCCGCAATCCGCTCGACCAATGTGCGAGCTGGCTGCTTCTGCCCTTCCAACTCGGGAGCGTAACCTTGAGCCATCTCAGGCGGAGGCACGGGCTCAACCGGTTGCAGCACGTGTAACACCAGGACCTCGGTATTCTCATGCCGAATCCCGACCACCACAGCACGAAGCAGATCTTCAGCAAACCCCGAATCGTCAACAGCCATTAGGACCTTCATGACTCCTCTTCCTTCAGCCGCAATGGGCTGCACGAGCATGCGCCAGTACACAACGTATGCAGTATCTTTTGCGGAATCGCCTGTCGATGTGACGCCCTTTCAGACCAGGGAAAGTGCTCTCGCATAGCGTCGCCAGTATTGAACAGGCCAACTCAGGAATGCAGATCACAATTGCTCACCGGAGAGGTCCGCTAACCCAGTGCCGCGATTCACCACGCAGGCTGAGAGAACATCAGGCGCATTGGGCCGGAACTGTGCAAGAGAGCACAGTCTTTGTCCTTATTAGAGAGAACAATGGTCACTTGCCGTGACTATGGTCCGGCTAGGAGAACGTCATGTCTGAACGTCATGCTTTGAAGTCCATCCCGACAAAGATTCTGTTGCCTATCGACTTCAGCCCATCGTCCCAAGCGGCTTTGGAGACGGCGGCCGACCTCGCTTTACACTTCCATGCCGAACTCTTCCTCGTGAATGTCCTTCCGTTCTTCTCGACCTTCACGTCTGAATATGCTGTTCCTCAGGTGCAGTTTCAACAGCAAGAAAAGGCACGTGCAGAAAAGCATCTGGCGAAGGCCTGTGCAGTCCTCACAACCAAAGGAGTCAAAGCAGGTTCCAGTGTCGAAGTCGCGAATGACATAGCGGGGTGCATCATGAAAGTAGCGAAGCGGGAGCATGTCGACTTCGTCGTGATCTCCACGCACGGCATCTCCGGCTGGCACCCGCTGGTCTTCGGATCGATTGCCGAAAAGGTCGTGAAGCTCGTGCAGTGTCCCCTCTTGCTTCTTCACTCAGCCAAACCCGGTGCGAAAACTGCATCAAGGCGCTCCACTAAATGGTGGTAGCAAAGGCAGCTGCACAGGCCGCCAACGATGAGTGCAACGACCGGTGTCCCCCACGATTCCCTCCAGCCAGACCGCAAAGCCGCTTCAGAGCATCGCGGCGCAGTAGTGCTCCACTGGCCACAACGGCGGGTCCCATCTTGCGAAGCCGTTCAAAGGCGGTATCATTTCAATGGTTTAGCACTGCAAGAAGAGATTTCAGATTGAGCTGAGATGCGTGATCGTCCCGCTGGCCCTTTCCATCGGCAAAAACGTCAAGGCCATAATCAAGGCCGACCTCAAGCTCGAGATCGGAGCCGTCGTCCTCTCCAACGAAGCCGCGCGCATCGCCGCCGACGAGAAAGACAATAGCTCCCGCAATCTTTTTATCAGCTGCTCAAGGACGAGGAAGAGCACATGCACTGGCTCGAGGCACAGTTGCACCAGATCGCGGAGCTTGGCTACGAATGCTATCTCACCACGCAAACCAGCAAGGTCGAGTAGCTATCCCAAGTCTCAAAATCGAGACCTGGAACACCCGCCGACGCACCGCTACCCGGCTCAAAAGCAAGCAGAAGCTGCGCACACAATCCGTTCCACTACTACCTACTTCTTAGTTTTTGGAGCAGCCGCTGGCTTGGACGTTTTGCTAGCAGCCTTCTCCGGCGCAGAGACCACGTCCGTCATGTCGATGCGCATACCATCCTCGACATCCTTCAGTGCCTGGTTGGCTTCATAGTACTTGCCAGCGTCGAGAAGTTGTACCGCCTTCTCGATCCCCGCCGCAGTCTTGTCAAGGGGCGCCAATTCGATCACAAAACTAACGTCGACGTTAGCCAGTTTGAGAGCGTCCAACGCCTGCTTGTGATTGCCTTTTTTTAGCAACTCATTGGCCTTGGCGACGCTGGCGGACTTTTCAGGCGTATCGACGTAGTCCTCGCCAAGCGTTATCGAACCGTCCACGGGAATCCAAGTGATTGGCGTGGTGCCTGCCGTCTCGCCGGGCTTGGGCTGAATCACGCCCTTTGGGGCTTTCAGGTCCGATTCTGCCTTGGTGAAGGCCGTATGATCGATCTTGGACCTGTCTAAAGCCGCTCGCGCTTCATGGGCATATTGATTGGCCTTGACTGGCTCCCCGTTGAAAATAGCGAGACGCGCCAGCCATACGTCGCGAATTGCCATGGCGCCGTCTGTGGAGAGCTTGCTCGCATCCCGGTCCGCAGCACTTTGCGGTGTCGGCTCAGTAGCAGCGAAAACGGGAAGGCTAGCCAACGCGATTGTAAGCGCAATCGCGCATTTACCGAACTTAGTCATCATCGATTCTCCTCTCGTTGCAGTTTTGCCAGCGACTGATGTCAAGGCTGTTTCCTTGGACACCAAACCGGCGGCCTTTCACAAGAGTTCCATTGGGCGTCTTCAAACGCTGTTCATTTTTGCTCAACTTCTGTATTCGACCGGTCTTGATCGACTCCGAGCTCATTACCCCAGTTCACCCTGTACCAGGGCATAATTACGCGCAATTCTTCTTTCCCCTAGAATCCGATTTACACCGACGCGCTGCCCGCTTTCTTCGTCACCTCCCCCGTATCACCGGCCGTTGCGCATCTCCTCCTTACTTCTGTACGACGGCAGCATCGCCCCAAAAGAAGCAACGACCTGTTTCGTTCTGCTCATTCTGGGCAGATAGCTAACGGCCGGGTAAATGGCCCTCCTTGATGCAGCCGTGCTTCGTATGGAAGACGATGGTAAAGTGTTCTCGCAGCCCCCTGGCGCAGCCGGCACAATCCTCTAGATGCATGGCCGTCCTGCCTTTCTTGAGCAAAATTGCACAGCGTCCGAATCTGCGAAAGTCAATACTTTTTGCAAGTGACAGTCCGTGATGCCTTGACGACATGCTGTGCGTAATGCGCCCACTTTTGGGGAATTCAATTGCCTCCAATGAGCCTTCATCTTCAATGCCTGTTCAACGATCTTCCAAGCCTTCCCGGGATTGGCGACCGGTGGAGGGAGCAAAAACAGGAGAACAACCATCGTGACAACGAATCCAGATAAGCCCGAGTCGAAGCCTGAATCGAAGCCGACGCCCAATGCAGATAAGCAGGGGTCGAAGTCTGACTCCAAGCCATCTCCGAAGGATGACAAGAATGCTCTGAAGTCGCTTCCCATGCCGGAGCTGATGAAGAAGCTTGGCGCATCGGCTGACGGGCTCACGCAAGCCGAGGCTACGAAGCGCCAGGCGCAGTATGGACCGAACCAGATCGAGGAAAAGAAGACCAACGAATACCTGAAGTTCCTCTCCTACTTCTGGGGTCCGATTCCGTGGATGATTGAAGCCGCCGTGATCCTCTCCGGCGTTGTCCGTCATTGGCTCGATTTCTTCGTGATTCTTGCGCTGCTTTTGTCCAACGCCCTGGTTGGATTTTGGGAAGAGCATCAGGCGGGGAATGCCATTGCCGCCCTCAAAGCCCGTTTAGCGATCAAGGCCAAGGTCAAGCGAGATGGCAAGTGGGAGGATCCCAAAGCGAGCGAGTTGGTCCCCGGCGACGTCATCCGTCTACGGCTGGGCGACATCGTTCCCGCAGATGCGCGGTTGCTGGATGGCGATCCGATCCAGGTGGATCAGTCCGCCCTGACCGGCGAGTCGCTGCCCGTCACTGCCAAGCCAGGCGGGGCCGTGTACTCCGGCTCCATCATCCGCCAGGGTGAGATCAACGCCATCGTCTATGCCACCGGTACGAACACCTACTTTGGCAAGACGGCGCAAATGGTGCAGTCCGCACACACGGTCAGTCACTTCCAGAAGGCAGTGTTGAAGATCGGTGACTACCTGATCGTTTTGGCGGTAGCGCTGGTCGCCGTGATTCTCGTCGACTCACTAATCCGCGGAGACAAGGTCCTCACCACGCTCGAATTTTGCCTGGTGCTGATGGTAGCGGCTATCCCCGTCGCCATGCCCACTGTGCTGTCGGTGACCATGGCCGTGGGCGCACGCCTGCTGGCAAAGAAGGAAGCGATTGTAACGCGCTTGTCGGCAATTGAGGAACTTGCCGGGGTAGACGTGCTTTGCTCGGACAAAACCGGCACACTCACGCAAAACAAACTGACACTGGGCGATCCGTTCACGGTGGACGGCATTGCTCCCGACAAGGTGATTCTCTGGGCGGCGCTTGCCTCCCGCGCTGAAGACAAGGACACCATCGACCTTGCCGTCATCGGAGGCGTGAAGGACGACAAGGAACTGAAGAGCTGTCAGGTGCTTCACTTCATGCCCTTCGATCCTGTCCACAAGCGCACGGAAGCCACCGTCAAAGGAGCGGACGGCAAACAGTTCTTTGTGGCCAAGGGCGCGCCGCAGGTCATTCTCAAGATGGCAACCAACGCCGGTGAGGTCAAGCCCGCCGTCGAGAAAGCTATTTTGGATTTCGCCGGAAAAGGCTTCCGCTCGCTGGGCGTGGCCCAGGCCGATGAGGAAGGCAAATGGAAGTTTGTCGGCATGTTGCCGCTGTTCGATCCGCCGCGCGAGCAAGCCAAAGCAACCATCGCAAGCGCCGTCCAGATGGGCGTAAAGATCAAGATGGTCACGGGCGACCAGATTGCCATCGCGCGTGAAACGTCGAAACAGTTGGGTCTGGGCACGAACATCCTGGATGCCAGCGCACTGGGCGACCTCAAGAAGGATGCGACCCCGGAGCAAGCCAAGGCCATTGAAGGCGCGGATGGCTTTGCGCAGGTCTTCCCCGAACACAAGTTTCACATTATTGAGGTGCTTCAGAAACATGGCCATATCGTCGGCATGACCGGTGACGGGGTCAATGATGCGCCGGCATTGAAGAAGGCCGACTGCGGCATCGCCGTGTCCGGAGCGACAGATGCAGCTCGAGCGGCAGCGTCCATTGTGTTGCTTGCCTCTGGCCTGTCGGTAATTATCGACGCGATCAAGGAGAGCCGGCGCATCTTCCAGCGGATGAACAGTTATGCCATATACCGCATCGCGGAGACGCTGCGGGTGCTGTTCTTCATGACTCTGGCAATCCTCGTGTTCAACTTCTATCCAGTCACCGCGGTGATGATCGTCATGATCGCGTTACTCAACGACGGAGCCATTCTGTCGATCGCGTATGACAACGTTCACTACAGGAATAAGCCCGAAGCATGGAACATGCGGCTGGTGCTTAGCATCTCCACTGTGCTCGGCGTCATTGGCGTTGTGGCTGCGTTCGGCCTCTTCTATCTTGCAGAGCGCGTCTTCCACATGGACCGCTTGACCGCCCAAACACTGATGTACCTGAAGCTTTCCGTGGCCGGGCATCTGACCATCTTCCTTACCAGAACTCGTGGCCCATTCTGGTCCATCCGACCGGCGAAGATTCTTTGGATGGCCGTGCTCGGCACTCAGACCATTGCAACGCTCATTGCCGTCTATGGATTATTTATGACGCCCCTGGGGTGGAAGTGGGCTGGCTTCGTCTGGGCCTATGCGATCGCATGGGCGCTGATCAATGATCGCATCAAGCTGCTCGCTTATAAGATTTTTGATCCCGTCAAGGCCGCGCCAAAGTCCGATACCAAGGCTGAACCGAAGCCTGATGCTGATGCTAAGGCTGAGCCGAAGCCCGATGCCAAACCTGACGCACCTGCGCCTGAGGCCAAGCCTGACCAGCCCAAGCCTGAGGCCAAGGCTGACGCACCTAAGCCCGACGCCAAAGCTGACCAGCCGAAGCCGGAAGCCAAAGCAAAAGAGCCAAAGCCTGAAACCAAGGCTGAGCCAAAGCCCGATGCCAAAGCTGACGCACCTGCGCCTGAGGCCAAGGCTGACGCACCTAAGCCCGACGCCAAAGCTGACGCACCTGCGCCTGCGGCCAAGCCTGACCAGCCCAAGCCCGAAACCAAGGCTGACGCACCTAAGCCTGACGCCAAAGCAGATGAGCCAAAGCCCAGCACCAAAACTGACGAGCCCAAGCCGGAAGCCAAGGCAGCGTCCGATTTGACGCCACAGATCGCCGCGCGGGCCTACGAACTTTACGGGGAGCGAGCCGGCAACGACGGTACAGCAGTTCAGGACTGGAAGAAGGCGGAGCAGGAGATTCGGAATGATGAAGCCGAGGCTGCAGCGAAGCCCGAAGCCAAGGTCGAGCCCAAGCCTGATACAAAGGCTGACACGCCTGCGCCCGAAGCCAAGGCTGATGAGCAGAAACCCGAAGCCAAAGACAAGACTCAGCCTGATGCGACGCCACAGCTCGTCAAGCGGGTCCATGGACTCTACGAGCAGCTTGGGCGCGAGGACGTTCAAACCGTCCAAAACTTTGAGAAAGCAGAACAAGAGCTTAAGAACAATGAAACCAAAAAATAGGCAGACGGGAACAACGAGGCAGCCATGACCGATAAATCGAACATAACAATCAGCTCAAAGGATTTCTGCGTGCCGCCAGGCAAAAAGGTCAACCTCAGCAAGCGGCCAACGATTGTCGAGCCCTTCACAAAGTCGAAGAAGGAGTATGAGCAACTGCTGCAGCAACACATGGAGAAGCTGGCCTCGTTGCAGCACCTTCACTACGCATCACACAAGTTTGCGCTGCTGCTCATCTTCCAGGGCATGGACGGCGCCGGCAAGGACGGCGCCATCCGGCATGTGATGTCTGGGGTCAATCCGGAAGGCTGCGAGGTTTTCAGTTTTAAGCAGCCCAGTGCAGAAGAGCTCGATCACGATTTCCTCTGGCGCACGACGTGCCGTCTGCCCGAACGCGGCCGCATCGGCATCTTCAACCGTTCCTATTACGAGGAAGTGTTGGTTGTTCGAGTGCACCCGGAGATTCTCCGCAGCCAGGGACTTCCCGAGGAGCTGCGCGACGAGAAGGACATTTGGGAGCAGCGGTATGAATCCATCGCGGACCTGGAGAAGCACCTTCATCGTAACGGCACTCAAATCGTCAAGATATTTCTGCATCTGTCTTACGAGGAACAACGGAAGCGATTTCTAGCGCGCATCGATGAACCAGACAAGAACTGGAAGTTCAGCACCCCTGACATTCACGAGCGGAAATACTGGAAACACTACATGAAGGCATACGAGGATTGCTTTCATGCGACAAGCTCGCATCATGCGCCGTGGTACGTCGTACCCGCCGACGATAAGGAAAACGCGCGGCTCATCGTCTCCCAGATCGTTCTTGATGCGCTGGGAGGGCTCAAGATGGCCTATCCCAGGAGCACCGCAAAGCGCCGCCTCGAGTTGCAATCGATCAAGAAGCTCTTGAAGAAATAACGTCAGAACCCATCGCATTCAGGCTCGAGCAAACCAAAACCTCAAAGTCCCCACCGTGCTGTTTCCAGTTGCGGAGAAATGGAAAGGGACAGTTAATATGGCCACCAAGGAACACCCCATCAGAGTTGAGAAGGACGATACGCCTCAACCCTTCAGCAAGAACTTCGATCAGTTTTGCAATTCATCCGGATTCGTCTTCGATATGAGTCTGTCGACCGCGGTTGCGGCCGACGGCACAAACGAAGAATGAGTCCCAAAGCCCAAGGGACCGCTCTCGCCTGAGATGCTCGACAAGATGAATCGCTACTGGCGGGCGGCAAGCCACTGCGGGCCACACGTGCCAAACTCGATGCACGAAGGCGGCGAGTTCGGCTAACTGCCTCCGCTTCTTGGGCTCTGGCATATAGGAGGAGATGGTGATGACCAATCTCGGAATCATGGAACAGGCACGGAAACTCCTGGATGGAGCGGCTCGACGTGCCTCGAGGCAGGAGGTAAAGAACAGGCTAGCCGCAGGAGCATCGAACGCGAAGCGCAGTAATGACAACGCGCAATCGATTCCTCTACCAATCTGGATGGAGACTGAGGCTCGAGTTACAGAGTGCCATCATGAGCTTGTCAGAAGCAGCGCGTTGACCCTGCGAATCACAAATGACCCCAACAAACTGATTGTTTCCTTCACCTACTACGCCCATGCACGAACCTACTACGACAACTTCATATCACCTGTAGCCATCGAACATGGCGAAGCCTTCTCTGTTTACTACAACGCCTTGAACCCCAGCCAGAATACTCGTTCATCGGAGCATGGCCTGAGATATTGAGGACGACGATCCTGTGAGCAGGTTAGCACTTGAGGGGTTGAACTCGAAGAAGGTGGCGCTATGAGATTTCATGGGAAAGATGATAGAAGACGCGTCGCAACAGAGGCACGGGTGTCGTTCCCCTTCATCCTGTTTATTGCGGCGCTTCTGGTCTCTTCATGGCTACAAATGCGCGCAAGTTCACAGCAACCCGGTGCTTCCACCGCGCTTGGGAAGGCCCCGCTCAGCGGAGAACAAGTCGTAAACAACCTTCTAGCGATGAACCTCGAGCGCGCTCATGCGCTTCATACCTACCAGGGAACACGAAGTTACCTGTTGCAATACCACGGTTTTGCGGGCAATCGCAGCGCGGAGATGGTCGTGGACCTAAAGTACCAATCACCCGGAACGAAAGAATTTACGATTAGATCTTCCACTGGATCGAAGCTGATTATCGGCACTGTATTCAAGAAGCTCTTACAGGCCGAACAGGAAGCCCTCGGTGTGGAGGCTCAAAAGCGCACGGCTCTGAACAGGGATAATTATGATTTCACTCTGGTCGGATACGACACTACGCCCTCCGGCTCAACGTATGTTCTCGGCGTGAAGCCGAGAACGAAGGGAAAGTTTCTATACCGCGGCCGAATCTGGGTGGAGGCGGAGGACTTTGCAGTAACCCGGTTAGAGGCCCAGCCTGCCAAGAATCCTTCGTTCTGGACGAGGCACAGCGAAATCGATGAATCATACATGAGAGTGGGGGACTTCTGGCTCCCTGCGCGCAACCATAGCATCACCACTATCCGGTTTGGTGGAAGCGCAGTATTAACGATTCAATACCAGAACTACAAGATTACGAGTGCGGATGCGGTTTCCAACCTGCGATGAAATTGACCGGTTTGGGGTATCGTACGCGAGCCTTACATCCCACGGTTTATTCGGCATTCAGTCCGAGATGGGATAGCTTGGCACGCGTGGATTGGCAGTCTGTATGAAGAATGCCATGAATTCCAAGTCCTTGCGCGATCTGAACAAACATCGGGGTATTGTCGATGAAGACAGCCTGCGCGGGCTGCACCTGAGCTATATCCAGAGCAAGCTTGAAAATATCCGCGTCGGGCTTGCGAATGTGAACGAAGCAGGAGGATATGAAGCAGTCAGCCAACCTATCCAGGCTGAACCTCTCTATCCGATATGCATTCAGCTCACGGGCTTCATTGCTGACAATCGCTATCTTCAACCCCAGATTGCTTTTTAGCTGAGCGACAAGCTCGATCATTTCCGGGAAGGCCTTCGACTGCGCGAACATATAGCGCCGAAACTGATTGCGCGTGAACGTCCGCTTTTGGTGGAACACAACCAAGCTCAAATACTCGTCCAGCGTGATCTTGCCCTCCTCGAAGATTTCGAACGTGAGGCCATGGCGTTCCTCCATCTCGGCCCACTCCAGTTTGAAGTTCTTCGCCGCCCGTCTGCGCGCCAGGTGATCCCACCCATCGGTCAGAAGGACGCCGCCTATATCCAGAAATGCGCATGTGATCCCAGTTGTTTTTTTCATCAGCTATCCTCCCGTCGGCCTATTCGTAGGGATATCCTTTGAGTTCTTGATTCCTCATCGACCGCCTGCTTATACCTTTGCCTCAGGTGCGTCGGCAACTGCTTCTGCGGGTATCTGTTCCGGCAAGTCAAGGCGCGCTACACCAATTCGGTTGTCCGCCATTCCGTAATAGACGTCGAGTCGATCTGGAGTTCGCAGGTCGTCGCGCCGGTCGATGCCGGTGGGAAACACGACATTGGCAACCGTCCCGTCGCGTTCCTGCGGAAGTACCGGGGTCAACACCGGATCGACCGAGCGATAGCGGATCACGCGCGGATGCTCTTTTGAGAGCACCATCACACCGGCCGAGTAGCAAAGATGATGGCCATCGTTACCCGCACCGCTCACTTCGCTCACGCCGTGGTAAACGATGAGCCAGCCGTGCTTCGTCAAGATAGGGGGAGTCCCTGCGCCGATCTTGAGCCTCTCCCAGGGAGACACCGGAGTTGCTAATCGATGATGAGATGTAAACTGGCCCAGGCGATCCGGCGTCTCGCTCATCAGAACAGGCGGACAGTACGAGATCCAAATGCTCTCGTGATTCAAGTCCACTTGCCGGGATCCAGGCTGGCACGCAGTCTCCTCCGGCCGCGTGCCGAGAAAGAGCGGACGATGGAGCATTCCCATTTCCAGTTTTCCGGTGGGGTTTGGAATCGCGACAGGAAACAGACTCGCATCCTTATCGTCCACGTGAGCCAATTCGATGCCGTGCCAATGAGCATATGTTGCAAGCCCCAGCCGCTTCCAGTGGAAGAGATCCTCGGATTCTGCCATCGCGATCCTTGGTCCCTGCGGCGAAAATGCAGCGTACGTCATGATGTAGCGTTTGAGCGGCTCAAAGAACGTGACGCGAGGGTCCTCGCAGCCACCGCCGCCGTCGGGCCGCAATTCGTAATCGGCCTCAGGCTCCAGAGCGATGCCAAGCCTGTCCACGCCCGTCGGATCGCCGGTTTCATTGAACCGCACTCGCGCTATCCCTATGCGCGAATAATTTCCCTTCGCAACCAGCCGCGGGAAGAGGTAGAGTCCGCCATCGGGACCGCGCGCGACTCCCGGATTCAGAACCCCTTCCACTTCATGAGGATTACCTGGCTCTGGCTCCATGATCATACCCAGGCGTTGCAACTTGAATCCGCTCATCGAATCTCCTCACCCGCTTACTGGATTTGCCAAGCTCACTTTTTGCCAAGGCAAGCGAGAATTGTCTTGATTACAAGGTTGGTATCGTCAGGCCCTTTTACAGGGATTGAAACAACCCCCGCCTTTTCCGCCGGGTAGTCGTTCCCGCCTGGAAACAACGCATCTCCGATGAAGACCATCTCTTTCAATGAAAGGTGGAGAGTATCCCGCAGCTTGCCTATGCCGTAGGCTTTGTCGATGCCAGGTTTGGTCACATCAATTGACGTTGCACCACCCATGCGGATGGAAAACTCCGGGATAAGTTTGTCCAGAATCGCTTTGATCTTCTTTCGCTTGGCAAAATCGGGATCCCACTTTTCCTTTTCCGCCAAAGGCGCTTGCTGACCTAACGCGGAGAATGTCACCTGGCTTCCCCGGTCCTCAATCGCCTCTCCCCATAACTTCTTGGCGCGATAGCCCGTCTCATCAACAGCCTTGTTCAGAGAGTCTATGATCTTCTTTCTCTGCTCCGCCGTAAGATCCTCAGAATAAAGTTGCGTCCACTTCCCGTTGTATTGAAGGAATTTTGTTCCGCAGGTTGGAAGCAGTGACAAATTCGCAAGGCAACTATCTTTGGGAAGATCGGTCAGTAGTTGCTTTTCAAACTGCTCCCACGCGCCCCCAGAGATGACTGCTACTTTGATGATGCCCAAGAGGTCATGCAGTAACGCGGCCGTTTTGGGAGCCAATGACGACTTACTGGGCGCCAGGGTTCCGTCCAGATCGAACACGATGAGTTTCTTCATTCATCTCCCTCTCTCTAAGAGTTCGCGTAATCTGTGTGAGGTTCCGCACTTTGACAAAATCAATTTCGTCAATTCCGCGCTATCCCCAATTCCTTATGATCCATGGATTGCAATCTCAAGGAGGGTTACTTGCGGGCTGGGTTGAAATGCACACACTCCGGCCTCTGCAGGCAAGAGCCATACGTCTCCTTTGCCTACGGCATAAGGAATGTTGGCATGTTCAAGCTGTCCTGAGCCCCCAATGCAAACCAGCACACGTGGCTCTCCTGTGGCTCCAACTGGGAAGGACGCTTGACCGAGTAATCGCCACAGCCGGAACGGCTCGCAATCAAAGAGCCTCTCGCGCTCAACGGGCATGGTGGCCTCTACGCGGGGCGTGACCAAGCCACCGGCGCTCCCTCCAAAATCTATGCAGGCAAAAGCCTGATCCACTTGCAACGGTCGCGGCTTCTTGGTCTTCGAATCGACATGGCCCCAATCGTAAAGCCGGAATGTCACATCGCTGTCTTGCTGGACCTCAAAGACAACAATGTCGTTGCCCAAAGTGTGAACCGTTCCCGCAGGGATGAATACGGCGTCGCCCGGCTTGGGGACAATGCCCACCAGGCAATCGGCAATCGCGCCGCCAGCGATGGAGTGCCGGAGATCGTCGGCAGTCGTGCCCGGTTTCAAGCCCGCATAGATGTGGCTTTTTTTGTCTGCCTCGATCACGACCCACGCTTCGGTCTTTCCCGTCTCGCCGGCTGGAATCAGGTCAGGGTAGGCGTCGCTGGGATGAACCTGCACGGAAAGCATCTCGTGTGCGTCAAGAAATTTGAGGAGCAGGGGAAAGCGGCGGAAGCGAGGAGCAAACTTCCCCATCAGTTGTTCTTTAAAATGTTCCATCAATCGACCGATAGTCTGGCCCTTAAGCGGTCCATTCGCAACCAGGCTTTGATGGTCAGATCGGTCGCTAAGCACCCACGCTTCGCCGATCGGCCCATCACCGGGAAGCGGCG